>Ga0209577_10003710_pt1 | contig 14385 bp, 11 predicted proteins | sample GraSoiAngelo_109_FD_185874 | JGI IMG/M metagenome (GOLD analysis project Ga0209577, IMG submission 185874) | Grasslands soil microbial communities from the Angelo Coastal Reserve, California, USA - 14_0903_12_20cm (SPAdes) (version 2) | ecosystem: Environmental > Terrestrial > Soil > Grasslands...
GAGCGGGAGAGTGCCGGGCCGGACGGCTCCTCCCACCTTCGCGTCGGGCGGCCGTGACCTGGCTCGCCCTCTTCGCCACGCCGGCGGGGACGGTGGTGGCCCTGCTCCTGAGGGAGCCCTCCCAGTCGGGAGCCCGCGCCCTCGTCCTCGCCTGCTCCGTCCTCGCTTGCGCTGTCGTCGTCGTGGCCGAGTGGCGGCCCAGGCGGCTGCGGCCCTGGATGGTCGTGGCCGCCTGCACCGTGCCCTTGTCGGTGGCGGTGGCGCTGGCGCCGCAGGGGTCGCGCGACCTGTGGGGCTACGCCGCCTACGGCCGGGTCCTCGTCACCTACCACGAGAGTCCCTACGTCCACCCGCCGTCCGAGCACGGTGACCCGGTCATCGACCGCATGCCCGTGGAGTGGCGGCACACCCGCGCCCCCTACGGGCCCGCCTTCCTGGCCGTCGCCGCCGCCCCCAGCGCCCTGGGGGCCCGGTCCGCCCTGGCCACCCGCCTGTGGTTCCAGGGTCTGGCCGCGCTGGCCGCGGGGCTGGGACTGCTCCTGCTGACCCGCCGCGGGGCCGGCCCCGGGCGCCTGGCCGTACTCGCCCTCAACCCCCTGGTGGCCGTCTTCGTCGTCAACGGGGGCCACAACGACCTGCTCGTCGGCGTGCCCGTGCTGGCCGCCGTCCTGGCCGCCGAGCGGAGGCGCTGGGTGCTGGCCGGCGCGGCCCTGGGCCTGGCCGCGTCGGTGAAGGTGGTCGGCCTCCTTCCCCTGGTCGTGCTGGTCGTCTGGGTATGGCGCCGTCACCGCCGTCCGGCGTGGGCCGTGCTGGGCACGGCCGCTGGCGTCCTGGCCGCGACCTACGCAGTCGCAGGGGGTAGGGCGGCGCTGGCGCCGCTGGGCGCGGAGGCGGCCCAGCAGAGCCGGGCGTCGCTATGGGAGGCGGTCTGCGCCTGGGTGCTGCGTTCGCCGCGATGGTTCTCGGGCCCGTCCTCCGGTGGCCTCGTGCACCACTGGGCTCCCTACGCCGTCGCCGCGGTGGGGGCGGCCGCCGTCGTGCTGGTGGGCAGCGGGCGCTTCGGGGCCGGCACCCAGGTGAGCCTCGGGCTCCTGGCCTACCTGCTGGCCGCGCCCTACGTCCTGCCCTGGTACCTGGGCTGGGTCCTGCCCGTGCTGGCCCTCGGCGAGGACGGGCTCAGCGCGGCCGTCGGCTCGGGGTACGCGGCCCTGCTCCTGCTCGTCTACACCGACGGCGCGGGCTACACGGGGGCGGCCCATCTCGTGCTTCACACCATGGCCTGGCTGGTCGCTCCCGTGCTGGAGCTGGCCGCCCTGGCCGCCGTGTTGGCGGTGCTGACGCGTGCCCGGCGGCGCGACCTGGCCCTGGTGGAGATACGGTCGGATAGCTCATAGACGAACGGAGGCCGTCATGCCCCTCGACCCCCAGGCTCGGGTTTTCCTGGACCAGCTGGCCGCCATGGGGGCGCCCCCGATGACGGAGTCGACCCCGCAGGACGCCAGGGCGGCCATGACCATGATGTCGGCTCTCGGAGGACAGCCCGAGCAGCGGGCCGCGACCGAGGACCGGGCCATCCCGGGACCGGGCGGCGACATTCCCGTTCGCATCTACCGCCCCGAGAGTCAGGGACCGCTCCCCGCGGTGGTGTACTTCCACGGGGGCGGCTTCGTCATCGGCAGCATCGAGACCCACGACGGCGTCTGCCACCAGCTGGCCACCAGGGTCCCAGCCGTCGTGGTCAACGTCGACTACCGCCTTGCCCCCGAGCACCGCTTCCCGGCCGCGGTGGACGATGCCTGGGCCGCGGCCCAGTGGGTCTCGTCCCACGCGGCCGAGCTGGGCGTGGAGCGGGATCGTCTGGCCGTGGCCGGTGACAGCGCCGGGGGCAACCTGGCCGCCGTCGTCGCCCTCCGGGCCCGCGATGCCGGTGGTCCCCCGGTCGCCTTCCAGCTGCTCGTGTACCCGGCCACCGACCTGACCCGCTCGTCCCCCTCGCACAAGGAGAACGGCGAGGGCTACCTGCTCACCACCGACCTCATGGCCTGGTTCATGGACCACTACTTCGGCCCGGGCGGCGATCTCCGCCACCCCGACGCGTCACCCGTGTTCGTCACCACCCTCTCGGGCCTGCCCCCGGCACTGGTCATCACCGCCGAGTTCGACCCGCTGCGCGACGAGGGCGAGGACTACGCCTCGCGGATGCGCCAGGCCGGAGTGGACGCCCGGGTCTCCCGTTACGACGGCATGATCCACGGCTTCTTCGGGCTGGACGCCATCTTCGACGCGTCCCGGAAGGCCATGGACGAGGCCGTGACCACGCTCAAGGACGCCTTGGCCTAGGCCGTCCGCCGCGGCCGCAGGCCCCGTCGACGACGGGCGTCAGGTGACGGTGGCCTCGATCCTCTCCACCCTGAAGGCGGCGGCGGCGTGGACGGTTCCCACGTCGGGTGACGGCGCCGACATGTTGCCCAGCTCGGCCCGGGCGAAGACCTGCACCGCCACAGAGAGCACCCCTGCGGGCATGAGGCCGGAAGGGTTGGTCACCACCACCCGGAGCCGGCGCTGGCCGAGAGGCGGGGATCCGAGCAGGGGGCCTCTCCCGTCGTCGAGGCTGGCGAGGGGTGACAGGGAGGTGGCGAAGCAGCCCCAACCTCCGCACACCGAGTGGATGGCCACCTCCTGGAGCACGAGCTGGGCCTTGCTGCCCAGGGCGGGAACCCCGAGGGGCCCCACCTCGTGGCCCACGTCGTTCCGGGCCACGTCCACGATGGCGGTTATGACCGCCCTGCGGGCCGGGGCGGTGATGGGTATCTCGGCTATCACCCCGGCGTAGGCCTGGGCCGATCCCACGCCGGGCAGGGCTCCCTGCCCCGGCGAGGTGACGGCCACGGCGGCCTCGCCGAAGCCGTCCTCGGGACGGGAAGCGGTCGCCGTGCTGCACTGAGGTCCCGGGGGAAAGCAGCCCGCGACCCGGGTCCCCGTCGAGAACGGAGGGGTCACCACCGCCGTGGCCATCGTCGGCCCCTTGGCCATCGGCGTGGCCCCGGGGCGCGCCGGCGCACCCCGCGGTCCGGCTCGGTTCCCACCCCCTGCCCCCGTGGAGAGGGGCGGGACCCCGGACCCCTCGGCCGCCGGGACAGGGGCGAAGGCGGGCGCACGCCCTCCGTCCGGAGAGGCGCTGGCCAGGGCCGGGGCCCGGGACCACGTGGACGGAGCGACCACCAGCGCGGCCCCGGTGAGGGCGGCGATCACCTGGGCCAGGGCCGCGGCCGCGAGCCCGGGTACCGCCCAAGAAGGTCGCCCGCTCGTCTTCACCGACATTCCCCAGACCTATCGGGTGTGACGCGGAGCGTAGCTCGGGGGCCCGAGCCGGACACCTCGCGCCTCTCTTATGCTGCCCGGGTGGCTGGGGCACCCGCAGGGGAGGTCGCCTCCCGCGCCGCGGGCGCGACGAGCTGGTGGCAGAACGGCGTGCTGTACCAGATCTACCCCCGGTCCTTCGCCGACTCGAACGGGGACGGCGTGGGCGACCTGCCGGGGATCGTCGAGCACCTCGACCATCTGGCCTGGCTGGGTGTCGACGGCCTCTGGCTCAGCCCCGTGACCGTCTCTCCCAACGCCGACTGGGGCTACGACGTGGCCGACTACGTCGGCGTGTGCCCCGAGCTCGGGACCCAGGACGACGTGGACGAGCTCGTGGGCCAGGCCGGGCGGCGGGGCATCCGGGTGCTGCTCGACCTGGTGCCCAACCACACCAGCGACCGCCATCCCTGGTTCCAGGACGCCCGCTCCTCCCGCGGCGCCCGGCACCGCGACTGGTACGTCTGGGCCGACCCCAAGCCCGGAGGCTTGCCCCCCAACAACTGGCTGAGCAGCTTCGGGGGACCGGCGTGGACCCTGGACGAGGCCTCCGGGCAGTACTACCTGCACAACTTCCTACCCGAGCAGCCCGACCTCAACTGGTGGAACGAGGAGGTCAGGGAGGCCTTCGACGACATCCTGCGCTTCTGGTTCGACCGCGGCATCGCCGGGTTCCGCATCGACGTGTGCAACGGGATCGTCAAGGACGCCGAGCTGCGAGACAACCCACCGGCGACGCAGCAGGACCACTGGTCGGTACGGGTCCGGGGTCAGCGACCGGTGTACAGCGCCAACCGGCCCGAGGTCCACGACGTCCTGCGCCGGTGGCGCAAGATCGCCGACTCCTACGACCCACCCCGGCTCCTGCTGGGCGAGACATACGTGTTCGACATCGCCGAGCTGGCCGGCTTCTACGGCCAGGGCGACGAGCTCGACCTGGGCTTCAACTTCTCCTTCGTCTTCGCGCCCTTCGAGGCGCCCGCCCTACGGTCGCTGGTGGAGGCCACCGAGGCCGGCCTGCCCGCAAGCGCCTGGCCGGCGTGGACGGGATCCAACCACGACGCCTCCCGCTTCCCGAGCCGTTGGGCCGGGGGGGATCCGGCCAAGGCCCGCTGCGCCCTGCTCATGCTCCTCAGCCTGCGGGGGACGCCCGTGCTCTACCAGGGCGACGAGCTCGGCCTGGTCGACACCGAGCTCGGCCTCGAGGATCTCCGCGATCCCGTGGGCAAGCGCTACTGGCCCAACTACCCGGGGCGGGACCCGGAGCGCACACCCATGCCCTGGCGCAACGGGCCCGGCGCCGGCTTCACCGCGCCGGGCGCCACCCCGTGGCTGCCCATGGGCGACGTGGCCGCCTGCAACGTCGAGGACCAGCGGGACGAGGAGTCCTCGACCCTGACCCTGGCCCGGGACCTCCTCTTCCTGCGGCGGGAGCTGGCCGACCTGCGCGGGGGCGAATACGCCTCCCTGCCCGCGCCCGACGGAGTGTGGGCCTGGCGCCGGGGCCCGGGTCTGGTCGTGGCCCTGAACCTGTCGGACACCGAGGCCGCGCTCGGCGAGCTCTCGGGCACGGTGCGCATGGCCACTCTCCCGGGGCGGAAGGGGGAGAGGGTCGCAGGCTCACTGGCGCTGGGCCCGTGGGAAGGCGTGATCGTCTCGCTCGAGACAGGGGGAGTGGGCGCCCGGGCCTGAGCCCTGTGTCTGTGCCGCCCGGCGGGTCCGGGCCCGACGCGCGTGGAAGGAGACAGCGTGAGCTTCGAGCATTTCGACCAGAAGGTGGCCGACGGGATGGTGGCGGCCAACCAGGCCGCCACCGGGCTGCCCGGGTTCCTGGGTGCCGACTTCACCGAGTTCGGCCCCGGGCGGCTGGTGGCCCGCATGCCGGTGCGTGATGACATGCTCACCCTGTTCGGCAACATCCACGGCGGCGTGATGGCGGCCCTGGTCGACCACGTGCTCGGGTGCGTGCTGTACCCGCTGATGCGGCGTGGGCAGTGGGCGGCCACGACGGAGTTCAAGCTCAACTACCTGGCCCCGGTGAGCGGGGGCGACCTGGTTGCCGAGTCGACCGTGCTGGCCATGACCAAGCGCACCGCCGTCGTGCGCGTCGAGGTGACCAACGAGGGCCACTTGGCGTGTGTGGCCCAGGGCACGCTGCTGGTCGTGGAACCCCAGCCCAAGGCCTGAACCGTCTGGCGCATCCAGCCCCGCTGATCGCCGCCCACGGGGCCCCGGCCGGGCCGGTGCTTGCCGCCGGCGGCACCAATGGCCATCATCGCAACGACGCTCGTCGGCCGTGGGATCCGTCGGGAGGAGGCACCCGGTCGTGTTGGAGGATCGCGGCATCACCGGAATAGCCCGGGCGCGCATCGACCAGGCCCTCAGGAAGCTGGTGCGGCCGGCCGTTCACGGCGAGCGCGCCCCCCTGGAGGTGGCGGCCCACCACGTGCGGGGCGAGCCCATCGCCGCCGAGGAGGCCTACCGCCGCGACTACGAGCCCTTCGCCGTGGGCCGGCCCTGGGGCGGGGCCTGGGACACCACATGGTTCCGGATGCGGGGCCGGATCCCCCAGGCCTGGGCCGGAGCCGAGGTGGTCGCCCTGTTGGACCTGGGCGGCCTGGGCATGGTGGGCTTCACGGCGGAGGGCCTGGTGTGGCAGGGCGATGTGCCCGTGCAGGGCATCCACCTCCGCCACCGCGAGCACCTCCTCACCCGCTCGGCGGCGGGCGGGGAGCCGGTCGAGCTGTACGTGGAGGCCGCGGCCAACCCCGTCCCGCCCTGGGGGTCGCTGCGCTGGCCCCTGCTCATGCCCGACGTGGACGGTCCGCCCCTCTACCGGCTGGGGCAAGCCGAGCTGGCCGTGGTCAGCCGGGAGGTCGAGGCTCTGTTCTACGACATGCTCGTGCTGGTTCAGCTCCTGGACCAGCTCCCGCCCGACGAGCCCCGTGCGCACCACGTCCTGCGTGCCCTGACCGCGGCGTGCAACGCCCTCGACATCACCGACGTGTCCGCCAGCGCGGCTGGGGCCCGGGCCGCGCTGGCGCCGGCGCTGGCCAGCCCGGCGGTGGCCAGCGCCCATCGCGTCAGCGCCGTGGGCCACGCCCACATCGACACGGCCTGGCTGTGGCCGCTGCGGGAGACGGCCCGCAAGTGCGCCCGCACCTTCGCCAACGCGGTGCGGCTCATGGACGAGTACCCCGAGTACCGCTTCGCCTGCTCCCAGGCCCAGCAGTACAGCTGGATCAAGGACCGCTACCCGCGCCTGTACGAGCGCATCCGTGAGAAGGTCAAGGGCGGTCAGTTCGAGCCCGTGGGCAGCATGTGGGTGGAGGCGGACTGCAACGTCCCCTCGGGTGAATCGCTGGTGCGTCAGATCGTTCACGGGAAGCGCTTCTTCATCGACGAGCTGGGGAGGGAGACCACCGACCTTTGGCTCCCCGACGTGTTCGGCTACAGCGCGGCCCTGCCCCAGATTCTGCGCCAGGCCGGCATCTCCTGGTTCCTGACCCAGAAGATGTCCTGGAGCGAGGTCAACCGCTTCCCCCATCACTCCTTCTGGTGGGAGGGCATCGACGGCAGCCGCGTCTTCACCCACTTCCCGCCGGCCGCCACCTACAACGGCGACATGAGCGTGGGCGAGCTGGTCAGGTCGGTCAGAGGCTTCGCCGAGCACGGCCTGTCCGAGCGATCGCTCTACCCCTTCGGCTACGGCGACGGGGGCGGGGGGCCGACCCGGGCCATGCTCGAGTCGGCCCGGCGGCTGGCCGACCTGGAGGGCGCCCCCAAGGTGGAGCTGGACACGGTGTCCTCCTTCTTCACCAAGGCCCAGGCCGAGGCGGGCGACCTGCCCGTGTGGGTGGGGGAGCTGTACCTCGAGCGCCATCGGGGGACCTACACGACCAACGGGGAGATCAAGCGGGCCAACCGCCGGGGGGAGGAGGCCCTGCGGGCGGCCGAGCTGTGGTCGGCCGCCGTCGCCGCGGGCCCGGGCGCCGGGGCAGGCGGCCAGGATGCCGAGGCGGGCTGGGCCCGTTACCCGGGCGAGGAGCTGGATCGGGCTTGGAAGCTTCTCCTCCTCCACCAGTTCCACGACATCATCCCGGGCTCGAGCATCCACTGGGCCTACGAGGACAGCCGCCGGGACCACGGCGTCGTGTCGGAGATCACGGACCGGGTCCTCGGCCAGGCCCAGCGCACGCTGGCCGGCCGGATGGCGACCGACGGGATGACCCGGCCCTACGTGGTGTTCAACGCCGCCTCCCACGATCGCCAGGAGCTGGTCGAGATAGACCCCGGCCCGGACTCCGGCCCCGCCCTGGGGGGCCAGCGGGCCGAGGACGGGTCCCTGCTCGTCCCCGCGTCGGTGCCGGCCTGTGGTTACGCCCTCCTGGACGGGGCCGGGGCGGCCCCCGACACCATGCTGGCCGGGGTGGCCGCGGCCGACGGAGAGCTGGAGAACGAGCTCCTGCGCGTCAGCTGGAACGGCGAGGGTCTGCTCATCTCGGTGTGGGACAAGGAAGCCGGCCGGGAGATCCTGGCCTCCGGTGGCCGGGGCAACCTTTTCCAGCTCCACGAGGACCTGCCCAACGACACCGATGCCTGGGACGTCGACCTCCACTACCTCGACAAGGTCGTCGACGTCGCCGAGGCCGAGGCCATCGAGGTCGTGGAGCGGGGGCCGCTGCGGGCCGCGGTGCGCTTCGTGCGCCGGTTCGGGCAGTCGTCGGTGAGCCAGACCATGCGGCTGGCCGCGGGCTCGAGGCGCATCGAGTTCCACACCGAGGTCGACTGGCACGAGCGCCACCGCTTCTTGAAGGTCGCCTTCCCGCTGGACATCCACTCCAGCCGGGCCACCTACGAGATCCAGTTCGGCCACATCGAGCGGCCCACGCACGCCAACACCAGCTGGGACGTGGCCCGCTTCGAGGTGTGCGCCCATCGATGGGCCGAGCTGAGCGAGCCCGGCTATGGCGTGGCCCTGCTCAACGACTGCAAGTACGGCTACGACATAAGGGGCAACGTGATGAGGCTGTCGCTCCTGCGCAGCCCGGGGTGGCCCGACCCCGAGACCGATCAGGGACGGCACCGCTTCGCCTACGCCCTCTATCCCCATCCCGGTGACCTGCGCCAAGCGGGCGTCATCGCCGAGGCCGAGGCCTTCAACCTCCCCCTGGTTGCGGTGGCCGGCGACCCGGGTGCCGGCTCCGCCCCCGAGCCGGGCTCGGCGCCCGTGTCGGTGGTGAAGGTGGACGTCCCCGGGGTCAGGGTGGAGGCGGTCAAGAAGGCCGACCGGGAGGACGCCCTGGTCGTGCGCCTGTGCGAGGTGTGGGGGGGGCGGCGCACGGCTCGCATCACCACCGCCCTCCCCGTCGCCACGGTCGTGCGCACCGACCTGCTGGAACGGGACGGCGACCCGCTGGAGCTGGACGGTGGCGGTGTCGAGCTGGCCCTGCGCCCCTTCGAGCTCGTCACCCTCAAGTTCGGGCTGGCCTCGGCCGGGCCCCGGTGAAGCGGCCTCAGCTCGGGGCGGTGGAGGGGCCGAGGAGGCGGGCCACGGTGGCCGAGAGCTCTTCCGGGTCGTAGGGCTTTACCAGGTAGGCGTCGATGCCCAGCTCGACGGCCCGGCGCTCGGAGTAGGCGTCGTCCCTGCTGGTGAGGACCACGACCTTGGGCCGGGCTGATCCCATGTTGCGCAGGACGTCGAAGCCGTCCGACCAGGGCATCATGAGATCGAGGACGACGAGGTCGACCGGTGGGGTCTGCATCAGCGCCTTGAGGGCATAGCGTCCGTCCTCGGCCACGGTCACGTCGTGGCCCGCGTCGGTGAGGTTGAGGACCACCAGCTCGGCCAGGCTCTTCTCGTCTTCGGCGACGAGGATCCGTGCCATCAGACGCCTCCCGCTCGTGTGGGCGGGATCACTCTAGGCCTGGGCCCGGCCCGCGAACCGCGTCGCGTGGGAGAGGACGGGATCAGCTGGCGGGCGCGGTGTGCCAGTCGGCGGCTGCGTCGAGGAGGCGCTTGGCCGTGTGCAGCTCGAGCCATTGGCTGTCGGCCGCCCCGTAGCTGTCCTGATCGTGGCGCTGGAGGAGCTCGACGACGACCGAGCGGGCGCGCTCCAGGCGGGCCGTGCTGCCCTCGGCCATGGTCTGGAGCTCGCGGGTAACCCCCGGGCGGTGGGGAGCGCTGCTGCGGGCCAGCTCCCTGGCCCGGCTCACCAGCTGGCCCACCACCTCCGAGTCCTCGTCGTTCACCATCCACGGTGGCTCGGCGCTGGGGCTCGATGCGTAGGCCGCGACGCGCGACGCGTCGAGCACCACGAGCCGGCTCTCTCCGAACTGATGGTGCCAGGCATCGGCTTCCGCATCGCGCAACACCCGGGCCCGAGGCCCGCGCCATCCGCAGGTGCAGATGGCGATGAAGACGTTGCGACGCTGCTCGATGGAGGCACTGTGCTTGCCGACCTCGCTCACGATCCCTCCGCGAACACGAACCGAACCGACGGACCCAGGCGGGGGAGCCTAGCCCGCCTGCGGGAGGCCGGGCCCGGCCGGGCCGGGCCGGGGGACTTGCGCCGGGGACGGGCCCGGTCGAGGCTCGCCGCGGGTGCCCAGGCTGCTCATCGTCCACCACACGGCATCGCCCGCGCTGCACGCCATGTTCGACGCGGTCATGTCGGGGGCAACCGACGGCCGCATCCAGGGGGTGGAGGTGGTCACCAGGGCGGCCCTGGCCGCCACCGCCCCCGACGTGCTCGGCGCCGACGCCTACCTGCTGGGGACCCCGGCCAACCTCGGGTACGTCTCGGGCGCCCTCAAGCACTTCTTCGACCAGATCTACTACCCGTGCCTGGAGGAGACGACCCTGCGGCCCTACGGGCTCTACCTACACGGCAACGAGGACACCACCGGAGCCGTCAAAGCCGTCGAATCGATCACGACCGGTCTCAGGTGGAGGCGGGCCCATGACCCCGTGACGGTGCTGGGCCGGCCCACCCCGGCGGACCTCGAGGCCTGCTGGGAGCTGGGCGCGGCCCTGGCCGCGGGCCTGACCCTGGGGGCCTGAGAGGCCGGGTCAGGCCAGGGCCACCAGCTCCAGCAGGTCCTCGCTCCAGTAGTCGACCTCGCCTTCCGGGAGGAGCAGGACCCGGTCGGGCTCGAGGGCGGACACGAACTCGCCGTCGTGGCTGACGAGCACGATGGCCCCGGGCCAGGAGGCCAGGGCCGCGGCCACCGCCAGGCGCGAGGGCGGGTCGAGGTTGTTGGTGGGCTCGTCGAGGAGCAGGACGTTGTGCCTGCCCGTCACCAGCTGGGCCAGGGCCAGCTTGGTCTTCTCCCCCCCCGACAGGGTGCCCGCGTCCTGGAAGGCGACGTCGCCCGTGAGCCCGAACATGCCGAGGAGGCCCCGCAGCTCGTGCTGGGGCCCGGTGGACAGGGCCTCCAGATGGCCGAGCACCGTCCGCCCCGGGGCGATGCCCTCATGCTCCTGGGCGTAGTAGCCGACCGAGGCGCCGAACCCGGAGCTCACGGTGCCGGCGTCGGCCTCGGCCACCCCGGCCAGGATCCGCAGCAGGGTGGTCTTGCCCGCGCCGTTCAGCCCCAGCACCAGCAGGCGCTCCCCCCGTTCCACGGCGAAGGAGAGGTCCTCCCACACCGGCGGGCCGCCGTAGCCCTTGCCCAGGCCGTCGACCTCGATCACTACCCTTCCGGCCCGGGGAGGCGGGGGGAAGCGGACCCGGTAGCGCCGCTCCCGGGTGGGCCGGCTCACCGCCCCGGCCCGCAGGCGCTCGACCCGGTGGTCCAGGACCTTGGCCAGACGGGCCCGCTTCTCGGTGGCGTGGCGCATGGAGTCGGCCAGGGCCGAGAGGCGCCGGATCTCCGACTGCTGGCGCTCGGACAGGCGGGACTGGCGGGACTCGTCGGCCCGGCGGGCGGCCAGGTACTGCGAGTAGGAACCCTTGTATGCGACCAGGGCGCTCTCGTCGAGGTGCAGGATGCGGGTCAGGGCCTGGTCCAGGAGCACGAGGTCGTGGCTGACGACCACCAGGGCGCCCCGGTAGGACCGCAGGAAGGCCATGAGCCAGGTCTTGGCGTCGATGTCGAGGTGGTTGGTGGGCTCGTCCAGGAGGAGCACGTCGCTCCCGGCGAAGAGGATGCGGGCCAGCTCCACCCGGCGCCGCTCCCCGCCCGAGAGCACGGCCAGGGGCAGGTCGGCCCGGTCGGGGGCGACGCCAAGGCCGTCCAGGATGCGACGGCCCTCGGCTTCGGCTCCGTAGCCCCCCTGGGTGCGGAAGGCGTCCTCGGCCCGCGAGAAGCGGGCCACGTTGCGGGGTGAGGCGTGCTCCTCCACGGCCAGACGGAGCTTCTCCAGCCGCTGGGCGGCCTCGTCCAGGGCCCGTCCTGACAGGACGTGGGACAGGGCGGTGGCCTCCGCGCCGTCGCCGCCGGCCCGGGGCTCCTGGGGGAGGTAGCCGATGGCGCCCCGGCCCAGCACCATCCCCGAGGCCGGTTCCACCTCCCGGCCCAGCACCCTCAGCAGGCTGGTCTTGCCCGCCCCGTTGCGCCCGACCAGGCCGACCTTCTCCCCGGCGCGGACGGTGAACGACGCCCCCGCCAGCACGAGGGTGCCGCCCACCTCGACGGAGAGGTCGCGGGCCTGGAGCACGGACTACATGGTCCCAGGGGCGCACCCTCGGGCACGAGCGAGTTCCCGGCGTGCCGCGATCAGCGCCCCCCGAACACCGGCTCGCGTTTCTCGACGAAGGCCGCCGCCGCCTCCCGGTGGTCCTCGGTCAGGCCGGTGTGGATGTGGTGGGCCGCTTCCATGTCCAGGCACTGGCCCAGCTCGCCCAGCTCGGCCCGGTTGAGGTTCTCCTTCATGTACCTGTGGGCGATCCTGGGCCCGGCCGCCAGCCGGCGGGCCCGGGCCATGACTTCCTCCTCCAGCCGGTCGGCCGGGAACACGGCGTTGAGGATGCCGAGCCGTTGCGCCTCCTCGGCGTCGATGCGCTCGGAGAAGTAGTAGAGCTCCCGGGCCTTGCCCGTGCCCACCAGATGGGTCAGGAACCAGGTTCCGCCGTAATCGCCCGCGAACCCGACCCGGGCGAAGGCGGTCGTCATCACCGCGCCGTGGGCCGCGTAGCGCAGATCGCAGGCCAGAGCCAGCGACAGACCCGCGCCTGCGGCCGCCCCGGGTAGCGAGGCGATGGTGGGCTTGGGCATCTCGTGCAGGCGCCCGGAGGTGGCCCTCTGGTTCAATCGCTGCAGGTGGATGGCCTCGTCCACGGAACGGCGACGCCCTGCGCCCGCCTGCGCACCGCCCGCCTGCGCACCGCCCGCCTGCGCACCGCTCGCCTGGGACATGTCCTTGACGTCGCCACCGGCGCAGAACGCGCTCCCGGCGCCCGTCAGCACGACGCAGCCCACGTCGTCGGCAACCTCGACTCGGGCCAGCACCTCGGCGAGGGCGCTGGTCATGGCCCCGGACATGGCGTTGCGCCGAGCGGGGCGGTTCAAGGTGAGCACGGCGACGCCGTCCTCGACGCGAGCGAGCAGGTCGTCTGTGCCGGTGTCGATCTCCCTCATCGCTCAGCCCCTTCCCTCTGCCCGTCCATGTGCAGGCCGACGGGCCCGACCCTGCCTCATCCAGACGGTAGCGCTGTGCCTGCGCTCCCCGGCCTGGCTACTGTCCTGCGCCATGCGCGTCCGGCTCCGCCAGGTGGCCCTGGTGGCTCAGCGTCTCGAACCGGTGGAGAGCGCGCTGCGCCGCGAGCTGGGGCTGGGCGAGCCCTTCCGCGACCCGGGCGTGGCCGAGTTCGGGCTCGAGAACGCGGTGATGGCGGTGGGCGACACCTTCCTTGAGGTCGTCTCCCCCGTCAGGCCCGGCACCGCCGCGGGCCGCTATCTCGAGCGCCGGGGCGGAGACGGCGGATACATGGCCATCTTCCAGCTCGACGATCTCGCCGGCGCCCGCCGCCGCCTGCCCGACCTCGGCGTGCGTGTCGTCTGGCAGGTCGACCTCCCCGACATCGCCGGCACCCATCTGCACCCCAAGGACGTGCCCGGGGCTCTGGTCTCACTGGACTGGGCCGATCCGGCCGGGTCGTGGAGGTGGGGAGGCCCGGAGTGGACGGCGCAGGTCCCCGCACACGCGGCCGGCGGCATCGTGGGCCTCACCGTGCAGTCCCCGGACCCGGCCCGCCTGGGCGCCCGCTGGGCCCAGGTGCTGGACCGGGCCTGCGAGCAGCGCGAGGGCGGGGCCGTGGTGGCCGTGGACGGCGCCGAGCTGACCTTCGTGCCCCCTCGCGACGACCGGGGCGAGGGCATCTGCTCGGTCACGCTGGTCCGTCCCGACGGGGCGGGAGGCGGCCGCCGGAGCCTCGATGTCGGAGGCGTCCGCCTGCAGGTGGGGTAGGGCGGGTCCGGCCCGAAGAGGAGTTCGGGGCCGGCGCGGCGTAGTAGGAGTGCAGGAGTCGGGCCCCTGGAAGGGTCCGGCCGAGTGGGCGCCCGCCCCCAGGGGAGTGATCGTGCGCAGAGGCATGTCCCAGGTGATGCTCACGTCGCTGCTGACGGCCGCGGTCACGGTGGCCATGGCCGGGGTGGCCATGGCCGTGAGCGGGGGCGGCTACCAGCCCTCTCAGCAGGACTGTCCGGCCAGCGCCGACGCCAACAACGTGGACGGGACGTCGCCCGGGTGCCACAACTTCAAGCTCAACGTGGAGAACGGGCGGGGCAGGCGCTACGCCGAGGTGGGCCTCGACCAGCTGCCCAAGGGCAGCTCCACGCCAGGCCTGTTCGGCGTGGGGATGCCGGGCAGCTCCAACTTCCCTCACGCCGGGTGCGTCGCGGTCAACACCAGCGGCACCAAGGGCGGCTCGGGCCGGGGGTGCGGCACCAACCAGAGCGGCGCCGGGTTCACGGCCGTGTTCGACACCGAGAACACGGCCCGCAACGCCATCGCCCCCCAGACGGGCGCGCCCGATCCCGGCGGCCTGCTCGCCTCGCTCCAGGACGGCCTCGTCGTCTACC
>Ga0209577_10003711_pt1 | contig 14380 bp, 16 predicted proteins | sample GraSoiAngelo_109_FD_185874 | JGI IMG/M metagenome (GOLD analysis project Ga0209577, IMG submission 185874) | Grasslands soil microbial communities from the Angelo Coastal Reserve, California, USA - 14_0903_12_20cm (SPAdes) (version 2) | ecosystem: Environmental > Terrestrial > Soil > Grasslands...
CGGCCGTCGTCGACGTCATCGAGGGATACACGCGGGCGATCGCCGACGCCCTCGATGTCCGCGGCCTGTTGAACGTGCAGTACGCGGTCAAGGCCGGGCAGGTGTTCGTCATCGAAGCCAACCCCAGGGCCAGCCGAACGGTCCCGTTCGTGGCCAAGGCCACCGGCGTGCCCCTGGCCAAGGTGGCGGCCCGGGTAATGCTGGGCGCGACGCTGGCCGAGCTGCGCGAGGAGGGGATCCTGCGCCCGCCGGTCGGTGGCGGCCACGTCTCGGTCAAGGAAGCGGTGCTGCCCTTCAACCGCTTCCCCGACGTCGACACCGTGCTCGGCCCCGAGATGCGGGCCACGGGCGAGGTGATGGGGGTCGACCGCAGCTTCGGGCTGGCCTTTGCCAAGAGCCAGATGGCGGCGGGCGACCGCCTGCCCGACAGAGGCACGGTGCTGTTCTCCCTGGCCGATCGCGACAAGCCCGGCGGGACTGTCGCTGCCCGCCGCTTCGTCGAGCTCGGCTTCTCGGTTGTTGCGACGCCGGGGACGGCGTCCTACTTCGAGGCCCGCGGCGTACCCGTGGAGAGCACGATCGTGAAGCTGGGTGAAGCCGTCGGCACCGACGCTGTCGAGCTGCTGTCGAGCGGGAAGGTCGACCTGGTCGTCAACACGCCGAGGGGCCGCGGGCCCCGCGCCGACGGCGCCTACATCCGGACGGCGGCCAACGTGCACAGCGTCCCCTGCCTCACCACCGTCGCCGCCGCCCTCGCTGCCGCCGGCGGCATCGCCGACTGGACGACCCACGGGCTGTCGGTCCGCTCCCTCCAGGAGTTCCACGAAGGAGACCAGCTACGGCTCAAGCTGTAGACCTCTCGACGGCGGTTGGCAGCGTCGAGCTGCCGAATCCGGTGATGACGGCGTCCGGCACGGTGGGGCACGGCACCGAGCTGGGGGAGTACCTCGACCTGTCCAGCCTCGGGGCCGTGGTCGTGAAGTCGTTGTCGGCCGAGCCGTGGGCCGGGAACCCTCCGCCCCGGCTGCACGAGACGGCAGCGGGGATGCTGAACAGCGTCGGTCTCCAGAATCCCGGCGTAGAGGCCTGGATCGAGCACGACCTGCCGGCCCTGGAAGCGCGCCGCGCCCGCGTGGTCGCCAGCATCTGGGGCTTCCGGGTCGAGGCCTACGCCAAGGCAGCCGCCATGCTGTCCGACGTGGCATCCCGGCTGACGGCGGTCGAGGTGAACCTCAGCTGTCCGAACATCGAGGGCCGTAAGGACATGTTCGCCCACTCACCGGCGGCCACCGCCGAGGTCGTCGAGGCAACCGCCGCCTGCCGGGCGCCTCGGTGGGCCAAGCTCAGCCCCAACGTCACCGACCTGACCGAGATCGCGGCGGCCGCCCTGGGTGCGGGGGCCGCGGGCCTGACCCTGATCAACACGGTGATGGGGATGGCCATCGACGTCGAGCGCCGGCGCCCAGCACTGGGCGCCGGCGGAGGCGGCCTGTCGGGGTCCGCCATCAAGCCCGTGGCGGTGCGGGCCGTCTACGACTGCCGGGAGGCGCTGCCCGAGGCGCCCATCATCGGCGTGGGCGGTGTCCGCACCGGCGAGGACGCCGTCGAGCTGCTCATGGCCGGAGCCGACGCCGTCCAGGTCGGCACGGCTACGTTCTTCGAACCCCGGGCGCCGCTGCGAGTGGTGGACGAGCTCGAACGCTGGTGCCGGCGCCATCGGGTGACACACGTGCGAGACCTGCGAGGAGCGGCCCATGAGTGAGGGGAATGGCGAGAGCGACTTCCGCGACAAGCTGGCGATCGCCCTCGACGTCGACGATCTGGTCGCCGCCCTTCGCATCGCGCGCGACGTGCGACCGTGGTTCGGCGTGGCCAAGGTCGGACTCGAGCTGTTCATCGCATCCGGGCCGGAGGCCATCGGCGCGTTGACCCAGCTGGGCTACAAGGTGTTCCTGGACCTGAAGCTCGACGACATTCCCACCACCGTCGAGCGGGCGGCCCGGATCGCCGGGTCCCTCGGGGTCAGCTACCTCACACTTCATGCGCGGGGCGGCGTGAACAACTTGCGCGCGGGCGTCAACGGCTTGGCCGACGGCGCCCACAAGGCGGGTCTACCCAAGCCCGTTGCCCTCGGCGTGACGGTGCTCACCAGTGATGACGGCGCGCCGCCCCACGTCATGCCCCAGCGGGTGGAGTTCGCTGTCGAGGCAGGCTGCGGCGGCATCGTGTGCGCGGCCGGCGACGTGGCCATGGCCAAGGAACTGGCTCCCGACCTCCTCGCCGTCGTTCCCGGCATTCGGCCCAAAGGGGCCGACGCCGGCGACCAGCGACGGGCGGCGACGCCCCAGGAGGCGCTGGACGCCGGCGCCGACCTGCTGGTTGTCGGACGACCGGTAACACGCGCCGACGACCGGGTCGCGGCGGCGGCAGCCCTGGTCGAGTCGATGACCGCGTGACAACCGGCCATTTTCCCGGTTGACGGCCGAGGACGGCGAAGTAAGGTCCAAGGCCATGCCCCTCCCCCCCTCGCTCTCCCCGGATCAGCGTCAGGCCGCGTTGGAGAAGGCCGCGGCCGCCCGCCGTCGTCGCGCTGAACTTCGGGAGAAGCTGAAGATGGGATCGACGAGTCTGAAGGAGCTGCTCGAGGAGGCCGACCGCGACGAAGTTGTCGGCAAGATGAAGGTCGTCACGCTTCTGGAATCACTTCCGGGCGTGGGGAAGGTGCGCGCCCGTCGCCTCATGGAAGACATCGGCATCAGCGAGAGCCGGCGCGTGCGCGGTCTCGGCGGCCAGCAGCGAGAGGCGCTGCTGAAGACGTTCCAACAGTCCTGAGCCAGCAGATCTTCGTCATCTTCGGGCCCGGCGGGGCAGGAAAGGGCACGCTCGAGAAGCGACTGCTCGAACGGTTCCCCGACATCTGGCTCAGCCGTTCCTGGACGACGCGCGCGCGGCGGCCCAACGAGGCCGAGGACGCGTACACCTTCGTCGATCGCGAGACGTTCGAGCAGCGGGCGCGCGAGGGAGGCTTTGTGGAGTGGGTCGAGATCCTTCCGGGTCAGCTCTCGGGCACGCCGACGCTGGACCCTCCGCCGGGACGAGACGTGCTGATCGAGGTGGACGTGCGTGGCGCCAAGATGCTGCACGAGCGCTATCCCGACGCCGTGATCATCATGGTGCTCCCGCCATCGCCCGAGGTCCTGGAAGCCCGGATGCGCGAGCGCGGTGACTCGGAGGACCTCATCCGCACCCGGCGGGAGATGGCGGCCGCGGAGGAGGCCGAGGGCCGCGAAATCGCTGATCACGTGGTTGTGAACGACGACTTGGCACGGGCCCTGGAGGAGCTCGCTGTTATCGGGAGTGCACACCATTCCCAGGAGAGTTGATGGCTCAGCCCAACGCCCAACGCGTCACGATGATGTATCCGCCGATCGAGGACCTCCTCGAGAAGGTGGACTCGAAGTTCACGCTGGTGAGCGTGGCGGCCAAGCGGGGCCGGCAGATCAACTCGTACTTCAGCCAGCTGGGCGAGGGCCTCGGGGCCATCGTGCCGCCGCAGGTGGCCTCGGTGTCACGCAAACCGCTGTCGATCGGCCTCGAGGAGATCGCCGCAGACAAGATCACCTTCACGCGGCACGAGGACGTCGAGGAAGCTCCCAAGTAAGGAACACACATGGGGGGCCTGCAGGGACGCCGGGTCGTCCTGGGGGTGAGCGGGGGCATCGCCGCCTACAAGGCGGTCGACGTATGTCGCCGCTTGGTCGACGCCGGCGCCCACGTGACGCCGGTGATGACGGAGGGGGCGACGAAGTTCGTCGGCGCCGCCACGTTCTCCGCGCTGGCCTCCGAACCAGTGCGCACGTCGCTGTGGGACTCGCCCGAGCCCATTCCTCACACCCGCCTGGGCCAGACGGCCGACCTCGTGCTCGTGGCCCCGGCCACCGCCCGGGTCATCGGCTGCTACGCCAACGGCATCTCCGATGACCTCCTGACGGCGACGCTGCTGGCTACGAGGGCTCCGGTCATGATCTGCCCGGCCATGCACACCGAGATGTGGGAGCAGCCGGCGGTGCAGCTCAACCTCGACCTTCTCCGGGCCCGAGGCGTCACCGTCGTCGATCCGGGTATCGGCCGTTTGGCGGGAGGCGACGTGGGTGCCGGCAGGATGGCCGAGCCGGCCGACATCGTGGCCGCTGTGGCCGGAGTCTTGGCGCCGCAGGACCTGGGCGGGCTGGAAATCCTGGTCACGGCCGGCGGCACTCGCGAGCCGATCGACCCGGTGCGGTTCGTCGGCAACCGCTCCTCGGGAAAGCAGGGTCACGCGCTGGCCGACGAGGCGGCGGCGCGTGGTGCGCGCGTCGTGCTCGTGACGACGGCCGGACGACCGGTCGCCGGCGACGTGGAGAGGGTGCTGGTCGAGACGGCTGCCGAGATGGAGGACGCCGTCCTCACCCGAGCGGCCGACGCCGACGTCGTCCTCATGGCGGCCGCTGTGGCCGACTTCCGCCCCAAGGCGGCGGCGCCCGAGAAGATCAAGAAGTCCGACGGCGTGCCCGAGATCGTGCTCGAGCCCACCACCGACATCCTGGCCGAGCTGGGCCGGCGTCGACGTCCCGGCCAGACCCTCGTAGGATTCGCGGCGGAGACGGGCGACGTGCGTTCCTATGCGTTGTCCAAGCTGCGGGCAAAGGGTCTCGACCTGGTCGTGGCGAACGATGTCTCGGCGCCCGGCGCCGGTTTCGAGCACGACACCAACCGCGTGCTCGTGCTCGGCCCCGACGGGTTCGAGATCGAGGGATCACTCATGGACAAGCGAGCGGTGGCGAGACTCGTGCTCGACGCCGTGATCGACCGGCGGAAGTCCGGGGAGGGGTAGCAGTCAAGTGAGCAGGTGGACGTTCAGCTCGGAGTCGGTTACCGAGGGCCATCCCGACAAGATGGCGGACCAGATCTCCGACGCGGTCCTCGACGCCATCATGGCCGAGGACCCTCAGGGCCGGGTGGCGTGCGAGACGCTGCTCACCACCGGCCTCGTCGTCGTCGCCGGCGAGATCTCGACGAGCGCGTACGTCGACATCCCTCGCCTGGTGCGAGAGACGGTGTGCGGCATCGGCTACGACCGCGAGTCGTATGGCTTCGACGGCAACACGTGCGGTGTCGTCACCGCTATCGACGAGCAGTCGTCCGACATCGCCCAAGGTGTCGACACCGCCTTCGAGGTGCGGGCCGGCACCAGCGGCGAGGACATTCTCAACGCCCAAGGCGCCGGCGACCAGGGGATGATGTTCGGGTACGCGGTCGACGAGACCGAGGACCTCATGCCGCTGCCGATCTGGCTGGCCCACCGGCTGGCGCACCGTCTGGCCGAGGTCCGCCGGGCCAACGTCCTGCCGTACCTGCGTCCCGACGGCAAGACGCAGGTGACGTTCGAGTACCAGGACGGCCAGCCCGTGCGCCTGAAAACTGTGCTGATCTCCACGCAGCACCAGCCGGGGCTCGACACCGACACGCTGCTGAAGCCCGACCTGCAAGAACACGTCATCCACCCGCTGCTGCCGCCTCAGTTCGCCGACGACAAGTACGAGCTGCTGGCCAACCCCACCGGCGCCTTCGAGCTCGGCGGCCCGCATGCCGACACCGGCCTCACCGGCCGCAAGATCATCGTCGACACCTACGGCGGCGCCGCCCGCCATGGCGGCGGGGCGTTCTCCGGCAAGGACCCGAGCAAGGTCGACCGCTCGGCTGCCTACGCCGCCCGGTGGGTGGCCAAGCACGTCGTCGCCTCGGGCGCGGCACGCCGGTGCGAGATCCAGGTGGCCTACGCCATCGGCGTGGCCCGCCCCGTGTCGGTGATGGTGGAGACCTTCGGCACCGAGACGGTCGACCCGGCCAAGATCTCGACCGCCGTGCAGGAGATCTTCGACCTGCGGCCGGCGGCGATCATCCGCGACCTCGACCTGCGCAAGCCGATCTACAAGCGCACGGCCGCCTACGGCCACTTCGGGCGCTCGGAGAAGGAGTTCTCCTGGGAGCGCACGACCAAGATCGACGACGTCAAGCGCGCCCTCGGCCTGTAACAACGCACCAGTGATCGCCCGCGTCCTGCCGGACGTACGGGCCATCGACCGGGTCTTCGACTACCTCGTCCCGCCAGCGATGGAGCGCGATGTCGCGGTGGGGACGATGGTGCGCGTCACGTTGCAGGGACGGCGTGTCGGGGGCTGGGTGGTCGAGCTGGCCGAGACGGCGGACACCGAGAAGGCGCTGCAGCCCATCGCCAAAGTGCGCGGCGTGGGACCGCCGCCAGAGCTCCTCGACCTCGCCACCTGGGCGGCGTGGAGGTGGGCGGGGCCCCGAGCGACCTTTCTCGGGACGGCCTCGCCCCCGACCGCGGTGCGGGGCCTCCCGCCCCCGGCGGCGGCGGCCGGCAGCGCCGCGGCCGCGGTTGCTGACGACCTGGCGGTGGACGCCTTTGGCGCACGACGAACGCTGCTCCGCCTGCCCCCCGCGCGCGATCCGTTTCCCGTGGTGTTCGAGGCCGCTCGCCGCGGCCCCGCCCTCGTGCTGGCGCCTTCGGTCGCTCAGGCGGCGCATCTGGCGATTCGCCTTCGGCGCAGTGGCTTCGGCGTGGCCCAGCACCCGCGCGACTGGGCCATGGCAGCGACTGGGACATGCACAGTGGTCGGCGCCCGGGCGGCGGCGTGGGCACCACTCCGGCGGCCGGCGGCCGTGGTTGTCATCGACGAGCACGACGAGTCGTATCAGGAGGAACGAGCCCCGACCTGGAACGCACGCGACGTTGCCGTCGAGCGAGCCCGGCGCGCCGGTGCGCCCTGTGTCCTGACGTCGCCGTGCCCGTCGCTCGAGGCGCTGGCCGGCGCGCCGCTGCTCACGCCGTCGCGTGCCGAAGAACGAGCGGGATGGCCGGTGCTCGAGATCGTTGACCGCCGCACGGAGCCACCGGGGTTGGGGCTGTTCTCCGAACGCCTGACGGCGCTCATTCGCGGGGCGGATCGGGCCGTCTGCGTGCTGAACAGGAAGGGCCGGGCTCGCCTGCTGGCGTGCAGTGCGTGCGGCGACCTGGCGCGGTGCGAGGTCTGCGAGAGTGCGGTGGAGCAGCTGCCCGACGGTGGGTTGCGTTGCCGCCGCTGCGGTCACGAGCGCCCGTCGGTGTGCGCCAGCTGTGGTTCCACCGGCTTCCGTGTGCTGCGCGCCGGGGTGAGCAAGGCACGCGAGGACCTCGAACGGCTGACGGGACGCCCCGTCGTCGAGGTCAGCGCCGACGCGTCCACGCCGATCGACGACGCACCCGTTCTCGTCGGAACGGAAGCGGTCCTGCACCGCATCTCGCACGCCGACGTGGTCGCCTTTCTGGACTTCGACCAGGAGCTGTTGGCGCCTCGGTACCGAGCGGGCGAGCAGGCGCTCGCCCTTCTTGTCCGGGCGGCGCGCCTCGTCGGCGGGCGGAGAGACGGGGGCCGGTTGCTGACACAAACCCGCATGCCCAACCACGAGGTGCTCGACGCCGTCGTCCACGCCGATCCCGGTCGCTTCGCGGTGGTGGAGTCGGCCCGGCGCGCCGCCCTCCGGTTCCCCCCGGAGGCCGCCCTGGCCGAGATCTCCGGCGAGGCGGCGCCGGCGTTCGTGGCCGAGCTGGGTCTCGACGGCCTCGATCTCCTCGGACCCTCGAGCGCAGGACGATGGCTGGCGCGGGCCCCCGATCATCGGCGCCTGTGCGATGGGCTGGCAGCCGCAGTGCGACCCCCAGGCCGCTTGCGAATCGCCGTCGACCCGTTGCGGGTCTGAGGCTAAGTTCCGTCCAGTGACGCTGGGATCGGGGAAGCGGCTCGTCCTCGTTCGCCACGGCGAGACGGAGTGGTCGCGCGACGGGCGCCACACGGGCCGCACCGATGTTCCGCTCACGCGCGAAGGGGAGAAGCGGGCCCGCTTCCTCTCCCAGCGGCTGCGCCGCCTCGGCATCGAGCCACTGCGGGTGCTGTCGAGCCCTCGACAGCGAGCGATCGATACGGCGCGCCTGGCCGGCTTCGAGATGCCCGAGATCACTCACCTGCTCGCCGAGGTCGACTACGGCGAGTACGAGGGGCGCACGAGTGCCGACATTCGCGCCGACAGACCCGGGTGGGACCTGTTCACCGAGGGTACGCCCGGCGGAGAGACCCTGAGCGCCGCCGCCGCCCGTTGCCAGCGATTGCTCGATGACATCGACCCCGAGGACGGGCGGGGCGACGTGCTGCTGTTCGCCCACGGTCACATCCTTCGGGTGCTGGCCGTGACCTACCTCGGCCTGCCGCCTGAGCAGGCTCGCTGCCTCGCCCTCGACGCCACCGCCGTCAGCATCCTCGACCACGAGCACTGGTGGCGCGCCGTCCGTCTTTGGAATTGGACCACCTAAGTACTCTTGACCGCGTGTCGACGTTTCCCATCCGCACGTTCGGCGACCCCGTGCTCAAGTCGCCGGCGTCGGAGGTCACCGAGATCGATGATGCCCTGCGGCGTCTGGTCGACGGCATGGTGCAGACCATGTACGAGGCGCCGGGCGTCGGTCTGGCGGCGCCGCAGGTGGGCGTCCAGAAGCGCCTGTTCGTGTACGACGTCGGCGAGGGGGCCAGCGCCGTGATCAACCCGGTGCTGAGCGACTTTGATGGCGAGTGGGCGTACCACGAGGGCTGCCTCTCGGTCCCCGAGCTCTGGTGGGACATCCACCGCCCCAAGGAAGTCACGCTGCGCGGCCTCGACCTCGACGGCAACGAGCAGTTGATCGAAGCCGACGAACTGCTGGCCCGGGTGTTCCAGCACGAGGTCGATCACCTGGACGGCATCCTGCTTCTCGAGCGCGTCAGGCCCGAGGAGCGCAAGGAGGCCATGCGCACGCTTCGCCAGCGCGCCCTCGGGTTGCCAACTGATCGAGCAGAGGCGCGCTGAAGCTCGCATTCCTAGGGACGCCGGAGGTGGCGGTGCCGCCCCTACGGGCCCTGGTCGCCGACGGTCACGACATCCGTCTGGTCTTGACGCGCGCCGACAAGCGCCGGGGTCGGGGCGCCACGCTGATGCCGAGCCCGGTCAAAGCCGCCGCTCTGGAGCTGGGCCTGCCGGTGACCGATCAGGTCGACGATGTCATGGGCGCCGGCGCCGAGCTGGGTGTGGTCGTGGCCTTCGGACGCCTGATCAAGCCCCACGTCCTCGAAGCGCTCCCGATGGTCAACGTGCACTTCTCGCTGCTGCCCCGGTGGCGCGGAGCCGCGCCGTTGGAACGGGCGATCCTCGCCGGCGACACCGAGACCGGGGTATGCCTCATGCAATTGGAGGAGGGGCTCGACACCGGGCCGGTGTACGCGTGCACTCGTCTGGAGATCGGCCCCGAGGAGTCGGCCGCCGAGCTGCGCGCCCGACTGGTGGACGCCGGCACGGACTTGCTGATCGATTCGCTGCGCGACGGGCTGGGCACCCCGACGCCCCAAGAAGGCGAGCCGACGTACGCCGAGAAGATCGACCCCGCCGAGCATCAGATCGACTGGACGCGTCCGGCCGAAGACGTCCACCGGACGATCCGCATCGGCGACGCCTGGACGACCTTCCGGGGCACGCGCCTCAAGATTCCTCGTGCCCGGCGAGCGGCGAACGGCCTGAGTCCGGGCGCAATCGACGGCCTGCGCGTCGGGGCGGGGCACGGCGCCCTCGAGCTGGTGGAGGTGCAACCCGAGGGCAAGGCGCCGATGGCCGCGGCCGACTGGCGCAACGGCGCCCGGCCGCGAGCGGACGAGCGCCTGGGGGATTGAGCTGAAGCCCGATCGGGCCCGCACGCTGGCCCTCGACGCCTTGATTCGGATCGACCAGCGCGAGGCCTACGCCAATCTCCTGCTACCGGCGATGCTGGAGCGCTCGAAGCTCACGGCGCGGGATCGCGGCTTCGTCACCGAGGTCGTGTACGGCACGACGCGGATGCGCCGGGCGTGCGACTGGCTGATCGATCGCTTCGTGCAGCGCGAGCTGGACGTCCGCACGAGGAACCTGCTGCGCATGGGCGCCTACCAGCTGCAGTTCATGGGTACGCCGCCGTACGCCGCCGTCTCGACCTCCGTGGAGCTGGGCGGAAAGGCGAGCCGGCTCGTGGAAGCCGTGCTTCGACGGGTTGCCGCGACGGAGCCCGAGTGGCCCAACGCCGCAATCCGACTCAGCTATCCGGACTGGATCGTGGAGCGCCTCATCGACGAGCTCGGGGGCAGCGACGCCATTGCCGCCCTCGAGACGATGAATCGTCCGCCGGCGGTGCACGAACGTCCCGACGGTTACGTGCAGGATTTGGCGTCGCAGTGGACAGCTGACTACGTCGGGGCCCAAACAGGGGAACGGGTCGCCGACATGTGCGCGGCCCCCGGGGGCAAGGCCACGGCGATGGCCGAGGCCGGGGCCTTCGTGGCGGCGGGTGACGTACATCCCGGTCGCGCCGGCCTCGTGAGGGACAACGCCCGACGCGTGGGCGCGCAGACGGTGGCCGCGTTTGTAGCCGACGGACGGCGCCCGCCGCTCCGCCGTGTGGACAGAGTTCTCGTCGACGCTCCCTGCTCGGGACTCGGGGTGCTGCGCCGTCGGCCCGACGCCCGCTGGAGGATCAGGGCGGAGGCGGTCGACGAGCTCGTGGGCCTGCAGAAGGAGCTGTTGTCGGGCGCGGCCGAGCTGGTACGTCCGGGCGGCACGCTCGTCTACAGCGTCTGCACGCTCACGAACGCCGAGACCCGGGCGGTCGATGAATGGCTGACGGAGACCTGCCCCGACCTCGTGGCCGAGCCGCCGCCCGGGTCGCCGTGGCAGCCCTACGGGCGCGGCGCTCGGCTCTTGCCCCAGACGGCCGACACCGACGGGATGTACGTGCTGGGTCTCCAACGCAATGGGCGCTGACTCGTCTGTACGATCAGCGGGTGTCCCGAATCGCGCCTTCGATCCTGTCCGCCGACTTCGGCTGTCTGGCCGACGCGGTGGCGGCCGTGGCGCCCGAAGCCGACCTTCTGCACGTCGACGTCATGGACGGCCACTTCGTGCCCAACCTCACCATCGGCCCCCCGGTGGTCAAGTCGCTCCGCAGTCATTCCGATCTCTACTTCGACTGCCATCTCATGGTCGACAATCCCGGTGACTTCTTGGGCGAATTCGCGGCAGCCGGGGCCAACGGATGCTCGGTGCACGTCGAGGTGGACGACGTGGTTCCCCTCTTCGGGGAGATGCGGCGCCTGGGGCTCGACGTCGGGCTGGCGGTGAACCCCGAGACACCGGTCGAGGCGTGCCTGCCCCATCTGGCCCACATCGATCTCCTGCTGATGATGACGGTGCACCCGGGCTTCGGGGGCCAGGAGTTCATCGCCGATGTGATGGACAAGGTAAAGGTGGCGCGGGGCGAGATCGACAAGCGGGGGATGAAGGTGGCGCTGCAGGTCGACGGCGGGATCAACGAGGAGACGGCGCGGATCGCGGCCGCCGCCGGCGCCGACGTCTTCGTCGCCGGTAGCGCAATCTTCCACGCCGACGATCCCCTGAAAGCCGCACGTCGGATTCGAAAATCAGTTGCCTGAGCGAATCCTGGTCGTCGACGACGACCGCGACATCTGTCGGTCGATCGAGGTCGTCCTCCGCCTGGAGGGGTACGACGTACGCGTCGCCCACGAAGGCGAGGAGGCGTTGGAGCAGGCGATGCGTGTGCAGCCCGACCTCGTGCTCCTCGACATGATGATGCCGGGCATCGACGGGTACGAGGTGACCAAGCGCCTGCGTCACGACCCGCGCACGGCGACGGCATCGATCATCATGCTGACGGCCCGCGCCCTGCCGGCCGACAAGGTGCTCGGCCTCACCGCGGGCTGCGACGACTACATCGTCAAGCCCTTCGATCCGTCCGAGCTCGTGGCGCGTGTGCAGTCTGCACTGCGGCGCTCTCGGCAGATGCGCGAGGTATCGCCTCTCACCGGGCTCCCGGGCAACTTCCAGATCGCCGCCGAGCTGGAACGCCTGGTCGGGGAGGAGTCGAACGACTTCGCCGTGCTGTACGCCGATCTCGACGACTTCAAGGCCTACAACGACCACTACGGCTTCATGCGAGGCGACGAGGCCATCCGGGCCACGGGCCGTCTGCTCACGGATGCTCTCGCCCGCCACCGGACGAGCCCCAGCTTCGCCGGCCATATCGGCGGCGACGACTTCGTGTTGGTGACGTCGGCGAAGAAGGCCGAGGGGCTGGCCCAGGACATCGTTCTCAACTTCGATGCGATGGCGCCCTCGCTCTACGACCAGGACGACCGCCAGCGCGGCTACATCGAGGTCCCCGACCGGCGTGGCGTGCTGCACCACTACCCGTTCCTCTCGGTCTCCATCGGCGTGGCGAGCAGCGCCGTGCGCCCCATCGGTAGCCAGTGGGAGGCGTCGGCTGTCGCCACCGAGATGAAGGCGGTGGCCAAGCGCAAGGTCGGCTCGTCCTACGAGATCGACCGGCGCAAAGCTTGAACCTGCGCGCCAAGGTCCTCACCGTCTCCGACGGAGTCATCGCCGGCACTCGGGACGACAAGTCCGGCGCCGCGCTCGTCGAGCGGCTGAGCGCTGCGGGGTACGAGGTCGTCGACCGCCGGGCGGTGGCCGACGGCGTCGACAGCGTGGCCGGCGCCGTGCGCGAGTTGACGGATGGATTCGCAGGACTGGTGGTGACGACGGGCGGCACCGGTTTCGCGCCGCGGGATCTCACACCCGAAGGCACCGGCGCCGTGCTCGACCGGGAGGCGCCCGGCCTGGCCGAGGCGATGCGCCTGGTGAGTCCGAAAGGCCGGCTCTCCCGGGGACTGGCCGGCACGGCCGGGCGGGCGCTCGTGCTCAACGCCCCGGGGTCGCACGCGGGCGCCGTCGAGTGCCTGGAGGCCGTCCTCGACGTCCTGCCCCACGCCCTCGCCCTCCTGGCCGAGGAGCCGACCGAGCACTGAAACACCTCTACTGCTCGAATTTCTCCTGCTTGGCTTGACTGTGCGGTCAAGTTTTGTTCGAATAGTCGAACGGACCGTACGACTGAAGTAGCAGTGTGAGTGAAAGAGCCATGGAGCGAGCGTTGGAACTGGCGGCTTCGGTGCGCGCCTCCACGTCGCCCAACCCGTGGGTCGGGGCAGTGATCGACCCCGGCGGCTTCGAGGGCGCCACCCAGCCACCCGGCGGGCCCCACGCCGAGATCGTCGCCTTGGAGGCAGCCGGTGCGTCCGCCCGGGGAGCCACCATGGTCGTCACCCTCGAACCGTGTGCGCACCACGGCCGCACGCCGCCGTGCGTCGACGCCATTGTCGACGCCGGCATCGCCCGGGTGATCGTCGGCATCGAGGACCCAGACCCCAACGTCAGCGGCAACGGCATCGCCCGGCTGCGGGCGGCGGGCGTCGACGTCGAGGTCGGCGTGCTGGCCGACCGGGTACGGGCCCAGCTGGCGCCCTACCTCAAACACCGCACCACGGGCCGGCCGTGGCTGGTGCTGAAGCTGGCGGCGTCGGTCGACGGACGCACGGCCGCGCCCGACGGGTCGAGCCAGTGGATCACCGGCGAGGAGGCTCGGACCGACGCCCACCGGCTGCGAGCCGAGAGTGACGCCGTCATCGTCGGCGCCGGCACGGTGCGCGCTGATGACCCCTCGCTCACCGTGCGCAAGGTCGAGGGCCGCGACCCGCTGCGCGTCGTCCTGGGCAAAGCCCCGCCCGACGCCAGGGTCCGGCCGGCGCTCGAGGTGGAAGGCGAGCTCGAAGAGGTCCTCGAAGAGCTGGGCCGTCGCGGCGTCCTGCAGGCCGTGGTCGAAGGCGGCCCCACCGTTGCCGGGGCCTTCCACCGCGCCGGCCTGGTCGACCGCTACGTCGTCTATCTGGCGCCCGCCCTGTTCGGCGGTGACGACGGCCGCCCGCTCTTCACCGGTCCGGGCGCGCCCACCATCGCCGACGTGTGGCGGGGCCGGATCACCCATGTCGAACGCTTGGGCGACGATCTCAAGCTGGAGCTGACCAGCTGATGTTCACGGGCATCGTCGAGGAACTGGGCACGGTGGAGGAGCGGGAAGGTGGCCGCTTCACGTTCGGGGCGTCCATCGTGCTCGAAGACCTGAAGGTCGGTGACTCGGTCGCGGTCAATGGCTGCTGTCTCACTGTCGTCGAGATCGGCGAGGGATGGTGGCGGGCCGACGCCGTCGAGGAGACGCTGCAGCGCGCCAATCTGGCCGACCTCCGTCCGGGCGACCGGGTCAACCTCGAGAGACCTGTGCGGCTGGCCGACCGTCTCGGTGGTCACCTGGTGCAGGGCCATGTGGACGCGTTGGGGGAGATCGTCTCGCCCGCGCCCGACCTCCGGATCAAGGCGCCCA
>Ga0209577_10003712_pt1 | contig 14379 bp, 14 predicted proteins | sample GraSoiAngelo_109_FD_185874 | JGI IMG/M metagenome (GOLD analysis project Ga0209577, IMG submission 185874) | Grasslands soil microbial communities from the Angelo Coastal Reserve, California, USA - 14_0903_12_20cm (SPAdes) (version 2) | ecosystem: Environmental > Terrestrial > Soil > Grasslands...
GGAAGCGCAACGGCACGCTGTCGAAGATCCGCGGCGACGAGCTTGCCGCCCAAGTCTTGAACGCACTCCTCGCGCGCAGCGATCTCGATCCCGCGGAGGTCGAGGACGTGCAGATGGGCTGCGTGACGCAAATCGGCGAGCAGGGTTGGAATATCGGACGGATGGTTCCGCTCGTCGCGGGCTGGCCGGAGACCGTGTGCGGCACGTCGGTCGACCGGCAATGCGGCTCTTCCATGCAGACGAACTTCAACGCGGCTGCGGCGGTGTGGTCGGGCCAGCTCGACGTCGTCGTGTCGGCCGGCGTGGAGATGATGTCTCGCGTCCCGATGGGGTCGAACGGCGGCGAGGTCTCGGACGCGCTGCTCGAGCGCTGGCAGATCGTGCCGCAGGGAATCTCGGCCGAGGCCATCGCCGAGGAGTGGGGGTTCTCGCGCGAGCAGCTCGACGAGCTCTCCCTCGAGTCGCACCGCCGCGCGATCGAGGCGATCGACTCCAGGCGCTTCGAGAGCGAGATCGTCCCGATTGAGCTCACGAACCCGCACGTCGGAGTCCTCTTCGCCGTCGACGAGACCCCGCGGCGCGACACTTCGGCGGAAGCCCTCGCCTCCCTGAAGCCCGCGTTCATCCCCGACGGTAAGGTCACGGCCGGGAATTCGTCGCAGATCTGTGACGGCGCAGCTGCCGTGCTGATCGCGAGCGAGGGGGCCGTATCACGGTTGGGGCTGACACCACGTGCGCGCTTCGTGTCGTTCGGCTTGGCCGGCGTCGATCCGTACCGGATGTTGCACGGCAACCCGGAGGCGTGTGCGAAGGCGCTCGAGCGCGCGGGGTTGACGTGGGACGACGTCGCCGTCATCGAGGTGAACGAAGCGTTCGCGTCGGTGGTGCTGCAGTTCGCGCGTGACGCCGGGCTCGAGGATCGCCGGGCGGACATCAATCCGAACGGCGGCGGGATCTCCCTTGGACATCCCCTCGGTGCGACCGGAGCGCGGATGACGGCGACGCTGCTGAACGAGCTCGAGCGGCGCGACGCGCGCTACGGGATCGCGACGATGTGCGTCGGCTTCGGGATGGCGATCGCTGGCGTCATCGAACGGCTCTGAACGAGCGCGACATCGTCCGCCGCGGCTATGACGCGATCGCGGCGCGGTATGCGACCTTGAAGATCGAAGGCAATCCCGCCGAGGCACTCGTTCGGGATCTCGACTCGCGGTTGCCCGACGGCGCGGACGTCGTCGAGCTCGGCTGCGGAAACGGCCGGCCCGGAGCTGCGATCTTGTCGGTGCGTCATCGGTACATCGGTGTCGACATCTCCCAAGAGCAGCTCGCGCGGGCTCGTGCGCTGCTCCCGGCGGTCGAGTTCGTCCTGGCCGACTACACCGAGCTCGAATTCGAACCGGAATCGTTCGACGCTGTCGCCGCGATCCTGACGCTCACCCACGTTCCCCGCGAAGAGCACGGCGCTCTACTCGCGCGGATCGCCGGCTGGCTTCGTCCCGGGGGCCTGTTTCTCGCGTCCCTCGGAACCGGTGACACGCCCGGTGAACTCGAGGACGATTGGCTCGGCGCTCCGATGTACTTCAGTGGATTCGACACGCACACGAACAGGCGCCTCGTCCGCGAGGCAGGTTTCGAGCTCGTACGCGACGAGGTGCACGCGATGATCGAGGAAGGACACGGCGAGGTGCGGTTTCTGTGGATCGTCGCTCGCCGAGCGTGACGAAGTGGTTGCTGATCCGCGGGCGCGGCGAGCGACCTCTCGATGCACACGTCGTGGCGTCGCAGATCCGTGCGCACTCGTCTTCGAAGCGGCCGTCCGTCCAGCGCGGAGACGAGGCAATTCTGTACGCCGCCGTCTGGCAGGCCGTCTTCGGAGTGGCCGAGGTCGTCGGCGAGCCGGAAAACGATCCTGACCACGACCGTTGGGCGTGGCGGTTTCCGATCCGTCCGCTCGTCGTCGTGCCCGACCTGCACGACGCGCCGCCCGCGGAGGAGGCCGGGATCTTCCCGCAAAGCTTGTGGCGGCATTCGTACATCCGTCTGTCCGACGAACAGTTCGATCGGGCGCGCGAGCTCATCGAAGCCGTAGGCTCGTCCGCATGAGGGTCGGGGTCGTCGGTCTCGGGACGATGGGCGCGGGCATCGCGCAAATCAGCCTGACCGGCGGTCACGAAACGATCGGACGCGAGGTGAGCGACGAGCTTGCAGCGCGCGGGCGGGAGACGATCGAGCGCTATCTCGGGCGCAACGTCGAGAAGGGGCGCATGTCGTCCGCAGAACGCGACGCCGCACTCGCACGGCTGACCCTCGCCACCGACCTTTCGGATCTCGCCGAGTGTGACCTCGTGATCGAGGCGGTCCTCGAAGAGCTGGAGCTCAAACGCGAGGTGTTTGCGGAACTCGACCGCATCTGCCGTGCGGACGCCATCCTCGCCACGAATACCTCGGCACTCTCCGTGACGTCGATTGCCGAAGCAACCGCGCACCCGGAGCGTGTCATCGGGATGCATTTCTTCAACCCCGCGCCGGTGCTTCCGCTCGTCGAGATCGTGCGCACGGCGAAGTCCTCCGACGTCGCCGTCGACACCGCGTACGAATGGGCGGAACGCGCAGGCAAGCAGCCGGTGCGGTGTAACGACACGCCCGGTTTCATCGTGAACCGGATCCTGATTCCGCTCCTGAACGACTGCGTCCGCGCGCTGGCCGAAACCGGCGTCGAGCCCCAGGAGATGGACCGGGCGATGACGAACGGGGCCGGTTGGCCGATCGGCCCCTGTGCGCTGATCGACCTGATCGGAATCGACATCCACGTGCACGCGTCTGAAGCGCTCCACGCGAAGCTGGGCGAAGAACGGATTGCGCCGCCGGAACGCCTACTGGAGATGCAAAGCGAGGGCCGGCTCGGTCGAAAGACCGGGCGCGGTTTCTACGAGTACTAGGCGGCGAGTCTCTCCGGCAGCTCGATCCGCACCGGCTGCAGACTCGGGTTGCGCACGCGTGCATCGCGCCAGATGGTCTGGGCTTGTTCCGCGTCGAGAAGCTGCAACGCAACCGCGCGCATCGTCGCGACCGCCGCGAGCTCGACGAGGCGTTCGGCTTCCGCGGTCGGCAACCGGCCCGCGGCGCGGGCGAGCGCGTCGAGGCGGGCGATGAGCAGGTTCGCGGTGCGCTCGGAGCGGGATTCGGGGGTCACGAGAGCTCCATCTTCGCGCGCGTATCGGACGAATCCTTCCTCAGGGAACCGTCAGCTTGTTCCAGACGTTCTCGACGAGGCGCGCGACCTGCTCGTTTCCGAGGGACGCGGCGAAGTTCAACGCACCGGCCGCGAACACCTTCGCTCCCGACGCCGTCTCGTAGTACGTCATCTCCGCCGTCTTCCCCGGGCCGAGGAGGTCGGGGATCCGGGCGAGGACGACCGTCCTGTCCGGCGACGAAGGCGAGCGGGCGTCGATCTCGATGCCGTACCGCCCAAAAGCGTCACCGTTCGACAGGTTGGTTCCGGCGAATGCCCACGGTGCGGCATCGGCGCCGGTGACGACGAATCCGGCCTGCTTCGCTCCCTGATTCGAGCCGACGTATTGCACGCCGACGACGGACGACTCGGGCAGTCCGACGTTGCGCCAGAGCGCACCGCGCACGAGTGAGTCGCCCCGGCGGGTGACGTCGCGATAGAGATTGTTCGCCGCGAGGAAAGCGAGGTTTCCGCCGGCGTCGCGGTAGTCACGAATCACGTCGTACTCGTGTCTTGTCGCGTACTCCTCGTGTCCCGGGAACACGAGCAGGTCGTAGGCGCGCGCGAGCGCCATGCCGGTTCGCGCGGATTCGAGGTCGTCGTCGGAGAGGAAATCCACGTGCTTGTCCGTCCTGTTCAGCCACGCGATGAACTCGAGATCCCAATCGTGGAAGCGAAAGGGAACGCCGAAATCGAGGAACGGACGTTCCAGGTCGACGGCGCGATTTCGAGCCGTGACGTACCACGAATCTCCCCAACCGTTCCCGTCTGCGTCCCCGAAGTTGTAGGCGGCCCACGTGTTCGTAGCGAGGACGACCGCGACGCGGTGTTCGCCGAGCCGTCGCGGGCGCACGATGAACGGCGCGTAGCCGACGCGTCCGTCGTTCGACTGCGCGCGTACGAAGTACAGACCGCTCGGCCAGTCGCCCGCGCGCACCACGCGCAGGAGCGCGGGCGCGTTGCGATGACCGGACCAATCGACCGGAATCGGACCCGTCTTCGCCGATCCGGATGTCTTCACGTCCTGCTCACTCGGCGGTCCAGGCGACTGGTACGCAAACACCTGCAGCCGAAGCGACCGTGCGTCGGTCGCGAGGCGAAGCTCCGCCTGCTCACCCGGGGCGTAGCTGCGCCGCGTAAATGCCGCGTCGATTCCCTGAACGCGGACCACGGGAGCGTTCTGCCGTCCAGCCGGTCCGTACGAGCCGTACACGCGCGTTTGCCCGCTGCGTCCCCGGACGGTGAGACGGAGGATGTAGGTGCGCGGTTCCGTCGTGCGCACCGGCCGCCAGGCGAGCGTCCCTGACCCCGCCGGGAAGGAACGGGTGGTCGACCAGACGGTCGTCGTGCCGGTCGTGCCGGCGCGGACGAGTTCCGTTGCCACGGCGTCCATCCGCACCGTGGCGGGATGCGTCAGCCGGAAGCTCACGATCGCGCTGTCGCGGAAGCCGTCGCCGTTCGGACTCACCGTCGCGAGGAGCGCACGATCGCCGGCGAACGGCGCCGACCCGTTGCTGACATGAAGGTGAAGGAGTTGCGGCGTCCCCGTGGACGCGGCGAGCGCCGCGGCGATCAGCAGCCCGATCACCGCGTCAGCGTAGATTCCACGGCTTCGGCGCGTCTCCGCTTACACTTTCTTTACGGTCCGCTCAAGCAGGGCACACCCGGGAGGCCGATACTGGGGACGTGAGGAAGCTCCTCGCATCTGTTGCCGTTCTCGCGTGCGCGTTGCCCGCCGCCGCGGGCGCGAGCGTTCACGGTCCCGGGGACGGGACGCTCTCAGTGCGTGACGCCCGCGGGGCGTTCACCGTGAACGCGCGCGGCGGAGTCATCGGCACGTTCGCTCGTGGCCGCGTCGTGATCACCGATCCCGATCCGAACGACGGCACCGGTCCGATCGTCACGGGCGACGACTGGCACAAAGACCGCAGCGACACGACGACTGTCTACGGCGGGACGAAGGTGCGCTTCCGTCTCATCGGCGGGTTGTTCAAGATCCGCGTGATCGGCGTCGGCGTCAACCTCTCGGTTGTGGGCCGCGGCACCGTCGGTCTGACCGGCGAAGGAACTGCCGACGACGGGACGTATTCCATCGATGGAGGCGACTACGTCTCCGTTCCCGAAACGGCGACGAGCTTCACTCTCCCGTAAGTTTCAATGCCATGGCGGCAAACGCACAATCCGTTTTGGTGGTCGAAGACGAGGCCTCGATTGCCTCGTTCGTCTCGCTCTACCTGAAGAACGCCGGCTACGAGGTTCGCACCGCCGCGAACGGGACGGAGGCCTTGGCGTCGGCGGAGCGCGAAAAGCCTTCGCTGATCGTGCTGGATCTCATGCTGCCGGACATCGACGGAATCGAGATCTGCCGGCGAATCCGCCAGAAGTCTGATGTGCCGATCCTGATGCTGACCGCGCGTGACGAGGACGTCGACAAGATCATCGGTCTCGAGGTCGGCGCGGACGACTATCTGACCAAGCCGTTCAATCCCCGCGAGCTCGTCGCTCGCGTGAAGTCGATCCTTCGCCGCGCGACGCCCGAGCGGAAAGAGCGGGAGAGCGAAGTGATCCAGCACGGCGATCTCGTCGTCGATGCCGGCCGCCGCGAGGTGAAGGTCAGCGCGGAGGAGATCCAGCTCGCGCCGAAGGAGTTCGATCTCCTCTGGGAGTTGCTGGACCACCGCGGACTCGTTCTGACGCGCGACCAGCTCCTCGAGCGCGTCTGGGGTTACACGTTCGCCGGGGACACCCGCACGGTCGACGTGCACGTACGTCAACTCCGGCGCAAGCTCGGCGAGGCATCGCCGATCGTCACCGTCTGGGGCGTCGGCTACAAGGTCAGCCCCGCGCGCGATGCCGTGAACGCCTAGCGGACGACCATGCTCAGATCGCTGCGCTTTCGACTGCCGGCGTTCTTCCTGCTCGGCATCGTCGTCAGCGGTCTGGTCGCGTCGTTGATCGCACTCCGCCTGTTCCAGGGTTACGTTCAGTCACGGTTGAAGTCGGAACTGGCGCGAGACGCGAAAGGTCTGACCGCGCTCTACCAGGAGCAGGCAAACAAGGAAAACGGTGCGGCGCCGAAGTTCGCCGCCGCGCGGCTCGAGAAGGCGACCGGCGCGCGGCTCTACTACATCGGGCTTTCGGTGTTCCCGGCGAAGAATCAACCGCTGACGATTCTGCCGACGAGCTATCTTCCCGACTGGCAATCGGACCGGCCGATCACCTTCGAGTTCACGCCGCCGGGGGCACACCGCAAGTACGTGGCCGTCGCGAATCCGCTTCGCCTCGAAGCCGGCAAGAACAAAGGCATCCAGTTCGGCGACCTCGTCGTCGCGAAACCGAGGACCGAGTTGACGCACCGTTTGTTGACGCTCGTCGACCGCCTCGCGATTGCGTTCCTCGGCGGGATCGTCGTCGCAGGCTTGCTCGCCTGGTACTTGTCGCGACGGATCACGAAGCCGGTGCTCGCGCTGTCGGCAGCGGCGGACGAAGTCGCGCGCGGCCGCTACGACGTCGCGCTGCCGGACGTCCGGAGTCGCGACGAGATCGGCCACCTCGCTGAGCGCTTCGGCGGCATGGCCGCCCGACTCGCGGATGCGGACCAGCAGGAGCGTAACTTCCTGATGAGCGTGTCCCACGAGCTGCGAACACCGCTGACCGCGATCCGTGGGCACGTCGAAGCGTTACGCGAGGGCGTTGCGGACGACCCGACCGCGCGCGCCGCGTCGCTGAACATCATTGCCGCCGAGTGCGGGCGGCTAGAGCGGCTCGTCGGAGACGTCCTCGACCTCGCGAAGCTCGAGACGAACCGCTTCACCGTGCTGAACGAGGAGGTCGACATGGAGCGCCTCTGCGACCAGGCGTACGCGGCCTTCGGAGAGGAGGCCCGCCGACGCAGCATCGAGTACGTCCGCCGTTTCGACGCGAAGCCGACGATCGTCTCCGACGGCGACCGGGTCTTGCAGATCATCTCCAACCTGCTCTCGAACGCGTTTCGGTGGACACCGGACGGTGGCCGGGTACAGCTCGAGCTCGGCGCGGCGAACGGAAAGGTCTCGGTCGCAGTGGACGACACCGGGCCCGGGATCCCGCCGAACGAGCGTGAGCGGATCTTCCGTCCGTTCTGGTCGCAGGACAACGCAGGCACGGGGCTCGGCCTTGCGATTGCCCGTGAGCTCGCGGTCGCGCTCGGCGGAAACATCGAGCTCGAGTCGGAGCCGGGGAACGGCAGCCGCTTCGAGCTGGTGCTGCCTGCGCAGCAAACCTTGGCGCGATAGCCGTACGATCGCTCTCATGTCAGCAGTCGAACGTGCTTCGGTGCTCGAGCTTCCGGCGCGCCGCGGCGTCGTGCGGGCGGCGCTGGTCGCGATCCGTCCACGCCAATGGACGAAGAACCTGCTGCTCTTCGCCGGCATCATCTTCGCCGCGAAGCTCGGCGACGCAACGCGATGGCTCGAGGCGATCGCCGCCTTCGCGGCGTACTGCGCGGCTTCCGGCGCTGCGTATCTCGTCAACGATCTACGGGACGCGTCGCACGACCGCGCGCACCCGATCAAGCGCGCGCGGCCGATCGCGCGCGGCGAGCTGTCGCCGCGACGCGCACGCGCGTTCGCGGCGGCGCTCCTCGTTGTCGCTACCGCGCTCGTCGCGCCACTCGGTTTCGCGTCGCTCGCCTTCCTCGCCGGCTTCGTCGTCCTGCAGGCCGCCTACACGCTGCGGCTGAAGCACGTCGTACTCGTCGACGTGATGACGATCGCCGGTCTCTTCGTCGTGCGTGCCGGTGCGGGCGCCGCGGGAGTCCACGTCCGCATCTCGCCGTGGCTGCTGCTTTGCACTGCGCTGCTCGCGCTCTTCCTCGCACTCGCGAAGCGTCGCGGCGAGCTCGTCCTCGTCGGCGCGGAGGCGACGCCGGGCAGGCCGGTCCTCGAGGGCTACTCGCTCGCGCTCGTCGACCAGCTCGTCTCGGTTGTCGCCGCCTGCACGGTGATCGCGTATTCGCTCTACACGTTCACCGCGCGCGATTCGAAAGCGCTGATGGTGACGATCCCGTTCGTCGTGTTCGGCGTCTTTCGCTACCTGCTCCTGATCCACCGCCAGGATCTCGGCGAGGAGCCGGAGGAGGTTCTGCTGCGAGATCTACCCATCCTGCTCTGCATTGCAGCCTGGGCGATCTGCGCCGCGGTGATCCTGCTCGTGACTTAGGGCTTAGGAACCGTTTGCGACGTCGGGACGCCGGTCCTCGATGCGATAGACGATCGCACCGCCCCGCTCTTGAAGACCGTTCTCGAGGCGCGTGACGAGCGCCTCGATGCGTCCGAGGCGAGCATCGACCGACTTCCAGCCCGACGAGATCAGGTCGACGAGAAGCGCGAGGTCGTCGACGCGTGAGTGACGATCGCCGAGCGCGTCGGTCTCGAGTCGTTCGAGCCGGCGGATGACCTGATTCATGAGTCCGCGGATCTCGGCCAGGTTTCGTCCCACCGGGAGGACCTGTTCGCGCAACCCGTCGGAGACCGCAGTCTCGACGCGCTCCGGCAACCCCGTCGCAGCTGCAGAGGCGACCTTCGCGAGGGCTTCGAGCTCCGCGCGAGTTCGCTCGAGCACCTCGTCGAGGGCGGCTGCATCCGCGCGTTGCGCGATCCGTTCCTTCGCGCGTTCGATAGCGCTGTCGTCCATCTGTGACAAGGGTAACGTGCCGTTCGGATGCGGGTCGACGAGCTCGACTACGACCTTCCGCCCGGCCTCATCGCGCAGCGGCCATTGGCGCGCCGCGACGAGTCGCGCCTGCTGGTCTACGATCGCGTGTCCAAAGGCGTTGATCACCGGACGTTCGCAGACCTTCCGGACGTCATCGGCGACGCGCTGGTCGTTCTCAACGACTCCCGCGTGATCCCGGCGCGGATCCCGATCGCGCGCCCGCGCGGTGAGGTCCTCCTCCTCGAGCGCGTCGCCGCGGACGGCATCTGGGAGGGTCTCGCCCGGCCGACGAGGCGGCTGCGCGCCGGCGTTCGCTACGGGGCGGTCGAGCTGCTCGAGCACCTCGGCGAAGGTCGCTGGCGTCTGCGCGTGCACGGCGAGCCCTCGGGTCAGATGCCGCTGCCGCCGTACATCACCGAGCCGCTTGCGGATCCGGAGCGCTACCAGACCGTGTACGCGCGCGAGACCGGGTCCGCGGCTGCGCCGACCGCCGGGCTGCATTTCACGCCCTCGCTTCTGGCCCGGCTCGACGTGGAGCGCGTAACACTCCATGTCGGACTCGACACCTTCCGGCCCGTGGCCGTCGACGACCTCGAAGAGCATCGACTGCACGGGGAACGCTATTCGGTCGGAGCGGAGGCGTGGAAGCGAATCAGCGCCGCGGAACGCGTGCTCGCGGTCGGGACGACAACCGTCCGCGTGCTCGAGACGCTTGTGCGAGGCGCCCCGCTCGCCGGACGCACGGAGCTGTTCATCACTCCGGGCTTCGAGTTCCGCCGCGTCGGTGCGCTCTTGACGAACTTCCATCTCCCGCGCTCGACCCTGCTCGCCCTCGTCATGGCATTCGCCGGAGTGGAGCAGACCCGCGCTCTCTACCGCGAGGCGATCGAGCGGCGGTATCGCTTCTATTCGTTCGGCGACGCGATGCTCGTCCTGTGACGGCCGGACACTTCACCGTGACGGCGCGTGACGGTGCGGCGCGCGCCGGATTCTTGCGTACGGCGCACGGTCAGGTCCCGACTCCTGCGTTCATGCCCGTCGGCACGAAGGCGACGGTCAAGCTCGTCGACCCGGAGGAGCTCCGCACGCTCGGCGCGTCGATCGTCCTCGGCAACACCTACCACCTCCACTTTCGTCCCGGCGAAGATGTCGTCGCAGAACTCGGAGGGCTCCACCGCTTCATGGCGTGGGACGGACCCATCCTTACCGACTCCGGCGGCTTCCAGGTCTTCTCGCTGCGCGACACGATCGTGCGTACCGACGACGACGGCGTGACGTTTCGTTCCGTGTACGACGGCGAAGAAGCGCGGTTCACCCCCGAGCTCGTCGCGGAGATCCAGGCCAAGCTCGGATCCGACATCGCAATGTGTCTCGATATCTGCCCGCCCGTCGGGATCGCCCGTCGCGAGCTCGAGGAGGCGGTCCGCCGGACGACCCTCTGGGCGTCGCGCCAGCGCAACGCCGCCAGCGCGGACGGCCAGCTCGTGTTCGGGATCGCGCAGGGCGCCGCTGACCCCGAGCTGCGACGCGCGTCGATCGCCGACGTGACGGAGCTCGACTTCGACGGCTACGCGCTCGGGGGTCTCGCGATCGGCGAAGAACGCCCACTCATGTTCGAGACGACCGCGTGGGCGGCCGAGCTCCTTCCCGTCGACCTGCCGCGCTATTTCATGGGGATCGGGGACCCGGAAGGGATTCTCGAGGTGATCGATCGCGGTGTCGACATGTTCGACTGCGTCCTCCCTACGCGTACGGCTCGCACGGGAAGCGCGCTGACGTGGACCGGGCGCCTGAATCTCCGCAACGCGCGTTTCGTCCGCGACCCTCGGCCGCTGGACGAAGACTGCGAGTGTCCCGCGTGCCGGCGCTTCTCGCGCGCCTACCTTCGCCACCTCGTCAACCAGAACGAGTTGCTCGGCTTGCGCCTCCTGACACTCCACAATCTACGATTCCTGCTCGAGTTGACCGCCGCAGCGCGCGCGGCCATCGAGCGCGGTGGATTTCAGGCGTACAAGTCCGAAGCGCTCAACCGTCTCGCCGCGGGGGAAGGAGTGCAGTGATCCAGTTCATCGTCATCCTGGCCATGTTGGCCCTGCTGTGGGTGCTGCTCGTGCGCCCGCGGCAGCGACAGATGCGTGTGCAGCAACAGCAGCTCGGCGCGCTCGAGGTCGGCGACGAGATCGTCACGGCCGGCGGTCTCTACGGCACCGTCCGTCGTATCGACGACGACGAGGTGCGCGTCGAGATCGCACCCGAGCTTCAAGTACGGATCGCCAAGCGCGCGATCGCGGGAGTGCTGACGGAGAAGCAGCCGGAGCTCGGCGCGCCGGTCCGGGACGAAAACGAAGGCCGCTAACCTTCCCGCGACGTGACCGAGCGCCGCAAGCACCTCCTGCTCCTGACGCTGATCCTCGCCGCGCTCGGTGGGGTCGCCCTACTCGTCGTCCCTGGCTCGCCGGCGCACCGGAAGACGAGGCTCGGGCTCGACCTCCAGGGCGGACTCGAGGTCGTGCTCCAGGCGGTGCCGCCGAAAGGCCAGCACGTCACGCCCTCGGGGATGACCCTCGCGGAGAACATCATGCGGAACCGCGTCGACAAGCTCGGCGTTTCGGAGGTCGACGTCCGGAAGCAACAAACGGACCAGATCGTTATTCAATTGCCCGGCGCGCGACCCGCCGACGCGGCGCGGGTGATCGGAAAGCCGGCGTCGCTCGAGCTCTACGACTTCGAGGTCGACCTCGTCGGACCGTCTTCGGTTGGTCTCAGCCACACGCCCGTGGCGAAGTCGAGTCTCTACACCTTGCTTTCGGACTCGGCGACCATCGAGCTCGCCAAAAAGGGAACGCCGGACCAGTGGTACCTCTTCGACGCGAAAAAGACGCTCAAAGCCGGCCCGGTTTCCTCAGAGGCTGCGTTGCGGGGGACGCAAGTCGTTCGCAAGCTGCCGAACGGACGCGTGCCGAAAAGCTGGCACGTACTCGCTGTGCCGCACGACACTGCGGTCGTTAGCTGTGACAACGTGACCCAGAGCTGCGTCTCGGCGCAGACCGTTACAGGGAAGACCGGGTTCTACCTCTTCAAGCACGCGCCGAGTGCAGCGAAGCCGATTCCGGAAATGACCGGAAAGGACATCGTCCTCTCGGGAACTCGCGCGGACTTCGATCCGAACACGGGACAACCGATCGTCACTCTGCAGTTCACGGGCAAGGGTAAGAAGAAGTTTCACGACATCACCCGCGCCGAAGCGCAACGCGGAGCGCTCAGCGGCAACTGCGGACAGGAAGGTCCGAACGGCCCTCCGAATGCGCAGCACTTTGCGATTGTCCTCGACAGGCAGCTGCAATCCGTGCCGTACATCGATTACTGCAAGAACCCTCAGGGCATCCCCGGCGACAACGGCGCGGTGATCGACGTCGGCAACGGCGGGATCGGAGAGGCCAAGCGGCTTGCGCTCATTCTCCAGACCGGCGCGCTGCCGTACGACTTCAAACAGCTCGAGCGGACCGACGTCTCGGCGACGCTCGGCAAGGACTCGCTGAACCAGGCGAAGCGCGCGGCGATCGTGGGCCTCGTGATCGTGGCGATCTTCCTGCTCCTCCTCTACCGCTTCCTGGGACTCGTCGCGGTCGTCGGGCTCGGCATCTACGCGGCGTTCCTCTATGCGGCGATTCTCTTATTCAACGTCACGCTGACACTGCCGGGGTTCGCGGGCTTGATCCTCACGATCGGAGTCGCCGCCGACGCAAATGTCGTCGTCTTCGAACGCGTGAAGGAAGAGGTGCGCGCCGGGAAGTCCGTGCGCGCTGCGATCGGCGCCGGCTACGCGAAGGGCTTCCACACCATTCTCGACGCGAACGTCGTCACGGCGATCACGGCGCTCGTCCTCTTCGCGGTCGCGACCGCGCAGGTGAAGGGCTTCGCCCTGATGCTGTTGATCGGCACCGTGATCTCGCTGATCACCGCCGTCGCGGCGACGCGCGCGATGCTGGGCCTCCTCGCCGGCTTCCGCTGGTTCGACAACCCGCGCTTCATGGGTGCGCACGGCCAGCAGTCGGCCCGATGGCTGCAGATCGACTTCATGCGGCGGCGGTACCTGTGGTTCGCGCTTTCCGGTGTGGTGCTGGTTGTCGGCGCCAGCGCTCTTGCAGTGCGCGGCCTGAACCTCGGGATCGACTTCAAGGGCGGCTCGCAGATCTCGTTCAAGACGGCGACCCCGAAGTCGACCGCCGCCGTGCGCACGGTGATGAGCAAGGACGGCTACTCGGACGCGGTCATCCAGGGGCGCGGGCCGTCGACGAACGGCAACTACAAGGCCTTCCAGGTCCGCACGAAGAAGCTCACGAGCTCCCGAGCTGAAACGATCACTGGCGATCTGCAGAACAAGCTCGGCGCGACGGTGTCCGGCAAGACGTTCGTGTCCTCCAGCTTCGGGAGTCAGATCGCCCGCGCAGCAATCCTTGCGATCATCGTCTCGCTCGCGCTGGTCGTGATCTACATCGCGATTCGCTTCGACTTCAAGTTCGCGGTACCGGTGATCGTCGCGATGCTGCACGACGTCCTCATCTGCGTCGGGATCTACGCACTTTCGCATCGGGAGGTGACGTCGTCGACCGTCGCAGCGGTCTTAACCGTGCTCGGCTACTCGATCTACGACACGATCATCATCTTCGACCGAATCCGCGAGAACATTCCGCTGATGCGCCGCTCGTCGATTGCGACGATCACCAACGTCTCGCTGTGGGAGACAATCCGGCGCTCGCTGGCGACGACCTTCATCACGTTGCTGCCGGTCCTCTCGCTCTTCATCTTCGGCGGTGCAACTTTGAAGGACTTCGCGTTCGCGCTGCTCGTCGGAATCACGTCCGGCGCGTACTCCTCCATCTTCGTCGCCGCGCCGCTGCTTTGCATCTGGAAGGAACGCGAGTCGGAGTTCGCCCGCCGGAAGGGGGAGACCGTCGGCAAGCGCGGCATGGAAGCGACGCTCGAGGCCGCCGAGGAGGCGGCCGCAGCAGCCCCCGCGCCGGAGTTCGCCGCAGTCGCCACGACCGACGGGGGCGACGGCGCTGCGACCGCGGGCATGTCTGCGGCGCAAGCGAAACGCGAGCGACGGCGGCAACGGCGTCGCGCCCGTCCGCATGGACGAGCGCGTTAAGGCTTTTGTATGGATTCGGAGCATGTCGACCGGTCGTTTCAGGCGGACGCACGAGCGGAGCCCGTGCGTCCTGATGTCGGCGCCGCAGGCGGCGCCTTGAGACAGCTCGGGCTCGCGTTGTTGGGCGCGGTCGCGCTGACGGCCGAGCGCGCGGACGAGCTTGCGGAGTCGCTCGCCGAACGCGGCGGGATGCGAAAGGACGAGGTTCGCGGCTGGATCGACGACGCGACGACGCGCTGGCGCGGGGATGCCATCCGTGTCGGCGAACGCGCCGGCGAGACGGTACGCGGGACTCTCCACG
>Ga0209577_10003713_pt1 | contig 14379 bp, 16 predicted proteins | sample GraSoiAngelo_109_FD_185874 | JGI IMG/M metagenome (GOLD analysis project Ga0209577, IMG submission 185874) | Grasslands soil microbial communities from the Angelo Coastal Reserve, California, USA - 14_0903_12_20cm (SPAdes) (version 2) | ecosystem: Environmental > Terrestrial > Soil > Grasslands...
GAAGCGTCCGGTCGTGCCGCTGATCAAAGCGTTAAAAGAGCGCAACGTCCAAGTCGGCCGATTATTCCCGGCATTACCGAACCACATGCGTCTCACCATCGGCAAGAAAACCGAGATGGAAGCTTTTCTCTCAGCGTTTCGCCAGGTAGTCTGATGCCCCTTCTGCCCGCCGCGCCGTAGTCCATGGCTCGCCGTAGCTTTAGCTAAGGCGGCTTGGCGAAGGCGGGTCACGCGTTTCGTCAAATAACAGCCTGATTTCCGTCAAGCGCTTAAGAGGTTGCCCCGCGACCCTGCGGTAGTGATTCCATGGCGGAAGATTGCAAGCACAATAATGGACAGAACTTCGACGAGCAGAATGAGATAGGGAATGCCGATGATCGGCACTGCCAGAACCTTGTGATCGAGCAGCAGCCACTGCTCCAGGAACATTCCGGCGAAGACGAACACGAAGACGAACGGCAAAACAAAAAACCCGATAAACCAGAGAACCCGATGCCGGTTCGTAATCGCACGATACGCGAACAGTAATGGCGGGATTGCGAGAATCCAGATGGCGAGATTCGTGAGCCAAAACCCGAGAGGACTGTGGCCAAAGATTTTGTTGGTCACGTATTGCTCGTCATTCCAACCGATCAAGGCGAAACCGATGCGGTTAATTGGAAAGTTGGCAAAGATAAGAGCAAATCCGAGCTGACGCGCGGCAGTGGACGGTTTCGAGAGTCGATAAACGCCGAGCCACATTAATCCGTAGGTAAAAAGCGGCCCGGCCCACGTCGCCGCAATAAAAGCCAGACGATTGCCGGCGCATGACGAGCAGAGCTCAAATGAGTTGAACGTCTTGTATCCGAAACAGCCGCAAAAAGCGGCGCCGACGAAGTGATGCACAAACTCGTGTGAGGTACCGCAAAGAATGGTGAGAGCCAGAAATGCGATGACGTACGGCAGTGAAAGCTTAATCTTTAATCCGCGAGATATTCCTTTATTCACGTTCGACATTTGAGCGCGCCGTTTCTTGCATCTACATCTATGAGCGGGTTCAGCGCTACGTGCTCTTCGGTTTTATCTCGCCCGCCAAGAGCTTGTCTAATTTTTCACGGATGCGAAGTTTGCCGGACCATTGTTGCAAGTAGGCCCGGTCAAGCGAGTCCGATTGGACCGCAACCACACCAGCGGCATCGCCAACGTGCCGATCGCAGGGCGTGAGTGAATCCCAGTAAAGTTTGTGCAAGATCACATCTTCGGCCCTGGCAATCCAGGCTTCTTCACCCAAGAAATTGACGCTAAGACGGCGCTCGAACATCGACATCTCAAACGGGTCGGTGCGCAACATCCAAAAATCAATTTTCAAAGCTGACCGCTGATCGATCGCATTGAATTGATACGGTGGCGCCAGGGCCGCCCGGACTGCCGGCTCATCGAGATAAAAATCGTTCCGAAACTCGCGCACCAAATTCGAAATTGAATCGAGGGGAAGTTGCACAACGAAATCGAGATCATGCGTGGTGCGCGGGATACCCCAATAGTTGCTTGCCATCGAACCGGTGAGCAAGTATGCGATGCCAGCACGATTGAGCCGGCGGATGGCATCAATGGCAAGCTCCTGCTCCGTCACAAGCTTTGCGCCAGCGCGATCCGCTCCCGCAAAAGCCGCTCCACTTCATCAGCGCTCGCCTCGGGATGTTGATAGCGGATGCCGTCACGCGCGACTTCGCACGAAAGCTCGTGCAGATCGAGCGCCAGCTTCAATCGCTCTTCGCCAGTCATGGCACGATATTTTTCAATCTGCGCGTCAAGCGCCGCTTGCGGCGTCATGAAAAGATGTTAGCGCGCATTAAAGTCGAGCGCATCATTTTTGCATCGACATTGACGATTTTCGTCGAATGCACTTGTGGTTCTGCCGCCGGGACGGCGGCCGCTACAACTTATTGCTTCACGATCACCGGCGTGCCTTCTTCGGCGTTTTCGTAAAACGGTTCGGCCCACATCTTCGGCAAGCGGATGCAGCCGTGTGACGCGCGATACGGCGGCACGTAGCCCGCGTGCATTCCATAGCCGCCCCTGAATCGCATGAAGTACGGCATCCTGGCGCCGTCGAAATGCGTACCGCGTGGCTGACTGTCCTTGCGCACGTCGATATTTGATTTCACCACGCTTCCTTCGTCATCAACGTAATCGCCGAACTCACTCGAGACATGGTTTTTGTCCTTCTGGAGGACGTTGTAATGGCCGGGCGGCGTGGAGAATCCTGGCTTGCCCGTCGAGATGGTTGATTCGCCGACGAGCCTTTTGCCTTTGTAGAAATAAGCGCGCTGCTCACTGAGGTGGACGACGATTTTTGATGAACCGGACACACCGTCCCCATTCCAATAGCCGTGCGGAGTCGACGGCGGAAAAACTGCGCTGACAGCGTTGGCGGCTGTTTGCTGCGCGGTTTCCAGTTCTTCGCATCCGGAAAGCAATCCGAGCAATCCAAAAGCGATCGCGCAACGTAGGAAAAGCCTGAGGTTCATGAAGCGGCGGATACTATGTGCGGGTGTCGGGCAGTTCAACCGCAAAACGATTGTTCACCTAAAGAATCGATATGACTTGGAGGGACGACCTCTGTGTCGTCCCACTTTTATTTCACGGACGGGACGGAGCCCGTCCCTCCAATCGAGATGAAAACGGGATCTTGTGGCGCATGGTCGGTGGATCGGCCCCGAACGCTTTCGGGGGCGATGCTAATTAATATGCGGCTTCGCCGCCTGCTGTAACATCGAAGTCGCGGCGGCGACGACTGCTCGATCCACCAGATGTCGATCTTGCGCACACGCGCAGAAGGAAATAATCTGCTTCATCGCTACTGTTACTTCTCCTAAACCACCGTCGTCACCGAGCGGCGTCACGCTGGCCGTGCCGCCGCCGATTAATCTGAACAACTGGATCGAACAGAATCGAGAAGAGTTCAAGCCGCCGGTGAGCAACCGTTATCTCTATGACGGGCGCGATTTTTTTGTGATGGTCATCAAAGGCCCGAACGCGCGGAACGATTTTCATCTCGTCGATTCGGAAGAGTACTTCTACCAGTTGAAGGGCGACATCAAAGTGCGGGTCCGCGAAGGCGAGCGGATCGTGGATCACGTCGTGCGCGAAGGCGAGACGTTCTTCATCCCAGCGAATGTCCCGCACTCCCCGCAGCGGCCGCCAAACACGCTCGGCGTGGTGGTCGAGCGTCGCCGCCCGCCGGGCGAAAAGGAACACGTCATTTTCTACTGTGAAAATTGCGGGGCATTGGTGGAAGACATTCACTTCGACTGCGCCGACATCGTGCAACACTTCAGCCAAGCGATGCTCGACTTCTGGAACAATGACGCGCGGCGGACGTGCAAAAAGTGCGGTAAAAAGGTCGAGAAGCCGGGGCCGATGCAGCCGTTTTAGTGGCGAAAAACAATTGTAGGGCGTTTCTGTGAAACGCCGGTCTAAATAAATGGCGTTCGCCGCGGCGGACGCCCTCCAAATGAAGATCGACCTGCACACGCACATCCTCCCGCACGACTGGCCCGATCTCGACGCGAAGTATGGGTACGGCGGATTCGTTAGGCTCGATCACTACCAACCGTGCTGCGCACGGATGATGATCGGCGACCGCGTCTTTCGCGAGATTACCGATAACGTTTGGGATCCCAAGCGTCGTATCGAGGAGTGCGACCGCGAGAAAATTTCGACGCAGGTGCTTTCAACGGTTCCCGTAATGTTTAGCTATTGGGCGAAGCCGACCGACGCGCTCGATCTTTCTCGCCGGTTAAACGATCACATCGCCGAAGTTGTTCGCAGTCATCCGAAAAGATTCGCTGGGCTGGCCACAATCCCGTTGCAAGATCCGGATCTGGCGGCGCGCGAGCTGGAGCGATGCGTTCGTGAATTGGGTTTGCGCGGGGCGCAGATCGGTACGCATGTCGATGCAAACCCGTACTCTGGTCGCATCGACACCATAAATCTGGACAATGCGTCACTTCAGCCAGTTTGGAGCGCGGCGGAGCAGCTCGGCGCCGCGATCTTCGTTCATCCGTGGGATATGTTCGGCAAGGAGCGGATGCCGAATTATTGGCTGCCGTGGCTCGTCGGTATGCCGGCCGAGACATCGCTGGCGATCTGTTCGATGATCTTCGGCGGCGTGTTCGATCGGTTCCCCAAGCTCCGCGTCGCATTCGCGCATGGCGGTGGCGCCTTCCCATTCACCATCGGCCGCATCGAGCGCGCGTTCCATGTGCGGCCCGATTTGGTCGCGACGGAAAACAAAACGAACCCGAGAAAATATCTCGCTCAGCGCGACGGCCGCGGCGGGGTGGCGCCTGCACGCTTTTACGTCGACTCGCTCGTTCACGATGCCGACGCGCTCAGGTTGCTGCTCAAACTATTTGGCGTGCAACGCGTCGCGCTCGGATCGGACTACCCATTCCCGCTGGGCGAAGCGCACCCTGGCCAGCTCATCGATTCGATGAAGGAATTCTCCGCAAAAGAGAAAGCGCAATTGTTTTCCGGAACCGCACGCGAATTTCTTGGCATGAGCTGAGGTGGATCGGCCGCTCCGCCGGTCGATGTTAATCAACTCGGCTTCGCCGACATTTTTAACAACGCGCACGGGACTGCGCGTTCCGCCTTTACACCGTCCGCAGCACCGCCCGCACCGGGCTTGCATCGAATCCGACCAACGGTAGCGGCAGCGCAATCAGTTCATACGTTCCTTCCGGCACGTCTTTCAACACGAGACCTTCTAGGATCGACATGTTGCATCGCAGGATCGCCTTGTGCGCCGGTAAATCTTTCGATTCGAAAAGGTCGACGCTGGGTGTGTCGATGCCCACCGTGATCACACCGCTATCGTGCAAAAAATCAATCAGTTCGACTGATAGCGCAGAGAAATCGGTGTTCCAGTTCTGCGGATCGGGGTACGTCCCCGTGGCAAACAATACTCTCGGCTGAAGGTGCATCGTGCGCTCCCCTGGCGCGTCGAAGCCTTGTGCGGAGGCGGCCGCGCGCGATGCTAGATCACTTCCGCCAACGGCGGGCACTTCTCTGATCGTCTCCGGTAACATTGACGGTGTGATGCGCGTCGCGCGTGCGACTTTCACTCGGATCACCTGACAAGGCCCGAGAAAATAATCGAGCCCGCGTTCATCGATTGCCGGCGCATCTTTACCATAGTGATTCGGTCCATCCGCATGTGCCCCGAGATGCATCGTCGCACGCAACGTTGACAGCGTGATGTTGTCGCCGCGGGCCATGTCGTTGAGCACTTCGCGGCTCAGCGGCGTATCGCCCGGCCAGACCGCGAGCTTCGGCGTGATCGGTGGCGTGATGTCGTAGGTCACGTTAAACCGTTAAACCGTTACATCGTTACATCGTTACAGCGGGAGATCGAATCTCGATTCACGATTCTCGATTGACCGCAGCTTCGCCCGCTCACATCTCGTGCCGGATCGCCCACAGATCGTGGAAGATCGGCTTGAACAGCGATTCCTTCAGAAACGGCACACCGGGCGATCCGCCGGTACCTTTCTTCGCGCCGATTGTCCGTTCGACCAGTTTGATGTGCCGGTAGCGCCACTCCTGCAATCCCTCATCAAAGTCGGTCATCAATTCGAAAAGAATGGAAAGTTCCGGCGAGCTTTTGTAGAGCCGGAGGATTTCTTTCTGAACGTGTTCGTTAGGACCATTAGGCTGCGTGAGATCACGATTCTTCAGGTCCGCGGGAATCTGCCCGCCGCGCATGGCCAGGAAATCGTAGAAATGATCGATCACCGTCCGATCGCCGAGCAGTTGCTGCAGCCGGTCAGATCCGGGAAAATCCGGCTTCACGTAGGCGAGCGTTGACGCGCGCTTGTATCCGAGCACGAACTCAATTTCTCGAAATTGCACCGATTGAAATCCCGATGCCGTCTCAAGCCGGTCACGGAAACTCGAGAACGACGTCGGCGTCATGGTTTCGAGGATGTCCACCTGCGCGACGAGCACCTTCATGATTGTCCGCACGCGCTTAAATGAATGAATCGCGCCGAAGAGATCGCCGGCGGAGAAATCCTTTTTGATCTTCTCAAACTCGTGGAGCAGCTGCTTGAACCACAGCTCGTACGTCTGATGAATGATGATGAAGAGCATCTCGTCGTGCTCGGCCGGAGTCGAGCGCGGCCGCTGCAGTGTGAGCAGCTTCTCCAAATCCAAATAGTTGGCGTACGTCAAGGGCGGCATAATCACATGCTCTATGCCTCTGGCGTGGACGTCAACGCGCGATGACGTGATTGGTTTGTCTTTTCCCCGTTTCAACGATTCAACGGTTTAACAACGCAGCGAAGCGTAAACGCGCTGCTGATAGTTATTGCGTAAGGTTGCGCGCAAATTGTCCGACCTTGCGCACTAGATCGCCGTCGCCGGAGAGTCGCTCGATTTCGCTCACAATCGCGCTGCCGACCACCGCAGCATCGGCGTAGCGCCATACTTCGTGCACTTGCGCGGGAGTGGAAACTCCAAAACCAACCGCGACCGGCAACGGCGTGACGCCTCGAATCCGCCGGACGAGTGACTCCGCGTTTTCATTGGTGTCTTCGCGCGCTCCCGTAACGCCGGTGCGCGACACTGCATAAACGAAACCCCGGGCCTGATGCGCGATCAATTTCAAACGATCTTCACTCGTCGTTGGCGCAACCAGGAAAATGGGGTCGAGATTGTTCGCCGCGAGGAGCGGCGTCCAAGTCCCGGCTTCCTCCGGAATCAGATCAGTCACGAGAATCGCGTCCACTCCCGCGAGCGATGCGGCGGTCGCAAGCTGCTCGATACCAAATTGCAGCAACGGATTGTAGTAACTGAACAACACGATTGGGACATCTGTTTGACGTTTGGCCGCCGCGATGCACGCGAGGACGTTTTTGAGAGTTGTTCCGCGGGCAAGTGCGCGCTCTGACGCCCGTTGAATGACAGGACCATCCGCGACCGGATCGCTGAAGGGAACGCCAACCTCGATAATGTCGGCGTCAGCCTTGGCCAATTCGAGAAGCAATTGTTCTGTCACGGCCAAATCAGGATCCCCGGCGGTGATGAAAGGAACGAAACCGCCGCGTCTTTTCGACTTTAGCTTCGCAAAAACTTCAGAGATGCGGCTCATCGAAAGGAATGAGCTTCGATTTTCAATGCTTCTGCGACTCTAGATCAGCCACCAACTGAACGTCTTTATCGCCGCGCCCCGACAAATTGATGATGATCGTGTCGTCGCGAGTAAATTCGCCGGCGACACGCAACGCCGGAAGAATTGCATGCGCGCTTTCCAGAGCCGGAATGATCCCTTCGAGTCGTGCGCACAATTTGAAACCTTCCAAGGCTTCCTCATCGCTGGCATTGAGATATTCGGTCCGGCCAAGGTCATGGAGATATGCGTGCTCTGGTCCAATGGAGGCGTAGTCGAGGCCGGCTGAGACAGAATGGGTGCGCGCAATCTGACCAAACTCGTCTTGCAGGACATAAGACATTGTTCCCTGGAGCACGCCGACGCGGCCGCCGCCACTGGTTCCGCCGCTTTTAAAGCGCGCGGCGTGCTCGCCGATGGAATCACCACGACCGCCAGCTTCCACGCCAATCAGCCGCATGTTTTTGTCCGCCAGAAAAGCATGAAACAATCCGATCGAATTCGAACCGCCGCCAACACAGGCCACGAGCGCAACCGGTAATTTGCCGGTTTGTTCCAGGATTTGGGCGCGCGCTTCGCGACCAATGATGCGTTGAAATTCTCGGACCATGAGAGGATACGGATGCGGTCCAAGCGCACTGCCGAGGAGATAGTAAGTGTCGTGCACATTCGTCACCCAATCACGCAACGCTTCGTTGATCGCGTCCTTTAGCGTCCGCGTTCCGGCATCTACTTTCACAACCTCGGCGCCCAGCAACTGCATTCGGAAAACGTTGAGCGCTTGCCGGCGCATATCCTCCGCGCCCATGTAGACGACGCACTTTAATCCGAAGAGCGCGCATACCGTCGCCGTGGCGACGCCGTGTTGGCCGGCGCCTGTCTCGGCGATGACGCGCTGTTTTCCCATTCGCCTGGCGAGCAAGGCTTGGCCGACTGCGTTATTGATTTTGTGTGCGCCGGTGTGGGAAAGATCTTCGCGCTTCAGGTAAATCTGTGCGCCACCGCCATGCTCGCTCAGCCGTTTCGCATGAAATAGCGGCGTAGGACGTCCGGAAAAATCTCGAAGAAGTTGTTCGAACTCGTGGGCAAAACTCGAGTCGCTCCGAGCACGCATGAATTCGCGGGTAAGTTCGTCCAGCGGCGCGACAAGTGTCTCGGGCACGTAACGGCCGCCATAATTCCCCCAGTGGCCAGTCGCATCCGGCTCCGAAACAAGACGATCGTTCTTCTGCATCGCTCTCAGCCCGGTCGAGCTACTCCAATTTTTTCCGCATTCCGGGCTGCGGCTACGAACTGCTGAACGCGCTCCAGATCTTTAATGCCGGGAGTGCTTTCCACGCTGCTGCAAACATCGACGCCATCCGGATTCACCGTCGCAATGGCTTGCGCCACATTTTCCGGACTCAATCCGCCCGCGAGAATCAGCCGGCTCGCGAAATTCTTTGTCGCTCGGGCAAGTTCCCAATCGCCTACGTCACCGGTGCCGCCGGCCATCCGTTCGTCATAAGTGTCGAGCAAGATCGTGCACATGGGATAAGCCGAGGCTCTTTGCGCATCGAATCCGCCATCGATCCGTAATGCTTTTATGATTTCGAGATCGCGCGCCAATTCCGCACACATCTCGGGTGACTCAGAGCCATGCAGCTGCACCATGCGAAGACCGACATCTCGAGCAACGCGACGGATTTCTTCGACCGGAGTATCTACGAATATTCCGACTGCTTGGGTGCTCAAGGGTAATGGCCGCGCTATGGTGCGCGCCCGATCGGGTCGGATATATCGCGGGCTTTGTTCGTAGAAGTTCAGCCCGATCATGTCGACGCCCGCTGCCGCGCAAGCAAGCGCGTCGTTAGAATTCGTAATGCCGCAGATTTTAATTTTCATCATCATTGCGGTCGCGACGCTGTGGTTCCGTCGCCACTGCAACCCTCGAGCAATTTCCGCAACGCGTCACCGGGATTATCTGATTGCATCAGGCTGCCTCCGATCAAAAAGCCGTCGAAACCAAGTGTGCGCAGCCGGCCAAGCTGGTCCCCCGAACTCAATCCGCTTTCACTGATAAGCAACGCGTTCTCCGGAGCGTAACGAACAAGAGCTTCACTTGTGGAAAGCGAAACTTCGAAGGTTGTGAGATCGCGATTATTGATTCCAATCAGTGGCGCTCCGCAATTCGCGGCCCGCTCCATCTCTTCTTTTGTGTGCACTTCGACAAGGGCATCCAAACCTAGTTCCTCCTCGGCAATCGATCGCAGCTTGCCCAGCGTTTCGTCATCCAGTGCGGCCGCAATGAGCAATATCGCATCCGCTCCGGCTTCGGCAGCTTCAAAGATTTGCACAGGATGAATGATGAAATCCTTGCGAAGGAGCGGCAGCGCTGTGGCCGCGCCGATTTCGCGCAGGTCGCCAATCGATCCGCCGAAGAAATGTTTCTCCGTGAGCACGGAGATGGCGCAGGCACCGGCATTCTGATAAAGCGAAGCGGCTTCAGCCGGTTGCAGGTCTTCGCGAATATTTCCTTTCGATGGAGATCGGCGCTTGTATTCGGCGATGATTTTGATCTCAGGGTTTTTCGCAGCGAGCGTTTTGCGTAGCCGATGCGGCTCGGCCTTTTCTCTGACACGAAGCGCATTGTTACGAATGGAATCCTCCGCTCGAACGCGAAGCAGTTCGGTAAGGTCTTCTCGCTTTCGGCGCAGAATCTCGACGAGCAAATTAACCATTAATCTAACTGTTAGTGGCTTTGACCAACGCTTCTAGTTTCGCGGCTGCGCGCCCGCTGTCGATACTTTCGAAGGCCAATTGTGCTCCGGTCGCGAGGTCAATTGCTACACCGGCAATCACCAGAGCCGCAGCTGCGTTTGCCGCCACCAAATCCCGCGCCGTCGATCCAGCCTTATCGCACGGTCCGCTGAACACTGCGCGAATCAAGGTTGCGTTGTCCGCAGGCGTACCCCCGCGAAGTTTTTCCAGCGAGGCGCGCTCAAGTCCAAAATCCTTCGGCTCGATTGTAAAGCTGCGGAGATTTTCCGACGCCCCGGTCGCAGCGACATGAGTTTCACCGGCAATGGTGATTTCATCCAGTCCATCCGAGCCATGAACAACCCAGGCGGCACGCGAACCGAGAGCTCGCAGCGCACAGGCGACAGGCTCAAGCAGAGATCGATGCCAAACACCCACAAGCTGAAATGGAGCGCGCGCTGGGTTGGTCAACGGGCCGAGAAGATTAAAGGTCGTATGCACACCTAGTTCTCTTCGAACATGCGCAACACGCGCGGTCGAACCATGAAAAAGTGGCGCAAACATGAAACAGATGCCGTGTTCATCCAAACAACGTTTCATGATTTCCGGGCGGGCAGCCGTGTTCACTCCGAGAGCTTCTAGAACATCGGCGCTGCCAGAATTCGAAGTAGCGGCACGAGAGCCATGCTTGGCCACGGGCAAACCGGCGCCCGCAATAACGAATGCAGCCGCGGTCGATACGTTGAACGTCTTTACTTGACTCGAGCCAGTGCCGGCCGTGTCAATCAATTTGCCTTGCGCAGCATCGAGATGAACGGCGCGGGCGCGCATTGCTTCGGCCATTCCGGCCAGCTCCTCGACTGTTTCGCCTTTCATGGCAAGAGCCGTCAGTGCACTGGCGATTTGCGCGTCTGTCGCCGCCGGACTCAGTAGAGCTGTAAGGAGAGCCGCCGCATCCGCGCGCTGAAGATTTTCGCCGCGCATCAGACGCAGGGTTAGTTTGCGCAGATCGGCGTCTCCCACTGCCGTCCTTCGTCCAACTTCATCGCGCCGCGGCGGAGTTGGGAGCAACCACGCGGGCCGTTGCACCGCTTCTCTTCGCGGCGCGGGTTCGTCAGGCGGCTTCGAGGACATCAGTGAGTGCCTTCGCTCATGATTCGAGGGCGATCAAACGCACCGCATGGAGCGCGATCCTCATTCGCATTAGGACGAATCTTCAGTAACAGTCCAAGTCCAATCACATGTTAGCGCACGACCAAATCCGAAAGTTCTAGAGGCCATGCTTATTGTAATGAAATCTGGCGCTACCGAAGAGGAAATCTCTCGGGTCGCCGACGCGATTCGTGAAATGGGTTTCCGTCCCCACGTCATGCCGGGAGCGACCCGGACGGCGATTGGTCTGACCGGCAATCAAGGGGCGCTCGATCCGGTTCAATTCGAGAACCTGCCGGGCGTGGCGGAGGCGATTCGGGTCAGCAAACCGTACAAGCTCGTGACGCTCGATCTCCGGCCGGAGAAAACGGTCGTCAAAGTAGGCGAGGCAAGTATCGGTGGCGATGAGTTCGCCATCATTGCCGGGCCTTGCGCGGTCGAAAGCCGCGAGAGCACGTTTGCGATTGCCGAGGCGGTGCGTCGAAGCGGCGCGAAATTCTTCCGCGGCGGTGCTTGTAAGCCGCGCACTTCCCCTTACGCATTTCAAGGATTGGGTGACGAAGGTTGGAAAATCCTTTCCGAAGTGCGGGAAAACTTCGGACTGAAGATTGTCGCCGAAGCGCTGGATGAACCGAGCGTTGACCAGGCGGAACAACATGTCGATGTCATCCAGATCGGAGCGCGCAACATGCAAAACTTTTCTCTGCTGCGGCGAGCGGGCCGATCGAAACTTCCCATCCTGCTTAAACGCGGCATGGCCGCGATGCTCGACGAATGGCTGCTCGCCGCTGAATACATTATGGCGGAGGGCAATTACGCCGTTGTTTTGTGCGAAAGAGGCGTGCGCACTTTTGCGCAGCACACGCGCAACACGCTCGATCTTGCCTCAATCCCGGCCGTGCGTCACATTTCGCATCTGCCGGTTATTGTCGATCCGTCACATGGCACCGGCAAAAATTATATGGTGACGCCGCTGGCTTGCGCCGGAGCCGCCGCGGGCGCCGACGGACTTATCGTGGAAGTGCATAATGATCCGTCCCGGGCGCTCTCCGATGGCGCGCAAGCTCTTACTTTCGCCGAGTACCAACAACTCGTTGACGAAGTGATGGCGATTCGTCAAGTCGTCTCAGCCAGGCAAAGCCGTGTTGCTCATCCTCGATAATTACGATTCGTTCACCTACAACCTCGTCCAATATTTTGGCGAGCTTGGCTGTGAACCCGTTGTTCGGCGTAACGACGCCATCTCGGTTGATGAAATTGCCAAACTGAAGCCGACACATATTTGCATCTCCCCGGGACCGGGAAGACCCGCCGAAGCGGGAATAAGCGAAGAGGTCGTGCGCCGGTTCGCGCCGACCGTGCCCTTGCTCGGCGTTTGCCTGGGTCACCAGTGCATCGCGGAAGCTTTTGGCGGACAAGTTGTCCACGCGGATCGGTTGATGCACGGCAAGACCTCGGAGATCCATCACGATGGGTCGGGCGTTTTCGCCGGACTGCCAAATCCATTTTCCGCCACGCGTTATCATTCGCTTATCGTCGCGCCGGAGACTTTGCCCGGTGAGCTCGCAGTCAGCGCGAAAACGGCTGAAGGCGAGATCATGGGACTGCAACATCGAGAGTTCCCATTGCATGGAGTGCAGTTTCACCCAGAGTCGATTCTGACCGCGCAAGGCAGGAAGCTTCTCGCGAATTTTCTGGCGCTCTGAACGCGGACGGTCGTAAGGCGATAATGGAACCGCAATTCATCCCTTCCCGCGCGGAATTTCGTGAACTCGCCCAGCGCGGTAATGTGGTTCCCGTTTACACCGATTGGGTCGCCGACAGCGAGACCCCCGTGTCCGCCTTCAGCAAACTGGATCGCGGCGGCTATTCGTTCCTGTTTGAATCCACCGAAAAGAACGATGTCTCCGGCCGTTTCTCATTTGTCGGGACCGACCCGGAAATTGTGATTCGGAGCCGCAATGATGAGATCACAATCACGGAGACGGATAAAACCCGTAACTTTCGGTCCTCCTCCGACCCACTGGTAGAGCTTCGCCAACTGATGGCGAAATATCGATTCGTAACGCGGCCGGAACTTCCGCGCTTCGTCGGCGGCGCCGTCGGCTTCCTGGGCTACGATGCGGCCCGTTTTTTTGAACCGACAGTTCCCGTGGCTGAGCATGACGACTTATCTCTGCCGGAAATGCTCTTCGTCATCGCGGGTGCGGTCGTCGTTTTCGACCACCGGTTGCGCACGGTGCGAGTTCTTAACAACGCTTTTTTGAACGCCGGAGATGACCCGGACAAAATTTACGATCGGGCCCAACAACGCATTTGCGAAATCCTTGGCCGGCTAAAGGCGCCGACAAACATGCCGCCACTGCCGGTCGATTGCTCTCGCACGCCGCTGTTACCGCGAAGCAGCACTAACCGCGATGAGTTCGAACAACTTGTTTGTCAGACAAAGGATTACATTAATCGCGGAGATATCTTTCAGCTCGTTCTCTCGCGCCGCTTTGAAGTCGATTTCGATAAGGACGCGCTCGCCCTTTACCGCTGTCTGCGCTTCGTGAATCCCTCGCCCTACATGTTTTGTCTTAATTTCGCCGGCGAGTTCTCGCTCGTGGGGAGCTCGCCGGAAATGCACGTCCGTGTCGTGGACGGGTTAGTCGAGATTCGACCGATCGCAGGCACGCGCCAGCGCGGCCGAACGCCTGATGAGGACGAGCGCAATGCCGCGGACTTGCTCGCCGATGCAAAGGAGCGCGCCGAACATGTGATGCTGCTCGACCTGGCGCGAAACGATTTGGGGAGAATCGCGGAGTTTGGAAGCGTTCGTGTCACGGAGCAGATGGGAATCGAGCGTTACAGTCACGTCATGCACATCGTGTCCCACGTCGTCGCGCGGTTGCGCACCGATCAGGACGCTTACGATGTTTTGCGAGCTACCTTCCCAGCGGGCACGGTCTCGGGAGCGCCCAAAGTGCGTGCCATGCAGCTCATCAGCGATCTCGAAAAAAGAAAACGTGGTTGTTATGCGGGAGCGGTCGGCTACTTCGGCTTCGACGGCAATCTGGACTCATGCATCGCGCTACGTTCCGTGGTCTTAAAAAACGGTCGCGCCTATATCCAGGCCGGCGCTGGCATCGTAGCGGACTCTGTTCCCGTTGCGGAATACGACGAAACCGAAAATAAGGCTGCGGCAATGATGCAAGCACTCAGTATGGCACGGGCCAGTTGATTGGTCCCAAAGGAACGCGCGGACGCTCAACAATGAACCCACAACTCCAAGCTGTTCTTGGATTCAAATCCGCAGCGCGCGGACGGGATCGATGCGGGTGGCGCGGCGA
>Ga0209577_10003714_pt1 | contig 14379 bp, 12 predicted proteins | sample GraSoiAngelo_109_FD_185874 | JGI IMG/M metagenome (GOLD analysis project Ga0209577, IMG submission 185874) | Grasslands soil microbial communities from the Angelo Coastal Reserve, California, USA - 14_0903_12_20cm (SPAdes) (version 2) | ecosystem: Environmental > Terrestrial > Soil > Grasslands...
AGACGCGCGTATCGGCCAGCACAGGCTGATCCTTCAGCGAAGGCCCAAAGGAATTGCAGGGAATGTCGCGGCCGGTAATCACCGCCACGACGCCCGGCATCGCTTCGGCCTCTTTTGTATCGATGTTCTTGATCCGTGCGGAAGCAATGCCCGCGCGTTTGATCTTGGCAAAAAGCATGTTGGGGAAATACATGTCGTCGATGTACTTCGTCTGCCCCAGCCCGTGCAGCCGGCCATCGGCCCTCGATGCCCGCTGGCCTACCGCGGGGGTCTGCTGGCGGCCTTCCGGCACTACCACTTCAATGGGGAAGGCCACCAGCGGCGCCGGTGCCTGCGGCTTCAATATATCCGGCCGCTCCAACACATCCGGCTTTTCGATAACTTTCGGCTTCTCTGCCATGATTGGGCTCCTTCCGCCGTGACCTTATGCGGACTTGACTAACGGCGCTTCCTCGCCCCGCAAGATACAAGAGGCGCCTTTGATCGCTTCGATCATTTTGGTGTACCCGGTACAACGGCACAGGTTCCCGCCCAGCGCATCGCGAATCTCCTCTGTCGATGGGTCGGGATTCTCGTCCAACAGCGCCTTGGCTGACATGATCACTCCCGGTCCACAGAACCCGCACTGCAGCGAGCCGAAGTGCTCGAACAATTTCTGCAGCGGATGCAGATGATCGGCGTTGGCCAGCCCTTCGATAGTCAGCACCTCGCGGCCCTCCACCTGGCCCACGAGCATCAGGCAGGAGTTCACAGGCTGGCCATCCACGATCACGGTGCAGGCACCGCAATCGCCTACGTCGCATCCCAGTTTCGCCCCGGTCAGGTTGAACTGGTCGCGCAAGAGCCTGAGCAGCGTGGTCTCTGGAGGAACGCTGGCGCTGCGCGTCTCGCCGTTCACTCTAAGCGTTACGTTGACCATTCCATCCCTCCAGCCGCCTCGTCTGAGCCAGCGTCCAGGCGCTTTCCAACGTTCGTTTCGTAAGCACGGCGACCAAGTGCCGCCGGTACTCCGCGGAAGCGCGAAAATCGCTGATCGGTTTCGCGTCACCCACGGCGACGCGCCCCGCCTCCGCCATGGCCTCGGCGCTGATGGTGCGGCCCTCGAGATAAGCTTCGGCTTGCGGGGCACGGATCACCTTCGGCGCCACTGCGCCGAGCCCGATCCGCGGGGCGAGAAACACGTTCTTCTCCCAGTCCACCCAGAAGCTTGCTGCCACGTTCACCAGAGCCAGTGCCTGTCCTTTGCGCAATCCGAACTTCAAAAAATGTGTAGGCTTGCCCAGGTTTTGTTTGGGAATGATGATCTCCGCCAGCAATTCATCCGGCTTGAGAATAGTCTTCCGCGGGCCTACGAAAAATTCGTTCAGCGGCACCTGCCGGCGTCCGCCGTTACCCGCGATCGTGACGATGGCCTCGAGCGCCATCAAGGTTGGACCGCTATCCATCGACGGCACCGCCGTTACCAGGTTCCCTCCCAGCGTGCCCAGATTTCGCGTTTGCACCGCACCGATGGTATGTGCCGCATCCACCAGGGCGGGGAAGAACTGGCGAATGAGCGGCGACCTCATGATCTGTGTATGCGTCACCAGCGCGCCGATGTTCAGCCCTTGCTCGGTTAAGGTGATGTTCTTCAGGTCGTCCACATGCGAGATATCGACGACCACGTCCGGGCCGTGCGCTGCGAATTTGAGGTCTGCCAAAAGATCGGTACCGCCAGCGATGATCTTGACCTTGGCATTGGCGGCGTGCTGGGCGAGGAGGGCCACTGCATCGCTGGAATCCTTGGCCGCAAAGAACTCAAATGACTTCATTTATCTGTTTTGCTCCCAGCGCCTGTAGCCATCCGCCCGAGCATAAGCGCTGGCTCATCTGCGCATTACAGGCCGAATTATGCAGTATCGTTAACGTACCATTTTCCCGCGCGCCTCGCAATAGGCCCGCAGGTGCCCGCAGGCCAAGTAAAAATTCCCAAAAATGAACGTCAGAGCGGCGGCCCAGCCGACTTTCCCAACATTGCCGCTCTTACCAATGGGATGGGCGGCCCTCCGAAGCTCAGGAACTGATCGTGAAAGTCGCGCCACGCGCTGCGGCCGCCCCGCGTGGCGGTCCAGTCATCGCGCAGTTTTCGGATCATGAGTTTCCCCATGGTGTAGTTGAGGTAGGCAGGGTCAAAGGTGCCGCGGGCGGCTTGTTGACGTGCATCACCCGCATCGGCGAATGCCGATTCGCGGAACATTTTCTCGGATTCGGCCACGCTCATGTGCCCCGTATGCAGGCCGATAGCGGAGAGGAATCGGACGTCGCGCAAGAGGGCTTCGGTAAGTTGCCCGACTTGCGTTTCGGGATTCTTTGCGCCGAGGCCCGCATCCCACATCATTTCTTCCGCGTAATGGGCCCAGCCTTCCGCGAATGCATACCCCACGAAAATCTGTCCGAACCGGGAGGACGCGCGGTTCGCATGCAGGAATTGCAGAAAATGGCCCGGCATGACTTCGTGGACGGAAGTAAAGAGCAGGGTCGCGTTTCCCGGAAGGTAGGCCTTCTGCTCGGCGGGCGTCCATTTCGGGTCAGGGGGCGCTATGTAGTAGACCGATGGCAAACCCTTTTCGTAGGGGCCGGGAATGTTGATGTAAGCGAAGTTCCACCGCTGGTAGGGCGGTGCTTCGTTCACTTGCGCTTCTTCTGTGCCAGGAATAGATACAATCTGGTTATCGGCTACAAAGGCCCTCAATTCCTTCAGTTGCTCGCGCGCCGCTTCCACCGGAGTGCCTTTTGGCTTATCCTCCGCCTGTTTCGCCGCGCAGTCGGCCAGTGTCTTGCCCGGGTCAAACCGGGCGCAGGCTTCCTTCAGCGCCGCGAGGTTCCGTTCCAGGTCCTGGCGGCCGACCGCTTCCAGTTGATCGAGAGAGATGTCCACGCGTTCGGTGGTATACAGCATCTGGTGGAAAAGATCGGCGCCCAGCGCGAAATTTTCATTTGCCTTGGCGCGATGCGCCGCAAACCACAAGTCCATGGACCTTAGCGCGCGAATCGCCTCGGTATTTGCTGTCACAAAGTCGGATTGAAGCTGCGCGTCCTTGACTGATGCGAAAATTCCCTTCACGTCGTGATCGAAATATTGGGCCAGGCCGCCGAACGTAAGACGGCCGAAGTCTACGTAGGTGCGAGGCATCGGCGTTTGGAGGTTCGCGCGGATTTGTTCTAAGGCTGCTGGAAGCGCCTTTTCGTAGTTGATAAACGCGCGCATGCGTTGATCGAGCGGCGCGTACGGCCGGGTCAGATAAACTTGCGGATCGAGTGTCTCGCTATAGAAGTATGGGTTGCGGTAAGGCCAGCGTGCCGATTCCCGCCAGAACAGATCCGAGTCAATAACGGCGATCAGGTAGTCTCGTTCGAATTGTTGTCTTTGGTCGAGATTGTCGGTGAGGGCCGCGGCCCGCGCGCGTTCCGAATGCAGACGGGCAATTTCCCGGTCCAGTGCGGCCTTGCTGAAGTCGGGAAGTTTGCCGTCAAACTCGTGGCGCCCATTGCTCACCGCGAAACTCGGATGTACAGCAAAGTAGGCGTCGAGGTACTCGGCCACATATTTGTCCCATTCTGCAGAGCCAGTGGGCCGTGAAGCCGTCTGGCAGCCCGCTAGCAAGACAGTCAGCAATAGCAGGAAAAGAAGAACGGTGGATCGGAATCGTATGCCATGCCTGCCGCCGCGCTTGTTCCATTCCTCAGTCTTCATCCCGGCCTCCGAACGCCGCTCGAATCTCTTGAGGGCCTCTCAGCCATGCTTACAGAAGACTCCGCCCGCAATCGGATCCGTGCGCGTGACGAAGCGCAGATTCTACCGCACCTTTGAGCTACGGCCCGCGAGTCATCAATTGTTTAATATATGGGACCGCGGCCCGAGGCCCGAATTTACATTTTCCCGGCGGTCCGTTACCGTGGACTTGCTAGCCTAATCCTCCGGCCCTTGCGTTACGAATGTTATGCCCCAGAAGGAGCTGACTGTGCCCTCGAACCCTGGCCAGAAAAAATCGCCGCAAGTCTTGAAACATCCAATCCGTATCGTTCCGTTGCATCGCCCCGAAGCCGTCGCCGCTGCCCCAGCAGCCGCACCTCATCTCACTTACCGCAACGGCCCGCTCCTCACCGCGGTCCAGGTTTTTACGGTTTTCTGGGGCTCCGCCTGGAAACAAGCCCCCAATAGTGGTCTCCTCACTCAAGTGAATCAGTTCTTCGACTACATCTTGACCAGCCAACTCATCGATCAGCTAGGCGAATACAGCATCCCAGGGCGGGCCATCGGCCATGGCTCCCGCATCGGCACGACCGTCCTTACTTCACCGGCGCCGGGCACGTCAGTTCAAGATAGCGCCATCCAGCAATTGCTTCAGCAGGAGATCGACTCTGGCACTCTGCCCGCCACCAATCCCAACACCTTGTATTTCCTCTTTCTGCCCGACGGCGTGACCGTTATCCAGGGAAACAGCGCCTCATGCCAGGCCTTCTGCGGCTACCACGACTCTTTTGGTAACAATGTCTACTACGCCGTAATGCCCTATCCGGGCTGCTCTGGATGCACCGGCGGCTTGGCTGTCTTCAATGCTCTAACGTCCACGACTTCGCACGAATTATGCGAAGCGATCACCGACCCGATTCCCGGGCAGGGTTGGTATGACGACAACAATGGCGAAATCGGCGACATCTGCGCCTGGAAAACCCGCACTCTGGGCAACTACACCATCCAGCTCGAATGGTCCAACCAAACTCCCGCCTGCGTCTAGGGATCCATGCAACCCAGGGTCTCACGTGTCGCGGCTATCCACGCGGAAAATTCTGTTCTGTTGGGGAGAGGACGTCGATGGTTGACGACTGATTGCTACGTCACGCGCACATCGAGCAACGCCAGCCAATACTGGAGAGATTGCAGAGTAAAGCCGCAAAGGATGAGTCCGATGCCGAAGACTCCAAGCCAGCGCTCCGGAAGGTTGTCGGCAAAATATTCGATGTAAGGATTGACGGTCTGTCCCACGCCAGTGACAATGCCTGTCACCAGCCCTACCCGGAGTGCAAAAGACCAAGGATGATCAATACGATGGACGAGGGCGCTACAGATCAGTGCCGTGACAATAAAACCAACGGCACGCGCGACCGTGGCCCAAAACTGACGCCGGGTAAGGCGGGGACGGCGGGAGGCGGTGTAGTCCATCCCTGGACGCATGCCACGGGAATAGGCGAATATCTGGCCGATTGTGTTGAGGGTGGCAAAGGCGATTGCAAATTCGAAACCCACGATTCTGTACAGTCCAGCTCCAAAACCAAAGCCGCGGATGGCTGCGAACACTCCTTCCCAAGGCAAAGAGTAAGGTTTTAGTCGACGTGCCTCTCGATTGAGTTCAATCGAAACAGTGATACCAGTCGCAACACCGGAAGCCAGGCCAAAGAAGGGACCAAGGCCAATGCCGTAGCCGATCCCGAAGACGATAGAATACGTCACGGCCCGCGTAAGCAGCCGCAACGGACCGTGCTGCCCACCCAAAAGATCGTAAGCAAGATAAAGACTGCCCAGCACATCGAGGCAGCTTCCGCTAATGCTAATCGCTGCGATGGTGTGGTGGTCTAGTTGTAGAGATAGCACGCCGGTATTGTGCCCGAGTTGCGACGCACCCGAAAGCGACTGTATCGACATCGCGACCAAATTCCCGACTATTCTGGACGCTCCTATGGGGACGGGATGAGGGTACGCACCGTGTATATCCGCGGAGGCGATATCTAGGTTATCTCCGCGGCGCTTGTAATCAGTCCTAGGAGGTAAGCGTGCGAAGCGTCAGAGGATCGAGGCGCAGACTGCGCCGGTCTTCCAATTGAAGCTTACTGAGAATATTCGAAACGTGGTATTTGACGGTCCGCTCCGAGATGGCCAGCGCGCTCGAAATCTCCTTGTTGGCCAAACGTCGCATCAATAATTGAAGGACCTGCGCTTCTCGAGCGGTCAGGGAATGGCCCGGCAGAAGTTGTGTTTCGAGCAACGCTTTCATGTGTGCGACACAGGCCGCCATGACTGCGCGAGGCACCCAAACGCGACCTTCCAGGATGCTGCGCACAGCGTGAGGTAGTTCCGCCTGCCACGTCTTGTGCAATACCACAAAACCATCTATACCCCAGAAAAATAAATGCAGCATTTCTTCCTCACTACTGTTTTCCGGAGGGAGCAACGCCAGAAATTTGCTCCCAGGCGCTTGCGCACGGCATCTCTGCGCCAGCCGGCCCAGGTCGGTGTTCAGGGAACATCCGTCCAGAAGGAAAAGGCGCGGCGAATTTCCGCAGCTCATCGCCTGCGCTTCAGTTGCGGCGGCCGGCAAATTTCGAACAGGGAAGTCCTTTAGGTGGCCGAAAAGTTTCTCAACCGCCCAGGAAAGGAGAGGATGAGAACTCAGTACCTGAACCTGTATAGCCACTCGCCTGTCTTTCTACGGTCGCACCGTACGGACATTTGAGAAGTGGGGCTGGAGAAAAAATCTGTTGGGCATTTTGCGAAAGAACGTGGGCAATTTTAACGACCCCTGCGAGGAAGGCAATGGTACTTGAGGCCAGATTCCGGTACAGCGTGTGACTTCTTCTCCCTGTACTTCCGTCGGTTGCGGCCGGACAGGGAAAATTGCCCTCGAGATGCCCTCCTGGGCCGTTGTGCCGGGAGTGGCCGAAGCGATACGATCTTGCGCGCCCGGCAAGGAGACTGTGAATGAAACCGGCTAAATTCGTTTTGCTTCTTGCAGTATTGGTGCTGTTTTTCCTGCCCGAAATGGTATTTGCCCAAACCGATCCGGGAGTACGCAGCAACACAGGAGTGAACGCGGGCCAGCCGCTGGCTTCCGTCGCTGCCAGTGCAAACGACCTGGCCTTCTTTCAAGCCGGACGCGCGCAGTTCATTGAGCACCAAACCGTTACCGGAGACAACCCAGGTCTGGGACCACGCTTCAACCTGGACTCGTGCGGGGCATGTCATTCGCAACCGGCCCCGGGCGGAACCAGCCCGGCTTCCGGTATCTTCCCCAATGTCGGGTCGAACCCCCAAAGCCAGGTAATCGCCAACGGCATTGTCAGCGGCGCCACAAACACCATTCCCTATTTCGTCCTGGCCAACGGCCCGGTGCGTGAAGCGCGGTTCCCGTTCTTCTTTGACCAATTCGGCTTTCCCAACCCGAACGCACCCAACGGGGGAGTAGAAGACCTTTTCACCGTCTCCGGCCGGGCTGACGCCGGCGCCTGCAGCCTGCAGCAGCCCAGCTTTAATATGGCGAGGGCGACCAAAAACATCATCTTCCGCATCCCGACGCCGGTCTTTGGCGCGGGCCTGATGGCAAACATTGATGACTCAACCCTGCTGGCCAATCGCGGGGCCCAGGCCAACAATAATTTGGGGATCAGCGGTACCTTCAATCACAACGGCAACGATGGCACTATCGGCCGTTTTGGCTGGAAGGCTCAGAACAAGTCGCTGATGATCTTCGCAGGCGAAGCGTACAACGTGGAAATGGGCATCTCCAACGAACTGTTTACGCAAGACCGGCCGCTGCCGGGTGAGGACCAATTTGGAAGCGGACTTCCGACCAACTGCCTAAACCTCGCTGGGACCGGCTACCCCGAGGATATTACCCATTCCGATGGCACGAGCGCTCCCACCGTCACCAGCGACGTCGGGCTGTTCAATGCCTTCGCGCAGTTCTTGGACCAGCCCAAACCCTCCACTACCTCGCCGGGAGGGGCAGCCTCGATCGCCAATGGTCGCGGCCTTTTTAGTGCCATCGGCTGCGCCCTTTGCCATACCCCGTCGCTCACCACCCAGCCCTCTAAGTTGACGTCAGGTTTGGGTAGCGCTATTGCCAACCTGTTCTCTGACATCGAGATCCATCACATGGGGGCAAGGTTGGCGGACAACGTCTCCCAAGGCGGCGCCGGCGGAGATCAATTTCGTAGCGCTCCTCTGTGGGGGCTAGGACAGCGCATCTTCTTCCTGCACGACGGTCGTTGCAGCGACCTGCTCTGCGCTATCGAGGCACATGAGAGCAACGGTGGAGAAGCCACCACTGTGGTGGCAATGTTCGACCAACTTCTGACCCCCAGTCAGCAGCAGGACATTCTGAACTTCCTGCGCTCGCTGTGATCTTTCGTCGCTTTCTCGGGCGAGAAGCATGTGTCGCCCGGGAGTTCTATTGCCCTGAGGCGTTGAACTAGAGGGAGCGAAATGCACACCGCAGTCCTACGGTCACTCGGAAGGCTGACGTTGTCCGCACTATTGCTCGCTCCAGCGCAGACAGCACTCTCACGGCGCGCTCCCCAGGATGGGGGCGACTTTTCACAGAACCCGCAAGCCAGGCCGCTACCGACGGATGCCATCATGGTCAAGGGCGCCTGGGCGAGCGCGAGCGATTCCGTGACTCCTTTGCCGGAAGGCGGAAGTGTGGCCGACAACGTTTACACCAACAAGTATTTCGCTCTCACCTACGTTTTACCCCCAAGCTGGACCCAGAAATATTACGGGCCGCCTCCCTCGGATAGCGGCTATTACGTTCTTGTACAAATTAGACCTGGAGACGCGAACAAAGTGACGGGTGGCACCATCCTAATCGTCGCCCAGGACCTCTTTTTCACCTTGGTGCCGGCCGCGAATACGCTTGAGTTCATCAACCACGCCGAGGAAAAGTTGCAGGCCGATTACAAGGTGGAGCGGGCACTCACGCCGGTCGTTATCGCCAATCATTCCTTCGTCCGGTTTGACTATTTCTCGCCGGTGGCCGAACTCCATTGGTACCTGCTGGCGACACAGATCCGCTGTCATATGGTCCAATTTGTTTTCACCAGTCGCGACACCAAACTTCTGGAGAGCCTTATTCAAGACATGAACCAAATGAAGCTGCCCGCGGAGGCCAGCCCTATCCTGGGGATTGGCGGCGGGGACGTTCCTATATGCATCAAGGACTACGTACGCTCTGAAAACATTATAGAGAGAGTCGATCCGGTCTTTACCGAGCGCAAATTCAACCCCATCCCTGTGCGGATCATCATCGATAAAGACGGCAAGGTAAAGCACATCCATTTTCTTAGCGCGTTTCCTGATCAGGCAAAAAGCATTACAGATGCCCTCCTCCAGTGGCGCTTCAAGCCTTATGTCCGCGAGGGATACCCGACCGAGTTCGAAACCGGTATCATCTTCGGATATGCTCCGAAAGCGGCGGAGGAGCCAAGCCCGAGCGCGGTGAGTGAATGATCGACCCCAGTCCGGGAGGCTCCCGGAACCGATCCTCCTATCAACTGCACAAGGGCGGGGCACCCGATAGCGCCAAAAGGCTTCACGCGAGGCTAACCGGCTAGCCCGCTAGCACCACGACTTGAACCTCGAAAGTCGCTCGTGTATGATGCCCAAATTCAAGCGAAATTAGTGAGTAGATGGGAGTTTGCTCGTTCGGTGGCGCCGTCAATTGGCGCTATTACTTTATGGAGGCTAAATGAAGACTCCCTGGAAAACGGATAAATGGTTTATCAGCCCCTGGTGTTATCTCCCCGAAGTCACCAAGAAATATGATTTCGCCCCCAAGATCAAAATTCATGACGTGACCCTTCGCGATGGCGAACAGCAAACCGCCGTCGTCTTCCGCCGCGAAGAAAAAGTGGCCATCGCCCGGCAGCTCGATGCTCTGGGGGTTCACCGCATTGAATCCGGCATGCCCGCCGTTTCCGACCAGGATAAAGCCGCCATTCAGGATATCGCCGCCCTCGGTTTGAAGTCGGAAGTCTTCGCCTTTGCGCGTTGCATTCCCGAAGAGATCAAGGTCGTAAAGGCCTGTGGCTGTAAGGGCGTGGTCATCGAGATTCCTGCCAGCGATCACATGATCAAGAACGCCTACGGCTGGACCTTCGATCGGGCCATGAAGTCCTCCATTGACGCCACGCGTGCCGCCAAAGAAGCCGGCCTGTATACCGTATTTTTCACCATTGATGCCACGCGCACCGAAGTCGATCGCCTCCTCGATATTGTCCAAAAAGTCGCCACCGAGGGCCACATGGACGCCTTCACGCTGGCTGACACTATGGGCGGCTGCACACCCGATGCCATCTATCATGTAGTTAAGAAGGCGATCGCTCGGCTGAAGAAGCCCGTGGAGATTCACTGCCATCAGGACTTCGGTCTGGGCGTCGCTAATACCATCGCCGCACTGCAAGCCGGAGCTTCTGTGGCGCAGACCACCATCACGGGCCTCGGCGAGCGCGCCGGCAATGTGCCTATGGAAGACGTAGTCTTGTCCCTGCTCTGCCTGCACGGCATCGATATCGGCATCCGCACGCAAAAATTCTGCGAAGTTTCGCGCTTCGTCATGCAAAAGGCCAAGGTCACCCAGCCCCCGAATCGTCCCATCGTCGGCGATAGCCTTTACGAAGTCGAATCCGGCATCATCGCCGGTTGGGTACGCATGGCGCGCAAGGAGCATCCGCTCGAATACGTGCCCTTCGCCCCTGATCTTGTCGGACAGAAGCCCGTCAATATCGTGCTCGGCAAAAATAGCGGGCCGCCGTCGATCGAGGAATGGTGCGAGAAGCTCGGCATTAAGGCCACGGAGGAGGAGCGCATGGCCTTGCTGCAGGCCGTCAAGGCCAAATCCTTCGAAAAGAAAGATCTGCTGACTGTGGACGAGTTCAAAGCCATTGCCGACCGCGTTCTGCAGAAATCCGTGGCCCGCGCCTAGAACGCCTCGCTTGTAGCTCGGGGCGCTGCCACGGATTTCTTGTGGCGAAGCGTGTTGGCTTCTGCGCGGGAAATGTCACGCGAGGGAGCTCTGAGATGCGGATTTTCCGATCAACCAAGATACTCTCGTTGACACTATTCTTACTCGCGGCGATTGTCAGTGCGCTCGGCCGCCCTTATACGGCGACGCTGGCGCTAGCTGAGAGCCCGAACGACTCCGGTCCGCCCGCGGCGTGTCCGGTTACGCGGGCACCGAATCCACCTTTTGTGCCGCCAGCACCCTATCCAGCATCGCCTGGGCCAGATCCAGGAGCGTTTTGGTTCGGTACGCAGAAACTGTGGACTTCGCTTCCCACTAGCGGCGAATGGAGTGGGTTGCGAGGCTTCAACTCCACTGACCTGTCATACCGACAGAAATTGTTTTGGTGGCGGCAAGGGTTTTATTGGCTGGCTGAACCACGACCAAAGCTCATTGTCACGGGAAGACAGCTCCATGCTTCCGAGCCGCCACTTATAGTTTCAGGCCCCAACGCCGGCTACCGAGAACAAGACACAAAGTCATTCATGGTTGTGGCTGTCGATTTCCCGACGCTCGGTTGCTGGGAGATCACGGGCGATTACCAAGGAGACAAGCTTTCCTTCGTCGTTTGGGTTGCGCAGTGAGGTTCGCAGATATCTGTCTTTCTTCACGGGGTGGTTTCCTGTTTCTCTGGCGCTAACCGTTCCAGCAATCCGCGAAGCCGCCAGCGATAAAAAATGGCACCGCAGAGGATGGTCGCCAGACCCAGAACGCTCTCGCGCGGGCGCAGCACGAACGTCCAGATCAACATCCACAGGCTAACCAGCACAAAAGCCAGGGGGATGGCCGGATAGCCCCAGCTCACCACGCGCAGTCGTCGAAAACCTGAGTGCCTTCGCACTCGCAGCAATCCCGTCACCGCCAACGCCGCAAACAAAATCAGTGAAAACCCTATATAGTAAATGAGCGCCTCGAACGTCCCTGTCAGGACCATGAGCGCCGACGCAATCGCCTGGTACGCGATCGCTTTCAGTGGTGTTCCCCAGCGAGGATGCACTTCGGCGGCTCCCGCGGGAAAACAGCCGTCTCGCCCCATCGCGTAGTAGACGCGCGGCCCTACCAGGGACATGGCGCTAATCGAGGAGAGCAGCGCCCCGGCCATTGCCGCACTGAAAAAATCTCCGATCCGCCGCCCAAAGAGCGCCTCCGACGACACCGCTCCGACAGCCACGACGCCCTTCATCGCTTCGAGCGGCAACGCGTAAACGAACGCCAGGTTCAACCCCACGTACAGTAGCGCGACGAGCCCCGTGCCCAGCCCCAGCGCCAACGGAAGTGTGCGCTGCGGGTCCTTGATTTCCTCCGCGACATAGCTCGCCGCATTCCAGCCGCTATACGCGAACATCACAAAAATCAGCGAAACCGCAAACTGCGCGCCCAAACCATGACTCGAACTGCGCGCCGTGGCCATCTGGAAATGCGCCCAGTCGCCCCGGCCGAGCGCAAAGGCAGAAACCAGGAACACGGCAATAATGCCAAGTTTCAGCGCCGTCAAAAAATTCTGCACCTTCGAGGCCAAATGCAATCCGAGAATATTGATCACTGCAAAGAAAAAGATGACGCCGATGCTCACCAAGTCGGCACTGCCGGCGCGTAACCAGCGCAAATGCAAAAGCGGCTCTCGCGCGGAATTTGCGGCCAGCGCCGGGAAGTAATTCCCCAGATATTCCGAAAACGCCAGCGCCGTTGCCGCAATCGGCGCCGAAAACCCGGCAAAAAACGAAATCCAGCCGCTCAGGAACGCCCAGCCCGGCCCCCACGCCTCCCTTAGGTACGCGTATTCTCCGCCCGCGCGCGGAATATTCATTCCCAGCTCTGCATACGCTAAGCACCCGGCCAGCGCTACGATTCCTCCCGCCACCCAAATTCCTAGCACCAGTAGCGGCCGCCCCAAATCTCCCGCCAGAAATCCTGTGGTCGTGAAGATACCCGTCCCAATCATGTTGGATACGACCAAGGCGGCAGCGCTTGTTAGGGTGAGTACCCGACGAAGGGGTGCGCTCATGTCGTGCCGGCAGGCTGCGCGGCCAAAAGTACGCTGGCAGGCGACGGGAAACCCGCAATCCGGCGAAGGAACCCAACAGCATATCAGCGCGCGCTTTCGCCGCCCAGAAAAACATTGCGCGTAGCCACTGCCTGTCCAATAATCAGCCGGGAGCTTCCCATGCGAAATAAACGAATTCTGATTTTCTTCGGCCTCTTCGGGTTCACTGTTGGCCTTTCTCACCTGGCTGCGGCCCAGTTGGCCTCGCGCCCCGCGGAAGACTGGGCCAAGACGCTCGAATCGCACGATCGCGTCGCCAACCTTAAGATGGACGAGATTGTCGCGAAGCTTAGGCTAAAGCCGGGTAACACGGTCGCGGATATCGGGGCCGGCTCAGGTTTGTTCGAGGTGCCGCTGGCCAAAGCCGTTTCGCCCGGCGGCAAAGTCTACGCTGTGGATATCGACCAGGGATTTTTCCCACAAATCAAAAAGAAGGCCGACGAGGCGCATGTCACCAACGTGCAGACGGTGCTCGGCAAGTATACCGACCCCAATCTCCCCGGGAAAAACGTCGACCTCGTATTTTTCCACGACGTCTTGCACCATATCCAGGACCGCGCCGGATATCTGAAATTAGTCGCAGGCTACCTGAAATCCTCGGGCCGTGTCGTGGTCATCGACTACGAACAAGGCCAGGGTCCACACAAAGATCATCCCGAGCTGGAGGTCAGCCGCGAACAACTTGGTGTCTGGGCCAAGGATGCCGGGCTGAAGCAAGCCGAAGACGTCAAAATGTTTCCCGACCGCTATTTTCTAGTCTATTCGAAGTGAGTACCCGGCCAGGATGCCCATCCCCGGCGAACAACGCGAAGCAGGGGTTACCCTTTTGCCGGTCGACAAAGTCCGACGTTAGCGAGGAATCTCTCCGGCAAGCGAGGGTGGCATCCCCAGCATGCGCTAAAGCGGCGCGCGCTGGGGATGCCTGGCGGGGAACCGATACGGGCTTTCAGTGACTACAGCCGCAAAGCTAGGCTAGGCCTGCCCTTACCCCACAAATCCTTCGGGACATTTGTCATGAATGCTGCTGTTCAGGTCTCACCCAACTTGGTGGAGTGCCCGGTCTCGGAAAACAGTTCTTTGCCGCTCTTGTTCATAACTTCTATTTTGCTTGTCTTGCGCACGGCGTTGGTCAGCCCAAACCCGGTCTTCACGCCTTTGTTGCCCGGCTCTCGCTCAAACGTGACCTCGTAGGCCGCTTTAGCCTTGCTGTCGGCGAGCGCAACGCTGGGACAGTTCTGCTGGAATGCCTTTGTCAAATCCGTACTCACTGGTTTCTGTCTCGCCGAAGTATCGGAAACCTTTTTCACCGAAGCATCGCCGGTCTTAATCGCTGAAGAATTAGCGGACTTCGAGGAATTTCGGTTGTCCATTATGTAGACGAGCGGTTTCGGCGCACTCTTCTTGGCCGGCGCCGCAGTCGGTTTCGAGGCAGTCGGCTTCACCGCCGTCGACGATGTCTTTGAGGTCTTGGTGCTTTGCTGCGCCGTACTTTGCTGAGCGAGGGCCGACTGCGCCATGGCG
>Ga0209577_10003715_pt1 | contig 14376 bp, 15 predicted proteins | sample GraSoiAngelo_109_FD_185874 | JGI IMG/M metagenome (GOLD analysis project Ga0209577, IMG submission 185874) | Grasslands soil microbial communities from the Angelo Coastal Reserve, California, USA - 14_0903_12_20cm (SPAdes) (version 2) | ecosystem: Environmental > Terrestrial > Soil > Grasslands...
GCCGGCGCGCTGCAGGCCTCAGGCCAGGCAACGGTCGACGAGCTGGTGGGGGCCGTGTACACCGACGTGCCCCCGTCGCTGCACCCGCTGGCCCGCCACTCGGTATGGGCCCATCTGCGCAAGTTGACGGGGGAGGGAAGGGCGTTCTCCGACGATCCCGACGACCTGGGTGCGACCTGGTCGGGCGATTCCTCCTGACTGCGAAACACAAAACGACATAAGGTGCGCACGGGTCCCAGGTAGGGGGGCGGGCGCTACCTGTCGAATGAAGAGGACACCATGCCCGAGCGAGACACGGGGAACCGCCCCCTGGTCAACGCCTCCGAGGCAGCCGAGTACCTCGGCGTCACGGTAGAGACAGTCGAGGCCCTGGCGCGGGTCTCGTTCCTCACTCCGGGGAGGCAGGGACCGGACGGCCCCGAGTTTCGTTTCGGGGACCTCAAGGCCTTCCTGGCCCGCAACGCCGACAGCGGCTCGGGCAACGTGGGCCGGGACATGTTCGACTTCGACGTCGACGACGCCGACCCTCAGCAGCTGCTCGACGCCCTGGACGGACGCTCCGAGGAGATGGCCCGGCGCGCCTTCGAGATCTTCGCCTCCGTCTTCCCGGAAGCGGCGGGCTGGAGCCTGAGCGAGCAGGCCCGCTTCATCGACCAGGCCAAGGGCCGCTTCGAGGCCATCCTGGCCGTCACCGGTCAGGGCGCCGAGGTCGACGACGCCCTGGTCGAGGACCTCCAGGCCGTGGGCGCGGGGGCGGCGTGGTCGAACTCCCCCCTGCCCCAGCTGCTCGTGGTCCTGCGCATCTCCCGGGACCTGGTGGTGCAGACGGCGGTGGAGCTGGCCGAGGAGCGGGGCCGGCACTGGGGCCTGGCCCTGTCTCTGCTGCTGACCCGGGTGCTGCCGGCCATGGACCGCCTCACCGACGCCCTGGCCCAGGGCTACTGGGCCGCGGTCGTCAACCGCGAGGACGACAGCCGGGCCCGCTACGAGAACGTGCTGCACCACTCGGTCAGCGGGGTGTGGGAGATCGACCTGGACGGGCGCATCCAGTACGCCAACCCGGCCCTGGCCGTGATCCTGGGCCGGCGCCCGGACCAGCTCCAGGGCTCGCTGCTGGCCGACGTGCTCGCCCCCGCCGACCAGAGCGCCCTGGCCCTGCTCACCAGCGAGCCCCCGACCGAGGCTTCGCACCTGCTCGCGCTCACGGTCGTGCGCCCCGACGGCGTGCGCCGGGAGCTCGAGGTGCGCAGCTTCGCCCGCTACGCCGAGGGCAGGCTGGTCGGCTTCCAGGGCATGGTGCAGGACCAGACCACGGCCAAGGACCTCGAGGCGGAGAAGAACGAGTTCCTGGCCCTCGTCACCCACGACCTGCGCCTACCGCTGTCGACCATCGCCGGGTTGGCCGCCACCCTCGAGACCCACAGCTCCGAGCTGCCCCATGACCGCATCAGGCGCATGGGTCACGCCGTGCGCCGCCAGGTCGAGCGCATCTCCCGCCAGGCCGACGACCTCTACGAGCTGAGTCGCCTGGAGGCGAGCTCGCTTCTGCTCTCGCCCCGGCCTGTCGAGCTGGCCCCCGTGCTCGTCGCCGCCCTGGACGCGGTGGGGGACGGCCCCCAGGACGCGGTCGCCACCGTCAAGGTGGCCGTTCCCGCGGGCGTCACCGTGCAGGCCGATCCCCGCCGCCTCGAGCAGGTCGTGGCCAACCTGGTGGAGAACGCCCTCGAGTACGGCGCGCCTCCGGTCGTGATCGAGCTCGTCGGTGTGGACCGCGACACGGGCGTCGAGTTCGCCATTGTCGACCACGGCGCCGGCGTTCCCCCCGCCCTGGTGCCCACCCTTTTCAGCGGGCTGCGCACCCTGGGCCGTTCAGGCCGCGACCGCTCGCGGGGCACGGGGTTGGGTTTGGCCCTGGTGCGCGGACTGGTCGAGGCCATGGGCGGGCGGGTGTGGTACGAGGCCCGACCCAGCCAGGGCGGGCGCTTCCACGTGACCCTGCCCGAGCCCCGCCGGCCCTGAGCCCCGCGCCCAGCCCGCGCCTCAGGGCTTGGCGTCGAGGGCGGCCTCCACCCTTTCCATCATGCGGGCCGTGCAGCCCGACATCTCGACCACGGGCGAGACCTCGGTCACCAGCTTCCTGGCGATGGCGACGAAGGCGTCGGCCACCGGGCTGTCGCCCGCCAGCACCACGGGCGAGCCCGCGTCCCCTCCGGCGGCCACGGCCGGATCCAGGGGCACGCTGCCGATGAGGGGCACCCCCACCTCGCCGGCCAGGCGCTCACCACCGCCCGAGCCGAACAGGGGGTAAGCGGTCCCGTGCTCGCAGGTGAAGGCGCTCATGTTCTCGATGACGCCCGCCACCCGCAGGAAGCCCTTCCTGGCCATGTCGACCACACGGGTCGCCACCAGCTGGGCGGCCAGAGGGGGCGTGGTCACGACCAGCAGCTCGGTGCGGGGCAGCATGCGGGCCAGCCCCATCTGCACGTCGCCCGTCCCCGGGGGCATGTCTATGAGCAGGTAGTCCATGTCACCCCAGCGCACGTCCTCCAGGAAGTGCTGAACGGCCCGGTTGAGCATGAGGCCCCGCCACATGATGGCCTCGTCCTCGCCGGCCAGGAACCCCATGGAGACGACCTTGAGCAGGCCCGTGCCGATGCGCTTCTCCAGGGGGATGATCTTGGGCCCGGCCTCGGTGCGCTCCCCCGAGATTCGCCCCTCGAGGCCGAGCATGCGGGGGATGGAGAAGCCCCAGATGTCGGCGTCGAGGACACCCACGGTCAGACCCAGGCCGGCCAGCGCCGCGGCGAGGTTGGCCGTGACCGAAGACTTGCCCACGCCCCCCTTCCCCGAGGCGATGGCGACCACCCGGGTCCGGGCCGGGATCTCGGTGACGGGCGCGCCCTCCCGGGCCCGCCAGCGGGCCCGGGCCATGAGGGCGCTGCGCTCGTCGGGATTCATCTCCCCCATGCGCACCTTCACCCCGGCGACGCCGGGGACGGCGCCGACCCTGGCCGTCACGTCGTCGCGCAGCTGGGTGCGCAGGGGGCAGCCGGCGATGGTGAGGGCCACCTCCACCACGACCTGGCCGTCCTCGCCCACCTCGACACTTCGCACCATCTCAAGGTCGACCACGTTGTCGCCCAGCTCGGGGTCGATCACGCCCCGCAGGGCGTTGCGCACGGTCTCCTGGTCAGGGGGGCCAACCCGGGTCGGGGCCACGGATCGAATTCTACCGGCACCGACCGGTAGTATTAGGAGGTGGACCGGCTGCCCGTCTTCAAGGCCCTGGGTGACAACACCAGATACGCCATCTACCTGGAGCTGGCCCGCTCCCCCCTGGCCCTGTCCACCGCCGACATCGCCGAGGCCCTGGAGCTGCACCCCAACACCGTGCGCCCCCACCTCGAGCGCATGAGGGAGGCCGGCCTCCTCGATGTCGAGGTCGACAACCGGGGCACGGTGGGCAGGCCCCAGCACCTCTACTCCCTGGCCTCCGACTCCCCGTCGCTGGGCCTGGAGCCGCCCGTGTACCCGGTGCTGTCGGGCATGCTCGCTCGCGTCGCCGCCGCCCTGGGCCCCACCCCCGAGGAGGTGGCGGAGACGGGGCGGATACAGGGCCGGGCCGCCGCCGTCCGGCGGGCCGAGGCGGCCGCGCCGGCCGGGGCCGATCGGGACCGGGCCGGGGCCTGCGTGGCCGCGGTCATGGCCGAGCTGGCCGACATGGGCTTCGACCCCGCCTCGGCCGGTGACGGCATCGTGACCACGGTGGCCTTCACCCGCTGCCCCTTCAGGGAGCTGGCCGAGGCCTATCCCGAGCTCGTGTGCCACCTCCACCGGGGAATAGTGGAGGGGATGGCGGCCGAGCTGGGGGGCGTCGACGTCGAGCGGTTCGGCACCCTGGCCGACCGCGATCCGTGCCAGGTGGACCTCGTCACTCGATAGAGTGGATGGGGAGGAGGAACCGTGACCACGACCGACACCAACATCAGCGCCGTTTCCATCGGCCGCAGGCCCAGTCCCATCTCCCTCACCGAGGCGGCCGCGGCCAAGGTGGCCGGTCTGCTGGCTCAGGAAGGCAACGCCGAGCTGGCCCTGCGGGTGGCCGTGCGCCCGGGTGGATGCTCGGGGTTCAGCTACGAGATGTTCTTCGACAGCGACGCCGCGGCCGACGACATCGTGCGGGAGTTCAGTGGCGTCAAGGTCGTGGTCGACCCCGAGAGCGCCCAGGTGCTCTCCGGTTCGAGCCTCGACTACAAGGACGGCCTGCAGGGGGCGGGGTTCCACATCTCCAACCCCAACGCCGCCCGTACCTGCGGCTGCGGCCAGTCCTTCAGCTGACGTCCCCCGGTCCCCCCGGCCTGCTGGGCCTGCGGGTGGACGGCAGGCACATCGAAGTCCCCGACGACGGCGCTTCCCTCCTCGAGGTTCTGCGCGACAGGCTGGGAGCGCGCACGCCCAAGGACGGCTGCAGCCCCCAGGGCCAGTGCGGCTGCTGCACGGTGTGGGTGGACGGCGCCCCCCGCGTGGCCTGCGTGACACCGGCCCGGCGGGTAGCGGGCCGGGAGGTGACGACCCTCGACGGCCTCGACCCCGCCCTGCGGTCCCGGTGGGCCGATGCCTTCAGCGCCACCGGCGCCAGCCAGTGCGGCTTCTGCACCCCCGGCATCGTGATGCGCCTGGCCTCCCTCGGCCCCGGCCGCCCGGGCTCGGCCGGGCCGGGCCAGGCCGAGGTGGAGAGGGCCCTGCTCGCCCACCTGTGCCGGTGCACGGGGTGGCGTTCCATCGTGGACGCCGCCGCCCTGGCCTCGGACCCCTGCTCCGCAGGTGGCACCGGCGCCGGCTCCGCCCTGGAGACTCGTGACGTGGACGCCGCCGGCTGCCGGGCCGCCCTGGAGGGGGGGGTGGCCCAGGCCGTGGGTCCCGGGATCGCGCTGGGCGGGGGCGGCTTCGCCGACGACACCGCGCCGGCCGGGGCGCTGGTGGCGGTGCCCGACGGCGCCGGCGGATGGGCCCTGGGCGAGACCCTCACCGAGGCCAGGAGGGTCGCGGGCAAGGTCCAGGGCAGGCGCAGCCCGGCCTCGCTCCGTCATCCCCTGGAGATGCCCCCCGGGGACTGGGACCTCACCCTGCGCACCACCTGGGTCGAGCCCGCGTACCTCGAGACCGACGCCTCCTGGTGCCAGCCGGCGGGCGTGCCCGCGTCGCCCCTGGCCAACGGAGGGGCCTTCGGGGGCAAGTGGGAGTCGGTCGCCCCCGCCGTGGCCCGCAGGCTGGCCGACCAGACGGGCCGGGCCGTGCGCGTCCTGCTCTCCAGGGAGGACGTGGTGCGCACGGGGGCCAAGCGGCCTCCGCTGGCGGCGGGCATCAACGCCGACGGGAACGGGCGCATGCGGGCGGCGCGCACCCCCGGGCTGGCCGACGCCGTCCACGCCGTGGCCCCCCGCATCTCCGTCGAGGAGCTCGACGTCCCCGGCCCCCCGACGTCGCTCGCCATCCGGGGCGCGGGGTGGGCGGAGGTGACGGTGATGCTGGCCGTGCTCGAGGCCATGGGGGACGGGGCCCGGGCGGGGGAGGGTGGCCCCGTGTCGGCGCGCGCACCTTCCGGGGGGACGGCCGTGGCCGTCGTGGACGGCTCCGGCGTGCACGTCAGGGTGGCGTGCGGCGACGCCCTCGACCCCGTGGTCCTGCGCTCCTACTGCACGGGCGCGGCCCACATGGCCCTGGGCTGGGTGCGCTCGGAAGGGCTGGCCGTGGACGAGGAGGGCCGGCCCCAGGACCTGACCATCCGTTCCTTCGGGATCCTGCGGGCCCAGGACATGCCCGCGGTCGAGGTCGACATCGCCGAGGACCCGGGTCCGCCCGTGAACGGGTCCGACGCCGTCTTCGCGGCCGTGGCCGGGGCGGCCTGGCTCAGCGAGGGGCTGGCGCCCGAGTGGCCCACGAGGAGGACGCGTTCATGACCAGAGCGGTGGGTCCCTACACCCCCGTCGTGCGCGCCGGGTCCTGGCTGATCTGCTCGGGCCAGGTGGGCCTGGACGGCGGGCGCCTGGTGGAGGGCGGGCTGGAGGCCCAGCTGCGCCAGGCCCTGGCCAACCTGGCCTCGCTGCTGGAGGGGGAGGGGGCGTCGCTGGCCGACGTGGTGAAGACCACGGTCTTCCTCACCGACATGGCCGGATACCAGGCCATGAACGAGGTCTACGTGGAGGCCTTCGGCGACAACCGTCCCGCCCGCTCCGCCGTGGCCGTGGCCGCCCTGCCCCTGGGCGCCCTGGTCGAGGTGGAGGCGTGGGCCCGCGTCGCGGAATGATGGGGCCATGGCCGGCGCGGTGATCATGGTGGTCGTGCTCGTCGTGGTGATCCCCGTGGGGTTCCTGATGCTGGCGGCCGCCCTGACCGTGCTCATGGGCTGGCTGCTGCACCGCAACGGCGAGGTCACCCACGCCGGCAGCGAGCTGCTCAAGCTGAACCGCTGAACCCGCGGAATCGCCGACCGGGGCCGCCGGTGGCCCCGGCGCGGTCTCGGGGTTACAGCCCCCAGCGGGGCTGGCCGAAGCGGTAGCCGACGGAGCGCACGGTGTGGATGAGGTTGGCGTGCTCCTCGCCCAGCTTGGCCCGGAGCCGGCGCACGTGGACGTCGACCGTCCTTGCCCCGCCGTAGTACTCGTAGCCCCAGACCCGGCTGAGGAGGGTCTCCCGGGTGAAGACCTTGCCCGGGTGCTGGGCCAGGAACTTCAACAGCTCGTACTCCATGTAGGTGAGGTCCAGGGGCTTGCCGCCGATCCCGGCCTGGTAGGTCTCCAGGTTGAGCACCAGGGGCCCGTACTCGATGAGCTCGGGGCGGGTGCCCCGGCCCGTGCGGAAGAACAGGTGCTTGAGGCGCGCCTCCAGCTCCCCCGGGTGACCGGGGGCCACGCAGAAGTCGTCGAAGAGCTCCTCGCGCAGCTCCAGGTCGCGCAGCTGCTCGGCCGCCAGGTAGAGGAGCAGGGGCTCCACCGGGGCGTCTCGGCGGCGCAGGGCCCGGCACAGGTCGAAGGCGGCCGCCGGGTGCTCGTCGGCGCACACGATGGCCCCGGCCCATCCCTCGTCGGGCTCGACCCTGTCGGCCCCGTCGGCCGACGACACCGCCTTCCACGGGTAGCCGGCGAAGTCCAGGGCCTGGGCCAGGGCCGGGGGCGCGGGGTCGGGGAACAGCAGGAGCGACTCCACCCGGCCTCCGCTAGAACCTGGGGAGGTAGCGGTCGAGCTCGAACTGGGTCACGGTCCGCTTGTAGGCCGACCACTCGGCCCGCTTGTTGCGGATGAACCACTCGAACACGTGCTCACCCAGGGTCTCGGCCACCAGCTCCGAGCGCTCCATCTCCTCCACGGCCTCGTGCATGCTGGCGGGCAGTGTCCTGATGCCCTCGGCCATGCGCTCCTCCGGGGTGGTCTCGTAGAGGTTGGCCGCCGTCTCGGGCGCGAGCTCGTAGCCCTCCTGCACGCCCGCCAGACCGGCGGCCAGCACCACGGCGAAGGCCAGGTAGGGATTGCAGGCCGGGTCGGGGGCCCGGTACTCGATGCGGGTGGAGTCCTCCTTGCCCCGCTTGGCGTGGGGGACGTTGACCACCACGGAGCGGTTGTTGCGGGCCCAGGCCACGTACACGGGGGCCTCGTAGCCGACGACCAGGCGCTTGTAGGAGTTGACCAGCTGGTTGGTGACGGCGGTGATCTCGCGGGCGTGGGTGAGCAGCCCGGCGATGAAGCCGCGCGCCACCTTCGACAGGCCGTGCTCGTCGCCCGGGTCGTAGAAGGCGTTGACGTCACCCTCGAAGAGGGAGAAGTGGGTGTGCATGCCCGAGCCCTGCACCCCCTCCAGGGGCTTGGGCATGAAGGTGGCGTGCACGCCCCGCTCCAGGGCGATCTCCTTGACGATCATGCGAACGGTCATGACGGTGTCGGCCATGGTGAGGGCGTCGGTGTAGCGCAGGTCGATCTCGTGCTGGCTGGGGGCGTCCTCGTGCTGGCTGTACTCGACGGGGATGCCCATCTCCTCCAGGGTCAGCACCGTGCGCTTGCGCAGGTCGCTGGCCACGTCGGCCACGGTGAGCTCAAAGTAGGAGCCCGCGTCCAGGGGCTTGGGCGGGTGCGACGGGTCCCCGTCGGCGAAGTAGAAGTACTCGACCTCGGGGGCGGCGTAGAAGGAGAAGCCGGCGTCGTGGGCCCGCTCCAGGGCCCGGCGCAGGACGTGGCGGGGGTCACCCTCGAAGGGGGTCCCGTCCAGGTGGGTGATGTCGCAGAACACCCGGGCCATGGGGACCCCGTTGGGCTTGATGGGCAGGATCTGGAACGTCTTGGCGTCGGGCCGGGCCAGGACGTCGGACTCCTGGACCCGACTGAAGCCGTCTATTGCCGAGCCGTCGAAGGTCATCCCCTCCTCCAGGGCCGTCTCCAGCTCGGCGGGGGTGATGTTGAAGGCCTTGGGGACGCCAAGCACGTCCGTGAACCAGAGCTGGATGAAGCGCACGCCCCTCTCCTCGACCGTGCGCAGCACGTAGTCCTGCTGGCTCTGCATCTGGGCTTCCTCACTCTCCGAAGCGTCCTACGCCCGCCCCGACTAGTCTCCCACCCCGCGCGGCGGGGCGGCCTCCCGTTCATCCGCAGTTCACATTGGAATGCCGGGGCTGCAACGCGCTACAGAGTGTCTGCCGCCCACACTGCCCCAGGACGGGCACTGCCCCCGAGGAGGAGAAACGTGCAGGGACGAACCCCGGCCGAGGTCTTGCGCCTGGCCCAGGACGAGGGCGTCGAGATCGTCGACTTCCGCTTCTGTGACCTCCCCGGCCTCATGCAGCACTTCTCCATGCCCGCCCACGAGCTGACGGCCGATGGCTTCGAGGACGGCTACGGCTTCGATGGCTCCTCTATTCGGGGCTTCCAGGAGATCCAGGAGTCGGACATGCTCCTGATCCCCGACCCCAACACCGCCGTGGTCGACCCCTTCCGTCAGCACAAGACGCTCAACATCAACTGCTTCGTGCGGGACCCGGTGACGGGGGAGAGCTACAGCCGTGACCCCCGCTACGTGGCCAAGAAGGCCGAGGACCATCTCGTGTCCACCGGCCTGGCCGACACCGCCTACTTCGGCCCCGAGGCCGAGTTCTTCGTCTTCAACGACGTCCGGTTCGACCAGAACCAGCACACGGGCTACTACTCCGTTGACTCCATCGAGGGTGTGTGGAACTCCGGTTCGGAGGAGGAGCCCAACCTGGGCTACAAGCCCCGCTACAAGGAGGGGTACTTCCCCGTCCCCCCCATGGACCACTTCCAGGACCTGCGCTCCGAGATGATCCTCACCATGGAGCGCTGCGGGATCGAGATCGAGATCCACCACCACGAGGTGGGCACCGCGGGCCAGGCCGAGATCGACATGCGCTTCGACACCATGCTGCGCATGGCCGACAAGCTCATGCTCTACAAGTACGTGGTGAAGAACGTGGCCCTGGCCAACGGCTACACGGCCACCTTCATGCCCAAGCCCATCTATCAGGACAACGGCTCGGGCATGCACACCCACCAGTCGCTGTGGAAGGGCGGCGACCCCCTCTTCTACTCCGAGAGCGGCTACGCCGGCCTGTCGGACATGGGGCGCTGGTACATCGGTGGGCTGCTGCGGCACACCCCGGCCATCCTCGCCTTCGCCGCGCCCACCACCAATTCCTACAAGCGGCTCGTGCCCGGCTACGAGGCCCCGGTCAACCTGGTGTACTCCCAGCGCAACCGCTCGGCCTGCTGCCGGATCCCGCTCTACTCGAAGAGCCCCAAGGCCAAGAGGGTCGAGTACCGCTGCCCCGACCCCTCCTGCAACCCGTACCTGGCCTTCGCGGCCATGCTCATGGCCGGCCTCGACGGCGTGCAGAACCGGCTGGAGCCGCCCGACCCCATGGATCGCGACCTCTACGACCTGCCGCCCGAGGAGCTGGCGCGCGTGCCCCAGGTCCCGGGCTCCCTCGAGGCCGTGCTCGACGCTCTGGAGGGCGACCAGGACTTCCTGAAGGTGGGCGGCGTGTTCACCGACGACCTCATCGAGACCTGGCTCGCCTACAAGCGCACCCGTGAGGTCGACGAGATCCGCCTCCGCCCCCACCCGTGGGAGTTCTACCTCTACTACGACATATAGCCGCAGACCGGGCCGGGCTACTCGCCGGTCTGCCCGTCCACCGACTCCCGGAGGAGGTCGGCATGCCCGTTGTGGCGCGCGTACTCCTCGATCATGTGGACCAGGATCCATCGCAGGCTGGCGGCCCGACCGTCGGGCCAGGTACGCCGGGCCAGCCCCTCCAGACCGCCGCCGGTCAGCGCCTCCTCGACCAGGGAGCGTGAGTGGGCCACCGCGTCCTGCCAGAGCGCGAAGAGCTCCTCGGGTGAGTCCTCGGCGGCCGAGTGCCACTCCCAGTCGGGGTCAGCCTTCCAGTCCACCGTGTCCCACGGCGGGTGCCGGTCCTGCCCGTACAGCGACCGGGAGAACCACATGTCCTCGACGTAGGCCAGGTGCTTGAGCAACCCACCCAGGGTCATCGAGGAGGCGCCGACGGTCACCGTCAGGCCCGCCGCGTCCAGTCCCGCGCACTTCCACGCGAGCGTCGCGCGCTGGTAGTCCAGGAATCCCAGGAGGGTGGCGGTCTCGTCGGCCGCGAGGGGAGGTTCCGGACGGCCCTGCTCGTCAACGTCGCTCATAGGCCGGGAACCTAGCGCTGGGCAACGCTGCCCCGGCTTGGCTGCGTTCAGCCTCGAGCCTCTACGTTTGGACCGTGGCAACTCCAGCGTGGGTCGCGCGTCTCACGCGGATCGAGAACCGTTTTCTGGACTGGGCGCGAAGCCCGGACGCTGGGCGGGCGGCTGAAGAATCACCATCTGGTGACATTGACGACTTCCGCGGCCGGAAGTATTGCGTGCTTGTCACATATCGGAAAAGCGGAGAAGCGGTGCCTAGCCCGCTGTGGTTCGGGATAGGCAACGGCAAGCTCTACGCCCATACCGCCGGTGCGAAGGTCAAGCGCATCGAGCGGGATCCTCGTGTGCGGATCGCGCCCTCCACATTTCGCGGGCGTCCGGTGGGCGCTCCCCTTGAAGGCAACGCCCGCGTGCTGTCGTCGGGGGCCGACGAAGATGCCGAACGTTGGATTGAGGCGAACTACGGATGGACCCGTCGGCTCTACTACCGGCTGTTCGCCCAATCCGAGGCGGGTGTGTACCTCGAGGTCACCCCTGCCCCCCGCTCATAGCTCCAGCGTCCCGCAGTCACACTCCTCACTCCCCGCGGCACGCACCAGGTCACCCGCTTTCGAGCGTTGCGTGCTGAGCTCTTCCAGCCATCGTCCATCCGGCGAGGGGCTGTGAGTATGTCGCTACCGTCTCGACCCGTGGAGGCCCGCATCGCTCTCGTCACGGGCGCGAGTCGCGGAATCGGAAAGGCCTGCGCGCTGGCCCTGGCCGACGCGGGCCTCGACGTGGCCATCGCCGCCCGGACGGTTGTGGAAGGCGAGGGCCGGGACGACTCGGTTGCGGGACGGGACCGATCGGTGCCCGGGAGCCTCGAGACGACGGCTGGCCTCATCCAGGCACGGGGACGCCGGGCGCTACCCGTCGCCCTCGACCTCGGTGACCGAGCCTCACTGGAGGAGGCGACGGCGCGGATCTTTGATGCATGGGGTCGGGTCGACGTCCTCGTGAACAACGCCGTGCACACCGGCCCTGGGAGCATGGACCGGGTAGAAGACCTCGACCTGGCGACGCTGGAGGCGAAGCTGTGGGCCAACGCGATCGCCCAGGTCGCGCTGATCAAACTGGTGCTGCCAGGCATGCTCGAGCGGGGCGAGGGCACGATCGTCGACATGACCTCGGAGGTGGCGGTCAGCGACCCTCCCGCGCCCACCGGCGAGGGTGGCTGGGGACTGGCCTACGCCATGTCCAAGGGGGCGTTCCACCGGGTGGCCGGGATCCTCGCGGTGGAGCTCGGCCCGCGGGGCCTTCGGGCCTTCAACGTCGACCCAGGCTTCGTCCTCACTGAGCGCATGACCGTGAATCAGCAGGAGCTCGGCCTGGAGGGCCGCTACCGGGGCGCCCCACCCACGGTGCCGGCCGAGGTGGTGAGATGGCTGTCCACTTCGCCCGACGCCGACGCGCTCAACGGCCAGACGGTTCGGGCGCAGAAGCTGGCGCTCGAGCTTGGCCTGCACCCTGACTGGCGCACGAGGTCATGAGGCGGTCCGGGGGTCCCTTCGGGCCTTGGCCAGGCCGTGTCGTGCCATTGGCGGGCGGGGTCCCGAAGCTCGGACAAGCACTTGCGAGCCGGCGAGATAGCGACCCCGGAGGGCCGCATGGCAAACGACGATGACGCGAAATCTCGTGGCGAGCCGGCGAGCGCTCCGCGACCATCTCAGTGATGGAGCGGGTGATATTCGGCGCTGGTGTCGTCCTTCGGACTTGGCGACGAGGCGACGGGCCGGCCCTCGAGCTGATCCTCGAGCGATCGCGCCAAGCCTTCGGTGACTGGCTGCCAGGTGCGACCAAAGACCTGGCGGACATTCCGGCGTTCCTGCAGCATGTCGAGGCCGCCTTTGCCGACGGGACTGGGTTCTTCTACGCGCTCGAGGAGGGCGGCGAGGCTCTAGGTCAGTGCAGCCTCCATCATCGGGCGTTTCGCACAGGGGAGATCGGGTACTGGGTACGGACCGACCGCGCCGGAGACGGTATCGCCAGCCGAGCGGTCAACGCCCTGGTCGCCGCCGCGTACGGCGAGGGGCTGCGCGAGCTGGTGATCCACTGCGACGAGGGCAACGTTCGAAGCGCGCACGTAGCCGCCAACGCCGGTTTCATTCACGTCAGGACGGTCCAACTCGACCCGACACTGCCGCGTACCCGAGCCCAAACGGGACGCGAGATGACCTGGGTCCGTCGCCTTGGTTCAGACGCCCCGAGGGCGCCGACCGCCGCGTCCTCGCCTTGAGTTAGCTGGCGATCGTCCGCCCCAGCGCCATCCGGGTTCAGCACCTGCCGGAGCGGGCCGATCGCCCGCCAGCGTTTGGAGCGAGATGTGGTGTCGACGACGGGCCAGCGTCGATGCCCGTTCCTGCGGCAGACTTCGGCTCTCATCAGCGACCGAGAGGATGAACTCACGATGATTCGTCTCAGCGTCTTCTACCCAGTGACTGAGGGTGCGACGTTCGATCACGACTACTACCGCGACAAGCATGTCCCGCTCGCCGTGAAGACCTGGGGTCTCGACGGAGCAGAGATCAACAAAGGTGTCGAGGGTCCCTACGTCGCCGCCGTGCACTTCAAGTTCGAGTCGCTGGACGCCTTGCAGGCTGCGATGGGGTCGAAGGGGACAAGCGACGTGCTCGCCGACGTCGCCAACTACACCTCGATCGCGCCAGTGCTGCAGACCAGTGAGATCGTCGGCTGACTACGACCGTCACACACCTCGGCCGCACGGCCGACGGCGCTATCGGCACGGATGGCGCCGATGGCAGGACGGCTCGGTACCGTGCGCGGGTGGTGCTCGACTCCGAGCGTCGTCTTGCCTCTCAGCGTGCAACCCCTTTCGTCGGAGTCATCCGTCGAGGAATCGCCTAAGGGCCGAGGTAAGAGCAATTGCTCACGAAGGGAGCGCCCGCGAAGCGGTCCTGGAGAAATGGGCCGGTCTGAGGCTCGAAGTAGGCGGCCGCCTGCACGTGAGAGGCGCCCTGGTATTCCTGGTAGTCCACCGGCACCCCTTCGCGGCAGTAGTGGCGAGCGAGAGCTCTGACGTCGCCGGCCACCATGGCCCCGTCTCCCTTCCCGTCGACGTTGCCGACAGCCATGAGGAGCGGCTCCCTCGGATGGGTCTTGGCCTTTCCCATCGTCTGGTCGCGAAGCATGATCGAGAACGGGGCCACCCGGGTGAGGTCCCGGTACGCCGGCAGCATGATGTCGCCGATGGTGAGGCCGGGGTACCTTCCGAACACCGAGGCGATACAGGCAGTTCCCTCTCGCTGGACGACTTGGCGACCGTAGGGCGACAGATACTTCGTCAGGTCGAGGCCGTAGGCACGAGACAGCCCGAGAAGCTCACCGGGAATGGCAGCCGAGTACTCGACCGTGCCGTTGATGTAAGCGAAGTGATCGAAGTAGTTGGCCGGGATGCCGCCCTCGGCGACGCCGACGATGTTCAACTTCGGGCCGTAGGCCGGGGCCAGCTCGCTCGCCCAGTCGGCCGCGACGGATCCGCCCGAGTAGCCGGACAGGCCGACCTTGGTGGCCGGGCCGATCCGGAGGTACGACTCGGTCGCCCTGATGGCGTCCAGCGCTCCGTATCCGGACTCGCGCCCCGCCATCCAGTGGAGGCCGGTCCCCTCG
>Ga0209577_10003716_pt1 | contig 14368 bp, 15 predicted proteins | sample GraSoiAngelo_109_FD_185874 | JGI IMG/M metagenome (GOLD analysis project Ga0209577, IMG submission 185874) | Grasslands soil microbial communities from the Angelo Coastal Reserve, California, USA - 14_0903_12_20cm (SPAdes) (version 2) | ecosystem: Environmental > Terrestrial > Soil > Grasslands...
GCTAAAATTGGGACGGCTAGAATGATGCCAACGATTCCCCACATCCAGCCCCAGAAAGTAAGCGAGAGCAGGATGATAACGGGATTCAATGTAAGAGAGCGTCCCATAATCCATGGCGTAATGAAACTGCCTTCTAACACGCCAAAAGAGAGATAGACCGCCGGAAAGATGAAGGCATACCCAAGACTATCGAAGCTTAGCGTGGCGCCGATAGTCATGCAGATAATGCCTGTGAGAGCTCCTAAGTAAGGAACGAAATTAAGCAACGTCACCATCACGCCCCACATTACCGGATTGCGCAGGCCAAGCAGTCCCACGGCAGCCCCTACGGCCGCCCCAAGGCATACATTAATCGCTGTGACCGTGAAGAGATAACGAGAGATCTGCGCCTCGATGTCATGCGCGATACCGACGGCCGTCTTCTTATCCGAGAGCGTCGGCAGCAACTTGACCAATTTGGCAATAAAGGCCTGGTCATAGACGAGCAAAAAATAGAGAAGGATTAATGACAGAACAGCGCTGGCAATAAACTCTGGTGTCCGCATGAAGAGCATCTCAGCAATGGGATGCCGCTTCAGTTCTACAGCTTTGGTTTCCGCACTAGTTGCAGCCAGTTTTTCGATTTCCCCGGTTGCCTGGGCGACTTGCGCTACCGATTTTTTTACCGGCAAGAGCTTGTGCTGCAGTTCTGTGAAACCGGCTGGCGCTTTCTGGAGCCATTCTGCCGTGGGCGTGGCTAGCACCGAGATTGCATAGCCGACAAGTCCAAAAAATCCGATAAGAACGAGCGCTGCGCCGATAGGCAGCGGAATTTTTAATCGACCGAGTCCCCGCAGTAAGGGCCTTAAGAGATAACTGAGGAGCAACGCAAGCACGATCGGCAGCAGGATCGAGCGCATGAAGTAAATGGTGTAGAAGACCGCCAGAATAAACAGACCGGTGAGAGCAATCGATCTGACATCGAAAGGTTTCTCCGATAGCTCGGCGACGCGCAGGCGGGCACGGGACGATACTTGTTCCGCTTCTGGCTGCTCGTCGGAAACGTCAGGGCACGATTTCACGTTTACCCAGGGCCGAGCGTCGGTTTAGGTCTCGTTCTGCCGATCGGTTTACTTGTCGTTCTTTGGTAGGCTTGCATGGCCCGGCCCGCTAGCCTCACCAAGCAAAGCCAGCGGCGCTCAGCCTCCATCATTGCGATTTTTATCAAGACGTCCTCGGTTGGACACACCCATTCTATAGGAGTCGCTTTGCAATATTCCGTTGGACAGCTGAGACGCAGCTGGGCGTTTCCACGTGTGTCGCCAATCACCTGGATTTGCCGCCCAGTGATCATTTCGCCGCAAACAAGGCAATAGCGTTTCTCATCCAGGGAGTGCCACTGTCGGAATTGATCGAGTCGTCGCAATAGGTCCAGTTTTTCTTCATCGGATAAATCAATCAAAGCAACGAGTGTCATGACCAAGCATCCTTCCGTGCCAACTGCCGCACAATGCGACGAGCGCCGGATTGGCGTATCGGTCAAAACCCTAGCTAGCTTCTTTGCTCGAGACTCGCTCGCGAAGACACTCGCAAAAACCTTTCAGAGGTCCCGATGATCGGATTCAAAGGGGCACGAGCCTTTTACGGTCCAACGAATTTTGAGTTTCGTTACAGCTATACCTACTCGGGTCTGCGAAACATATGACACCGAACAAAGCTATGGGAGCCGTAATTTATGTCTGATCATCCAAAACGAGAAAAGAAAGAAAGTTCGCAATCGTCCAAAGAAATCCAGATTCCGCCAATCCCGAAGCAAACGGCTGGCGCGGTAACAGGTGCTGCGATCGGCAGCGTAGCCGGCCCGATTGGGGCTGTCGTGGGCGGGGTCGTCGGCGCTGTTGCGGCAAGTGCGGCCGGCAGACGCCCAATACAAAAAGTCGCTCGACGCGTTACAACAGCTTCGAAAGGCGCACTGAGGCGACGTACGCGGAAAAAGTCCCGCCAAGCGGCGCGAAAAGCGGGTACACGCTCACACGGCAAAACTGCGAAGACAAGATCTAAGCAGGCGCCCACAGCACAATCGCGCAAGCGAATGGCACGCGGCTCGCGCGCGCGCCGCCAGCGCCGTGGCGGTCGAGCGAAAAGGCGTTAGAATACGTCTCGCACTAGCTCTCGCCACGGCGTTTTCTGAAATATTGTCACGAGTGCGAAATCAACCGACCTTGCGATATATAAACGACCGCATTCAGACACGAGAAGATTTCCTAGACCCAACGCGTTAACCCGGGTCTTTGGAATGCCATCTTCTATCGATTTGGGCACACTCGAGGGAACCAAACAAGAGTGGTGCTCCGATTTTACATGCGAAATTGCTTTCCTGGCCAATGAGTGACAGCCGATCCATCAAATCAGCATTGCTCGAAGCGGAAGAACAGTTCCACATTCTTGTGGATAGCGTCGAAGAATACGCAATTTACCTGCTCGATCCGATTGGAAACATCGTGACGTGGAACTCAGGCGCAGAGAAAATTAAACAGTACATGGCGGACGAAATCATCGGCAAGAACTTCGCCTGTTTTTATACACCAGAGGACGTTGCCGCTGAAAAGCCGCAACGGAATTTGCGCGAAGCGGCACGCCAGGGGCATATTCGGGATCAGGGGACCCGCGTTCGCAGAGACGGATCCATTTTCCAAGCTGAAGTTGTAATCACCGCGCTGCGTGATAGTTCAGGTAATCTTCGAGGCTATTCCAAAGTCACGCGTGATATTACAGACCAAATTCGCACCCGGGAATTTGAGACGGAAAAGATTGCCGCAGAAAAAGCAAGCAAAGCCAAGGATGATTTTCTAGCGGCGCTCAGTCACGAGCTGCGCACCCCACTGACACCGGCCTTGGCGGCAGCGGCCTACCTGGCAGACAATTCGGCGAAATTTCCATCAGAGTTCGCCGAGGACGTGAAAATAATTAAGCGGAACGTTCAATTACAGGCGCGTCTGATTGACGACCTCCTCGATCTCACTCGTATTGCGCGAGGCAAGCTTCAACTTCATCTGGAACCGGTCGACGCAAACGTTCTTGTGCGTGATGCCGTTGAAATCGCAAGATCAGCCATTCTGGCGAAGAAATTAAACGTCTCCACCGAGCTCACTGCAAAGAAGCATCATGTCCTGGCTGACCCCATTCGGCTCCAGCAAGTATTTTGGAACCTGATCAACAATGCCGTGAAATTCACGCCGCCTGGAGGACAGGTCGCCATCCACACATTCAACGATGCGCGCAACCATTTTCGTTTCGAAATCACTGACAATGGTATCGGAATTGAACGCGAGCGGTTGACTTCACTGTTCATCCCATTCGAGCAGGCTGACTCTTCTGTCACGCGGCTGTTTGGTGGCCTTGGTCTAGGCCTCGCCATTACCAAGCGCCTTGTGGACCTTCACAAGGGCGCTATTGAAGTAGAGAGTCGGGGTCGAAGCTTCGGGTCCACCTTCAGGGTAATACTCGACGCCTTGCCAGAAGAAGCCGGAAGAAATGGGAAGAATTTCCGCGCTTCCAAACGACCAGCGAAACAATTGCGCATCCTGCTCGTGGAAGACCATCAAGACACACGACATACTTTGTCGCGACTGCTCACTCATTTTGGTCATCAAATTTCAGTTGCGGCTGATCGGCAAAGCGCGCTGCATATTATGGCCTCACAAAACTTCGATGTAATTTTGTGCGACATAGGTCTTCCCGATGGAAGCGGCTACGAGGTGGTCTCTGAGACCAAGCGACGGCATCGAGTCAAGGCAATCGCAATCAGTGGCTTTGGCACCGAAGCAGATGTTCGACGCTCGATAGAAGCGGGATTTGATTTTCATCTCGTCAAACCAGTAGACCTTCGTGAGCTCCAAGAGGTTCTCGATCAAGTCGCGGCTTAGCTGGCGTTGAAATTCATCCAACCGAATCGCCCAGCGTCGACGGACAAGCAAAACGGCGGGAGTTGCCTCCCGCCGTTAATTAGTCAGCTAGCAACGAGTTTTATCGTCCGCTTTGTTGGCCACCACCTTGTTGACCGCCGCCTTGCTGTCCGCCACCACCGCCTTGTTTCTCGCGTTCACGCTGTTGGCGTTCTCGCTCCTGTTTCTCGCGATCTCCCTGTTGGCCGCCTTGCTGTCCGGGGGCGCCAGATTTGCCTGGTTCGTTTGGATTCTGTTGTCCTTCCATATTACCTTTCGTTGTTATATTATAACCTTCTTAGCTGATCCTTTCGCGTTCGCGATTAGATCTTGTCTCCTTGAAATCGCCTTGGAAGGACCTCTTGGATTGCAGAATCTTGCTCTACCGCCTAGTTAACAAGTTCCTAGTCTCCAAGGGAGCCAGTAATTTCCCTAGGATGCAAGCGACCGAGGTTGCATCTTGGCTACATCACTTCCGAGAAACATTTGTTACCGATCGGAACTCGCGCCAGCTAACTCACTTTCCATCATGGCTTCGGGATTTACTATGCTTTCGGCCATTCTGTTTAGAAGTTCATTTGTTTCCGATTCTTCGTCGAGTGTCGATTGCAAAAGCTCTGCGGCTTCGTTTTGGCCAAGCAGATGGGCGAAGGTGCGAACACTGCCATAACCAGCGATCTCATAATGTTCGACTTTCTGGGCGGCAACAATGATGCCCGCGTCAATGACGGAATCTTCCCCGTCTTCCTTCAGGATTTCCGACCCCTCTTCAATAAGCCCCTTCATAGCGCGGCATGTCTTACCCTTCGGTTTTTCATCAAGCGCTTCGAAGACTTGTTCAAGCCGCTTCACGTGGCCCTTGGTCTGTTCCAGGTGTTTTTCGAAGGCGTCCTTCAAATCTTCGGATGAGGCAGCCTTTGCCATTTTTGGCAAGGCTTTCAATAGTTGATTTTCCGCGTTATAAAGATCGCGCAGTTCGTCGGTGTAAAGTTTCTGTAGTGTATCCAACTTCATAATCCGGTTTTTCCTTTCTTATTCCTGAGGTTTTTTCCCTAGTTTTTGTTGGTGCGGCGCATTTGTAAGCGCCGGCCTAAGAAACAAACGCCGCTAGCGGTGCGACTGCGCGTCTTTGATTTAGAATTTTCTAAAGCTCGCCTCCGATCCCTGATGTCGCGCTGTGGCGACTGGATGCAACGATCAAAATCACTCATGCGACTGGCGATTGTGCCGTTCGTAGGTCCTGACGTAGTCTCCTGCCATTCGCGTGACAGTGAAACGATTCTCAAATACCTTTCGACAATCTGCGCGATTGAGCTCGGGAACGCGGCGAACTGCCTCGACTGCCTCCTCTATGTTGGTTGCAATAAATCCCGTCTGCCCTTCCTTTATTATCTCACGCACCGCGCCACCGTCATACGCAATTATAGGCGTCCCACAGGCCATGGCTTCAATCATCACAAGACCGAAGGGTTCGGGCCAATCGATGGGAAATAGCAGGGCATAGGCATTCCCCAGAAAATTATCCTTTTCCCGGTCGCTAATCTCACCAACCCACTCCACGTGGGATTTCTGCAGTAGCGGTTCGACGACTCGTTTGAAATAGTGCCTGTCAGCCTTATCAACTTTGGCAGCAATCTTGAGCTGCATTCCTGTGCGTTTGGCGATCTCAATCGCCCGATCCGCGCGCTTTTCCCGGGATATTCGCCCAAGAAAAGCCAGATAGTTCCCGGGATTTGGGCGAAATTGGAATAACTCTGGTGGCAAGCCATGATAAACAGTCTTTACCCAGTTCGCCGAAGGCAAAGGTTCCCGTTGGGCATTGGAAATTGAGATGAGCGATACATCGCGAAAGCGATCGTAAACAGGGACCAGGTCTGGAAGATCGAGCCGGCCGTGCAGCGTCGTGATGTGCGGAACAGGCAAATACCTGGAGACCGGAAAATGAAGGTAATCGGTATGAAAGTGTATCACATCGAAGTCGCGAGCGTGCTCCAACACCCGATCTATCATTACCAGGTGGTGTGCCAGGTGGTCCACGGAGAGCTTATCCAGACGGAGTGAGGCACGGCATCCTGGAATAAGCCGGGCTTGTGTCACCGAGTCGCCGCTTGCAAAAAGAGTTACGTCGTGTCCCGCGCGGACCAATTCCTCAGTAAGATAAGAGACTATCCGCTCCGTTCCTCCGTAGTGTTTCGGAGGTACACTTTCGATTAGCGGCGCAACCTGAGCGATTCGCATGGTCTCTTTTTTCGTCGCGAGATCCAAGGTTCACTGAAGCACTGCTTACCGCCGAGTGTTCTTTCTGTCCCGAAAGCCGTAACCGCCATGGTGATTCCCAAATCTCTGTCCCAACCTTCGAACGCGGGGTTCGCTTTGGTTTTAAGGTTTCGTGGAAAATGAAATTGCTCTCAGGCATCTGACTCACAAACAGGAATTTTCGTATTCAGTGCAGCTAGGAAAATCGCAGATTCAAAGGGCGGAAATTCCTAAGGAATCCTGCTCCAGGGTGGTTCGTTATCGCACAGATGTCCGTTCGTCGAGACAGGACAGTGGTTTAAAGGTTTCCCGTCAAGGCGAGAATTATAATGATCAGGAGGATCAATCCAAGGCCTCCACTCGGCCAGTATCCCCAACCGGAACTATACGGCCACGCCGGGAGTGCCCAATTAGCAGCAGGATTAAGACGATCAGTAAGATGGTGCTCATGTTTCTCTTTTCTCGAACTGCCTTCGTCCTTGTGACCGACTTTGGACGCCAAACGCACTTATAAAGAGAAACATGCAAATGCGGCTTAGCAGAGAGTCAGCTGAAGACTCTTGTTACCGGCTCTCAATTTTCCTGGTGTTGACGCGAACTGCGTATTCAGCCGGTTGAACGCCGCGACCGGCTCGATCGGCATAGACTTGGGTGAATTCAGCGCCAAAAAGCAGGATTTGCGATGAATAATAAACCCACAGTAACAGTGTGATTAGCGAGCTAGCCGCTCCATAGGCTGAACCGGCGGCACCACTGCTAAGATACAAACCTAAGGCCCATTTTCCGATGCCGAACAATATCGCAGTCATCGCTGCACCAACCCAGACGTCGCGCCATTGAATTTTAACGTCTGGTAAGAACTTGAAGATACTACCGAACAGCAAAACGACGACCGCAAAGTCAACGATCAGATAAACCGTTATCGCAACCGCGATTCCTCCCGGCAAGGCCGATTGGACATAACGGCTAAAGCCTTTAAGCACACCTTCCACGATGAGTGACACAAGAAGTAAAAAACAAATGCCGCCAACCATTGCAAATGATAGAAAGCGCACACGTAAAAATCCCCAGACACCTGCACAGGGTTTCACTTTCACGCCCCAGATCGTATTCAAGGCGTCCTGGAGCTGACCAAACACACCGCTTGCGCCGAAAAGTGCGAGTGCGACGCCAACTATCGTTGCAATTAGACCCTTGCCAGGCTGAGAGGCTTGTTGCGCTATGTTTTGCACCACGCGCACAGCGCTTTGATCGAGAAAATAGCTCATGTGCTGCGTTAGCTTGTTCCAAGCGCCTCCTGGATCATCGCGAAAAAGGACACCGACAATCGCCAGCAACACGAGGATCAGCGGGGCGAGCGAAAAGACTGTGTAGTAGGCAAGCGCGGCACCTAACTGTGGCGCTTTGTCTTGCAACCATTCCTGAAAAGTTTGTTTAAACAGGCTAAAGGTGTTTCCGAAAAACGATCCTGACGTTTTTGAGTCGTACTGCTCTGCCACAATAAGGGCCTCTTTGATTAAGAGTTCGCTCATGGTCGCAGGTATGGTTGTTGTGAAATAGCGAGCAGTAAACGCAGCATTGCTCGCGGGGCACTTAGTCAGCCGGCACGAGAATCGCGAGTGCTCGGGAGACAAAATCGATCTTGGCGCGCCCGTCTAGATTTGCGCTCTCTCCATCGCTTCTCAGGGGGAAGAAATTTCGCACTACAACAAAGTAGCCGGGCTGCTAGGCTGCTCGCGGCGGCCATACCCAGCATCTTTGGCCATAGTGGTGAGTTAGGACGACAGGCAAGTTTCACTGTCTTTGTAACAAAGCGGGCGCGCAATCGGCCGCCATCGCAGCACGAAGGGCTCAAGTTGCGATCCGCGCGTCAGAAAGGCGGTGGCGGGAAGCCATTCCGGCCGCTTTTTTGTGCACGTATCACTTCCAACTTTGGATTTTCTTCCATCGCCGTTGAGACAACCGAGCTCGTTCGTCTCTAGTCACCTTGATCCTATCGGTGACCTGACCTACGCGTCGGAGCCGCAAGGAAGCAAAAGAGTGATTCGGGTCCCGCGCTTGAAACCGCTATTGATATGGAACTCGCCCCCGAAACTGCTTACACGTTCGCGAATGTTAACAAGACCAACCATTTGGGAGTCAGTTCGCTTATTGTCAAGCGACTTAGAATTGAACCCGGGACCGTCATCGGCGACGATGATGCGGACCTTATCTGGCCGCCGATGTTGCATCATTATGTGCACGGCGCTGCCGCCAGCGTGCTTAACAGAATTTAGCAATAACTCGCGCACGGATCTGAAGAGGAAAATACGCACATCGGAGGCTTTCGGGTTCGCCAAAGAGTCGGCTTCAACTATGACTTCCACATTATAATTCTTACGCGTTTCAGCCGCGAGCCACTCAAGCGCGGAAGCTAGGCCGTGCTCGTACAAAACTGGCGGCGCAAGCTCTACGCTAAGAGATCTTGTTAATTTAAACGAGCGCTCGAGTACGTCGGCAATTTCGCGGGCGATCGGTTCTCGTTGGCTGGCGTCTCGCGTTCTGCACAGCGCGGCAAGTTGCATCCGCGCTGCCACCAGTAATTGCTGTAGATCTTCATGCAGCATCTCGGCTATGCGCCGACGCTCCGCTTCCTCGGCGAGCGACAATTGAGTCGAGAGAAGGCGGAGTTTCTCTGCCTGTTCGACCGCTTTGGCAGTTCGCTCGGCTATTCGCTGTTCGAGCGTTTGGTTTAAGTCAGCCAGCTGACTGACGAGCTTTCGCACCTGATATTGCCGCCGGCGAGACCGTAATGCAACCTGCACCGAGCGCATCAGAGTCAGGGTGCTGACAGGTCGCTCCAGTAACGTTACAGATCCGGCAGCCGCAGCTGCCAAATTTAGTAATCCTGCCCGGCGCGATTCGCCACCGCTTGTAAGAATGATGAGCGGTAATTCGGACCACGGCGGTTGCGCTTTAAGGGCGTCCAAAAGAAGCGAAGCTTGCGCTGGTTCCAGCGCTTCCTCGGTAAGCAGTAGCGCGCCTGCGCTATCTATGATTTCTCGGGAATATTCAGCCGACCCATTGCAAATTTGTGTTTCAAAACCTTGGGCGTCGAGCAAAGCCGCCATGGCGGGGGCATCCTGTCCGACAGGCGCAATGATAATCACGCGCTCGTTTTTGTGCACCGGCGACCCGCGTGCGCGTGCTTCGTGAATAGTATCATTCGTCAACGGCCTGTCCGTTAGCGAACGGAAATTGAAATTGCTCCGCGATTGCATCCTTACCTTCAACGAGCCTTCATTATTTGCTTTTCACTGCCACGGAAAATGGGCACGCCGGTCAGCACGCCTTGAAACTGTTTTAGCGGCTCGCCGATAACGATGCCTTTGCCCGAGATCAATTTGAATTCGCGCATGGTTTTCTCGTGCCCTCCACTGCGCTTCTTAACCACGGCAATAGCTTGTTTCACTTCTCCGTAAGCTTCGAAATATCGCAGGCTTACCACGGTGTCCGAAAGATAACTAAGGTCCACAGGCGCTTCGGCGGCGTCAGCCAATCCGTGTTGGGCTAAAACGAGGATCGTGACGACACCCTGCTGGTTGAGACAGGTGCAGAGTTCGTGCAGCTGGTTGTTTAGATACTTCTCGCCCGGCATGGCGTTGAGATAACCGTTGAGACTGTCAATCGCGACGAGTTTGCAACCTGCCTCCACGCCACGCAAAATACGAACGGCGAATTCCCCGGGCGAAAGTTCGGCGGGGTCTACTTGCTGTACCGTAATCGTGCCGCTTTCGATGGCTTTTTCCAATTTGAACCCCAACGCTTTAGCTCGGCTCAGCATCACGCTGCGCGTTTCGTCAAACATGAATATCATAGAGCGTTCACCTTGATCGGCCATTTGGGCAGCGTATTGCAAAGCTAGAGTAGATTTGCCAGTGCCGACCCGACCGATTACGAGGGTGGTTGTCCCTCGATCCAGACCACCGCCGCACAAGGCATCCAGCTCCTTGATGCCGCTGGAAACGGGCCCGGGCCGAAAATCGGTACGATGTTCAGCGGCGATCATACGCGGAAAAACGCGCAAACCGCCGGTGGCGATGATGTAGTCATGGTAGCCTTCCTGGAATTTTACGGCCCGCAATTTCGAAACGCGCAATCGGCGGCGTGACGTGCCGTAATCTGGCGAGAGTTGTTCCATCTCAATGACCCCGTGCGTGAGGCTAAGCACGTGCGGGTCGATCACCCCCCTCTTGTTCATTTTATCGTCAAGCAAAAGAACAGTGCTTTTGAATTTTGCGAACTGCTGTTTGAGCATCAGAAGTTGGCGCCGGTAGCGTAAAGCGGTTTCGGCCATCAATCGGAATTCGGAAAGCGAATCGAAGGCGACCCGTACTGGCTGCACCTTGCGCACTTCATCGAGCAATAACTGACTGACTTTTGCCAACTCGACTTCGGATGGATGAAACACGGTTGTCTGCGCTTCCGGCCGCAGCAGATTTTCAACGGCGGACAAATCCAGCACCGGGATTTTATTTATCGACCAGCCATGTGATCGCGCCACTTTGAGTAACTCCTGTTTGGTCTCGGAAAGCGTGATATAAAAGACCTTCTCGCCTCTCCGTAGTCCCTCAAGGAGAAACTGAAGCGCTAATGTTGTCTTCCCGGAACCCGGGTCCCCTTGAACTAAATAAAAGCAGTCCCGCGGCAACCCGCCCGCAAGGATATCGTCCAGTCCCTCGACTCCGCTGGGGCAGCGTTCGTCGGCAAGGTCGGTTGAGATAGTTGCGGCGGATTTCCGGATCGATTTGCGCTTCACAAGATGGATGCCAAAAAGGCGACGACTTTATTGTCATCGGTAATTTAGGCCTGAAACTGAATTTAGAAAGAGCACTCGCTCCGAAAGTGTGCCGGTGCACCTACCTCGCAGGCACGAGAACCGTGAGAGCTCTGGAGACAAAATCAATCTCCACGCTCCTGCCTAAATTTACCTTTTCTCCATCGAGAGCCGCAGGAATTTCTTTACTCGATTGGACATTTACTCGCTTTGTTTTGGTGAGAAGTATATTCTGTCGTCGCGCCATTTCCCAAACGCCGCGAGAGTGGCAAGGCCTATCATCTCAGCTGCGCTTTCCACATCGATGATCGCGGCTTCAAGCGCTTGCTCCGAATCGGACATTTCTTCCGATATCAACGGGCAGATAAGCGCCACGGCTTCAGTTTCACCCTTTGCTCCGCCGGCGATAAGATACTGCACCTTAGTTTTAAACATCCTTCGAAAGGCGACGCTCCCCTTTTTGATAGCATCAGCTATATTTCCTTCCCGCATAGATTCGCGGGGTTGTGTCCAAAGCACAGGCGCCCCCACAATGGCGGCGATAAAAAACTGTTTGTTCGCGACCCGGCCTCCGGAAAGCACTTTTGTTGAGGGAGCAGTGAGCGTTTTTTTGAGGCCCTCTTCCCATGACACGTCTCCATACAACGCTCTAGGAAGCATGTTCATCGTCCCCCCGGGAAGCGGAATAAGATAGGATTCCTTTTCGGCGCATGCTTCTGCAGCTGTCCGGATGGTGCCATCGCCACCAAGCACAATAAGCACTTCCAGTTTCTGCCCGGCAGCCTCCGCGAAGAACCGCTCCATTTCTGTTGCCTCGCCACACCACACTTTCGGCTCAACAATACCCGCACGCGTAAGGATTCTGAACATCTTCTGCTCAGATTCCGAATCGCTACCTCCGCTTGAGGCGTTGATTATAGCCCCAACATTCAATTCTGATAAACGGATGTCGTTAGGCACAAGTCACGTGTGTGTTCGGGGCAAGTTTTGATTGCGCTCCTAATTACCTTTGCCCCTCGACGCGCGGTCAGCGCGGTTCGCTCGGCGGATGTCGCCCGGATTGTTTCCGTTCCCCTCTGCTTTTTTGCGAAGCAGCGCGAACTGTTTCTCAAGGCTGGCAAGATCCTCGTCGGAAAGTTTCTCCAGATCGATAAAGTGATTTCGAGCGCCTTTCAGTGCTCGAATTACTTCGTCGAGTTTCAAATGAACCGCTTTGGCGTCGCGGTTCTGCGTATTTTGAATGAGAAAGACCATTAGGAAAGTAACAATTGTGGTTCCGGTGTTAATAATGAGCTGCCACGTATCCGAATAATGAAACATGGGGCCGGTTAGCCCCCAAATAACGATAATGAGAATGGCGGTGGCAAAAGCCCAAGCGCTACCGAGAACCACCGACGAGCGCCTTGCAAAGATTCGAAAGGCATCGCTCACCACACAAAAGAAGTCTCGCGATTCTTCTTGTTGGTTAAGGTTTTCCTTGTCCGTTACTGTTGCCATAATAATTGTAGTCGGCCAGGCGTCAGCCGTGTCGCAGCGCCATACCTACTGCGGATGAAGCTGCGAAGCCGCACATCCGGCCGGCTGTCATTCACTGACCTAACGACGAAAGATCAAACCGAGAACGAAACCAACGCCGAGCGCAGTAAAGACCGCCTTCGTCGGATTCTCGCGGACGTATTGTTTGCTATCGTCCTGAAAAGTGCGGACGCGATGAACTGCATCGTCGAATACTTCTTTCCCGCGCGCCCGATATTCATCGGCCACTGCGCCTGCGGCCGCGCGGAGATCTTCCGCTGCTTTGCGCGCATGCGTCACGCCACGATTTGCTTCTTCTTTCGCCTGCGGCGGAACCGCAGGCCCTTGGCCCATTTGGTTTTGGTCACCCATAGAATCCCCCTATCTTTGTTATTTGTTAAACTTTTGGCGCCGATGCTTCGCTGACGGTGCTGATATCTTCAGCGCCAACAGTTTTAAAAATGTCCTTCGCTCGATCAACGTCTTCGCTTTCTTCGGCGTGCACGGCGATCAGGTAATTCCCTTTTCTCAACTTTTCGTCATAGCGCTTTGCCTCGATCTCCGGAATGCCGAGACCGATCAAGCCGCCGACGACACCGCCGGTCGCTGCTCCGACGGCCGCGCCACTAAGCGCTGCCATAATTGGACCTGCAGCGATAAAGGGACCGACACCAGGAATTGCCAACGCGCCAATTCCTGCCAGCAACCCGACCACGCCGCCAGTAGCACCGCCTGTAGCTGCACCGGTCGTTGCGCCCTCTGGCGCCTTTGTCGATTTAACGTGACCAACGTCACGTGTGCCTCCTGTGTCAGGCATGAGCACTGAAATTTCCGAGGTTGCGAAGCCTTGACCTTGGAGCTGCTGGACTATCCGTTCAGCCTGGCCGTGTGTAGTTGCAATACCGAATACTGATTTAGACATAATGATTTCTTTCGTTTGTATGTGGTTGTTTGTTAGTTCGATCCTTTGACGTCGAGTTGATTGTCGATTTGGGCGCCCCCAGCCGCTGATTTTGCAAGCTGATCGATTTTCGCTTTTTCTTGCGCAGTTTTAACGGGTCCCCGCAGTGTAACGTGGCCGTTGGCGGTAACGACTTTAATGTTCTTCGCAGTCGTTGAAAGCTCGCCGTCTTTCATCAGCGCCTGTCGGATAGCCTGCGTGGTTTTTAGATCCGCCGAACTATTTGACTGGTCGCCAGAAGTCTTACTTTCACCGGAGCGATCGCGCTCGTTTGTTGCTGTGTTATCGGGGTTCACCTTCTCATTGCCAGCCAATGCCGCCAGGCTGAACGCGCTGAGAACAGTAACAGCTAGTAAAGTTCTTCTCATAGGTCCTTTCGTTTGAGTTTGTAGGGTGCCGGTATTACTGATCGCAATCGGTAGCGGCACCGGTTTTGTTTATTTGGCCGCGATGTTGATCACGGATTTGGCCAGGCCGGTTAGCTTTTTGTCTGTGTCTGATTCTTCGGTCAAGGTAGTTTGAAGTAGCTGCGCACTATCCGGATCCCCAAGTAACTCGGCGTATGTCCGAGCGCAGCCATAACCGGCCATCTCATAATGCTCAACGCGCTGCGCCGCAGCAATTAGCCCGGCATCGCGCACTTCCTCTTCAGCATCTTCTTTAATCATTTCCTCTCCCTCTTTAAGAAGACCCTCCATGCCCTCACACTTGGGGCCCCGGGTCGACTCATCGTAGCTCGTTAAAATTTTTTCAAGACGCGCCACGTGTTCCTTCGTTTGGTCAAAATGTTCCTTGAATCCCGCAGCCAGCTCTTTGTTAGTAGCGGCTTTAACCATTTTCGGTAACGCTTTTATAATCTGCTTCTCGGCGCTGTACAGGTCTTTGAGTTCGTAAATG
>Ga0209577_10003717_pt1 | contig 14363 bp, 9 predicted proteins | sample GraSoiAngelo_109_FD_185874 | JGI IMG/M metagenome (GOLD analysis project Ga0209577, IMG submission 185874) | Grasslands soil microbial communities from the Angelo Coastal Reserve, California, USA - 14_0903_12_20cm (SPAdes) (version 2) | ecosystem: Environmental > Terrestrial > Soil > Grasslands ...
AAATCGACGCCGAGCGAGCGAACGTACTCGAGCTCCTCGGCGGTCTCGATGCCCTCGGCGATCGTGGGCAGGTCGAGGGTGTCGACGAGGCGGACGACGGCGAGAGCCAGCTCCCGACCCTGCTCCGAGGTGGACAGCCCGGCGACGAAGGTGCGGTCGATCTTGACGGCGTCGAGGGGGAGGCGGCGAAGGTAGCCGAGGGACGAGTAGCCGGATCCGAAGTCGTCGACCGCGACCCGGACGCCCGCTTCGCGGAGCTGCTCGAGGCGCCGGCGGGCCTCGGAGAGGTCGTCGATGAGCGAGGTCTCGGTGACCTCGAGCACGAGCTGCACGGGATCGAAGCCCGTCGTGGAGAGGACCCGCATCACCGAGTCGACGTAGTCGGCCTCCCGCAGCTCGCGGGACGAGACGTTGACCGAGAGGGCGAGACGCCGGTCATCGCCCAGCGCCGCCTGCCAGATGGAGACCTGCCCGCAGGCCTCCGCGAGAACACGGGCTCCGATCGCGACGATGAGCCCGGTCTCCTCCGCGACGGGAATGAAGTCGGCCGGGCCGATGAGCCCGTGCACGGGATGGCGCCATCGTGCCAGCGCCTCGACGCCGCGGATCGTCCCGGTGGCGAGCTGGACGATCGGCTGGTACTCGAGGAAGAGCTCGTCGCGCTCGAGGGCGCGTCGCAGATCCGCCGCGATCTCCAGGCGGTGGAGGACACCGCTCTGCATCCCCGGCTGGAAGAGCCGCGCGCGGTTCTTTCCGTCGGCCTTCGCCTCGTAGGTGGCAATGTCCGCGTGGCGGAGCAGGTCATCGCTCGCGAGCGCACCGGCCTGGTCGATCGCGACACCGATGCTCGCGGTGATCCACACCTCCGCCGCCCCCACGGTGATCGGCCGCCGGAGCGCGTCGAGGAGGCGATCGGCGAGCTGGCGCGCCTCCGCCGGGCCCGCCCCGTCGAGGAGCACCGCGAACTCGTCGCCGCCCATGCGCGCCGGGGTGTCGCCCGATCGCACCCCGTCCGCCAGGCGCTTGGCGATCTCGACGAGGACAGCGTCGCCGGCGCTGTGCCCGTGGGAGTCGTTGACCGCCTTGAAATCATCGACGTCGATGGTCAGCACGGCGATCGGCCCTTCATGACCGCGACCGCCCCGGAGCTGCGCGAGACGGCTGTGGAAGAGGGCTCGGTTGGCGAGCCCGGTGAGCACGTCATGGAAGGCCTGGTGGCGCAACTCCGACTCGAGGGTGACCCGGGTGGTGAGGTCGACGACGACGACGAGCCTGGCGTCGTGTCCATGGAACTCGAGGGGTTGGCTGTGCACCTCCGCGTGCACGGTCCGGCCGTCCTTGGCACGGTGCTCCCATGTGCCTGCCAGGAACTGCTCTTCCGCAGCCATGTGGCGGAGGAGCCGCTGACCCTCCGACAGGGTGCGGATGTCGGTGATCCGCATGGTGAGGAACTCCTCCCTCGAGTACCCGTAGCAGGCGATGGCGGCGTCGTTGACGGCGAGGAATGCCAGCGTCTCGCCGTCGTAGACCCACATCGGCTGAGGGTTGCGCTCGAAGAGTGCGCGGAATGCGGACTCGCTGCGCTCCACCTCGGCCTGCGAGAGCCGGTGATCCTCCTCGCTGGTCCGCCACACGTAGACGTTGGCCGCGGCGGCGGCGAGGACGAACCCGCCGTGGATGAACGCCCACCGCCATGGATGCTCGTAGGCGTCGAGATGGTCGTAGACGGTGGCCGGGAACAGAGCGCCCATGACGCCGTGCTGGACCACAACGAAGGCGAGCGCGAGGAGGAAGGGAACCCAGTCCTGGTAGAGGGAGAGCAGCGCCACCATGACGAAGAAGTGGAAGTGCGCCTCGATCACCCCGCCGGACAGGTGGACGAGCAGGGCGGCCGCCGTCATCAGGCCGAGAGCGCTCATCACCGAACGGAACGTCCGCCCACCCCGCGGCTGCGCCGCGGCGAGCCACATGACGGCCATGGGTGCCGTGTCGACGAGGCAGTGGAGGACGCCGTAGCCTCGGTACACACCGTAGACGGGCAGGCCGACGACATGGAGCCAGAGGACGGCGGTCATCACCCGATGGCGGGGCAGCCACCGGTCGTCCGCCAGTCCCCGCCCCTCGGGCAGGGTTCGGCGCAGCCACCCGCCGATGCGGCCGGGGAGCTGGGCGGCCAGCGAAGGAGCGGAGGTCGTGGTTCCGATCATGGGGTGATCCGAGTCCTCACCGTCCGCAGACTAGCGGCCCACCTGACCAGGCAGGTCACCTGCCGACCACAGACAGGTCGCAGGAGCAACGCGGCCCGGCCACGGCGCAGGGGAAAGCCCCGCCCCCATCTCAGAGGGCGGGGCCCGGGGGTGATGCAAGCCGGCCTGTAAGCCGGGTTCTGTCCCCGCCGCCTGTTCGAACCCCCGGCGGTGGGGGACGGCCATCCATCTGGAGCGCCGGTTGCCCGGCGCCTCGAGCGGCCACACCCGGGGTCGGGGACGAGCAGCCCCTGGAGCGACGAGCGCTCCGCCCCTGTTCGGCCTTGCTCCGGGCGGGGTTTACCTGGCCGGCCGGTCACCCGGCCGCCGGTGGGCTCTCACCCCACCATTTCACCGTTGCCGCGGCGCCGAGCACCGTGGCTGTGTTTTTTCTGTGGCACTCTCCTTCGGGTCACCCCGACTGGGCGTTACCCAGCGCCCTGCTCTGTGGAGCCCGGACTTTCCTCGAGCGGACGAGCCGCCCGCGGCCGTCCGGCCGGCTTGCGGATCCGAGTCTACCCGTGCGCCGGGAGCGCGATCGGCGGGTCGAGACCGAGCGGATCTTGGCGCCCGCACAACCACCCGTACAGATGTTCGCGTTGACGGGTGGGGAATGCACTGCTAGTCTTCCGCTTCGAAGTGGTTAAAAGTGGTGAAGAGTGGTGAAGTCGACCTGCCGCCTCTCGACCCCTCCGACGCCCCCGTGGCCGCCGGTGGGGCCTGACACGCCGTGGTCGGCTCCTATCGCCACGGCGTCGACGCCAAGGGACGCGTCGCCATCCCCGCGAAGCTCCGCGGCGGACTGCCCGAGGGCAGCATGCTCGCCCGGGGCGTGGAGCGCCGGCTCGTGATCTGGCCGCCCGACGAGTGGGATGCGATGTGCCGCAGGATGCGCGCCGAGCGCAGCGGGCCCGATCTGCGCGGCTGGGAGCGTTCTCACTTCGCCAACACCCGTCAGGTCGAACTCGACGCGCAGGGCCGCCTGCTCCTCGACGCCGAGAACCGGCGCTACGCGGGGATCGAGGACCGCTGCGTCTTCGTCGGCCTCGGCAACCGTGTCGAGCTCGTCGGCGAGGCGATCTGGGACGCCGAGGAGGCGGCCATGACGCCGGAGCGCTTCACCGAGCTCTACGACCTCGCCACCGGCGCCGCGCCGGCGGCGACCACGCCGACCGCGTGAGCGGACGGCACACGTTCCGAGACTTCACCTACCGTGGTCCTCATGTCGACCGTGGCAGACCTGGGGACCCCCGATCACGCCACGTCCGGAGTCCCGCCTGAGGGGCACCGGCCGGTCCTTCTACACCCCCTCATAGAGAGCCTGCAGCCCAGACCGGGGCAGGTGTTCGTCGACGGCACCCTCGGCGCCGGCGGCGTCACCGCCGCGCTGTTGGAGCGCGTCCGTCCCGGTGGCCGCGTCATCGCCATCGACCGCGACCCCGCGGCGCTGGCCGGCGCGCGCCGGCGCCTCGCCGCCGCCGGGGACTCCCTGATCCTCGTGCACGGCGACTTCGCCGACCTGTCCGAGCACCTCGCCCAGCTCGGCATCGCCGCGGTCGACGGCGTGACCCTCGACCTCGGCATCTCCTCGCTGCAGCTCGACGACCCCGCACGCGGATTCGGCTTCCGCCACGACGGCCCACTCGACATGCGCATGGATCCCACCGCGGGGACGCTCACCGCCGCCGACATCGTCAACGGGTGGGGTGAGGCCGAGCTCGCAGCGCTGATCCGTCGGTACGGGGAGGAGCGCTTCGCCCGCGGCATCGCCGCCGCCGTCGTCCGGGCTCGTCGCGAGCATCCGCTGACCGCCACCGGCGAGCTCCGCGAGACCGTCGAGCGTGCGGTGCCACGCCGCTACTGGCCGAAGCGGATCCACCCCGCCACCAAGACCTTCCAGGCGCTCCGCATCGAGGTCAACCACGAGCTCGAGAGCCTGGAGCGGGGGTTGCAGGCAGCCATCGACGCACTCCGGCCCGGTGGGCGTGTTGGGGTCATCGCCTTTCACTCCCTCGAGGACACCCTTGTCAAGAACGCACTCCACGTCGCAGCTCTGAACTGTGTCTGTCCACCCCAGCAGCCCATCTGCACCTGCGCCCACCGGGCCACCCTCTTCCTCCACACCCGCAAGGCGATCAAGGCGGACGCCGCCGAGCTCGCCGCCAACCCCCGCTCGCGCTCGGCGCGGCTGCGGGTCGCCGAGCGGCTCGACACCGGTCTCTGAGACCCGGCGGCCGGGTCGCGGCCGGCCTCCCTCCACGTCCCCGCCACCGTCCCGCCCTCGTCTCCATCCACGTCCCAGCGGAGAACCCGCGGCCGTGACCGCCCCAGCGATTCCCTCCCAACTCGACGACGACACCTTCGACGCCTTCGCCGACGGCCGCCCCGTCCAGGACGTGCCCGACGGGCTCGAGCCCGCCGGCCGGCGCTCCCGCCGTCGCCGTGGCGGCGGTCCGCGCACGCCCCTGCCGCTGCTGCCATTCATCCTGCTGGTGGCGGTGATCGGCATCGCCTACGTCGCCCAGTCGGCGCACCTCACCCAGGCGACCTTCGACGCGACCCGCCTCGCCGCCGAGCAGGCGTCGCTGCGCGACGAGAACAGCCGCCTCGGTGACGAGCTCGACCGGCTGCGCGCGGGGTCGAGGATCGGCGCCGCCGCCCAGGCGATGGGGATGCGGCCGCCCTCGAAGTGGGCCTACGTCGCCGCGGTTCCGCCCCCGGTCAGCGCCCCCGCCGCCCCGGCGCCGCTGGGCCGTCCCGCCGGCGGCGACGCCATGGAGCGGCTGGTCGCGGCGCTGCGGGGCAGCTTCGGCACCGACGAGGCGGAGGCGGCGGCGCCATGAGCTTGCTCATCAGTTGGGGCGGGGTGAGTGGAGGCGGCTCTGCCGCCGCAGCGATGGGGGGGACGCCCCCCCTGAGAAGATGACCGAGCGCCGCGGCGCACCGCCCCCGCGCCGCGCTGTGCGCGGCTGGTTCGTCGCCGAGGCCCCGAACTTCCGGGCGCGCGGGCTCTGGCTGCTGCTCGGCTTCGCGGCGATGACGGTGGTGCTCTCGCTGCGGCTCGCCGACGTGCAGGTGCGCCAGCACAACAGCCTCGCCGCAGCCGCCGCCCGGCAGCACGGCATCGACATCACCCTGCGCGCCCATCGCGGCCGGATCCTCGACCGCGACGGCTCGCTGCTCGCCGGCGACGTGCCCGTGTACAGCATCTTCGCCGACCCCGGGGTGATCCCCCCCGACCAGCGCCACACCGTCGCCGAGCAGGTCGGGCCGCTGCTCGGCATGGGTCCGTCGCACCTGGAGTCGCTGATCAGCGAGCCGGGTCGGTTCGTCTACCTGGCGCGCCGCGTCGACGAGTCGGTGGTCACCCGGCTGCGCTCGCTCAAGCTCTACGGCATCGGCATCATCCCCGAGGACGAGCGCGTCTACAGTCCCTCACCGCTGTCCGGGGTCTCCTTCGCCAGCAACCTGCTCGGCTTCGTCGACCACGACGGTCACGGCCAGTACGGCATCGAAGCGAAGTACGAGCCGGTGCTGCGTGGCCAGGACGGCATCGAGTCGACGCTGCGCGACGTCGCCGGAAACCCGATCGTGCTCAGCAACGAGCAGCGTCGCGATGCGCGCAACGGCGGCGACCTGCGCCTCGGCGTCGACTCCAAGATCCAGTACTGGGCGGAGCAGGCGCTGGCGAAGGGGGTGACCACCGACAGCCAGGCGGAGTCGGGGACGATCATGGTGATGGACACCCACACCGGGGCGATCCGCGCCTGGGCCGACTATCCCTCCTACGACGCCAACCACTACTCCCAGAGCGACATCGGCCTCTTCCGCGACAGCGCGGTGGACTACCTGTACGAGCCCGGCTCGGTGATGAAGGTGGTCACCTTCGCGGGCGGGCTCGACCACCACGTCCTCACTCCGGACCAGACCATCAACGAGTCGCAGCAGACCATCGGCGGCTTCCTCATCCACGACTGGGACAACCGCTCCCACGGAAAGGTCACCTTCCAGTGGGTGCTCGACGACTCGCTGAACAACGGCGCCATCGAGGTGATGCGCCGGCTGGGGAAGGACCCCTACTACCAGAACCTCCTCGCCTTCGGGATCGGCTCACCGACCGGCATCGACGTCGCCGGCGAGGTCAACCAGCCGCTGCGGCAGCAGCGGGTGTGGACCGACGTCGACTACGCCACCGCCTCCTTCGGGCAGCAGGTCCAGACCACGCCGGTGGAGATGCTCGCCGCCATCAACGCCGTCGCCAACGGCGGGGTCTGGGTGCAGCCCCACGCCGTCGAGGCGATCGTCGACCCGCAGACCGGCGCGGAGACGCCCTTCGTCCCCCGCACCCGGCAGGTGATGTCGGCGGACGCTTCCGACGCGCTCGCCGTAGCAATCTGTCACGCGCACACGCACGCCACCTCCGCGAGGCTGAAGATCGCCCGATGAGCGCTTCGCTTCCGGAAGAAGCGTCGCTGCCCACGTCCTCGCCCACATGATGACCGGGGTCGTCGAGGACCACGGCGCCTCCGGCTTCCTCGCCAAGATCCCCGGCTTCAAGGGCCTGATCGGGGGCAAGACCGGCACCGCGAGCATCGCCGTCAACGGCGCCTACGGCGCCGACGTCATCGCCTCCTTCGTCGGCTTCCTGCCGGTCGACAACCCGCAGTTCACCGCGTTCGTGATCATCCGCAAGCCGCACGAGAACCGGATGCCCCACGAGGGGGCCTATCTCGCCGCGCCCGTCTGGAAGAGTGTCGCCCAACTGGCGGTCGACACCTGGAAGATCGTCCCGTGAGGGGGACCCACCACCCATGCCGGGGGGGCTGACGGCGGGTGGAGGCCGGGCGCTCGTGCCCGCCTCCCCCGCCGCTCCGAAACCGTCGCCACGGCTTCTCCGTACCATCTCCGCGATGCGGCTCACCCCGGCGGACCTGGCGCGGCTCTTCGGCGGCCGCCTCGAGGGCGCGGGCGAGCCGTCCGCGCCGCTCGTGGCGATCGAGACCGACTCCCGAAACGTGCGTCCGGGTGGCGCCTTCGTCGCCCTGACCGGCGAGCGACTGGACGGCCACGTCCACGTCGGCGCCGCGCGCGAGCTGCCCGACGGTCACCCGCCGCTGCTGCTGCGCGTCGACGACACCGCGGCTGCGCTCCGCCGCGCCTGCCGCGCCCGCCTCGACGAGCTCGGCTGCGCGGTGGTCGGGGTCACCGGGAGCGTCGGCAAGACCTCCGCGAAGGAGCTCTGCGCCCTCGCCCTCGGTGGGCGCGACGCCGCCGCGACCCCCGGGAACCTCAACACCTGGACCGGGATCCCGATCTCGGTTCTCGGGCTCACGCCTCCGGTCGGCGTCTTCGTCGCCGAGATGGCGATGTCGGCGCCGGGCGAGATCCGCGACCTCTGCAGCTTCGCCCGCCCGCGCACCGGGGTGCTGCTCAACGTCGGGCTCGCCCACGTCGAGCTGCTCGGCTCGCTCGCCGCCATCGCCGACGCGAAGGCGGAGCTCCTCGAGTCGCTGCCCGCGGACGGCGTCGCAGTGTGCAACGCCGACGATCCCGAGGTGCGGCGCGTGGCCGCACGCTCTCCCGCGCCGGTCACCTGGTTCGGCATCGACGCCCCCGCCGACTACCGCGCCGTCGACGTCGTCGACGGCGGGCTCGAGGGCGTCCGCTGCCGGCTCGTCGGCCCCGACGGCTCGGCGCCGCTGCGGCTGCGGGTCCCCGGGCTGCACACGGTGCGCAACGCCTGCGCCGCCGCCGCGGTGGCGGGACGGCACGGCGTGGGGATCGCCGAGGCCGCCGAGCGGCTCGCGGCCTTCGAGGCGCCGCCGCAGCGCGGGGTGGTGCGCCGCGGTGCCGAGGGCGCGGTCATCGTCGACGACAGCTACAACGCCAGCCCGGCGTCGGTCGCCGCCGCGCTGGCGGTGCTCGCCGGCAGCGGCGCCGCGCGCCGGCTCGCGGTGCTCGGCGACATGCTCGAGCTCGGCGACCACGCCGCCGACGCCCACGCCGAGGCGGGACGGCAGGCGGCGCGCGCCGCGACCGCGCTCATCGCCGTCGGCGAGCACGCCGCGCTCATGGTCGAGGCGGCGGTGGCGGCGGGCATGCCCGCCGACTGCGCCCGCCTCGCCGGGGACGTCGACGAGGCCGCCCGCCTCGCCCGCGCGCAGTGCGACCCCGGCACCGTGGTGCTGGTGAAGGCGAGCCACGGGGTGGCGCTCGAGCGGGTGGTGGAGCGGCTGCTGCGATGATCCGGCCACTCCTCGCGTTCGCCGGCTGCCTGGTGGCGGGGCTGCTCCTCTACCCCGCGCTGATCTCCACGCTGGCGCGGCTCAGGGCCGGGCAGCGGGTGCAGGCCTACGTCCCGGCGTCCCACCGGGGGAAGGCGGGGACGCCGACGATGGGCGGGGTGCTCTTCTGCACCCTCCCGTTCGTCGCCTGGGCGATCCTCGACCACAGCCGCGCCGGATTCATCGCGGTGTTCGCCGTCGTCGCCGGCGCCGCCATCGGTGTCGTCGACGACCTCGCGAACATCCGCGGCCGCGGCGCGCTGGGCCTTCTCGGGCGGCAGAAGCTCGCCCTTCAGGCGCTCGTCGGGCTGCTTCTCGGCGTCGGCCTCGACATCGCCTCGCTCACCCAGGAGGTGATCCCCGGTGCCGGCGCCGTCGACCTGCGCTGGGGGATCATCCCGCTGGCGGTGCTCGCGGTGGTGGCCTGCAGCAACGCGGTCAACCTCACCGACGGGGTCGATGGCCTGGCCGGCTCGTGCTCGGTGATCGCCCTGGTGACGATCTGGGCGATGGCCCAGCACGGCGGCAACCGTCCGGTGGCGATCGTCGCCGCCTCCCTGACCGGCGGAGTTCTGGCCTTTCTCTTCTACAACTGGTGGCCGGCGAGGGTGTTCATGGGGGACACCGGCTCGCTGGCGCTCGGCTGTGGCCTGGTCGCCCTCGCCGCCGAGGTGCGGCTGCTCTGGCTGCTGCCCCTGCTCGGCGCCGTCTTCGTCGCCGAGACCCTCTCGGTGATCATCAACGTCACCGCGATCCGCCGCTTCGGCCGCCGCGTCTTCCGCGCCAGCCCGCTCCACCACCACTTCGAGGAGCTGGGGCTGCGCGAGCAGCGGCTGGTGGTCTGCTTCGCGGGCGCCGCCGCCGTCGCCGCGCTCCTCTGCGCCGCGCTCGCCGTGCCCTCGGGGGTGGGGGCATGACCCGGCTCGCGATCGTCATCGGGCTGGGACTGAGCGGGGCCGCCTGCGCCCGGGTGCTGAGCGCCGAGGGCTGGCGGGTCCGGGTCGTCGACCGCGGCGACGGCGAGGCGCAGCGGCGGATGGCGGCGACGCTGCCGGCCGGGGTCGAGGTCGTGCTCGGCGGCTACGACGACGACGTCGCCGCCGGCGCCGCGATGGTCTGCCCGAGCCCCGGGGTGCCCTGGGACGCGCCCGTTCTCGAGAGCGCCCGCCGCCTGGGGGTGCCGGTGCGCAGCGAGATCGACCTCGTCTTCGAGCGCTGCCCGGCGCCGGTCGCGGGGGTGACCGGAACCAACGGGAAGACCACCACCACCGCGCTGCTCGGCGCCGTGCTCGCCGCCGGCGGCGCACGCGTTCACGTCGGCGGCAACATCGGCGAGACGATGCTCGACCGCCTCGGTGACGTGCGCCCGGACGACTGGGTGGTGCTCGAGCTCTCCTCCTTCCAGCTCGAGTCCGCGGCGGATCCGCGCTGCCGGCTCGCGACCGTGCTCAACCTCACCCCCGACCACCTCGACCGGCACGGCACGATGGAGCGCTACGGGCTCGCGAAGCGGCGGCTCGTCGAGGGCGCCGACCCGCAGGGGACGGTCGTCCTCAACGGCGCCGACCCGCTGACCCGCGCGATGGCGCCGGCCTCGGCCGCGGCGGTCCGCCTCTTCTCGCCGGATCCCGGCGACCTCGCCGGCGGCGACGGCACCACGGTCGCCGGCGGGGAGGTGACGAGCGTCGAGGGCGGCGTCGGTGCCCCGGTGATGCCGGTGGCGGACATCCCCCTCCTCGGCGCGCACAACGTGAGCAACGTGCTCGCCGCCGTCGCCCTGGGGAGGGCGGCGGGGATCCCCGCGGCCTCGGTCGCCGGCGCGGTCCGCGGCTTCCGCGCCGTCGCCCACCGGCTCGAGCCGGTGCTGGAGAGCGACGGCGTGCTCTGGATCAACGACAGCAAGGCGACCAACGTCGACGCCGCCGTGACCGGGCTTCGCGCGCTCGGCGACCGGCCGGTGGTCTGGATCGGCGGCGGCGGGAGCAAGGGGGTCGGCCCCGAGGCGCTCGCCGCCGAGGTCGCCGCCCGGGCCCGCCACGCGGTGGTCTGCGGCGCCACCGCCGCGGAGCTCGACGCCGCCCTCGCCGCGGCCGGCTGCAGTGCCCGGACCCGCACCGGTAGCCTCGCCGAGGCGGTCGCCGCCGCCCACCGCATCGCCCTCCCCGGCGACGCCGTGCTGCTCTCCCCCGGCTACACCAGCTTCGACCAGTTCTCCGGGTTCGAGGAGCGCGGTCGCGAGTTCGCCCGGCTGGTGCGCGAGCTCTGCGCCGCCGCGCCCGGCCGCTGCTGATGGCGGCTCCCGGCACCCGGTCGGGCACCCCGGCGAGGCGGGCGGGCGCGCCCCGTCCCGCGGCTCGCACCCCGGTCCAGAGACCGGCGGCGCGGATCCTGCCGCCGCGGCCCGCCGGCCGCTCCGCGCCCCGGGTCGAACGGCGCCCCTCGGCGCCGGTGGAGAGCTTCCGCCGGCCGTGGTCGGCGCGCCGCGCCGGCGCCGCCGCCAAGGCCACGGTCACCACCCTCTCCCAGATCGACGGCTGGCTGCTCGCCCTCATCGCGGGGCTCTGCGCCTTCGGCCTGGTCATGGTCTACAGCGCCTCCGAGGCGCTCGGCTACGCGTGGTACGGCAACCCCGGCTACTTCTTCCAGCGCCAGTTCGTCTGGCTCGGCGCCGGGGTGCCGCTGATGCTCGTCGCCGCCCGGGTCGACTACCACCGCTGGGCGCGCTGGTCCCGCCCGCTGGGGGTGGCGACGCTGGTGGTGCTCGTCCTCGTGCTCGTGCCCCACATCGGCTCCGAGAGGCTCGGCGCGCGGCGCTGGTTCACCGTCGGCCCCCTCTCCGTCCAGCCCTCGGCGGTCGCCACGCTGGTGGCCATCGTCTGGTTCTCGCGCTGGCTGTGCGAGCGCGGCGCGGCGATGCGGGTGGGCCGCACCGCCCGGCAGTTCGGGGTGCTGCTCACCGCCCTCCTCCTCGCCGTGGTGATGGAGCGCGACCTCGGCAGCGCCGTGGTGCTCGGCGCCATCGGCCTGGTGCTCGCCGCCCTCGGCGGGGTGCGCAAGCGCCACCTCGCCCAGATCGGCGGCGGCCTGCTGGTGCTCGGCTGGCTCGCCATCCACCTCGAGTCCTACCGCTCCAGCCGTCTCCACTCGTTCCTCGATCCCTTCAAGGACCCGCTGAACACCGGGTTCCAGAACGCGCAGTCGCTGCTCGCGCTCGGCAGCGGCGGGCTCCGCGGAGTGGGGCTCGGCAACTCGATCCAGAAGTTCCAGTGGCTGCCCGAGGCCCACACCGACTTCATCTTCGCGATCATCGGCGAGGAGCTCGGGCTCATCGGCTGTCTCGCCGTCATCACCGCCTTCTTCCTGCTCGGCTGGCGGGGGGTACGCGCCTCGATGCGCGCCCCCGACGCCTTCGGCGCCCTGCTCGCGGGCGGTATCGTCGGCTGGATCTGCATCCAGGCCTTCATCAACATCGCCGCGGTCACCAGCGTCCTCCCCACCACGGGGATCCCGCTGCCCTTCATCAGCAGCGGCGGCACCTCGCTGCTGATGACCCTGGTCGCCTGCGGCGTGCTCTGCAACATCTCGGCCCAGGGCCGGACACAGGGGGAGTCGCGCCGTGCGCACGTTGATCGCTGGCGGGGGGACGGGGGGACACCTCACGCCCGCGCTGGCCGTCGCCCAGACGCTGCGACGCACCGATCCCGCCGGTGAGGTGATGCTCGCGGGTCGCCGGGGCGGCCTCGAGGAGCGGATGGTCCCCGCCGCGGGGCTGCCGCTGGTCACCCTCGCGGTCCGGGGGGTCGACAGCTCGCGTCCGCTCAGCGCCGCGCTCGCCCTGGCCCGGCTGCTGCCCGCGGTGATGGCGGCGCGGAGGATGATCCGCGACTTCGCCGCCGACGTCGTCGTCGGCGCCGCCGGCTACGTCTGCGTGCCGGTGGTGCTCGCCGCGCGCAGCCTGCGCATCCCCGTGGTGCTCATGGAGCAGAACGCGGTGCCGGGACGGGCGGTGCGGCTGCTCGCCGGCGGGGCGCGTGCGGTCGCCGCGTCCTTCGCCGAGACCGCCGAGCGGCTGCCGCGCACCCGGGTGGTGCACACCGGCAACCCGGTTCGCGAGGAGGTGCGCGCCGCCGCGCCCGCGCCGCTGGGCGACGCCTGCGAGCACCTCCTGGTGATGGGCGGCTCGCAGGGCGCGCAGCGGATCAACCGCGCGCTCGGCGAGTGTCTGGTGGCGCTGCTCGAACGGCACCCGCGGCTGCGGGTCACCCACCAGTGCGGCGCCCGGGACGCACGGTGGGCCGAGCAGCTCTCCTCGTCGCTGTCGACGCCGCTGCGAGAGCGCTACACCGTGGCCCCCTTCTTCGACGACATCGCGGCGCGGATCCGCGACGCCGACCTGGTGGTGATGCGCGCCGGCGGCTCCTCGCTCGCCGAGGTCAGCGTGCTCGGCCGCCCGATGCTCCTCGTCCCGTATCCGCACGCCCGCGCCCACCAGGTCGACAACGCGATGCCCTACGTGCGCTGCGGCGCCGCCCGCCTGCTCACCGACGCGGACTGCACCGGCGAGCGGCTGCGCGCCGAGGTCGAGGCGATCGCCGGCGACGGCGCGCGCTGGACGGAGATGGCGCGGGCGAGCGCCGCCGCCGGCCGTCCCGACGCGGCGGAGCGCGTCTGCGACCTGCTCGTCGAGGTGGCCTCCCAGCGATGAACGTCAGAGATCGGCACGTGCACTTCCTCGGAATCTGTGGGTACGCGGTGAGCGGCGCGGCGCTGCTCGCCCGCCAGCTCGGCTACACCGTGACCGGCTCCGACGAGGACGCCTACCCTCCCACCACCGACACCCTCACCGCCGCCGGCATCCCCTGGACGAACGCCCACTCCGCGGACAACCTCGACCGCTGGGGCGCGCCCGACCTCGTCGTCGTCGGCAACCAGGTGCGCGCCGGCAACGTGGAGTGGGAGGAGGCACGGCGCCGCGGGCTGCCCACCACCAGCGAGGCGGAGTTCTACGGCGAGCTCACCGCCGACCGGGTGCGCGTCGCCGTCTGCGGCACCCACGGCAAGAGCACCACCTCCTCGCTGCTCGCCCACATGCTCGAGGTGGCGGGGATGTCCCCCGGGTTCCGTCTCGGGGTGACCTCGCGCGACTTCGGGGTGAGCGCGCGGCTCGGCGAGGGGCCCGTCTTCGTCATCGAGGGGGACGAGTACACCACGGCGCCGTGGGATCCGCGGCCGAAGTTCCTCCACGCCCACCCCGAGCTCGCGTGCGTGACCCGGCTCGAGCTCGACCACCCCGACGTCTACGAATCCTTCGAGGCGTACCGCGCGCCCTTCCGCGAGCTGGCCGCGACCATGCCCGCGAGCGGACTGCTCGCGCTCTGCGCCGACGACGCCGAGTGCCTCGCCCTCGCCCCCCACGCCTCCTGCGCGGTGACCACGTATGGCGAGGCCGCGGGCGCGGAGTGGCGCATCCTCCCCGAGCCCGACGGCGCCGGCGCCACCGCGCAGCGCTTCGCCGTGGCCGGCCCGGAGGGACCCATCGCCGTGGAGCTGAGCGCACTCGGGGCGCACAACCGCCAGAACGCGGTGGCGGCGCTGGTGCTCGCGCGCCGGCTCGGCGCCGGGCTGCAGCAGTGCCTCGACGCCTGCCGCAGCTTCCGCGGGGCGGCGCGCCGCTTCGAGGTGGTCGGGCGTCCGGGCGGGGTGGTCGTCGTCGACGACTACGCGCATCACCCCACCGAGGTGGCGGCGACGGTGAGCGCCGCGCGCGGCACCGCCGCCGGACGGGTGATCGCCGTCTACGTGCCCCACACCTACTCGCGCACCCGCACCCTGC
>Ga0209577_10003718_pt1 | contig 14363 bp, 11 predicted proteins | sample GraSoiAngelo_109_FD_185874 | JGI IMG/M metagenome (GOLD analysis project Ga0209577, IMG submission 185874) | Grasslands soil microbial communities from the Angelo Coastal Reserve, California, USA - 14_0903_12_20cm (SPAdes) (version 2) | ecosystem: Environmental > Terrestrial > Soil > Grasslands...
GCTGAAAAGTACAGCGGCATAACTGGCCATCCGGCGAGTGAAGGCAGGAAATAACCGAAATTTTTGCCCCTTAGTGATGTACTAATGCCGACTCTACAAGTGAACTTCTTGGAGAACGCAGTATTCACCTTCCGTACTTGACTGCGAATTGGTTACGACTCTACATTGCTCTTACTGTTTGTGGTCACAAGAGCGGATCGACCTAGAAGATCAGATCCACCTAGATCCTCGCAATACCTGGCTGGCACATCCAGCCCACTTCGTGAACCAGCATGGACGTAGGTTGGTTCCAGCCGAGCGTTGGGACGAACTTCCTGTGGTCCTTTCAGTAAATCAATTCTAATTTGCCGCCGCCCGAGTGTATCTAGCTTCGCGCGCAGGGGGAGTGTGTCATGAAGCGCTGGAATGTACTGGTTGTAGCCTTATGTCTGATCCTGTTTGTAGTCTCGCCTAGAGTGCTGGTCGCTCAAAGTGATCCGGCGCCCAATCCCAACTGTACACTCACTGTGCCCAGCAACCCGCTAACGGCTGAGGGGCTCGCAACCCCTTATGAGCTGATGGCCACGGATCCGCTTCAGGGCGAGTGTCATGAAACGAACACAAACCAATCGGCATTTGTTCAAGCGGCGATCTTAGATTGGGCGACCGGCCAAATCTCGATCTATAACCCGTTGGTGATTGACCGAAACACAGTGCCGGCGATACCCCCTGTGGTCCCAGTGCTCCCAAGCAAAGCGATTGTCGCTCTTTGGTTTGGATACAACGGTGATGTTCTGACGCTTCAGGCTGAAGATGGCGTCTTGGCAGGCGCTGGTTGTGTGAATGGTGTCAAGAACAGCAACTTCGGACAGTTCGCGTATTGCAATGCGCCGGCTTTCTTTAGAGCGGCTCACCACGTCATTCGTGGCGGGAAGCTGCATGTTCCGGCTTTGGGAATCGCCAGCGATGGCCAGCCTTGTCCTTCGGTTCGTGACTTCGCGGTTGTCGACCAGGATCAAAGCGACAATTTACCGACGACCTATCTGGTGACCGCTATCGGGTTAGCCCAGAATAATCAGTCAAACCTGGTCGCATTTCCGGAGGCAACTAAACTCGGTAACCCTAGCGATAACCGCCTGGTGGACGTAGCCCTGGATGGAAATCTTGGTTGCACGCCATGGAAAGCGCCTGATTTGGCCGATCCGGGCCGGATGGTGCCGGCCTTAGCGCTCAACGAACTGCAGGCGCGAGCCCATCAAAAGTCTCCGGTTGCACTGGTTCCTGCGGGCGATCCCATGGTCCTCAACAATGGGGCAATTGACCTTGAAAAGGTCAATGCCTATCGTCGAGGCGTTGACCAGCCCCCGGTCGGCAGCGGTTGGCAGGCCGATACGGCTCGTTATTGCCGGCACATCTACAGACGAGCACCCGCGAGACTCCTGCTGGACCAACTTTTGTTTACTCCTGATGCCACCCATCCGACTCGAGGCCTATCGCCGGATACCGCGGTTGCAAATTCCCTATTCACCTTCCTGGCGCAACGCTTTGTAGCCACGTACAGCATCCTGGGATGCACCAAGCTATTACAGAGACCCGATCCAGTGACAATTACTATGGATGCGCAAGGTGTGGTTACCCGCGCCAAGGTTGATCGGATCACTTACAGAAGGCACCAAGAGGATCTTGCGGCTTGCGAGCGGCAGGATGATTCAGTCGACGATGCCGGCAAAGCGGCGGCAGCAACAGAGTAGCGAGATTTAACGGCGCCACTGAAGATACTAAGCTACGGCATTCCAGGGGACGCGGTATGTCCCTTGGCCTCCCCTGCCGTGGACGCTCGAGAGACTTCCGTCTGGCCGAGCAAATATGCTCTCACGCGAGAGCAGCCGTGTATCGCCCGTTGTTAGTTCCGGATGATCACCGAGTAGTACAGGGGGGAGTCTTGCTGGGGACTCAGGTGCTGTTGCAGGCGGTATTTATTTTCCTCACGGCGTTTGCTACTCCGGCCGCGCCGGAGACCACCCCTGCCGCCTCCACTCGGAATCCCCATGGTCCACTGAACCTGCCCTGTGAGAACTGTCACACCACAAATGCATGGATGCCCATTCGCAGCAATCCCGAATTTGATCACCAAAAGACCGGCTTCCCTCTCCGTGGCATGCACACGAAGGTGCCTTGCCAGGAATGCCACATCGAGCGGGTTTTCGCCAAGGTTGGCAACGCCTGCCAGGATTGTCACGCCGACATCCACCGCCGGAAAAACGGAGCTCAGTGTGACCTGTGCCACAGAGTTACTGGCTGGCAGGTTTCGATCCACAATATCAACGAGCACCAGGACCGTTTTCCCCTGATCGGTGCGCACGCTGCTGTGGATTGCTACTCCTGTCACCAGGGCGGGGGCGTCGGGCAATTCAACCGCCAGGGACTGTCGACCGATTGTGTCAGCTGCCACCTAAGAGCGTTTCAGAAGACGACGGCGCCCAACCATCAGGCGTTTGGATTTTCTATGGATTGCCGCCAGTGCCACACCAGCATGGATAGCTGGAGGATTGCGCCATCCTTCCGCAGAAAATTACGGCGCTAAAAGGCAAGATGGGGCCAGGTGGAGCAGCCGCGAGTGAAGGTGAGTAATGAAGGGCATATTACAGGTGAATCTTTTCCTGCTGCTGGTATCTGCAGTCGCTGCGGCGAGCGACAGCAATGCGGCTGAAATCCGAAAGGTGCAGGTCAAAGGAAGCGTTGACAGAATACAAATCGAGGTGACTCTGACTGCTTCCGTAATTCCCAGCGTGATCCTTGCGACGCGCCCTGACCGCTTAGTCCTGCAACTGCCCAATACCGCCTCCCCCGCAAAGCAGCAACGCGCAGCCGTGAATCAGAACGGCGTCAAGGCAATACGCGTCGGGTTGAACTGCGCTGATCCACCAGTCACGCGGGTGGTAGTGGACCTAGACAGGGCCCATCCCTATGAACTCGCAATGACAGGCAACACGATCACTCTAACCGTGCTTGCGGCCCGGATTGTAGAGGGGTCCCGCCAGCGGAGCGAAGCGCCCCTTCTGACAGCATCCAGTTCGGTGATTGGGAGGTTGTTTCATCGACCGCGGACGGACACTCCTGCGACGCACGGCAGCACCACGGTATTGAGCTCCTCGCCAGAAGGTCTACGCATCAACTTTAGAGTGAAACACGTGGCGGAGGGCGTTGCTTACTTGAATGGCGGACGCAGTGCCGGCCTCGCGGAAGGCATGACGCTGCTGGTATGGAACTCCAGTCCGTCTTGCGCACGTTCTGCCACCTCAATGGCGGAGGGCTCGGTTGTTGCTGAACTTAGAATAATCGCGGTCGCACAAACGTCCGCGGTGGCAGAGATTCGCACCGCCAAGCGCGCCATAAAACCTGGCGACTGTGCCTACGTCCCCGCCGAAGAGATCGAGAGGCTCGAAGCGGAGCGCGCTTTAAACGCTACTGGCATGCGTCCCCTAATGAGTACGTTTACGGAAGGTAACTCTCCAATCGACCAGGGACGGGGTGCCGGGTCAGGCTCACCTTCGCCGGAGGACAGCCGGGTGCGAATACGAATTGGATTGGACTATAGCGGCATTCGCAGCAGGGGCTCGACACATGGCAGCAGCACTCAGCGCGGTTTGGCATTCCGGAGCGATATCACCCGGATTGGTGGAACTTACTGGAACCTGCAAGGCTACTGGCGAAGGAGACTCACCAAGAACTCGCAGCCTGCCGAGGAGACCGTGCGAGATTACCTCGACAAGACCTACACGATACAGTTGTACTACGACAATCCGAATTCGAAATGGGTTGGCGGATTTGGTCGCCTTTACTTGCCTGGGGCTGCCAGCCTCGACACGATTGATGGCGGATACGTTGGACGTCGGGTTGCGACGGGGGTAACTGCCGCAGTCTTTGCCGGCTCCACGCCCGATCCCGCCTCATGGCACTATAACCCTGATCGGCGAATTGGAGGGTCTTTCGTCAACGTCGAAGGCGGCAGTTACGATCCTTTTCATTACACCGGCACCGTCGGTGTCGCATTGAGCACACTGAAATGGAAACTCGATCGACCGTACATCTTTTTTGAAAACGCGCTTTCTTCTGAAAAATACTTCTCTTTCTATCACTCGCTCATAGTTGACTCTCCTCAGGGTGTCACCAGAGATGGATTGAGACCGGGCGCCGGAATTAGCCGTAGTTACCTCACCCTGCACATTCAGCCGAACCGACGCGTCTCGTTCGATCTCTATCACAACTACTTCCGCGATGTTCCGACCGCTGTTACACAGCTAATTGGTACCGGCCTGGTAGATAAGTCGCTTTATCAGGGTTTGAATGTGGGTGTGCGCGCGGAACCTGTGCGGCACATTTCCGTCTACACTGCGGTTGGACAGAGTTATCGCACAGGAGACACCAGGCGTAGCCTAAACCAGACGTACGGGCTCACCTGGAGTGAGATCGGGCACACAGGCCTTCGTGCCGATCTCCACTATTCGAAATTTGACAGCTCCTTCGCACGGGGCGACTACTGGCTCATGTCCCTTTCGCGACACTTAACCGATCGGATGCTCTGGGATGCCCAGGTCGGTAACCGAAGTCTTATGTCACCGTCAACAATGAACAACAGGTCGCTATTTGTGGATACCTCCTTGGACACGAATCTGGGTGGTCATTCTTTTCTACAGAGTGGTTACACCGTTGAACGGGGTGCTCAATTGAATTACGATCAGTGGTACGTGAGCCTGGGCTATCGTCTCGACGTCAGAGGACCCGCGAAGTGAGCGCGAAAGAGTGGGACTGCCGCTGCCGTTGCCTGCACTGGCGCGCGCGTTCACCCCTCTCACCGGAACAGCACGACCTTCCACGATCTGCCTTCTGGCCGTCTCAATGAGCCTCCGAGCGCTTGCGGAAGGGCTGAACCTTACTAACCGTCGAGGCCGCCCCGCGCGGCCGTAGGGCGTAAACGACTTCGGTCGCATGACGAGTTCTTTCGTGCGCAGTCTGGTATCCGATGCGCTGACGAGGTCCGCGCCGAAGCTGAGCTTTGGCCTTGTCATTCTTCGCGAGCGCGAAGAAGTTCTCAACGTCCTCCAGAACATACCGCTGCTTGGCCTTCTGCGACTCGGTCAGGCCTTGCCACGTCGATCGTGAACGCAAGATCGCGGCCATTACCTTGATACTTTGGAAAAAGGGAGGAAGTTTCGACGCAGAACATCTGAAACCGCAGGCAGCTTGAGCGTCGGGAAGAGAAACCCAGGCCAATTCCCAGAGTTCATGCCCGGCGGTAGCTCATCGGTTCTTGTGAGGCTTGGGTTCGAGGGAGTTCAGCACCGAGTCTCCGTTTCAATTCTATGCCCCTCGCACGACCCAAAAAAGCCGCAGGCCAGGATCATGGTTGGCACTTTAGCCAACGCTTTGCTTGCGTAACTTCCGGAGCCGAAGGCGTCGAGCACCATCGCGTCATGAAACCGTCGAGCCAAGACCAAAACCCCTCCAGGACTGAGACCGGGCTGGATGCAAGCGACAACATCCATGTCTCCGCGGAGGGGAGGGGAAGAATTTGTTTCACGGCAATTCTCAGTATCAGTAAGGGTGGTAAAAATGGGGGCTTCACGAGGATTGACGATCTCATCTTTTGCGATCGAGCCCTTGGGCAGACAATAGAGGCTTCGATTCCATTACTCGAACCAGCTGGCCCCATCCACACTGCGACTTTTTGTTCAGCGCGCTCGATTGCGGTGCGCAGATGCTGATTTCACAGTTTCCGGATCAGTACACGGCACAAGTCTGCAATAAAGACGTTAAATCCGGAGAAATGGTTCGCGGAATACCGTCCAGACGGGCCAAGGGAAAATCTAAGCCGGACCGGTCGGAGTGTTCGCAGTCGGACCGAAAGCGGCTACGCGTCAGGATGTGCTCGGGCACCAGTCTGGGCCCTAGCCTTGGGCAAGCAAAGCGAGTTCGAGTTCGAAGTTGCAGGATTCGACAGCGACAACCGACTCGACGTTGGCCTGAAAGACCAGGCTGGCAGTTAGTATGGACCGCACGGGCGACAAATTATCCTGTGCGGTTGTACGCCATCCTTCCGGAACAGGGTGCTTATCTATGGAACGTTTGTGCATCTCCGCGCGCATGGGCTCGACTCTAATGTTCGCCGCTCTTTTCTTGCTCGCAGGTTCAAAGTATGGCCGGGATACCAGCAAACCCGGAGCACGCTGGATTGGCTCTTGGGCAGCATCTCAGCAGCTCGTTGAGCCAGGCCATGCGCTAGAGGCAGAAGACCTGCGCGATGCCACCCTGCGCCAAATCGTGCATTTATCTCTCGGCGGAGCCGAAATTCGGCTCCGCCTGTCAAATCGTTTTGGAGCTACACCACTGCATGTGACGGCTGTACACGTGGCCAGACCAATCGCTCGAAGTTCCGACAAGATCGTGCCTGCCAGTGATAAGGCGCTCACATTTTCCGGGTTGGCGGACGTCACAATTCCCGCGCACGCTGACTACCTTTCTGATCCAGTCTCGTTTCCGGTAAACGCGCTTTCCGATGTGGCCATCACACTGCATATCGATGTGCCGCCGGACGAACAGACCGGGCATCCGGGGTCACGGGCAACATCTTATCTCGCACATCGAAATTTAACTTCTGCGGCTGAACTTTCCGGTGCTAAAGCAGTTGATCACTGGTACTTCATCGCCGGAATTGACGTGACTGCTCCGCCTGAAGCTAGAGCAGTCGTAGTCCTCGGGGATTCGATTACCGATGGGCACGGCGCCACGACCAACGGCAATGATCGGTGGACGGATGTTCTGGCGCAGCGCCTTCAAACATCACCAACTACACGCAATATAGCCGTCCTGAATCAGGGGATCGGAGGGAACCGTCTGCTGACCGATGGTTTGGGACCCAATGCTTTGGCGCGCTTCGATCACGATGTGATCGCACAGCCCGGGGTCCGCTACTTAATCGTTCTTGAGGGAATCAACGATATCGGTATGCTGACGCGCAGTGGCGAGGTTCCCCGCGCTGCGCACGATGCACTGGTTCGGCGGATTATAGCGGCATACGAGCAAGTAATCGCGCGCGCTCACGCTCATGACATCAAGGTCATCGGCGCGACGATAATGCCGTTTGTCGGATCGAACTACTATCATCCCGGCTCGGGCAGCGAATCAGATCGGCAGTCCGTCAATGAATGGATCCGCGCTGGCGGCCACTTCGGTGCGATCATCGACTTGGACAAGATCACCCGTGACCCTGCGCATCCCGAGCGCCTCTTGCCTGCGTTTGATTCTGGCGATCATCTTCATCCCTCGCCCGCAGGCTACGCCGCAATGGCTCAAGCCGTACCGCTCTCGTTGTTTGCGCCGTCCGCGCAACCGGTGCCGAAAATTGCGATCACCTTTGACGATCCGCCGGCAGATGGCCCCTCGCCTCCCGGAGAAACACGAAAGGAAGTGATCTCAAAGATCATTGCGGCATTACGCGAAGCCAATCTGCCGCCGACGTATGGTTTCGTCAATGGATTACGCATAAAAGAACAACCAACCGACGCCGCCGTACTGCGCGTGCGGCACGCAGCGGGAAACCCTCTCGGCAACCCTGGCTGGTCGCACATGAATCTGAACCAGCATTCGTTGGAGGATTTCAAGCAAGACGTCGCTCGCGATGAGCCCGTGCTGGCACAGGTGATGAAAGATGAAGATTGGCACTGGTCCCGATATCCGTTTCTGGCAGAAGGAGACACCCCTGAGAAAAGGGCAGGCTTTCGCACTTTCTTGGGAGAGCGTGGCTACAAAATTGCGGCGTTCAGCATGAGCTTCGGTAACTATTTGTGGAACGAGCCTTACGCGCGGTGCAAAACGAAACGGTGATGAGGCAGCGGTCGCGACCTTGGAGAACGGCTACCTTGCCGCCCCCGATGAAAGCATCCACTACTATCGGGGCATCTCGCACACTCTTTATCAGCGGGATATCCCTTATGTGTTGCTCATGCATGTGGGCGCATTTAACGCAGAGGTGCTGCAAGGTTTGCTGCAACTGTATCGCCGCAAAGGCTTCGAGTTCGTGACTCTTCCAGAAGCCGAGCGCGATGAATTCTATGGTGGAGCTACCGATCTCAATCTTCCTCCAGGCTCCGAAGCCCTTGAAGAGGCAATGACTACTCGTGGGCTGATACGGCCGCCTCGCACGAATTTTGCTGCGCAGCTTGATTCTGTCTGCCGTTAGCGCGATGGGATTCTGAGACACTGGAACGCTGAAACAAACGTGAACCTTAGGAGGACTCGGAAGAGGGGTTCTTCTTGTTTTTGCAATACTCAGCAATTTCGAGGCGCTCGTCAGACGCGGTACTCTCCTGCAGGGTCAGCGAACGACGAGCCGGCGATGCGGATTTGTGGTTGGAACCGCCGCGCGGTCCGTCCAGCGATGCGCTAGAAGATAAGTTTTCCTCCAAACCACCACTGCCGCTGGCCACCGCTACCGCCGAGACTGGCATTCGTGGTGACCAGAGTGGAAGTGACCCTCCCAAACGTGCTGCTGTTGCGGTCGTTGGTCGGGTTATTGAAATGCGGAGTATTCGTAACACCGAACGCCTGGGCCTGTAACTGGAACGTGAACCGCTCGGAGAGTTTGAAGTCGCGGTTCAGGCTCATATCCAGATCAAAGTAGCCGGGGCCGCGTAGTATGTTTCGTCGGGCGTTACCGAAGACATGCGGCGTAGTGACATGCTGAAACGAACTCGGGTCGAAGTAGTAACAGGAGAGGCTCGGGGAGCAACTCGAGGCTTGCGGTTGCCCGTTCAGAATCCGAATGGGAGCTACGATGTCCGGCACCTGGGTGCTGCCGGGCGCGTTCAGGATACTCCCGTTCCCGTCTGTGACGGTGAATGGTGTGCCGCTCATGGCGCTTAGCACCCAGCCGAGCTGCCATCCTCCGGCGAGTTTGCTGACGATGCGGTTCTGCGCCCAGCGCTGGCCCGCGCCAAACGGCAATGTGTACACGCCGTAGGCTTCGAAATTGTGAGTGCGATCGAACCCGGCCAGCGCTCTATTCAAGAGATAGCGCGAGGGGGTCGGCCACAGCAGGAAACCCAACTCCTCGTTGTCTTCGTAATCAAGGGCCTTCGAGAACGTGTATGTAAAACCAATTTGCGAACCATGACCGAGGCGACGGGTCAATTTTGCTTGCAATGAATCGTAATAGTTGTTGCCAAATGGAATCAGTTGGCCAATATCAGGCCATCCCTTGCAGGGCGCACTCGGATTTGTCGCGGTCGGACAAATGTTGCTGCTCTTATGGCCGAACTGGGCATTCAGAATTCTCCCATCTTGTCCGAAAGTGGCCGGCTGACCTTGGATTGCCAGTGCCGGATTGATGTTTCTGTTGGTGAGAGGGCGTATCCCTCGCGATCCGACATAGCCCACATCCCCCACAAAACCGGCGAATTCCTGCTCGACAGTGAAGTTGAGAGAGTGGATGTAGCCTCTGCGGAAATCGCGCGGTATCGTCGTGGTGCCGACCCCGTCCGGCAGAGGATACACGCCGGGAGTTGTGCCGCCTGTCAACGTGATCTGCGGAATACCAATAGGCAGGTTGGCGTACGGACCCAGCGCGTTCAATCCCGTCAGGCTGCCTGCGGGCGCGAACGAATTTCCTGCCAGCCCGGTAAAGTCAGAGATAGTAACCGCAGGATAAGCATTTCTCAGAAACCGCCAGTTATTCGCGTCGGCGCTGATTCCGTAACCCACACGGATGACTGTCTTACCGGTCGGGCGATAAGCGATGCCCAGCCTTGGCAGGAATAAGCCATGTCCGACATCCACCCTGTCGTCGATGGGAATGCCGCTGCTGCCACCACCCACTAAGACGTTCATCAGGTTCGGATCCAAAACTCGCGCTCCCCCAATATCGCTGTGGGCCATGGGGAAATATTCCCAGCGCAGCCCGTAGTTGATGGTCAAGTTCGGGGTGACCTGATCTTGGTCGCGTGCGTACCACGCCCATTGCGACCACCGCAGCGCGTTGGGGTTCAGGTTTTGTACCGCCTTGCCAACTTCATCGGGTAGGCCGAGCAGGAAATCGGCAAAGGAGTTGTACTGCGCCGAAGCGGGTGTGGCTCCGCCCCGCAGTTCGGTGGCTGCGCCCGTAAACCGAAAACTTCCGCGAGCCGTCTGGAAGGAACCGCCCTGCGGTTGGAAATGGTTCATCTGAACATGGTTGTATTCGAGTCCGAAGCGTACCTGGTGGCGTCCTTTGATCCAGGTTATGTTGGCATTGCTAACGTACTGGTTATCGCGGAATACGAAGGGATTGCCGGTGTTTGGATTGCCCAGGTTTGAATACGTATTGAACTGAAAAGCTGGAATTCCACCTTGCAGGCGGCCCGGACCGTTGGTCCCCGGAATGTGAAGCGTGTCGAGGCCGAAGTTGCTGCCGATATCGGTACTCTCAGCGTTGATGCGCTGGCGCGTGAAACCGGTATTTACGTCAGCCACCAGGGTTGACGAGAAAGCGTACGTGCCACCCAGTCCCACCACCTGGACTCGTGAATACGCGTTTCCTAGCTGTCCACCAAGGGTGGCATTCCCTTCAGCCTTCCCCAGCGCTGGAGGATCAAAAATGTAGCTGCGCGACAGCGAGTAACGCCCGAACACGGTTGAGCGATCGTTCGGAACGTAGTTCGCCTTGCCATCGAAATTGTCGCGGTGAAAAAATCCTGTTTGGGAGACGAAATAGTTGTTGGTCGTACCCGCCAGGTTCGTCTCCGGGATCAGGGACAACATGGTGAGGGCTGCAGGATCCAGGTCGGAAAGACAAATCTCGTCGACTGCCCCATGGCAGGAAATCGGGGAACGGCCGCTTCCATCTGCCGCGCCACTCCTGGGATCGTAGACGTGCAGCGGGTTACCCGCCTTGTCGGTAATCAGACCTCGAAAATCAAAGAAACCATTTGTCTGTGCTTCAGCGTGGGAGAGTCCCCCGGCCGGTACGGTTTGGAGGTTGCCGCCGTTGGGGGCCTGCACTTGACGCGTAGATTCCCAATTGCCAAAGAAGAACAGTTTGTTCTTCATGATCGGCCCCCCCAGCGACCCGCCGAACTGGTTAAAGACGTTTAGCGGAATGCGGAAGGTGGAGGGGTTGAAGTAGTTCAACGCGGAGAGGGCATTGTCGGTGTGGAACTCGTGCAGTTGTCCATGCAGCTTGTTCGTGCCTGATTTGATCTCGACGTTCACGGCGGCTCCTCCTACCATTCCCTGTTCGGCGTCGAAGGAGTTGGTGGTTACGTTCACCGCGTCAATCGCGTCAACCGAGGGCACATAAGCGATATTGGCCGGCAGCCAGGGATAGGCGTCCTGAACCCCGTCGATTCTCGTGTTGTTGCCCTGCGAGGACTGGCCGTTGACGTTACTGCTCATGGCGCGCTGCGGGTTCCCTGCGGCAGAATTGTTCTCGAGGGGCAAGGTTGCGCCTGGAATGATTCTGTACAATGCCTGAAAGTTCCTGCCTTCGGAGGAGATAGCCGGGAGCACGGAAATTTGAGTCGTGTTCAGGTCGGTGTGCACGTCGGACTTGTCCGTTTGCAGCAGCGGCGCCTCCGTGGTTACCGTAACGCTCTGTGTCGCTTGCGCTAGGTTGAGCTGCGCATCGACACGTTGTACCGCGTTAGCGGTGACCACCACATTCGGCGTTTCCTGGGTGGCGAATCCCGGCGCTGAGATCGTCACTTTGTACGTCCCAGGCAGCAGAGTAGTGAACCGGTAAATCCCGGTCGGATCGGTGGTCGCCTGCTGGGTGACAGCGGTTCTCAGTTCCGTCGCCTGCGCCTTGGCGCCAGGGATGGCGGCGCGGCTCGGGTCGGTGACTGTGCCGGTCAGCGATCCATAAAGCACTTGGCCATCACTGCTCAGGCAAAGCGCGCTGACCAACAACACGGTTCCGAGGACTGTCTTTAGTTCGAATATCGAACTATTACTTTGCACGAATGCTAACGAATGTCTCGACATAGTTAACCTCTGCTTTCTTCCGGCACCCGGGTCGGGGCAACGCGGTGCTCGTGGCCAGCGCCGTTCACAGTCTCTCCTGCTCTACATCGATGAGCTACTTCTACTTGGTTGAAGGATTGCTGCTGTCGCGCACCAAGGAGGTGGACAATGATGGGGCGATGAATACCACGAGTGGTCTCGCGGGTGGCTAACTTCAGCGTCATTGGAGTCGCTCTGACGCATACCAGTTGCGCAATTGGAACCCCGTGGTGAAGCGAGCCCCCGTTAATTCGAGGGCCGAACTATATGCGGCACAGGGAGCCTTGTCAAGGCGGCGTTTGCCAGAACCTGGAGACACCCCGTCCCTGACCAATCGAGGTAGGTTGCGTAATCCAGATGAGCCGAAGATTTGCCTCCATTCAGTGGGGACGCGGTTCGGAAGGAATGGCGTACAACCTTACTCTGTAGATACGGTGCTGATGGGGATCCATCAACAGCTGCCTACCCTGGTTGCTTTGATCTCCGTTAAGACGCTTCTCTATTGTCCATTGTCCGGCATGACGCGAGACTTGCTCAACACTCTCGATGCCGGCGACCCCCGAGTCGACATCGGGGTGCGCGCAAAACTGACCGTAAGACCGCTGCCGGCAATGTAAAACTCCTCCGCACCCGTCTCGATGATCAGCATCGCGCCATCATCGGCCAGGAGGGTCTTAACCGGCCAAGAACGCGAGAGCGTGGCCTCAAAAAGATATCCTCCCAGTGCAACGATTTGCGTTGGCCGTGGGCTCGCAGAATGCGGAACCAAACCGCGGGTCGAGTCGCTTGCTTGCGCGGACAGCAAGAGATCAGCAAGACTATCGAGCAGGTCGTACACCTGCATCATCGCGGGTTCACTCTGGTCATTCTGCGGCGCCCGCAGGCTATCGATGCCGAATGGAGAAAAGCCAAATGCCCGTGTTTCGCCGTACGCGTAGTACGCGTTGTAGGGAGCGCTTTCCATCCGCGCCTCAGGGATGAAGATGGGATTCCCTGGAATTTCATACCGCTGCACCCAGTATTCGAAATTAGGCCAATAGATGTCGGGCGAATAGAAATCGACACTGGGCGCCGCTGCGCGATAGACCTCCAGACAATAGGGATGCGGGCCTCCGCTCGGATACTCGCCCGCCTTCTCGAGTGGGGCAGGGAGTTGCGCGTTAACATACATCGGCAGCGCATATTCCCGCTTGCCCGCATGGGCTACGGCCTCGATGTAAGTTGCATAGTTCCAGGCCATAAATACTTCATTTGCCGCGTCTCCAAACACTTCCTTCCAGGTACGGCCGTGCTCATGGAAGTGCGACGACAGCACGGGCGAGAGCTGTAACCGTTTTGCCTGCAGACTACGGACCAGCGTCTCGGGAACCGGCGCGCGGAACTGCCGATTGGCTTCGGCAGAGCGGTCGCGGCCCCATCCCAGGTAGCCGACTTCATTTTCAACCTGGATCATGAGCACGGTCTGCTGCTCAGAATCCTTCTCGCGGACGTGGCGCATCAAGGACGCGAAGGCGCGGCTGTCGCACCGGCGAGCTTCCGACGAGAGGGTCGAAAGAATCTGCAGCGGCGCTCCATCAGCACCCTGAGCACGCGGAAACCGCCTTACGTCCGATTTCACCCACGATGGCGCGTAGTTCGAGAAAGCATTTTTCCAACTGCCGAACCACAAGATCACCAGGTGCACGTTGTGCTGCCGCGCGATCTCGATCCAATGATCAAGGATGCTGAAGTCAAAGCTGTCTTCCTTCGGTTCGATCTGCTCCCATGCTACCGGCATGAGGATGGTATTGACGTGCATGCGGGCCAGGTTTGGGATGAGCACGTCAGCTTGGGCTGCCGTGCCGGCGGAAGAATTGCCGAGTTCGCCTCCGAGAATTAGAAAAGGTCGGCCGTTGACGATGAGCTGCCCGGACCCATCCTTCATCTGTAGGTGCGGCAGTTCTCCAGCATGCAGGGTCTGGGTGACGATGAGAAGACAAGCAAGAAGCGTGGCCCGTAATTCGACCTTCAATTGCTGGCCCTCCAGAAGGAACTCATGTTACCCGAGGTTGCACGCTCAAGGTGAGCTGAGATGGCGGCGCCCCTGGGCGGGGACGCGTCCAGTTATCCGAGTACTCTCACTTGAATCAAAGCAGCGGGAGATCAGACCGTCTGGTGACAGCCCAGGTAAAAACCTGACCTGAGAGGGGATGTAGTGCAACAGAACCTGACGAAGGCGGGCCTTGCCGGTCGGTTCTGCCTGTGCGAACTACATCGACCGACTGCTCCAGTTCTTGCAGCCGTGCCTGCGCCGGTTGAGTGCCGACAAACTGGCGCCGGCGTTCGACGAATGGGGCAAAATGCTTCTGTAA
>Ga0209577_10003719_pt1 | contig 14361 bp, 9 predicted proteins | sample GraSoiAngelo_109_FD_185874 | JGI IMG/M metagenome (GOLD analysis project Ga0209577, IMG submission 185874) | Grasslands soil microbial communities from the Angelo Coastal Reserve, California, USA - 14_0903_12_20cm (SPAdes) (version 2) | ecosystem: Environmental > Terrestrial > Soil > Grasslands ...
CGCGCATGAGGTCTCCCGCGGGGGTCCACGCGCGCGTGCCGTGGTGGCTCAGCGGGTCGCCGCCCGCATCCGAGAACCCGATCTCGATGTGCCCGTGACCGAGCGACGCGGCGTCGCCGGCGTGCCCCACGATCGCAATCGGCTGACCCGCCGCGACGACCTCGCCCGGGTGCACGAGCGAGGCGGCGACGTGTCCGTAATAGATGTTCTGTCCCTGCAGCGACCCGGCGGTGACGTGCACGACCGGGTAGTTGGGCCCGAAGCCGCTCGGATCGCTCGCGACGGCCGCGACGACCCCCGGCGTGATCGAGTAGACGAGCGCTCCGTCGGGCGCGCCCTCGATGTCGACGCCGTCGTCCGTGCGCCCGAGCGCCGCCATGAAGCGCCGACCGAGCGGCAGCGCATACCCGTCCTTGACGCCCGCGAAGGAGGCGCCGTTCCCGAGCACGTGCGCGCGCAGCAGCACCTCCGTCACGTACCACTCGGCGTGGTTGTACGCGAAGATCGCGCTCGCGAGGTCGCGTTCGGCGCCGCTTGCCTGCAGGTAGCGCGCGGCCGTGAAGATCGCATCCTGCGGTGAGTACGGGTTCGTTTCGCCGTCGTGGTCCGCGTCCACCGCCCACCGCGCCCACGTTTCGGGCATGAACTGCATCCATCCGAGCGCGCCCGCCGAGGAGACGGACAGATCGCGCCCGTAATCGGTCTCGACGGCGTTGATCGCGGCGAGGACCTGCCACGGCACGTGGTAGCGGCGGCCGGCCGATTTGTAGATCGGGATCAGGAAGGTCGGCGGACCGGCTTCGACTCCGTTTTCGACGCTCGCGAGCAGCTGCGAGAGCCCGCCAGGCAGGCCGCCCGCTTCCGCGGACAGCATTTCGCCGAGCGCCGCGTCCTGCGCCGTCGCGATCTGGCCCTTTTCGGCACGAGCGGACACGGATCGCCTGCCACCCCTCTGGCGACCCGCGGCCCGCTCGTGCGTGTGCGCGTGCACGGCGGGCGCCGAAGCGCCATGATCACCGCGCGTCCGCGCGCCCTCTCGCGCGGAGGACTTGCCGGCCTGCTTGCTCACCGGGCCGTAAGAGGAGGTGCCGATGCTCGGCGTCTGCGCGTTCGCACTCGCGACGGATGTGCCCACTGGAGCTGCGCCGGACGTGCCCGCCGGTTCGGCCGCTCCCGCGCCTTCGGGTGATGGCGCCGGCTGTCCCTGGTGCGATTCCGGGGATTCGCCTACCGGCGGCTGTTCGGGCTTCGGCGCGGGCGTTTCGGGCGTGGTTTCCTGCCCTTCGGTGCTCGGCGCCGGCGGGCTTTCTGGCGCGGGTTCGGGTGAGCCTGGCGATCCGGACGTGGGTTCTTCGGCGGGCGCCGTGCTTTCGGCGCCCGAGCCTTCCGATGCCGCGACCGCGGAAGCCACGCGCGTGCCGCTCAGGGACGTCCCGCTCGCGATGGCTCCCGCGGGGCTCGAGGCGGGCAGCAGCGAGAGCTGGCACGTGACCGCGACGAGCAGTGCGCCGCGCTTGAGCGCGTACGGCCAGCTGCGAGCGATCACCCCGTCCGCGGCGCTCGCCGCCGGAACCGGAAGCCCGTCGATCCCCAAAAGGACCGGACGGGGCAGCGCGAGCACGAGCTCATCGGAGAGGTCGAGCGAGAACAGCGCGCGAGGGTCGCAGGCGAGCTCGGCGGGAACCGGGAACGCCCCGCGCCACACCCGCTCGCGAGCGGCAGCGGCGCGCGACGTGCACGACAGGAGCGGGGAGAAGTCGTGCGTGCCGCACGGACGCTCGATCAACAGCCGCGAGCGCGGCGGCTCAGCGTGAAGCTCGCACAGGCGCAGCGACAGGCGCAGGATCAGCTCTACGGGGGAGTAGTCGCAGCGCTCGACGGAGAAGTTGAAGGCCTGCATCGGTCTCTCTCTCAGCTCAGCCGGCGATGTGCGGGAGGAACAGCACGAGCAGCGCGCCAAGCGCCAGGAACGGGCCGAACGGCATCGTCGCCTTGCGCGCCGCCAGCCCGTTGCGGATCAGCAGCGCGAGCGCGACCGGGAACGTGAGGAGGAATCCGAGCGGCAGGGCGACAACCGCACTCCAGCCGAGCGAGGCGCCGATGAGCAGCCCGAGCTTGACGTCTCCCATGCCCATCAGCGAGCGTCCGAGGACATTGGGGAGCAGCAGCGCGACTGCGCACGCGAGCGAAGCGAACACCCACTCCAATGCCTGACCGGGGAACAGCGCGAGCTGGGCGACCAGGACGACCGCAGTGGCGGGCAGGACGATCCGGTTGGGGATGATCCCGTGCTCGAGGTCGATCGCCGCCACGAGCACGAGCACCGCGGCGGCGAACGCGCCGACAACCGCGCGGTCGAGCGGCAGAAGCACGAAGGCGACAAGCGCGCCGAGGCCCATCGCGCACTTCAGCATCAGGCTGGGAGCGATGCGCGAGGCAGTTGCGTCGGGGGTGATCGGGGCGGGGGTAGCGCTCATCGCTGGCTCCCCATGTCTGCGCCCGCGGCGCGTTCGACAGCCGCAGCGAGGTCGGCGAACGGTCCCCACTTGGCCAACACGGGCTGCCCGTGCAGGGGCTCGCGTGCGCGCTCGTCGACGACGACCGTGCCGACGGCACGCTCCAACGCCCTGATGTCCGCGACGTGCGCGGCCGTCGTTCCCGTGGGTGCTTCGCCGGCGTCGATGACGACAACGTCGATGTCGTCGCGGTCGATGAGCTTCGCGAGGCGCGAGCCGTTCGCGGTCGTCGTCACCAAGCAGTTGCGCCGCGAGAGCAGCAGAGCGATCACGGTGCGAAAGTGGTGGTCGGGCGAGATGACGAGCACGCGCAGAGGCGCAAGCCGCGCGGGAGGCGAGGTCCAGGAGTCGTGCGGTCCGCCGGAAAGCCCCGGGCCTGACGCTGCCTTGGCGCCGTTGAGACCGGGCGCGTGGTGTGCGGCGCCGTCGCTGCCCGAAGTGGATGTCTCGGTGACCGGTTTGCGCTCGCGCAGCTCGAGCCGGTCGCCGACCTCCACCTTGCACCGCGCCGATTCACCCGCGCAGAGCTCGAGCACCGCGTGCGCCCGCGACTTCGATGCCATTCGCCACGGCGGGAGCTGCTCGACGATGTGCAGCACGCGCAGGTCGCGATCGAGGAACAGCGCGTCGATCGGAAAGCGCATGAACGCCGTGTGAATCGCCGGAGCGGGGCTCAGGAGGAGGCCCTCGCCGGCGGGCAGACCGCGCTTGCCCAGCAGCCCGCGCATACGACGCAGCGGACGATCGGCGAGCTCGCCGACGCACAGGGCCTCGCCGCGCGTGAGGTTGACTATCAGCTTGGTCTTGGTCACTAGCCGCCTGTGTCCCTTTCTTTGAGCTCGGTCCAAGGGAATGGCCAGGTGGGTTGCCATGCAGGCACCCATCTCGTGGTAGGCACGAGAGTCTCAAGCCGCGCACGCGTCCTTCCCACTGCCCCTTGGTCTAGTTCCAGCTAGCGGTTCGTCTCATCGACACCGTGATCCCGACCTTGGTCTAGGCGGAGTTAGAGGTTCGTGGCGTTTTCCGCGCCACCGACCGCACCTACGATCCGCCGGACCTATGCGCAAGCCCTGCCTTTTCACCCTGGCCGCCGCCGTCGTAGCACTGGCCGTGCCCTCCGCCGCGGACGCCCTCAGCGCGCCCCGTCTCGCCAGCCCGGGCAACGGCGCGCGCGTGCAGCAGCTTCCGGCGCTCACGTGGAACGCAGTTCGCGGGGCCGCGGCCTATGAATACGAGGTGTCGGCCAACTCGCACTTCAGCGCGATCACGCTCGGCAGAGGGACGGGCAAGGGCGTAAGCCACACCTACAACCTCGCCGCCGCACTCGAAAAGACCGTTCCCGACGGCACGTACTACTGGCGCGTGCGCGCTCTCACCTCCAAGGACCGCACCGGGCCATGGTCTCGCGTGCGGCAAGTGGTCAAGCGGTGGAGCAGCGCGCCTCGGATCACGGGCGGCGACGGCGCGTCCGTGAGCTGGCCGGCGACGCCACTCGAGCTGAGCTGGAGCGCTGTCCCCTACGCCAACAAGTACATAGTCAGCGTCGGGACCGACCCTTCGCTATCGAACCTCGTGCTGGGCACTGCCACGAGACCGTTCGAAACCCAGGGCGTCCACCTCGTGATGCCGGCTTCGCTCGCCCCGGGGGCCTACTACTTCGCCGTCACTCCGGTGGACGCCGAGGGCCGTCGCGGCACGCGCTCGCCCGTCGGCAGCTTCACCTGGACGTGGCCGACGACGACCACCGCGACGGTGACCGACCTCAACCCCGAAGCGGGGCCGTTCGACGATCCAATGTTCTCTTGGGCACCCGTGCCGGGGGCAGCCCGATACGAAGTCGAAATCAACGCGAGCAAAGACTGGGCAGCGGGCTCGAAGTGGTGCTGCGGCGGCACGACGACGGGCACTTCGCTCGCGCCCCTGCGGACGCTGGCGAACAACGCGTACTACTGGCGCGTCCGCGCGATCGACGCCCGCGGCGACGCCGGAGTTTGGAACGTCTGGAACGGAAATGGACAGCCATCGCTCATAAACTCAGAAGGCGAACTGTCGGTAAGGAAGGCGTTTGATCCGGCGAGCCCGACGATCCCGGGGCTGACGCTTCGAACTCTCGAAGGCGAAACGCTCAGCGGCGCACCCGCCACGAGCGCTCCGCTGCTCACCTGGGAACCGGTGTCAGGCGCGTCGCGCTACGAAGTCGAGCTCGGCACGTACAGCAAAGCCGGTCACTACTGCGACTGGACCGTTGCCGGCGATCACCCCTACCACGCGGAGACCGCGACGACGGCGTGGACGCCGCTCGGTTTCTGGGACTCGCTGCATCGCCCCTTCTCGGAAGCCTGGCCCACCCCCCAGTCCGAGGTCGCAGAGCTTCCAACCGGCACCTACTGCGTGCGAGTCAACGCGCACAGCGACAACGACGCGCAACAGCACCAGGTCACGAGTGAATGGACGTATCTCAACGGCTACAACAACGCTGCGTTCACGTTTACGGGCGCGGCCACAGGCTCCTCCTGCAGCGCGATGCCGCAGGAAAACTACCTGCTGCCGCTCGATGGGTCATGGACCCCGAGAACTCCCTACTTCACCTGGAACCCCGTTCCCGGCGCCGGTAGCTACTACGTCGTCGTCGCCCGCGACGCGGGCTTCACCGAAGTGGTTGACATCGGCTTCACCGACATCACGGCCTATGCTCCTCGGCTCGTCTCGAAACGCACTCCACTCTCTGACGAGACCACGAGCTATTACTGGGCCGTGATGCCGGCGGTGACCTCCTCGGGCGGCGTGGTGTGCAGCGACCCCCTGCACGACAACCCGCAGAGCTTCAACAAGTCCTCCATCCCCACCACACCGCTCGAACCCGCGCCCGGAGCCGAGATCTCAACCCAGCCGACCTTCCGCTGGAACCCGGCTGAGAACGCGCGCACCTACACGCTCCAGGTCGCGCAGGACCCCACCTTCGGCGCGCCGATCGACAACGTCACCATCGACGCAACCGCCTACACGAGCTCGTCGACCTATCCAGCGGACACCGTCCTCTATTGGCGAGTGCGGCCAAACGACTGGAACGGGCAGGGCCTGAACTGGTCAGCCACGCGGACGTTCATCAGGCGGCTTCCCGCGCCCACCCTCGCGGCGCACGGGCCCACGACGATCTTCGGCCCCGAACCGATCGCTTGGTCGCCCGTACAGGGAGCGGTTGCGTACGAAGTCCACGTCGAACAGGGCGACGGTAGATCCAACTACTACACGTTCGAGTCCCCGGCCGCGTCAGTGACCGAATACTACGGCACCGGCATCGCGCATTATCAGGTCCGCGCCGAGTTCCCCAGCGGCGTGAGTAGCAAGGTCGGAGGCGCTGAGTCCGCAAGGGGCGAATCGCAGCTGATCCTCGCGGCGCCGAAAGGCGCGCGGGGCGTGCGCTCGGGGGGCCGTCTGATAGTGACGTGGAACCCCGAACCAGACGCGAAGCAGTACGAGGTAGAGATAGCGAAGACGAGCGGCTTCGCCACGCCACTGGAAGGGCGCAAAGTCGACGGCACGAGCTGGGCGCCCGACATAAACCTCAAGCGCAAGCAGTACCGCGGAACGCTGTACTGGCGCGTTGCGCCCGTTGATCAGCGCGGCGGCGTTGGAAGCTTCGCCTCGGGCGCCTTCGCCACGCCGAGGTCGCACCGCAAGAAGCACTAGCGCCCTCTGCGGCGCCCCGCTGCACAGGCCGCTCCCAGAGCGGCAGCGCTTCCGGCCGGCCCGTCGGATCAGCCTTCCGCTTCTCCTCCGCGAACAGGCCCGACGTTCGTCTAGGTCGAACTAGCGGTTCCTCTCTTACCGGCCGCACCCCTCTCGGATTACATCTACCGCGAAGCAAAAGACGGTCGGTTCAGAGATTGCAAAGCACAGCCTCGGAGCGACCAAAGTCAATCGTCCTTGACGGCGCTCCGTCGGGGCATGAGGCTCTGAAAGGGGGTGAATGGAAATAATGATGACTAAGCTCGCGGACCTCGCGACGTCGCTCGTCGTGCGCCTGCAGCTCGCGCGCGAGGAGGGTCAGACGCTCGTCGAGTACTCGCTGATCATCGCGGTCGTCTCGGTCCTCCTCGTGGGCGCCCTGACGGGACTGCGCGGAAGCATCGAAGGTGTCTTCACCGAAATCGAGGGCGCTTTCTAAACCACACTCAGCGATCTGGGCGCCGCCACGTGGCCACAACGTCGCGTGGCGGTGCTCGGACGCAACTCAAATCAGCCGTAAACAGCAGTACGAACAATGAACCGCCGCAAGACCATGACAACAGCACCTTCAATTCACACGAGCTTTCTACGCAGCCTGGCCCGCAGGGGCCGGCTCGGCCGCCGTGCGCGCGCTCGAGACGAGCGCGGCGTCACGACGGTCGAGTTCGCGCTTCTGCTGCCGCTGATCGTGCTGTTCCTGTTCGGCGTCTCCGAGTGGGGAATCGCGCTCAACGCTGCGAACGACCAGACCCACATCGCCGCCGAGGTCGCCCGCTACGCCGCGGTCAACGAAGACCCCGGAGGGAGCGAAACGCTCCAGAGCTGGGGCAAGCGCCAGCTCGACCAGAAAGGCACGGCGCAGGACGAAGTCTGCATCTCGTTCCCCGAAGGGTCGGAAATCGGCAACCCGGTCAAGGTCGAATTCAAGAGCAAAAAGAGCATGCTCCCGGTGATCAAAACAAAAGCCCTCGCCTCCATCTCCATCCCGATCGTCGGCACCGCGGAGATGCGAATCGAGGTGCCGCCCACCAACTACGCGGCGGGCTGCGCATGAGGATCGCCCTGCACACCCGCCTGATACGCGAGGAGCGCGGCGCCATCCTCGTGATCTTCGCCCTGTTCGCGCCGCTCGCCGTTTTGTTCCTGGCGTTCGTGATCGACTTCGGGAACTCCTTCTGGCACGCGCGCCACCTGCAGCTGCAGGCGGACGCCGGCGCGCTGGCCGTCTCGAGGGAATTCCAGAGCTGCTTTGAGGGCGGAACCGCGGAAGCCGAAGCCAACCGGCACATGTACGCGCGCGCCGCGCAGTACGCCGGGGCACAGACCGCAAGCACTCCCGGCGCGGGAAGCGCCTCCGCCGACGCGCCGCTCTACAACCCCCAGATAGGCGGCATCAAGAAAGGCGCGGTCCACGCCCTCCTGAACAGCAAGCGCTACTACAACCAGTCCACGCCGGTCGATGCATCCGCTGAAGAAAAACCGCCGTGCGAAGCGGGCATGATGGACGTGAAGCTCACGGAGACCGACCTCCCCTGGTACTTCAAAGTCTTCCGGTCGGCGTTCAACGGCATCCCCAACATCGACGCCCACGCCCGCGTGGAAATCCTGCAGGAGAACTCCGCGACCGGGCTCGAGCCGCTCGCCGTCGCCGAGACCGCGCCCGTCGCGGTGAAGGCCTACATCGTCAACGAGGACAAAGCCAACGAAGTGCTTGCGAGTGTCTCGCTCACCAAAGAAAAAGTGAACGGACTCGGTCAGGACGTTTGGGCGAACGCTGCAAAACCGCTCGCGCTGGCGATCAACAAGACCAACGCCACGACCGCGCACATCGGCGTGCTGGTCGCCCTGAGCGGCAATGCAGCCCACACCAAATGCGCTGAAGCGTTCGTGCAGTGCTTCGACGAAAAAACCGGCCCGCTGCTGCACATCGCCGGGTACTCGCTGGAAAGCAAAGGAACCCTGAAAGCGCCGCTGGCGCGCAAGGTCACGCTCGCGGCTCCCATCCCCGGCACGTGCGCCGACGGCTACTACTCGAGCTCCAACGCCAGCTGCACGTTCACGGTCTCGGCCAAGATCGACTATGGCAGCGTCAACACGAATGGCGTCACGGTGACGCCCCTAATCAAAGGCAGCAAAGGCTCGGCGCTGACGTTCGAAAAAGGCACCGGACTTTGGACCGGCACCGAGACACTACCGGCGCACAGTGGATCGAACGAAATCAGCCTGGCCGTCGAATGCAACAGGAAAGCGAAAGAATCGGCGTGCGCTGCCGAAGCGAAAAACACCGAAGCCACGATCGCCGACGCGCACCGCGTGTATGCCGCCAACTACGAATCGGCCAACTCGGGCACGATCGCTTCGGCCTCGGTCTCCGAAGTGGGCCTGCCACAGGACGCGAACTCCTTCGAGGTGTGCGAGACCGCCGACAGCAACAAATGCCGCCACGAACTCGTCGTGACGCTCGCCGTCGGCGGAAGCCTCGCCAATGCACAGGGTTACAACGACCCGGTTCGCCAGCTCCGCTTCGAAGGCGAGCAGGGCGTGCGCGCCGGATGCCCGCCGCCGTCGAAACAGTCAGGCTCGGAATACGAACAGAGGCTCGCGACGGGCTGCCCGGGGACCTACACCTTCAACACCAAGGATCCCGAATGCACGACGAACAAAAGTCCCTACGAATGCGTAACGATCGGTATTCGCGGTAAAGACACCGGTCCGACCCGCCACGGGATCGAAGAACGCATCGAGCACGATCCCGCCGCCCAATACTACTGCGCGAACAACTGGCAGAAAAACAACGGCGAAGCGGTGCCGATCATCCCGGAAAACGACTCGCGGATCCTCGAGCTGTTTGTCATTCCCTACGGCTCGGTCGACGCGGAAGGCAGGTCGACGATCGGCCGCGAAGAGGTGCCGATCCAGAACTTCGCGACGTTCTACGCGACCGGCTTCCCAGGCGACAAATGCAAATCCGATCCGAGCACCGGGAACGCCGAAATCGTCGGTCATTTCATCAAGTACATCAACCCGCTCGGCCGCGGCGGTGAAAACAAATGCACGAGCTCTCTGGGCGAGTGCGTTGCGGTATTGACGCGATAAAAAGGAGCCAATCATGGAACTCACAACAAGAAAATACGGGGGCCGTGACTGGCGCAAGCTGCTTACGACCCGGCAGGGCACGGCCGCAGTGGCCGCAGCCTGCGCGATCGTGGCGGCGGGGATCTTGATCTTCGCGATGAACCGCTACCGCCACAACGTCAGCAATGAAGGCAGCCCGCACACGGTGCTCGTCGCGACGGGGCTGATCCAGAAGGGCACCGCGGGTGACGCGATCGCCAGCGGAGCACTGTTCAAGCCAACCTCGATCCCGGGCAAGCAGGTGAGCACGGGCGCGATCGCCGACACCTCGATCCTGCGCGGAAGGGTCGCTGCGACCGACATCTATCCCGGACAGCAGCTCACCGCCGCCGACTTCATGGCGAGCGGCGGACTCGTGAGCGAGCTCGCTCCCGCCCAGCGGGCGATGACGATCACAGTCACCTCCGCGCGAGGGATGGTCGGTCAGGTCGAAACGGGCGACCGCGTCGACGTCTACGCGGACCTCGAATCCACGAACCACGGAGGGGGCTACGTCGTCCTCTTGATGTCCAACGTGCTCGTGCTGAAAGCGCCGAATGCACAGAACCACGTGCTCGGCTCGCCCGAATCGGCGAATCAGGAGGGCACCGCGACGCTGAACGTCAACGACAGCCAGGCCGGAGAACTCGCTTTTGCCGCCGACAACGGCAAGCTGTGGCTCGCGCTCCGTCCAGCGAACGCAACCCTGGCACCGAACGCGACGGGCGCCGTCAGCAGCAACACGTTGCTGCAGGGACGCAAGCCCGCAACAGCGGGAGGTGTACGATGAACGGCGCGGTCAAAGCACTCGTGGTCCTCGACGACCGCATCGACCGCAGCCTGGTCGAGCGCCTCGTCACCTCTAGCGCGAAGCTCGACGTCGCCGAGTTCGTCGACCTCACCGGCACGAAGGCCGAAGAGACCGCCGCCGGCGATGTGGCGATCGTGGCGTGCACCGAGTTCACGAGCCCGGTCGGGGAGTACCTCGGCGAAGCCAGGCGCGTGCACCCGGGGCGCCCGATCGTGCTGATGTGCGAAGCGGCCCTCAACGGCCGTGTGGGGGAAGCGATGGGCGCCGGCGCAGATGACGTCGTAATCGTGCCCGGATACGACGACAGCGCCGACGTGGCGGCCCTCGCGCACGAGGTGATCTTCTCGGTCGAGAAGGCGCTCGCGCGCAGGCGCGGCACGCCGCTCGCCGCCGGGCGAAAGCTCGGTCGGATGATCTGCGTGCTCGGGCTGAAGGGAGGAAGCGGCAAGACGCTGACGGCGGTCAACCTCGCCGTCTCACTCGCGGCAACCGACCACAGCGTGGCAGTCGTCGACCTCGACCTGCAGTTTGGGGACGTCGGGCTGACGCTCGGCATGACGCCGGAGCGCACGCTGTATGACCTCGTGCGCTCGGGCGGCTCGATGGACGCCGAGAAGCTCGGCGACTTCCTCGCCGTGCATTCCTCGGGGGTCCGCGTGCTGCTTGCACCGGCGCGGCCGGATCAGGCCGGGGTTGTCACGCCGGCGTTCCTGAAGGAGGTCTACGACCTGCTGCGCGAGATGCACGACTTCGTCGTCATCGACACGCCTCCGAGCTTCACGCCGGAGGTGATCGGCGCGGTCGACTCCTCGAGCGAGGCGTGTGTCGTGAGCATGCTCGACTCGCCGTCGCTGAAGAACGCCAAGCTCGGGCTGGAGACGCTCGAGTTGATGGACTACCCAGGGCGCGTGCGACTGGTGCTCAATCGCGCCGACTCCAACGTGGGCATCTCCGCCGACGACGTAGTGGCGATCATCGGCCGCCGGCCCGACGTGCTCGTGCCGTCTGAGCGCAGGATCGTCAAGTCGGTGAATCAAGGCGAGCCGATCTCGCTGCTCGAGCGCCGCTCGGGCGCGGCGCGCGCATTCCACGGCCTCGCGGACCTCTACCTGGCTGACGAAGCGCCCGTCAACGGCTCGAACGGCCGGCGGCGTCTGTTCGGCAAAGGAAGGTAGGGGATCCGATGGAGCTGCACGAGCGTCTCTCCAGCTTGCCCGCGGCGGCGGCCCAGAACGGAGCCGACCCGTTCGCGGAGGTCAAGAACAGGATCCATCTCGGCCTGATCGACGAACTCGGGCGTCAGCTGTTCGCCGGCGACTTCCAGCAGACGGGCATCGGCGCCAAGGTGAGCGCCGAGATCCGCAGCCGGCTCGAACAGGAGCCGGGGATCTCGCGCGACGACCGCGAGCGCCTGGTCGGCGAGCTCACGGACGACATCATGGGACATGGTCCGCTCGAGCGGTTGCTGGCCGACGACACGATCACCGAGATCATGGTCAACGGTCCGTCGAACGTATGGATCGAGCGGGACGGCCTGCTGCACAGGACGACCGCGCGCTTCACGGACGAGTCGCACCTGCGCCGCATCATCAACAAGATGGTTGCGGAGGTCGGCCGGCGTATCGACGAGTCCCAGCCGATGGTCGACGCGAGGCTGCCAGACGGCAGCCGCATCAACGCCGTGATCCCACCGCTGTCGCTCTCGGGCGCGCTGCTGACAATCCGCAAGTTCGGAACCGATCGCCTCGACCTGGACGGGCTGATTCGTCTCGGCACGCTGTCCACTGACACGACGGAGCTGCTGCGCCGCTGCGTCGAAGCCCGTCTGAACATCCTCATCTCGGGGGGAACGGGAGCCGGCAAGACGACGCTGCTCAACGCCCTATCGTCAGCGATCCCGGACTCGGAGCGGATCGTCACGATCGAGGACGCCGCCGAGCTTCGCCTCGCGCAGAGGCACGTGCTGAGGCTCGAGTGCCGTATGCGCAACATCGAGGGTGAGGGCGAGGTCACGATCCGCGATCTCGTGCGCAACTCGCTGCGCATGCGCCCCGACCGCATCGTCGTGGGCGAGACGCGCGGCCCCGAGGCGCTCGACATGCTCCAGGCGCTCAATACCGGCCACGACGGCTCGCTCTCGACGATCCACGCCAACTCCCCTCGCGACGCCCTGGCGCGCGTGGAGACGATGGTGCTGATGGCGGGCTACGACCTGCCCCTGCGCGCGATTCGCGCGCAGATCGCCTCGGCGCTCGATCTCGTAATCCAGCTCGAGCGGATCCACGACGGCTCGCGCAAGGTGATCGCAATCACCGAGGTGCAGCGCGTGGAGTCCGAGATGATCACCATGCAGGACCTCTACCGTTTCGAGGTGGAGACCGTTGCCGCCGATCGCAAGGTGGTGGGCTCGCTCGTGGGCACCGGGCTTCGCCCGGGCTTCCTGGAGAAGTTTCACAAGCGGGGCATCAAGCCGCCTCCCTGGTTGGCAGGGGTCGCCGAGGCGCCGGCACCGCGCGAGCGGGAGGCACGCGCGTGAGCGACCGCCCGCCCATGTACCGCCGGGCTCTGCGCGGGCTGGCGATCTACCTCACGCTCGCCGCGACCCTGTTCGGCGGGCTGATCGCGGGCGCGCCTGCGGGCGCCGCGGCCGGTCCGAGCCAGGGCAGCGACTTCGCGCTCTCCGAAGGCAGCGGCACGGTCTTCCCGGGACGCTCGCTGATTCTCTCGGTGCCCAACCGGAGCTCGCTGTCCTCTGCCGAAGTGCACCTCAGCGAGAACGCGCAGCCGGTCTCTCAGCCGATCGTGACGCCGCTCTCGAAAGCGGCTGCCGGCGACTTCGGCGTCGTGCTGGCGATCGACAAGAGCCCCAGCATGGAGGGGGCGCCGCTCCGCAATGCGATGGCGGCAGCGCGCGCGCTCGCCGCCCATCGCAGCGGCAAGCAGGAGCTCGGGGTGATCGAGTTCGACCAGACGCCGACGGTGGCACTGCCGCTGACGGCCAACGGCGAAGCGATCTCCCGAGCGCTCGCGCACACGCCGGGCGTCGGCGCCGGCACTCACATCTACGACGCAACCGCGGTCGCGCTGCAGCAGCTGCAGGCCGCCCACGTCACGGCCGGCGCCGTGATCGTGCTCTCCGACGGAGCGGATCGCGGCAGCGCCTCCTCCGAGAGGACCGTGGCGCAGACGGCGCGCGCAGCGCACGTCTCGCTGTACGCGGTCGGGGTGCGCGATGGGGCCTTCGATGCGAGCTCGCTGCGCATGCTGGCGCGCGACGGAGGTGGCCAGTTCCTGATCGCCGACTCCTCGGGCCTTCCGGAACTCCTTCTCCAGCTCGAGGCCGGCCTCGTCGACCGCTACGTCATCCACTACAGCTCGCGCGAGGCGCCGGGCCGGCGCATCGAGGTACAGGTCCAAATCGACGGCATGCCAGGAAGCGCGGCACTCGAATACCTTGCGCCTTCGCCAGCGCGCGCAATCGCCAAGCCGGTGAAGTCGAGGTCGTTCTGGGTCTCGACCACTGCGCTGGTGGTGATCAGCATCGGCGTGGCGCTGCTGCTGGGGATCGCATTCGTCACGTTCCTCGCTCCTCGGGTGCGAAGGGACCGGCTTCGCCGACGCGTGGCGGGCTTCACACGGATGGCCCCTGAGGCCAACGTCTCGGCGAACCTCGACGCCGTAGTCGGCGTCCGCTTCGCCAGACTAGAGCGCCTTCTGGCGCGGTCGCGCCGCTGGCCGAAGTTCAAGGAGGAGGTTGAAATCGCGCAATTCGGGCGTCCCGCCGTCGAGCTCGTGGCGGTCTACGCCGTGGCCACGACGGCCGCTGCGTTGCTGCTCTCGGTGGCCATCGGCAGCGCCGTGATAGCGCTCGTCGTGCTGGCTCTAGGCCCGCTGCTGCTGAGCGCGGCAGTACGCAGACGACTTCGCAAGCAGCGCGACCTCTTCGTCGAGCAGCTACCCGGGCACCTCGAGGAGCTCGCGTCGGCCATGCGCGCCGGCCACAGCTTCGTCTCGGGCATCAACGCCGTCGCCACTGCCGCAACCGAGCCCTCAAGCAGCGAGTGGCGTCGCGTGCTGGCGGACGAGCAACTCGGCGTACCGCTGGAGGCAGCCCTCGCCCCGCTTCGCCGGCGCATGGACTGCGATGACATCCGCCAGCTCGCGCTCGTCGCGACCCTGCAGCAGACGAGC
>Ga0209577_10003721_pt1 | contig 14356 bp, 16 predicted proteins | sample GraSoiAngelo_109_FD_185874 | JGI IMG/M metagenome (GOLD analysis project Ga0209577, IMG submission 185874) | Grasslands soil microbial communities from the Angelo Coastal Reserve, California, USA - 14_0903_12_20cm (SPAdes) (version 2) | ecosystem: Environmental > Terrestrial > Soil > Grasslands...
AAACTTTTGTAAGATCGTGAGCTTCGATGGCGCTCATGCGTCAGGATAATGAACCGGCCTTGCGAACGATCGACTCACGTTCGCCCAGATCGACAACTACGCCGCGGTCGATTGTGTTTTGACCGTTCTCTTTTTTAGAAGCGGCAGCACCTTTTCCACCAACGCATCAGCCGTAACGCCGTGTTTTTTGCGCAGGATCGGAATGGTGCCGTGCTCGACGAATTCATCTGGCCAACCGATGCGCACGACCGGCGTGTTGATCATTTGCGAATGCAGATGCTCCATCACCGCGCAGCCAAAGCCGTTGTGCAAGACATGGTCTTCGATCGTGCAGACAACTTCGGCGCTGCGCGCGAAAAATTCGAGCGTGCCAGTGTCGATCGGTTTGATCCAGCGCGGATTGATCAGCGCGACTGAAATCCCTTTTTCCTCCAGCTTGCGCGCCGCTTCTTCGGCGACTTCGAACATGTTCCCCAAACCGAAAATCGCCACGTCACGACCGTGCTGCACCACTTCGGATTTGCCGATCTCGAGAAGTTTCGGTTGAGGTTTGATTTGCGCGCCCGGGCCGGAACCTCGCGGATAACGAATGGCAATCGGCCCGGAGTTGTAGTGCGCCATTGTCCAAAGCATATCGACAAATTCGTCCTCGTCTTTCGGCTGCATGTGCAACCAGTTTGGGATGTGCCGCAGGTAACCAATGTCGAACAAGCCGTGATGGGTCGGGCCATCATCGCCGCTCAAACCGGCGCGATCCATGCAAAGCGCGACATTTAGTTTCTGGATCGCGATGTCGTGAATCGTCATGTCATAGGCGCGTTGCATGAAGGTGGAGTAGATCGTCAAAAACGGTTTCAACCCCTGCGTGGCGAGACCGCAGGCAAAAAGCGCCGCGTGCTCTTCGGCGATGCCGACATCGAAGTAACGAGTCGGATGCGCCTTCGCGAAATGCGCCAGACCGGTGCCACTTGGCATCGCTGCCGTTATCGCGACGATTTTTTGATTCGTCTCGGCGAATTTTGCCAGCGTCTTGCCGATAATTTCAGAATAAGTCGGCGTCGGCGCGGGCGCGGTTTCGCCAGTTTCGAGTTTGTACTTACCGAGGCCGTGAAATTTGTCCGGCTGCTTGATCGCCGGCTCGTAGCCCTTGCCTTTTTTCGTCAGGATGTGCAGAAGCACCGGCTCCTCCTGAGTTTTCAAAAACTCAAACGTCCGCGTGAGCAACGCGATGTCGTGTCCATCGATTGGCCCGTAGTAGCGGAGGCCGAGTTCTTCAAAAATCACACTCGGCACGAGCAAGCCCTTCACGCTTTCCTCGACCTTGTGCGCGAAATGAACTCCGGTTTTTCCGGCGATCGCCTCGATGAATCCGCGCGCTTTGTCGTGCAAATGCGCGTAGGTCGGACTCGTCACGATGTTATTCAAGTAATTTGCAATCGCCCCCACGTTTTTCGCAATCGACCATTCGTTGTCGTTAAGCACCACGATGAAGCGCTTGGTGTTCGCTTTCACATTGTTGAGCGCTTCGTAACTGATTCCGCACGTGAGCGCGGCATCGCCCGCCACCACCACCACGTGATCGCTCCCGCCGCTTAGATCGCGCCCCACCGCCATGCCGAGTGCAGCGGAAAGCGCCGTCCCGGCATGACCCGCGCCGTAGCAATCGTGCTCGCTTTCCGTGCGCAAGAGAAAGCCATTGAGGCCGCCGTATTGTCGCATTGTGGAAAAGCGATCGAGACGGCCAGTGAGCATTTTGTGCACGTAACCTTGGTGGCTCACGTCCATGACAAAGCGGTCGCGCGGCGTGTCGAAGACGCGATGCAGCGCAATGGTCAATTCGACTACGCCGAGATTTGGACCAAGATGCCCGCCGGTTTGCGATAACACTTTGATCAGCTCGTCGCGCACTTCCTGCGCCAGCTGTGGCAGGTCTTCTTCGCGCAGCGCTTTGACGTCGGCCGGCGAACGGATTCCGTCGAGCAAGCGCGCGGGCGCGGCCGTCTCAGCAGACTTAGAAGAGTTTGATTTCGTCATTTTCGTTTTCGGTTTCATCAATCACGTTGGCCGGCGCAGCAGGCTCCTGCGTTGCTTCGAAATCTTTCACGATCGCTTTGCCGGCGCTGTTGCGGGCAATCATCTCGATCTTCTGCTCCGCGCTGGCCAGTCTTTCCTGGCAAATCTTTACCAGATTCATTCCCTCTTCGTAGCGCACAATTAAATCTTCCAGCGGCAGTTTCCCCGACTCCATCTGCTCGACAATCGTCTCGAGTCGATCCATTGCACCTTCAAAGTTCAATTGCGCGCCCGGCGGTTTCGGCTTGCTGCTCATCGGCAAATTTAGAACTAAGCACAGCGTCGCCTAAGAGAAAAGCGCGACTTGTGCGAGCGGTCGATCTTGGCCGCGCCGCGAATGCGGCTTGCGTGGTTCGCCGTGAATGTTATTAACTGGCGTCGAGCGTATGGTGCGCGTTCTCGACTTGATTTCCCGGCAGGACGCCCGCCATCGGCTGGTCGTCGCGCTTTTTGCCGCAACCGCTGTCACTCTTTCTCTGCGCGGTCACGTGCATGCTTCCACCGAAGCGATCGCGACTTGGGACGCCTTCGTCTTTTGTGTGCTTTTCCTCGCGTGGCTCACCATTCTGACGACGCCTGTCCAAAAATTGCGTTCGCGCGCCAGAGAGCAGGACGTCGGCCGGTTGGTGATTTTTGTTTTTGTCGTGGTGGCGGCTTGTGCGGCATTGTTTGCGGTAGGGTTTCTGATCAGTGTTAACAAAGCCGAGTTGCATGGTCATGTCACTGCGCATCTGATCCTCGCGCTCGGCACAGTGGTCTTTTCATGGTCCGTGGTGCACACAGTTTTTGGGTTGCGCTACGCTCATGCTTTTTATGGCGATAGCGACGATCCGGGCGCCGATGAATACGCGGGCGGTCTCTTGTTTCCAGGCAGCGAGCAAATGCCGGACTATTTTGATTTCGCTTATTTTTCGTTCGTGATCGGCATGACTTGCCAGGTCTCGGATGTTCAAGTGACTTCGCGAAGGATGCGGCGACTAACGCTGGTGCACAGCGTGCTTTCCTTCGGCTTCAACACCGTCATCCTCGCGCTCCTCATCAACACCGTCTCCGGCCTTCTCTAAGCGGGAAATGGGTGTCAACTCCGATGCCGATCGACTCCACCGGCTTGGCGTAACGCTCAGCCTGCTCGACATAAACATGACGCGGCTCTGGGCCGTCGTGGCTGAAAAAGAAGAATCGAAAGCCGCGAATTCGCAGAATCTCCGGCAAGGCAACAAGCTCTAGCTGATCTGCTTTTTGTACGCAGCTGCGTCTCTCAATTGTTTGAGATCGCCGGCGTCCTCGATCTGGAGAACGAAAATCCAACCTTCGCCAAACGGTTCGCGGTTTATCAAGCCGGGATTTGCTTCGAGCGCTTTGTTTACCTCGACCACTTTGCCTTTTACCGGCGCGTAAATATCGCTCGCCGCTTTGACAGATTCGACTACTGCGATCGCCTCGCGCGCGTTTGCTTGTCGATCCATCTTTGGGAGCTCGACGTAAACGACGTCCGTCAATTCGGCCTGGGCATGATCGGTGATGCCGACGCGGACATTGTCGCCTTCGCGTTTAACCCATTCGTGTGTCTCGGTGTAAAGCAAATCGTCGGGAACGTTCATGATCTTTTGTAGAGCGGTTTCTTCTCGATCGTAGCTGGAAATTTCTGCCCGCGAATTTCAATCTCGATATTCGATCCAATCTTCGCATGTGACGCCGAGACATACGCCATTCCGATTCCGTAATTCAAGCTCGGCGAAACTGTGCCGCTCGTCACTTCGCCGACGCGCTCGCCGTTGTCGAAAATAGAATAATGCGGCCGTGGCGGCGGACCTTTGCCCTGCATTCGGAACGCAACAAGTTTTTCCGCTGGCCCATTCTCCTTCGTTTTGAGCAAAACTTCGCGACCAGTGAAATTCGGTTTCGTTAGATCGACGAAGAACCCGAGACCGGCCTCGATTGGATTTCGCTCCGGCGACAGGTCGGAGCCGTTGAGCGGATAACACATTTCCAGGCGCAACGTGTCGCGCGCGCCGAGTCCGCACGGTTCGATTCCAAATTGCTTCCCCTCTTCCAAAACAAGATTCCAAAACCACGTCGCCTCGCTCGCCCAAAAGAAAACTTCGACGCCATCTTCGCCAGTGTACCCGGTACGCGCGATCAAGAGTTCCTTTCCATTGCGCGCAAGAGCGACAATGTGATTTCGCGGTGGAAGAGCGAGATGTTCGCCGAGCACCGCATGGAAGAGATCGATGACGCGCGGGCCTTGAATTGCGACACCGCCGTAATCCGCGCTGCGATTCTTAAGATCGACATCGTTTGCACGATGTCGATCTAACCATGAGAAGTCTTCATCGGTGCGCGACGCGTTGACGACGAGGAGAAATTTCTCGTCGCCGATTCGGTAAGCGATCAAGTCATCAATGATCCCGCCAGCGTCGTTGAGCAGAAAAGTGTATTGCCCGGTGCCGACATCCAACTTGTCGATGTTATTCGTTAGCATCGTATTCAGCCAGTCGCGTGCGCCGGTTCCATCGACAATCAATTGTCCCATGTGCGAAATGTCGAACATGCCGATGTTCTTTCGCACGGCGCGATGTTCTTCGACAATGCTCGTGTATTGCACCGGCATGAGCCAGCCGCCGAAGGGGACCATCTTCGCGCCGCGCCGCATGTGTTCGTCGTAAAGTGGCGTGGTTTTTTGCGCGCCGTCGCTCACGCGGCAAGCTAAGCGGCGAGTTTGCGCAGTCAAAGATGGATCGAGCAGTCCCTTGCTCGATGCTACATTTGGCGGCGAAGCCGCATATTTGAATAGCATCGCCCGAACGAGCGGCCGATGCACCTTGAAGCCTCGCTGCGTTCCTTTAACGTGGCCGCAACATGGCTTGGCTCGATAAACTCGAACGCCGCTTCGGTTTTCTCGGAATCCCCGGATTGATTCGCATCATCGTCGGGTTCAACGCGCTCGTCTTTGTCCTTGTGCGCCTGAATCCGGATTTTGTTTCGGTGCTCAATCTCGATCCAGCGCGCATTCGCCACGGCGAAGTCTGGCGACTCGTCACTTACATTTTTATCCCGCAAACGTTCAGCTTTTTGTGGATCGTTTTCGTTTTGTGGTTTCTCTGGTTCATCGGTGACGGCCTCGAACGAGCGTGGGGTTCCTTTCGACTGACTCTTTATTTTCTCGTCGGGATGATTGGCACCACGGCCGCGGCGTTTTTCTTCGGCGGAAATTTTTCCAATAGCATGCTGATCGCGTCGCTCTTTTACGCGTTCGCGCGCTTTTATCCGGATGTGGTTATCTACATATTTTTTATTTTGCCCGTAAAGATCAAGTGGGTCGCCTGGGCGATGGGGGCACTTTTGTTCTACGGTTTTTTCATCGGGACAAATTCGTATCGCATGGCGCTGGTGGCGGCCTTGAGCAATTATTTGATCTTTTTCGGCCGCGAAATCTTTCATGCAGCACGAAACCGCCAGGAAGTTTCCACGCGGCGCAGACGTTTCGAGGTCCACTCCCGCAGCGAGGCCGAACCACTTCACAAATGCGCGGTCTGCGGAGCGACGGAATTGAGCGATCCGAATCTCGACTTTCGCGTCGCGCGCGACGGCGAAGAATATTGCGTACCTCATTTGCCGCACGCCCAGAGTGTTTTGTAGTGCCGGAGGTGCCAGCGGATGGCCGTTCCGCGGCTTGACCGCAAATCTCCACGGCGGAAACTAGCGCGATGACCGACAAGAACGCCGAGCTTATCCCCGAGGAAGGCTGGCATTGCCTGCATTTGTTTTATCGGATTGAGTTCGCACAATGGCAAGTGCTCAGCCGCGAAGAACAGAACGCCGCCAAGACAAATCTTGCGTCGCTTGTGCAGGAAGTTCGCGCCATCGAATCGACGCAATTGCTCACGCTCAGCATGGTCACGCCGAAAGCGGACGTGGGTTTCATGTTGCTCACGCCGGATTTGCAAATCGCAAACAAGATCGACAAGCAACTTGCGCTCTCGTTAGGCCCCGATGTGTTAACGCCGGTTTACAGTTATCTCTCGCTCACGGAGGAAAGTGAATACATCACGACTGAAGATGAGTACGCGGAAACACTCGTGAAGGAGCAAAACATCAAGCCCGACTCGGAGCAATTTGCCGAGGCAATGAATTCGTTTCGCGAACGCATGAAAAAATATCGACAGGAACGTGTTTATCCCACGCTGCCTGATTGGCCGGTGGTTTGCTTTTATAATATGAGCAAACGGCGCGGCGAGCAGCGCAATTGGTACGCGCTCCCCTACGGAGAACGCCGCCATTTAATGAAAGGGCATGCCGCAGTTGGTCGCGAGTTTGCCGGGAAAGTCAAACAACTCATCACCGGTTCGACCGGTCTCGATGACGCGGAATGGGGCGTGACTCTTTTTGCGCGCGACACCTTTCAGATCAAAGCGATCGTTTACCAAATGCGGTTCGACCCGGTGAGCGCGGAATACGCGGACTTCGGCGAGTTTTACATCGGCATTCAACTGCCGCTCGACGAATTGTTCCGGCGGCTACAACTTTGACCGCCGATTTCTGGGATGGGTGACAGAGCGGTCTATTGTGCACGCCTGGAAAGCGTGTGTGCCGAAAGGCACCCGGGGTTCGAATCCCCGCCCATCCGCCACATGGCAATTTTCTGCCGCGAATCTAAGTTTCTCTTCCATCGCGCCGCTCCAGGACCTGAATTTCCTGCCGTAATTTGACGACGCTGCCTTCGGGCAGGACGCCTCGAAAGTTCACGCCGGGGTAAACGAGACAATCGCGTCCCAAAATCGAACCGGGATTGATCACCGCGTTGCAACCGATTTCGGTCCGGTCGCCGACGATCGCACCGAATTTCGTTAGACCGGTGGCGACGTTGCCGTCGCTCGCTGCCACCGTGATTTCGCCATGATCGAGTTTCACGTTTGAAAGAATCACGCCTGCGCCGAGATGTGCACCGTGACCCAGAATGGAATCGCCCACGTAATTAAAATGCGGCGCCTTTGCTTCATCGAAGAGAATGCAATTTTTGAACTCGCACGAATTTCCCATCACCACGCCATCGCCCACCACCACATTCTCGCGCACATAGCAGCCGCTGCGGATGTGACAATTCTCGCCGATCCAGGCCGGCCCTTTCAAGACCGCGCCTTGTTCGACAATCGTCCCACGCCCGACAAACACATTGCTGCTGATGAAAGGCTTCCCGATGAGCTCGCCGAACACGGCCGGTTTCAAGCGAAACTGTAGATAACTCGCAATTTGTCTGAGTGCGTCCCAGACATACTTTTGGTTCTCAAACAACTTCGGATGGGCCGTGTGCTCGAGATCGAGAAATTCAGCGGGCGCAAACATTTTTTTCCCTCAGCGCCTAAAATGATCAAAACTCATCGCATTCGGCGAGCGTAAATTCACGGCGCGCGGATGCCCCGGGAAAAGTTCGCGCGGGCGAGGACGCCAGCGCCAACACACGAGCTGCGTGCGCTACCCAGATTGTGCTTCGCGGCGTCGCGTAAGTTTCTGGCCGTCTTTGGTGTCGCGCACTTCCCATCCGAGCGCGGCAATTTTGTCACGCAGTTCGTCACTTGTTCGGAAATCCTTTGCAGCCCTAGCCTGCGTCCGCGCCTCCACCAGCTTCGCGACTTCCACGGGGAGAGGCCCGCCTCTGATGTGAACTGTACTCAACGCACCCTTCATTTCCAAACGGCCTTCGGTGACCAACGTTGCGACAGGTTTTCTCTCTTCGACGTCCAGAACGTTGTTGATACGGTTCCACCAATTCAACCATGCGCTCACTGTTGCGGTGTCGAGTTCATTTCGATCCATGGCGCGATTTGTTTCACGAATTGTTTCAAACAAAAAACCAAGCGCTGCGGAGATATTGAGATCATCGTCGAGCGCCTCTTCAAATTGGCGGCCGAACTGCAAGTCGATCTTGCCATTGTCGATCTGCCCCGCGGCGGTTTCGCGCAGCCGCATGAGCCAGTCGTCAATCCGGCCTAACGCCTCGCGCGCTTCCTTCATTCCATTCCAGGTGAAATTCAGCGGGGCACGATAGTGCACTCGCATCAACGCATAACGAATCTCGCGGCCGCTGTACCCTTTCTCCAGGAGATTGGGAAGCGTGTAGAAGTTGCCTAACGACTTCGACATCTTCTGTCCATCGACCAGCAGATGGGCGCAATGCAGCCAATAGCGCACGAATTTCTTGCCGGTCACACCTTCGCTTTGCGCGATCTCCGCTTCATGATGCGGGAAAATGTTGTCCACGCCGCCGCAGTGAATGTCGATCTGATCGCCGAGCAGCGCGGTGGCCATTGCGCTGCATTCGATGTGCCAGCCCGGGCGGCCGCGACCCCACGGACTTTCCCAGCCGACGTTGCCATCTTCTTCATCCCACGCTTTCCAAAGCGCGAAATCGCCAATGTGCTCTTTGTCGTATTCGTCGTGCTTTACACGGCCGGTCGATTGCAATTGCGTGAGATCGAAATGCGCGAGCTTCCCGTAATCGGAAAATTTGTTGATCCGAAAATAAACTGATTTGTCTTCGGCTTGATAAGCCAGCCCACGGAAAATGAGCATGCTGATCATCTCGATCATCTTGTCGATGTAGTGCCGATCGGTCGCGGCGGGGAATTCATCCGCGCGCTTGATCCGCAAAGTTTCGATGTCTTCGAAAAATGCTTGCTTGAATTGCGCGGTGAATTTCGAAAGCGGAACTCCAGCTTCGCGCGCGCCGCGGATTGTTTTGTCATCCACATCGGTGATGTTCATGACGCGATGCACCTTGTAACGACGCAGCTCGAGATGACGCTGGAGCAAATCTTCGAAGATGTAAGCGCGAAAATTTCCGATGTGCGCGCGGCTGTAAACCGTTGGGCCGCACGTGTAGATGTCGATGTTGTGCGCTGCCGGATCCCGCGGCCGGAATTCCTCGAGTTGTCGCGAGTACGTATTAAAAAAGCGGAGTGCCATTTCTATCGATGGAGCGAAGGAGTGCTAGAGCAATCGAGTGGTGGAACAACGCAATGCATTACGTCATTACTCCAATACTCCATCACTCCTGCTCCACTGTTGCGATCGCCATCGCGGCGATGCCTTCGCCGCGCCCAATCGCACCAAGCCGCTCGTTCGTCGTCGCCTTGATGCTGACGCGCGACTCAGGCGCGCCGATTGCCTGTGCAATTTTTTTTCGCATCGCCGGAATGTGCGGCGTAATTCTAGGCGCCTCGGCAATCACGGTTGCATCGACATTCACGACACGCGCTTTTTTTTCGGCGAGCAATTCGCTCACCCGTTGCAAAATCTTGATGCTGCTGATGCCGCGAATCGATTCGTCGGTGTTTGGAAAATGCTGGCCGATGTCGCCGGCGCAGATCGCGCCGAGGAGCGCGTCCGCAATTGCATGGGAGAGAACATCGCCATCGGAATGTCCCTCCAGCCCGCGCGAGTGCGGGATTTCAACTCCGCCGACGACCAATTGTCGATCTTCGGCCAAACGATGCACGTCGTAACCGATTCCGCATCGAATCATTTTTAAAGTTTCAAATCGATGACGCCGTTAGAGGCGACGATGCTGTATTTGTTTTTCATATCTTGCCGCGGCCGCAGATCGACCGCGCCGCCGGCCGTTTCAACCAAAATCCAGCCGGCGGCGATATCCCACAAGCTGATACCTTGCTCGATGTAAGCATCGAGACGTCCGCACGCCACATAAGCCATGTCGAGCGCGGCGCTGCCGAGCAAGCGGCATTTGCGCGCGCGATGAATCATTTGTTGCAAAAGCGGCAGGCCCGCTTCAATGGTCACGCCGGTTTTGGAAAGTCCGACCGAGACGACGGCTTCGGCGAGATCGGCGCGCGCGCTCACGCGAAAATGCTGTCCGTTCAAGCGTGGGCTTTCGCCCTTTTGTCCGCTCCACATTTCGTCACGCACGGGATCGTAAATGACACCGACGATTATCTCGCCCTGGAATCGCAAAGCAATCGAGACGCAAAAATGCGGAATGCCGTAGAAATAATTCACCGTGCCATCGAGCGGATCGACCACCCACTGATGCTCGCTCGATTGATCGCCGACGATGCCTTCCTCGCCGTAAAGCGAGTGCTGCGGAAACTGTTTGAGAAGCAACTGTGTGATCAACTCTTGCGCCTGCACGTCGATTTCGAGTTTGATGTCGTGCGCTTCCGAAGAATTGACGCGGAGTGGCCGCTGAAAATTTTGGCGGAGCATTTCGCCTGCGGCGCGGGCCGCTTTCTCGGCCGCGTCGAGATAATGCTTCATGGCGAAACTACCTCGCACAAAGAGCACGAAGTGCACAACGGAAATCAAATTGCAATTTTGTTCGCGCGTTGCCCGCTGTAGTGCCTTTCGCTCTGCGAAGCCCGGGCGGATCTGCCATCCAACGCGCGCGTCGCGTCGCGCAGAGCGCGACGGCTACAAGAGAAAACCGGGAGGAAAATTAAATTCTCCTCCCGGGTTGAAGTTAGGAGTTGTGACCCCGAAAGCGTTCGGGGTCGTTATGAAGCGCGGGGCGTTAATGCCTCTTTCTCTTTGCTTTTTTCTTGGCAGCCTTTTTGCGTTTTTTTGCCATCGACTATTCCCCCCTTTCAATCCGCAGATGCGGAGGGTTGTGAAGAGTTCGAGATGAATTCAACTTCACTTACAAACGGTTCAGTAACCATCACATTTTTTTTGTCAAACATTTTTCTCGCATGTTTGAAAATATTTTTACGAGCTCGCGCGCGATAATTTTTTTCGGCGCGCGAGAAATTTTTTGTCGTTTACCGCTTCGGAATAGAATCGTCACCTCATTTTCGTCGCTTTCCATTCCAGAGTTGGCGCGGCTCACGTCGTTCGCCACAATCACGTCGCAATTTTTCGCGCGAAGTTTTTTCTCGGCGCTTTCTTCAACGTCATTTGTTTCCGCCGCGAAACCGACGACGAGAAATTCGCGATCTTTTTTTGGCAGCGAGGAGAGGATGTCGCGCGTGGGAATTAGCTCGAGCGAGAGGTTCTCATCACGCTTCCTGATTTTCCGCGGAGAAACTTCTGCCGGTTTGTAATCAGCGACCGCCGCGCACATGACGAGGGCATCGCAGTCGCGAAGATGTCGATGTATCTCGTCGGACATTTCATCACTCGTCACGATTGACACCAAGCGCGCGGCGCGCGGTGGATCGAGATGCACGGGACCGGAAATCAAAGTGACGTCGTGTCCAGCTTCGACGGCCGCTTCGGCGATCGCGTAGCCCATTTTCCCCGATGAGCGATTGCTGAGATAGCGAACGGGATCGATCGGCTCGCGTGTCGGTCCCGCCGTGATGAGAAATCTCACGCGATGAGATTTTCCTGGCGCGCGAGCAGAAATTCCGCGCGAAAGGCGATGTCTTCGACTTTCCAAAGGCGGCCGAGGCCTTCGTAACCGCAGGCGAGCATTCCTTCTTCCGGTCCGATAAACTCGACGCCGCGCGATTTCAATTTCTCCACGTTCTCCATCGTGGCCGGATGCGACCACATTTTTCCATTCATGGCGGGCGCGAGCAGAATCGATGCGCGGGTGGCGAGCGCGATGGCGGCGAGCGGATGATTGGCAAGACCATGCGCGAGCTCGGCCATGATGTGCGCGGTGGCCGGCGCGATAAGGAGCAGATTCGCGCGATCCGCCAGCTCGATGTGACCGGGTCGCCAACTTTCTTTTTCGTCGAAGAAGCTGGTCGTGACTGGATTTTTGGAAAGCGTTCGCAATGTGAGCGGTGAAATGAATTCGATCGCGTCCTGCGTCATCACAACGAAAACTTGATGACCTTGTTTGACTAGCAGACTGGCGAGCTCGGCGGATTTGTAGGCGGCGATTGATCCCGTGATTCCGAGCACAATTGATTTCGTGGTCGAACGAAGGCGCACGACTTTTCGCGCGCTCGTTCTTTCGCTTCTGCGTTTTGAATCTCTTTCCATGAAAGATCGACAATTACTTCTGGATGAGGCGCCGGCTCAAATAACGTTCCGCGCCCATGATATGCCGGAATTTTTGCAAATCTTCTTCGACCGACCGGCTGATGATGGTGTAGCGATAATCGCGCCACAATTCCATTTCGCGCGCGGCGGTGACGAGACGCGAGTCGATCTGCTCGGCCGTTTCCGTTCCGCGCTTCATCAAACGGCGGCGGAGTTCGTCGAGATCGGGCGGCATAATAAAAACATCGGTCAACGCCTGGCGAATGAATGAATCGTCGCAGTTGCGAATGGTGGCCGCGCCTTGCGTGTCGATGTCGATCAACACATCGACGCCGTTTTTCAAATTCAAAAGCAACGGTTTTCGCAACGTTCCGTAATAATCTCCGTGGACTTGCGCGTATTCGAGAAAATCGCGGGCCTTGGCGCGCGCGTGAAAATCGGTGGCGGACAAAAACTGATAATCTTCGCCTTCGATCTCTCCGGCGCGTGGCGCCCGCGTGGTGCAAGAGATCGAGTAAACAAAATCGGGGCTTTGGCGAAGCGCCTCGACGAGTGTCGTCTTTCCTGCGCCGGATGGCGCGGAAATGACGAAAAGAATTCCGTGACGGCCGAACTGTTTATTCAAGGTTCTGGACTTGCTCGCGAATTTTCTCCAGCTCCGCTTTGCAGGCCACGACGCGCTGCGAGATGGCAGCATCGTTTGCCTTTGCGCCGAGGGTATTGAGTTCGCGAGAAATTTCCTGAGTGATGAATTCGAGCGTGCGGCCGACCGGCTCGTTCTTGCGAAGATGATGGGCGAACTGCGCGAGGTGACTTTCCACGCGCGTCAATTCCTCCGAGATGTCGGCACGGTCGGCGAAGAAGGAAATTTCTTTCAGCAAACGTTCGTCGTCAGTTGCGATCGGCAGACCAGCCTTTTGCAGGCGATCAAGCAGCGCGGTACGATATCTTTTTACCACATCGGGATGAAGCGCGCGGATTTCTTTGAGTTTTTTCCGCATCGCTTTCAGCCGGTGAATCAAGTCCTTGGCCAGATGTCTGCCTTCGCGTTCGCGCATCTTGATCAAATCGGCGAGGGCGGCGCGGAGCGCGCGATCGATCGCGGGCCATGCTTCTTCTGCCCTCACTGCTTGTTCCGGAAAACGCATCACGCCCGGCGCCTGGAGGATTGTGCTGATCGTGATCTCGCCCGGCGCGTCGAGTTCTTTTTGAAGGGCGCGCATCGCTTCGTGATAGGAGCGGGCCAATTCGGTATCGAGGGCGAGGTTGCGCGCACCGTTTGGGCCGTTGTGAAAAGTCACGACGACATTGGTTCGGCCGCGCGAAATATTTTCGTTGATCGTCTGGCGAATGCGTGGCTCGAGCTCGGCGAGATCGCGTGGCAGATTGACCACGATGTCGCCTTGTTTCCGATTCACGGAATTGAGTTCGACGCTAAACTTTGTCCCGCCGTGATCGGTCTCGGCGCGGCCGTAACCGGTCATGCTTCTCATAGGTCAGGATGTTTCTCCATTAAAACCGAAGCGGGCATCGCGCAGCATTTCGATTTGGCTCATGCGAAACGAAGTTAGGCTTCGGCAAGGGTGCTGCCAAGCTTTTGTGGTCGCTTGGCGAGAAGTTGCTCGACCGCCCGGCGGTGCGGAGAAGGGAGCGGAATCGAGGCGAGCTGAGCGATTGAGAACCAACGACCTTGCCCTCGTGCCCGCGTGCGAGGCGCCGGCTGCGCGAAAACTTTCAAGGTGATGCGGTGATTCGTGAAAGGGAAGATCGACGTATGAATTGGGCGGGTGATTACCGATCTTACCCGCGCCGGCGGGAGAATCCACATGCCGTGCCAGCGGCCGCTTGATTGCTCGAGCAGAATTCGATTGTGACGGAAAGTGAAGGCGCGTGCTTCGATAAGTTCTTTTGGTGGCCGCGGGATTTTTTTGATCGGGAGAGTTTGCGGATTCTTGGGGCGACAAAATTTCTTCACGGGACAAATTGCGCACTTGGGCTGGCGTGGAAGACAGACGAGCGCGCCGAGATCGAGGAGCGCGGAGTTATAAACGCGGGCAGAGCGCTTGGGCAGAAGTGATTCCGCATAATTCCAGAGTGCTTCGCGACCCACTGTGCAATCGATTGGCGTACGGAAATTGAAAAGCCGGGACAGGACACGAGCGGTGTTGGCTTCGACGATCGGCACGGATTGATCGAAGGCGAAGGTGGCGATGGCGTGCGCGGAATATCGTCCGATGCCCGGCAATGCGCGTGTTCGCGCGATTGTTCTCGGAAGATGTCCGCCGTATCGATCCACGACAATCCTGGCAGTAGCGTGAAGATTTCGCGCTCGTGCGTA
>Ga0209577_10003724_pt1 | contig 14351 bp, 13 predicted proteins | sample GraSoiAngelo_109_FD_185874 | JGI IMG/M metagenome (GOLD analysis project Ga0209577, IMG submission 185874) | Grasslands soil microbial communities from the Angelo Coastal Reserve, California, USA - 14_0903_12_20cm (SPAdes) (version 2) | ecosystem: Environmental > Terrestrial > Soil > Grasslands...
CGAGGAGGCCGGCCCAGATTCCTTGCACAACCAGACCCCAGCCTGGCACATGATTCCTGTTCAGCCGACTCACAGAGCGAAAGAAGAGTCCGTCGCGTGCCATTGCGTAATACGCGCGTGCACCTGCGAGGATCAGCCCATTGTTACAACCAAACGTCGAGACCATAATCGCGACCGCCATGATCGTCGCACCGAGGCCTGGAAAGATAACGTTGGCTGTTTCTGAGGCGACGCGATCACTTGGCGCGTTCTGAATGGCGGAGAACGGCAGCGCGGCGAGGTAGGCCACATTTGCCAGCAAGTACAAACTGATGACGAGGATCGTTCCGAATGCCAGTGAAAGCGGAACGTTGCGGCGTGGATTGACCACTTCGCCGGCGGTAAAAGTGATATTGTTCCACGCATCAGCAGAAAAGAGCGAGTTAGTTTGCGCGACGCAGATGCCGACAAACAGTCCGAACGCAGTTGCAGCCGTGAGACCCTGTCCAACTTCTTGCAATCCGCCGCGCAAACTCCAGAAATCGGAAAAATTCGCCGCGCCCGCCCCCGATCGCAGCCCGACAATAATGCCGAGTAGGATCAGCGCGATGAGCGCACCGGTCTTTGCCGTCGTGAAAATGTTCTGCACGATTTTGCCGAGCTTCAGCCCGAGCGTGTTCATGAACGTGAGGAGCGCGATAAGCAGCAGGCCGACCAGTTGCGCAGTCGAGAGCGAGAGCGCGTAACCGCCGAAACGAATCGGTTGAATGAAGTAATTCGATTCTGAAACCCACGGCACAAGTACACCCATGTAACGGGCAAATCCGACTGCGACCGCCGCGATCGTTCCCGTTTGAATCACGAGGAACAAGGTCCAGCCGTAGAGAAAACCCCAGAGCGGCGAGAATGCTTCTCGCAAGTAAACATATTGCCCGCCGGCCTTCGGCATCATTGCGGCCAGCTCGCCGTAGGAAAGCGCGGCCATTAACGTGAGTACCCCGGTCACAATCCAGACGACAAGCAACCACCCCGGCGCGCCCACTTGCCGCGCAATAATTGATGAGACAATGAAAATTCCCGAGCCGATCATCGACCCGGCGACCAGCATGGTCGAGTCGAGCAAGCCCAATCCCCGAACGAACTTCTGCTCGGTGGCTGCGGGTGTTGTCGCTGTGGTGCTATCCATCAAAGGCTTGTATCTTGTAGCTGGTCGCGTGCCCTTGCACAATCCTTGGAATTAGTCTCGCGACACCTCGATGCCAAGCGCTTATTCGATGTCGAGCTCCCGTACCCGTTTTTGCATACGAACGTTTTCGACCGCATTCCGAATCTTATCGCCGAGACCGATTTTCTTCGGCACCGCGTCAATCAAAACAAACGGCGTCGAAACATCGGCGGTATTGATCTGGACGTTTTCGACACCGAAGGCGCGCTCCCAAAAAGGCTGGCGCGTTTCCAAGTCTTTCACCCGATAAAGCTCAAGCGTATCGGTCACTTTGTTGAAAACGCCTTCCGTCATTTTCAATCGCTCACTGGTGAGTTCGTAAACTTTGTTTTTCGTCTGGAGGAAACGGGCGAGCGCGATAAAGATCGGCACGATGGCGGGAGAGAGAATGTACGGGCTAAAGTCTCTGGTGGATTCGTTGTGCCAGAGAATAGCGAATAAGAGGAGAAGAGCGCAAAGGCAAAGGCCGCAGAAAAAGAAGACGCTCGCGTTTTTCACTTGCGAAGAAGTACCGCGCCAGACCGTTTCTTCCGCCATGGTGCAATTTGTAGCCAAGCCCTGCGCGAGCACAAGCCGGTGATAACACGCGCCTTTGTCTTAGCTGCGGGAATGGGAACCCGTTTGCGTCCGCTGACGGACGCGTTGCCGAAACCGCTCGTGCCAATTTTTCAAAAAGCACTCATCACCTTCGCGCTCGATCACCTGATTGACGCGGGCGTGAAGTCGTTCGTCATCAATACCCACAGGCTTCCGGAATTATTTACCGCTTTTTTTGCGGGCAACACTTACGCCGAGCACCCGATCACGCTCGTGCACGAGCCGGACTTGCTTGAAACCGGCGGCGGAATCAAAAATGCCGAACCTCTTTTGGCTTCCGAACTCTTCCTAACTTACAGCGGAGACATTCTCACCGACGTCGACCTTCGGCCGTTGATCGACGAACATTTTCGGCGGGGAAATGACGTTACGCTCGCCTTAAGAGAAACGGGTCTCGGCACTGATATTGCTTTTGCCGATGGCAAAGTCGTAGATATCGCCAACCGACTCGGCATCGCTGGTCGCTACGATTTCGCTAACATCGCCGTGTGGAGCCCCACGGTTTTTCGACGAATTCCGCCGGCACAGAAAATCTCTCTCATTCCAGTCGTGACCGAATGGATCAAAGAAAACGCCAGGATTGGCGGAGTTATTTTGAACGACGGGAAGTGGTTTAACGTCGGATCGGTCCGCCAATATCTGGACCTTCATCGCACACTTGCCGCAGAAAAATGGAAACCGCACTACCTTCGGACGCCAGAATGGCCTCTGGCAGTGGCGAGAAATGCCCGCGTGCACCCAACTGCACAGGTGCTCGGCTGCTCTGTCGTTGGTGAAAACGCAATCGTCGCAACGGGCGCCATCTTGCGGGATACGATCGTGTGGCCCGGTGCACAAATTGCTTCTCGAAGTGAATTGCAAGATTGTATTGTCCGCACGCGGCAGAAGGCCGAGGGGATTCTGCAAAACGCCATCATATGAAAACGGAATTGCTTCTTCGCCAAACGCGCCGGCGTTTGCCCGCCTTCAGCGAGGGACAAATCGAGATCTCGCCGATTGAGAAGGGCGGTTCCGATCGCCGTTTCTACCGTGTTCGTTGCGTGCCGGAGCAATCGCTCATTTTGGTAAAATACAATCTCGAGCGTGCGGAAAACCGCCACTACGTGCGCATCGCCGAATTTTTGACAGAACACGGAATTGCCGCGCCGAAAGTATATTTTCATGACGCGGAAGAAGGTTTGATTTGGATCGAGGACCTGGGTGAGAACGATCTTTTTAGTTTTCGAGACGACACCTGGTTGGTTCGGGGCGCGCTTTATCGATCAGCCTTGGATGAAATCGCCACGCTTCATGATTTGCCTGAACGCGAATGGGCAGAGCTGCATGGCGAAATGCCGCCGGAATTTAACGCCACGCTTTATCGGTGGGAGCAGAATTATTTTTTCGAAAATTGTCTCGGCCGAATCTTTGGATTGAAGGAAGGGAGACTACGCGAGCTCGCCTCGCTGCCCGCGCTAGAAGAAATCGCCGACCGGCTCGCAGCGATGCCGCGCGTGCTGGTGCACCGTGATTTTCAATCGCAAAACATTATCGTGCGGGGCGGCCACGCCTTTTTTATCGATTTCCAAGGGATGCGTCCCGGCTTGGCTGAGTACGATCTGGCGTCACTGTTATTTGATCCCTACGTCCGGTTCTTGCCAGCCGAGCGCGAGGAACTTTACTCCTACTATATGGAGCGCCGAGGGCTATCACCGACCAGGCAAATGCGCGAGACGCTTCGGCTGTGCGCAATGCAGCGCTTGATGCAAGCGCTTGGGGCTTATGGTTTTCTGGGACTGGTAAAAGGCAGCCAACATTTCCTGACGCACGTCCCTGCCGCGCTCCACTCTCTGCGTCACCTGATCGCCGATGTTGATTTGCTCGAGCCATTGGGTGTGGCGCTTGCTTGTCTGCCAAAGAATGACTGGCGTAATTAGCGCAGAGGCCTCTTTTCCCATCGCGAAACTGCGAGTCCGACGGCCCGGGATCGTCATGTCCAGGCCGGATGGTGTGGATCCTTTGCGGCGTTGGATCGCCTGGGGGGCGATGCTCACTGGCAGCGTCGTTCCGATGATGTTCGGTCATCCCACTGGCCACGGCCCGCCTTATTCAGTGCCGGCTACGCAAGCGCTCGTTCTTGCGGTTGCGGCCATCGTCGCAAGCAGATCGCGCCGGCTAAGTCCGCTCATCGGATTTCTTTTCACCGTTGCAATTTTGCGGCTGGGATGGTCTGTGATTGCGCCGATGCTCGGTGAATGGGGGCCAGTTCAAAGCTTCGTCGCTGAGATAAGCTGGGGGCCAAAGATTTTCATGTCGCGTTTGTTGAATGTTGCCAGCGCGCTCCTGATGCTTACTACTTTCATCGGTCGCAATTTCAGCACGGACGATCTTTTTCTGCGTGTCGGCCAGCTTGATGCGCCGGCTCAGCCAGAGGCTATCCTGTGGTTCCGCAAGCCGATACCATGGACCCGGTTCGGCCCGCAGTTGCTCGTGATTTTTGGCCTGGGCTTGACCGCATTTTTGTTTGTCAATCTCCGCCCGAATTTAGGGGAACTATCCCGCCTCCGGCAACTTCTGCCCTGGGCCTTGGCGACCGCGGCCCTAAACGCCGCCAACGAAGAATTTCAATTCCGGTGCGTTCCTCTGGCGCACCTTCGCAACGTGCTACCGGTTCGCGAAGCGCTTTGGTTGACGGCAATTTTCTTTGGGTCGGCGCATTACTTTGGCCAGCCTTCGGGGCCGATCGGCATCATTATGGCGACGATCGCGGGATGGATTTGGGCGAAAAGCATGGTGGAAACACGCGGTGCGGGCTGGGCCTTCGGCATCCACATGGTCCAGGACGTCGTGATCTTTTATTTCCTCGCGTTGTCGATGAAAAACTAACGCACAAACGGGTTGCCTTTGCGTTCCTCACCGATGGTCGTGGGCGGCCCGTGCCCGGGCAGGACTATTACGTCATCGCCTAGCGGGAACAGTTTCGCTTTAATTCCCTGAAACAACTGTGGCCCGTCGCCGCCGGGCAGGTCCCAACGACCGACGCCGCCGGCAAAGAGAACATCGCCACCGATCAAAAGCTTTTCGGGACGCGAAAAGAAGCAAAGGCTACCGGGGCAATGACCTGGGACGTCGAGTACCTGAAATTTCACTCCCAGAAAATTGCGCTCGCTCGTTTCTTGGATAAAAAAATCGGGCGTAACTGGTTCGATTTCAAAGCCGAAGCCGAAGTTCCGGAAGAAATCCGGGTCCGAAATCATTGGCGCGGTATCAGGGTGACAACCGATCGGGCAGTTAAATTTTCGCTTAATCTTCGCAACGTCGCCGACGTGATCGATGTGCCCGTGGGTGAGGAGCAGTAGTTTCAAATCGACTCCGCGATTTTGCAGCCACGCACAACTACCGTCGGGCGCGTCAAATAGAACCGCGCCCTCCGGAGCGTGAAAGAGGTAGCAGTTCGTCTCGAAAATTCCGCCACAAAATGTCTGGTATTTCATTGGTTTAGCCGCCGCGAACCAAAACGTTTTTTGAATGTTCTGCTTTGCCGATTGTCTTTTTAATCGCTGCAGCAGGCGTGGATTCAAGGGGAGTTCTTGCTTTCAGGGCGCCGATCTGCGACTATGGAAAACTTCTTTTTTAGGGCATGAATTATCGTTTTCGTTCATTCGCCGCGATGGCGGCGATTTCACTGGCCGGCCTGGCTTCAACGCCAGCGCTTCCGGCAAAGACCGACCTCGACAATGTTTGCGTCTCGGTTGGCCGATTGCTGGAGGAAGGCCATTACACTCACAAGCAATTAAACGACGATCTGTCGGGCAAGATTTTGCACAGCTATCTGGAGCTCCTGGATTTCAGTCACCTTTTTTTCACCCAGGAAGATGTCAATGCGATAACCGAAAAATATGGTGCTTCGCTCGATGACGACATTTTGCTCGGTAACCTCAAGCCGGCTTACGAGATCTACGACCTCTACCAAAAGCGGGTCGATGAACGGGTTGCCAAGGTAAAAGAATTTCTCAAGCAACCGGTCGATTTTAAAACCGACGGAACGATTGATTTCCGGCGGGAAAAGAGCCCGTGGCCGAAAAACGGTGCGGAAGCGGACGAGCTCTGGCGTGGCCGGATAACGAGCGAGCTTTTGCAGGAACATTTGAGCGAGCACCCGATTGAACCCGGGCCGCAGTTGGTGGCGCGCCGTTACGATCGGCTGGCGCGTAACGTTCACGAAAGCGATCGCGATGAGCAAGCCAAGTTTTTTCTAGATGCCGTTGCGCTCGCCTACGATCCGCACTCGGAATATTTGAGCGAATCCGATCTGAAAAACTTTAGTATCAACATGGGACTCTCGCTCGTTGGCATCGGAGCGATGCTGCGGACGGAAGACGGCTACGCCAAAATCGAGAGCCTGGTGCCGGGCGGCCCGGCGCAGGTCGATGGCCGCCTGAAGGTTGGCGATCGCATCACGGCGGTCGGGCAAGGAACGGGCGACTTCGTTGATGTTCGTGACATGCGTCTCGACAAAGTGGTGGAGATGATTCGAGGCAAGAAAGGATCACGAGTCCGGCTGCTCGTCATTCCAGCCGATGCGGCCGATCCCTCCAAGCGCAAGAACGTCGAGCTGGTGCGCGATGAAATTAAACTGAAAGACCAGGAAGCGCGGGCAGACATCATTATCAAAAAGGATGAGGAGGGCAGACCGGTGAAACTCGGCTGGATTACGCTGCCGTCATTTTATGCAGACATGGATCATCACGCCAAGAGTACGACGAAAGATGTGATGGCGTTGTTGAAGCGTCTGAAGAAGGAAAACATTGCCGGGCTGGTAGTGGATTTGCGGCGGAACGGCGGCGGTTCGCTCGAGGAAGTGATCTCACTCACGGGGCTGTTTTTGAAATCGGGTCCCATCGTGCAAACCAAAGGCTCGAATGGCAACATTGTCGTTTCCAGCGATCCGGATCCCGGGATCGCCTACTCGGGAGCGCTGGTCGTCCTGACCAGCCGGCAAAGCGCGTCGGCCAGTGAGATTTTCGCGGCGGCCCTGCAAGATTATGGACGCGCGGTGGTCGTCGGCGATCAATGCACTTTTGGAAAAGGAACCGTGCAGACCATTCTCGACATCGGCAACTACACCTCGCTGCTCGGTAGCCGGTCGCACAAGGATGGCGCGCTGAAATTGACCATCCAGAAATTTTATCGCGTTGCCGGCGGCTCGACACAGCTCCACGGCGTGGCCTCGGACATTGTCTTGCCATCGCTGACGGATTTGCCGGAATTCGCCGAAGGGGCGCTGAAAAATTGTTTGCCGTATGACGAAGTGCCCAAGGCAAAATACACCAAATGGAACGAGCCGGTTTCGCTTTACATCGATGAGCTAAGACGTCGATCTTCCGAACGCGCGCAAAATGATCCCGAATTCCATTACGTGATGGAAGACCAGGAACGGCTGCGTCATCGACTGGATGATAATCGTATTTCGCTGAATGAGGATGTGCGGAAGAAAGAACTTTCCGAGGACAAGCTGCGCAAGGAAATGCGCTCCAAAGAGCGGCTGGCGCGTAACATCGAAGAGCCGCGCGTTTATCGGGTGACTCTTGATACGGTCGACAAGCCAAATCTTCAGCTCATCATGTATCCGGGCAAACTGGCGCAGGCGAGAAAGGCCGGATCGGCCAAAGTCGCACCGGAAGCCGCAGGCGATTCCGATACCGAAAATGACGTGTTGGGCGGCCAGGACGACGACACGAAAGAGCCCGCGATCGATCCGGAACGAGACGAGACGGTCAACATTTTATCCGACCTAATTCGGCTGGAGCGAGGACCAAAAACAGCCAGCACTAATCATTGAGTAGCGGGTAGTGAACACGACGCTTTTCAAGCGGCGTGGCGATTAGTAAATTCGCGCTCATGTTCTGGCACTCTTCCAACCGCGGCTTCCTGTTCGCGTTGCTGGGGGGGCTTCTTGCGAATGGCAATCTCCTCGCGCAGCAGCCAGGCGCTTCGACCGAATCGGACCTGGCGGCGCTTTACAGCCGTGGGATGTCGGAGTTCCAAAACGGCGATTACGCTCGCGCGGCCAGCGTTCTCGAAGGGTTGAGTGCGAAGGCAGAATTCGCACCCACCCTCGAGCCGGTTTTCTTTACCCCTGGCTCCGCCTATTTGTGGTCCGGTTTGGAAAGCAGAGCAGCCGAAGGAAGCTAAATGATCAGCGGTCCGGTGCTGTTTTGATTCGACGCTCCCTTCAAAGGTAGAATGAGGTCTTCCGGCTGAGTCGAAATCAATGCCACCAGGGATCAAGATAGCGCGGATCGTATTGCGGTTGAAATCTCGGATCCACTGGTCGGCCGAACCACGGCTGCATTCTTCGATTCGGCGGCAGACCGTATGGGTGGTATTCGTTCGCTCGTGGCGTTCTGCCGAAAACTGCGACCGGTGTTCCGACTTCGACAGCATGGAAGAATGCAATCGCCAATTGTTCGGGCATCCGCACGCAACCATGCGATGCCGGATAACCGGGGAGATACCCAGCGTGCATTCCATCAGCTTCATGGAAGCGCATGAAGTAATGCATGGGCGCGGGCATGAATTTGCCACCGCGCGGCACTTTCATGTCGACATCGGCGTCGGCGACAATGGTGTTGCCATTCGCGTCCACGATCTTCCCGTAGATGCTTGAGTAGTGATTTATCTCTTTTTCAATGACTTTGAACGATCCGGTTTGGGTAAGATGTCCATAGCGCCCGCTGGAGATTGGCGATTCGAGAACTAGACCGCGTCCGCGAACCAGAAAGGCGGTCTGTTGTTGAAGATCGATCTCAACGCGAAACGGACTTCCATCCTGTCCCCTCACTGATGCGAGCGATAGCAACAAGATCGAAAATCCCCCTAGAACCCTCACATCTACTTCAACCCGCGCGAGCGAGAAAAGTCTCAGCGGCGATCGCCGAAAGATGGGGCGTAATCAGACCGCGATCGGCGCCCTGATCGAAGGGTGCGGGTTGTAGTCGAGGAGCGTAAAATCCTCGAAGCGAAAGTCCTCGATTCGGGTGATTGCCGGATTTAATTGGATGCGTGGCAAAGGCCGGCATTCGCGGGAAAGCTGCTCGCGCGCCTGCTCCAGGTGATTCTGGTAAAGGTGGAGATCGCCAAAGGTGTGGACGAAGTCACCGGGCGCGAGATTGCAAACCTGCGCCATCATCATCGTCAGTAACGAGTAGCTCGCAATGTTGAACGGAACGCCGAGAAATAAGTCGGCGCTTCGCTGATAAAGCTGACAGCTGAGTTCGCCATCGTTGACGTAGAATTGGAAAAGCACGTGACACGGTGGCAGAGCCATTTCGTCGATCTCGGCCGGATTCCACGCACTCACAATCAAGCGGCGGCTAGATGGGTTTTCTCTGATTTCGGAGATTATTTTGTCGATCTGATCGACGCGGATTCCGTTTGCTCCGCGCCAATCGCGCCACTGTGCGCCGTAAACCCGTCCGAGGTTTCCGCTTTCATCTGCCCATTCGTCCCAGATGGTGACGCCGTGCTCGTTGAGATAGCGAACATTGGTTTCGCCTCGCAAAAACCAAAGCAGCTCGTAGATGATCGATTTGAGATGGAGCTTCTTGGTCGTCAGGAGAGGAAAACGCTCGCGCAGATCGAATCGCGCTTGCCCGCCGAAGATCGACAACGTGCCGGTTCCAGTCCGATCACTGCGCGCTACCCCCTCCTCCAACACGAGACGAAGAAGATCGTGATATTGCCGCACCTGCAAAGGGTAGTGAAGGTTGGCGTCGGCTTCCAGCCGATGTTTCGATAATTCATCGGCCGCGCGCCAATGCCCCGGCTACGTAGTCTTGCGTAGCTCTTCTTCCAACTCGGTCTTGCGTTCGTTCAATGTTTGTAAGCGCAGCTTCCAGCGATGGAGCTGAATGCCGAGTTGATTGATGTAACCGGTTATTTCGGTGCGCTGCGATTCGTTCTCTTTCAACTTGCGCTGCAGATCGGTGAGCTCCTGCGGTGCCGAGGCGGCGCTCGCCGATACCATTGGAACAAGCGTCGGTTTACCGCAACGCTGGCAGTTCAGAGTCATTCCAGCGGCCGCCGCGTTCACCACGAGCGGGCTGGCGCAGTGCTGGCACTTGAAGAGGAGGTCCCCTGCTTCGTTTCTTGTCTGCGAACGAACAGGGTTCATCATTTAATAACTTGAGCAGAGCGTATACCAAGCAGGGTGACGAGCTGACGCATCGATCGGCTCTTGCGCGGAAATTTTGCGTCAATTTGGCGCGTTCTACCAAATCAGCAATATTGCAATTCCAGTGGTAACAACTTATGGAAAAGTGACTTACGCTTCGTTTGGAGTTCCTGGAACAGTCGCTGCTAGAAGGTCTCGGAGGACTGTACACAAATGGCTAAAGTTTTAGGTATCGATTTGGGTACCACCAACTCCTGCATGGCGGTGATGGAAGGTGGCGACCCGGTCGTTTTGGAAAATAGCGAAGGCGCAAGGACGACGCCATCAATCGTCGCCTTCTCGAAAAATGGTGAGCGGTTGGTGGGCCAGGCGGCGAAACGTCAGGCCGTAACCAATCCGGCGAACACAATTTTTTCGATCAAGCGGTTTATGGGCCGCAAGTATGACGAAGTTCACGAGGAAGAGCACCGCGTGCCCTATAAAATAGTGAAAGCCGCCAATGGCGACGCCCACGTTCAGGTGGAGGTAAATGGCGAGCGCAAGACATTTTCACCGCCGGAAATTTCGGCGATGATTCTGGCCAAGCTCAAGAGCGACGCGGAAGCGAAGCTGGGCGAGAAGATCACTCAAGCAGTGGTCACTGTTCCGGCTTACTTCAACGACTCCCAGCGCAATGCGACCAAAGACGCGGGTAAGATCGCTGGCTTGGAAGTATTGCGAATTATCAATGAGCCGACCGCAGCTTCTCTCGCGTACGGCTTGGATAAGAAGAAGGATGAGAAGATTGCCGTCTATGACCTCGGTGGCGGCACCTTCGATATTTCGGTTTTGGAGATCGGCGACGGCGTTTTCGAAGTAAAGGCGACCAACGGCGATACGCACCTCGGCGGCGACGATTGGGATGCGCGTATCATGGATTGGGTAGTTAACGAGTTTAAGAAAGATACCGGCATCGACTTAACGAAACAGCCGGACGCGATCCAACGAATCAAGGAGGAATCGGAGAAGGCGAAGATTGCGCTTTCCTCCACCCAGGAATACGAGATCAATCTGCCGTTCATCACGGCGGATGCGAGCGGACCGAAGCACATTCAGAAGAAGCTGACCCGCTCAAAACTGGAGCAACTTTGCGATGATCTGTTCCAGCGCACGGTCGGTCCGGTGAAAGCCTGCCTGCGGGACGCGAAGCTTTCGGAGAAGGAAATTAACGAACTCGTGCTGGTGGGTGGCATGACCCGTATGCCGAAAGTGATCGAGACCGCGCGCAGTTTAATTGGCAAGGAACCGCACAAGGGAGTGAATCCGGACGAGGTGGTCGCGGTTGGCGCAGCTATTCAAGGCGGCGTCCTCAAAGGCGACGTCAAGGACGTTCTCCTACTCGACGTTACTCCGCTTACCCTGGCGATTGAAACCGCCGGTGGCGTGGCTACGCCGATGATTCCGCGCAATACCACGATTCCGACTCGTAAATCGCAGATTTTTTCGACCTACAGCGACAATCAACCGGGGGTGGAGATCAAGGTTCTGCAAGGGGAGCGCCCCCTTTCGCGCGATAACAAGAACCTGGGGACATTCCATCTCGACGGGATTCCGCCCGCCCCGCGCGGCGTTCCGCAGATCGAAGTGACCTTCGACATCGATGCCAACGGCATCCTGCACGTTTCAGCCAAAGATTTAGGCACTGGCAAGGAACAGAAGATTTCCATTACCGGAAGTTCTGGTCTTTCCAAAGAGGAAGTCGAGAAGATGCAGAAGGAAGCCGAGTTGCATGCCGAGGAGGATAAGAAAGCGAAAGAAGCGATCGAGATTAAGAACAACGCCGACAACCTCGCTTATCAATGCGAGAAGCAGTTGAAGGATCTCGGTGACAAGATTTCCGGCGACAAGAAGAAGCAAGTGGAAGACGCCATTGCCGCGGTGCGCGAAGCGATCAACAAGAACGATACCGAAGCGATGAAACGGACCTACGATGACCTGCAAAATAAATTCCAGGAAGTCAGTGCCGAACTTTACAAACAAGCGTCAGCTGGAACGGGCGCGCAGGCCGGACCAGAACCAGGTGCGGAAGCGCAGCCGCGTCGGGGTGCTGAGCAAGGCGCCGGGGCTCGTGGCGGCAATGGCGACGTTGTCGACGCAGAGTTTGAAGTAGTTGACGAAGACAAGAAGAAATAACAACGAATTTGTCGGCTGTAGCTCGCGAATTCCCGAGCTACCGCCGGCAACAACCTAAGTAAACAAAGGAGTAGAGAAAGAAATTATGGCATCAGTTAATGTCAAACCACTTGGAGATCGGGTGCTAGTGCAGCCGATTGAAGAGACTGAAGTAAAGAAGGGCGGCATCATTATCCCTGATACCGCGAAGGAAAAACCGCAGGAAGGCAAAGTCGTCGCTCTTGGCACCGGTAAAATTGACGACAAGGGCAAGAAAGTCGATTTCACCGTTAAATCCGGCGACAAGGTGCTGATCTCGAAATACGGCGGCACTGAAATCAAGATCGACGGCGATACTTACCTGATCATGCGCGAGGACGATATCCTCGGCATTATCGGTTGATTGTCGATTAACCCGCAACTATCAACCAACAACATAGAATATGGCAGCTAAACAATTACAATTTGATGAAAGCGCGCGGCATGCGTTGCTGCGCGGGATCGAGAAACTGGCGAAGGCCGTCAAGGCCACGCTCGGACCGAGCGGTCGCAATGTGATTCTCGATAAGAAATTCGGCAGCCCGACGATCACGAAGGACGGCGTCACGGTCGCGAAAGAAATCGAGCTGGAGGATCCCTATGAAAATATGGGCGCTCAGCTCGTACGCGAAGTGGCTTCGAAGACTTCGGACATCGCCGGCGATGGCACTACGACCGCGACCGTCCTGGCAGAGTCGATCTACAAGGAAGGTCTGCGCAATGTGACCGCGGGAGCGAATCCTACTTCGCTACAGCGCGGAATCATGAAAGGGGTCGATGCAATCGTGGAGGAGCTGAAGAAAATCTCCAAGAAAGTCAGTGATCGCACCGAAATCGCACAGGTCGCCACTGTCTCAGCTAACTGGGACAAGACGATCGGCGAGATCATTGCCGACGCGATGGACAAAGTGGGCAAGGACGGAACTATTACCGTCGAAGAAGCCAAGTCGATCGAGACTACGTTGGACGTAGTCGAAGGTATGCAGTTCGACAAAGGTTATCTATCGCCTTATTTCGTCACTAATGCAGAGGCGATGGAAGCGGTCCTGGAAAATCCTTATATCCTCATTCACGAGAAGAAAATCTCGAGCTTGAAGGACATGCTTCCGTTACTTGAAAAAGTAGCGAAGGCTGGTCGTCCGCTCCTGATTATCGCAGAAGATGTGGAAGGCGAAGCGCTCGCCACCCTGGTCGTGAACAAGCTGCGCGGGACCTTGCAGGTTTGCGCGGTCAAGGCTCCGGGCTTCGGCGATCGTCGTAAGGCGATGCTGGAAGATATTGCAGTGCTGACCGGCGGTCGTTGCATCACGGAAGATCTCGGGATCAAGCTCGAGAACGTGAAGCTCGACGACCTTGGCAAAGCCAAGCGCATTACCATCGATAAGGAAAACACCACCATTGTCGAAGGCGAAGGCAAGCAGAACGATATCCAGGGTCGCGTGAATCAAATTCGCCGTCAGATCGAGGAGACGACGAGCGATTACGATCGCGAAAAGCTCCAGGAGCGTCTGGCGAAACTCGCGGGCGGTGTGGCCGTTATCAACGTCGGCGCTGCCACTGAGACAGAGATGAAAGAGAAGAAAGCTCGCGTGGAAGACGCCTTGCATGCTACGCGCGCGGCGGTTGAGGAAGGCATTGTCCCGGGCGGCGGCGTCGCGTTCATTCGCGCGCAGAAAGCGCTCGATAACATCAAGGGCCTTGAAGGCGACGAGAAGGTGGGCGTGCAAATCGTGCGTCGCGCGATCGAAGAGCCGACCCGACAGCTCGCCGATAACGCTGGCCAGGAAGGCGCGCTCATCGTTCAAGAAGTCAAGGCGCGCAAGGGCAACGAAGGCTACGACGTCGCCACCGGCGAATACACCGACCTGGTAAAGGCGGGCATCGTCGATCCAACGAAGGTCACGCGCAGTGCCTTGCAAAACGCGGCCTCGATCTCGGGCCTGCTGCTCACTACTGAAGCCATCGTCACCGAGCTTCCGGAGAAGGAAAAAACTCCTCCGATGCCCGGCGGCGGAATGGGCGGTATGGGCGGAATGGATTATTGATCCGCTAAGACCGGCAAGTAATGCGGTAAAGCAAAATTCAACAGCAGCCGGACTCGCGAGGGTCCGGCTGTTTTGCTTTAGCGAATCGATCTTTAGACAAATCCAACCTTTGGCGGCGTCATTCGCAAGTGCTTATAAACGGGCAACGCGATCTGATGGG
>Ga0209577_10003727_pt1 | contig 14341 bp, 15 predicted proteins | sample GraSoiAngelo_109_FD_185874 | JGI IMG/M metagenome (GOLD analysis project Ga0209577, IMG submission 185874) | Grasslands soil microbial communities from the Angelo Coastal Reserve, California, USA - 14_0903_12_20cm (SPAdes) (version 2) | ecosystem: Environmental > Terrestrial > Soil > Grasslands...
CCCCGATTACCAGTCCTGGCGGGAGGTCTACCTGGAGCACGGGCTGGACCTGACCATGGACACCTGGGGCGACGTCATCGGGCGCGGACCGGAGTACTTCGACCCCTACCAGGAGCTGGTCTCACGGTTGGGCCGGGACCTCGACCGGCAGTCGGTCCTGAACCGGCGCAAGGCCCGCCACCAGGAGCTGGTCGCCGCGCTGGAGGTTTTGCCGGGGATCCGGGAGGCCGTCGCCGAGGCGCAGTCGCTGGGGCTCGGCCTGGGCGTGGCCTCCAGCTCCTCACGCGGCTGGGTGAGCGGGCACCTGGCCCGGCTCGGCCTCGACGGCTTTCGCTGCGTGCGCTGCCGGGACGACGTCGAGCAGGCCAAGCCGGCTCCGGACCTCTACCTGGCGGTGTGCGAGTGTTTGGGCGTGCGGCCCGAGGCGGCGATCGCCTTCGAGGACTCCGCCAACGGGATCGCGGCGGCCAAGGCGGCCGGCCTCCGCTGCGTGGCCGTCCCCAACCCGATGACCGAAGACCTCGACCTGGGCGCCGCCGACCTCCGCCTCGACTCGCTGGCGGGCGTCTCCGTGGCCGGGCTGTTGGAGCGGCTGGCGTGAAGGCGCTGGTCCTGGGCGGACCGGGCTTCATCGGGACGGCAACCTGCAAGGAGCTGATGCGGCGCGGGGTGGAGACGATCGCCGCCAGCCGCACGCCCCATCCCTACGGGACCTTCACCAGCCACCTGGCCTTCGACCGAACCGACGAGGCGGAGCTGGCGCGGGTGCTGGCCGAGGTGGAGCCCGACCTGCTGGTGGACCACGCCGCCTACCAGCCCTCCCAGGTGGAGGCCGTGATCCGCCACTTCAAAGGTGAGCGGTACCTGTTCACCTCGACCGGCGTATACCCGGACCTCTTCGAGGACCGGCCGGCCCGGGAGGAGGATTTCAAGCCGCTCGACGGTGAGGTGCCGGCGGAGCCATTGGAGTACCGCGAGGGCAAGCGCTGGTGCGAGACCGTGCTGGCCCGGAGCCGCGACCTCCCCTGGACCGTGATCCGGCCGCCGGCGGTGCTGGGCGCCGCCGACCACACCCTCCGCATCGCCGCCTACCTGCAGCGGGTCGAGGACGGCGGGCCCCTGCTGGTTCCGGCGGAGTCCTACCGCCGCCAGGCCGGGCTGGCCTGGGTGCGCGACGTCGGCTACGCCCACGCGCTCGCCACCGACCTCGCCAAGCCGACCGTGGGCAGGGCCTACAACGTCGCCTTCGACGGCGTCAGCCTGGAGGACCTGCTGCTGGGCATCGGCCGCGCGACGGGCAGGGAGGTGCGGCTGGCCCCGGTGCCCTTCGCGGAGCTGCCGCCGGACGCCAGCCCTTATGGCCCCGACCCTCGACGTTCGGCGGGCTACGACCTCAGCCGGAGCCGCCGGGAGCTGGGTTTCGAGCCCTCAGCGCTGGAGGACTGCCTGGCCGAGGTGCTGGCCTGGTACCGGGCGGCGCGGCCTTCGCACCCGGGCTACGCGGGCCGCGCCCGAGAGCTGCAGCTGGCCGGTAAGCCGCGGCAGTGAGGCACGAGCTTGATGTCCGGCTAACGGTAGAGGTCTTCGGCTTCTCCGCTCAACAGCCAGGGCAGCACCGCCGCCATCGGCGCGGCCAGCCGCCGGTACTCGCCGGTGTCGAGCTTCTCCCGCTCCAGCACCGCCAGCAGCGCATCCAGGGCGGCGTCGACGGCCGAGTCCCGGTCGGTCTGGTCGACCGCCAGCCAGGCCTCCCCCTGGGCGATCCTGAAGACCTCCGACTCCGCCTCCCGCCACTCGGGATCGTCCTCCGCGCGCTTCTCGGCGGTGGTGCGAACCGCGTCCTCGGCCGCGCCCGCCCGGCGCCAGGCCTCCACCGCCCGCTCGAGGCCCGACGGCCCCAGCAGCCGGAGGTCTTCGAGCAGCCGCGCCACGTCCGCGTTCATCGGCCTCCACCGTACATTGGATCGTCGCGGTAGGCGGCCATCAGGTGGCTGGTCGTGAAGCCGCCCTCCCACCAGTGGTCCCGCGGCAGCGTGCCCTCGACCCGGTAGCCCGCCTTCTCGTACGCCCGCCGGGCGCCGGGGTTGGTCTCGTAGACCTTCAGGTAGACCTTCTCCATCCCCAGCTCCCGGAAGGCGAAGGCGGTCGCCAGCCGGCAGGCCTCGGTCCCGTAGCCGCGGTTCCAGCGCGAGGGCGGCCCGATCCAGATGCCCCACTCGCAGTTGCGGTCGCGAAAGTCGAGGTCGCGGAGACCGGTCACCCCGATGAAGGCGCCGTCCTCCAGGCAGTCGATGGCCCAGTTGACCTGGCTGGGGTCGTGGCGGTTGATCCAGTCCAGCGCGTGCTGGATGGAGTAGGGGCCGTGGGCCCAGGCGTCAAGGGTCCGGGTCACCTCCGGGATGGAGATGAGGTCGGCCATGAAGGGGGCGTCCTCGGGCAGGGGCGCCCGGAGCTTGACCAGCTCCCCGCAGATGTCCACTGCACCCGAGTCTAAAGCGGCACGACGAGGCTCTCCAGGTCGCGCGGGTAGTCGGTCATGACCCGCCGGCCGTCCGCCGTCACCAGAACCGTGTCCGAGTGCCGGAAGCCGCCCAGCTCCGGCAGGTAGAGGCCGGGCTCGACCGTGAAGACCATCCCCGCCTCCAGCACCGCCTCATCGCCGCGGTCGAGGAAGGGCGCCTCGTGGCCCTCGAGCCCGATCGAGTGCCCGACGTGGTGCCTCAGGTGCGACTCGTGGCCGAGCTCCTGGGCCAGCCGGAGGACCTCCAGCTCGACCTCCGCCACCGGGCGCCCCGGCCGCAGGAGCTCGATGGCGCGCGACTGCAGGGCGGTCACGGCCTCGAAAGCGGCGCGCTGGGCCGGGCTCGGCTCGCCCACGATCAGGGTCCGTTCCAGCTCGGACAGGTAGCCGTCGATCTCCGCCGAGGCTCCGCTGACCAGCACGTCGCCGGCCTGGACGCCGTGGCCGCGGACGAAGCCGTGGGGCAGGGCCGTGCTCCTGCCGCCCACGAACATGGCCGTCAAGCCCGAACCCCCGAAGCCCTTCGGCCGCCAGCCCGGCAGTTCGGCGACCATCTCGCGCAGCGTCTCCAGCTCGGCGGGCGCGTAGGACTCCATCTCGGTCTGGCCGGCGCGGATCGCCGCCTGCATCCGGCGGTGGCCCCGGGCCGCCCAGTCGCAGCTGAGCTGGATGCAGCGCAGCTCGGCCTCCGACTTGACGCGCCGCAGCTCCTCGACCAGCGGCTCACCGTCCTGCACCGGCAGCCCGGTCAGGTCGCTGAGCCGGGGGCCTCGGTAGCCCCAGCGGGGAACACAGCCATCGTGGTCCGCGGCCGTCCGCGCCGGCGAGGCGTTGATGTCGAGCAGCGCCCCCTGCACGCGGCGCAGCGGGTGCTCGGTGCCCGGGTATTCGAAGTAGACGTCGACCCGGTCGACGCCCGGTACCGACTCGGCGTGCTCCTTCTCCACCGCCGGCACCACCAGCGCGCAGTAGCCGTCGCCCAGCACCAGCGCCACCGGGCGCTCGGTCGGGAGGTGGTGGAAGCCGGTCAGGTAGGCGACCCGGGCGGGGTAGAAGACGGCCAGGGCGTCGAAGCCGGCGGCGTCCATGCCCGCCCAGACGGCTTCGCGCCGGAGTGCGAACTCCTCGGCCGAGATCTCGGGAGCTTTCGCCGTCAGTAGGCCGCGAGCTTGCGCATCGCCGCCGCGATGCGCTCCGGGCCGGGCAGGAAGAAGTCCTCCTGGGGCTTGTTGAAGGGCATCGCCGGGATGTCCGGGGCGGCCACGCGAACCACCGGCGCGTCCAGGTGCTCGAAGGCCTCCTCGGCGATGATGGCCGAGATCTCGGCGCCGAAGCCGCCGGTCAGGTTGTCCTCGTAGACCACCAGCGCCCGCGCCGTCTTCTCGACCGAGCGAAGGATGGTCTCCTTGTCGAGCGGCTTGATGGTGCGGACGTCGACCACCTCCACGGAGATCCCGTCGCGCTCCAGCTCCTCGGCGGCCTGCAGGCAGTAGTGGACCATCAGGCCCCAGGCGAAGACGCTCAGCCGCTCGCCCTGGCGCCGGACCGCTGCCTTGCCGATCGGGGTCAGGTACTCGCCCTCGGGGATCTCGCCCTTGATCAGCCGGTAGGTCTTCTTGTGCTCGAAGAACAGGACCGGGTCGGGGTCGCGGACGGCCGACTTGAGCAGTCCCTTGGTGTCCTCCGGCGTGCTGGGGATCACTACCTTCAACCCCGGCACGTGCGCGTAGAAGGCCTCCACCGACTGGGAGTGGTAGAGACCGCCGTGGACGCCGCCTCCGAAGGGCGCGCGGATCACGATCGGGCAGCCGAAATCGCCGTTGGAGCGGTAGCGGATGCGCGCCGCCTCGCTGACGATCTGGTCGAAGGCGGGGTGGATGAAATCGGCGAACTGGATCTCGGCGACCGGGATGGTGCCGTTCATGGCCGCTCCGATGGCGACGCCGACGATGCTCGACTCGGCCAGCGGCGTGTCCAGCACCCGCGCCTCGCCGAAGCGGTCGTAGAGGCCCTCGGTGGCCAGGAAGACACCGCCCTTGCGGCCCACGTCCTCGCCCAGGATCCAGACCCGCTCGTCTCGCTCCATCTCCTCCATCAGGGCCTCCCGAACGCCCTGGATGAGCGTCTTCTCGGCCACTCCTCAGCCCTCCGCGTACACGTTGCGGAGAGCGTCCTCGGCGACCGGCGAGGCCGCCGCCTCGGCGTAGGTGACCGCCTCGTCGACGTCGGCCGTGCACTCCTGCTGGATCCGGTCGTCGTCCTCCTCGGCCATCACACCCTCGTCGAGCAGGTAGCCGCGGAAGCGCTCGATGGGGTCTCGGCGGAGCAGCGCCTCGAGCTCGGCCTGGGGCCGGTAGCGGCGCTGGTCGTCGTCGGAGGAGTGGGAGGTGAAGCGGGCGACCTTGGCCGCGACCAGGGTGGCGCCGTCGCCGGCGCGAGCGCGCTCGACGGCGGCCTTGAGCGCGTCGTAGCAGGCCAGCAGGTCGCCGCCGTCGACGCTGACGCCGACCACGCCGTAGCCCTCCGCGCGCTTGGCGACGCTGTCCACGCCCATCTGCAGCCGGTGCGGCACCGAGATCGCGTAGTCGTTGTCCTGCACGATGCAGAGGAAGGGCAGCCGGTGGATGCCGGCCCAGTTGAGGCCCTCGTGCCAGTCGCCCTGGGAGGTCCCGCCCTCGCCGATGCAGGTGACCGCGACCTCGTCCAGGCCGCGCAGCTTGGCCGCGTAGGCGAGGCCGGCGGCGTGGGCGATCTGGGTGCCGACGACGCTGGACTTGGTGATGATCCGCAGGCGCGAGCTGCCGAAGTGGGAGGGCATCTGGCGGCCGCCGGAGTTGGGGTCCTCGGCCCGGCCGTAGACGGAGAGCAGGAAGTCGCGGGCGGACATCCCCAGGGCCAGGCAGAAGGCGAGGTCGCGGTAGTAGGGCACCAGCCAGTCCTTGCCCGGGATCATGGCGTTGGCCGCGGCGACCTGCACGGCCTCGTGTCCCTGGCCGGAGATCACGAAGGGGGCCTTGCCCTGGCGGTTGAGAACCCACATGCGCCGGTCGACGGCGCGGGCCAGGACCATCTGGCGGTACATGGCAAGCAGCCGCTCGGGGTCCAGGCCGAGACCCGCGTGCCGGGTCTCTTTAGCGGTTGCCATTTCCTCGATTTCCATATTAGTTGGCAGTCGTCGGGGTGATTGACTAGACTCAAGTTCCGGAGGCGGGGAGTTCCGAATCCGGAGGTTGGTTCCCTATTTCTTTCTCGTCTGAGGTCAAGAGCGAGCTCTCGGGCTTGATCCCAGCCCGCTCCTGCTGTCAGCTGGCGGAGCTGACCGGCATCTTCTATGCGACTCGCGGACGGCTGATCAAGACCGGCAACGGGCAGGCCGCCTACTTCTCCCTGCTCCGGAACACTGTCGCCCGCAAGGTCGTCCGGCTCTCCCGCAGCCTGGCCCAGATCGAGGCCAAGTACCACGCCGTGCGCACCGCCAAGCGCACCGCCTTCTTCATCGAGCTGCCACTCCCGGCCGAGCTGGAGCCGGCCTTCCTGACGCCCGCCGCGCGCGCCCTGCCGCCCAAGCCCTGCGACCGCAAGAACTTCTTCAGGGGGTTCTTCCTGGGCTGCGGCTCGGTCAACGCGCCCTCGACCCGCTACCACCTGGAGCTGGTCGCTCCGACCCTCGGCTGGGCGACGGTGCTGCTCTGCCTGCTGCACGAGGCGCAGGTGCGGGCCGGCGTGGTCGAGCGCGCCGGCCAGCACGTCGTCTACGTCAAGGACGCGGACGGCATCGTCCGCTGCCTCCAGCTGATGGGAGGCAACCGGGCCGTGATGGAGTTCGAGAACGTGCGCGTGGTGCGCGACGTCCGGGCCCAGGTCAACCGCCGCATCAACTTCGAGACCGCGAACATCGACAAGACCATCGGGTCGGCGCTGCGGCAGGTGGACGCGATCTCCAAGCTGGAGCAGGAGCAGGGCCTGGAGACGCTGCCGCCCTCGCTGCGGGAGATGGCCCGCTGGCGGCGGGACAACCCGGAGCTCAACCTCTCCGAGCTGGCCGCCCAGATGAACCTCTCCAAGTCTGCCGTCAACCATCGCCTGCGCCGCCTGGTGGAGATCGCCGAGGCCGGCGAAGAGGTCAACAAGACGGCGAGCTGAGGCCGGCTCGCGGGCCCGACTCTCTTACCCTTTAGGGCATGACGACAAGAGTCGGGATCAACGGGTTTGGCCGGATCGGCCGCAACATCTATCGGGCGGCCACCGAGCTCAACCCGGAGCTCGAGATCGTCGCCGTCAACGACCTCGGGGACGCCCACACCTTCGCCCACCTGCTCAAGCACGACTCGGCCCTCGGCACCTTCGGACCGCCGGTCAGCGCCGACGGCGACAGCATCCAGGTCGGGGACCGGAAGGTGCGCTTCCTGAGCGAGCGCGACCCCGCCGGACTCAGGTGGAAGGACCTCGGCGTCGAGATCGTGGTCGAGTCGACGGGGCTCTTCACCGACGCGCACAAGGCGCGCGTCCACATCGACAGCGGCGGGGCCAGGAAGGTGATCATCTCCGCGCCCGCCAGCAACCAGGACGCCACCTTCGTGATGGGCGTCAACCAGGACAGCTACGACCCCGCGACCATGCACGTGGTGTCCAACGGCAGCTGCACGACCAACTGCCTGGTGCCGGTCGTGAAGGTGCTCGAGGACAGCTTCGGCATCGAGCGGGGCATGATGACCACCGTCCACGCCTACACCGCGGACCAGAAGCTGCAGGACCTCCCCCACAAGGACCTGCGCCGGGCCCGGGCCGCGGCCGACAACATCATCCCGACCTCCACCGGCGCCAACCGCGCGGTCTCCGAGGTGCTGCCGGAGCTCAAGGGCCGGTTCCAGGGGATGGCCTTCCGGGTCCCGCTGCTGGACGTGTCGGTCATCGACCTGACCGTCCAGCTGCGCCGCGCCACCACCGCCGAGGAGGTCAACTCCGCCTTCGAGGAGGCGGCCAGCGGCAGCCTCCGCGGGATCCTCGCCGTCAGCCACGAGGAGCTCGTCTCCTCCGACTTCAAGAACGACCCGCACTCCTCGATCGTCGACGCGCCGCTGACGCTGATGCAGGGCGAGGACTGGGCCAAGGTCGTCTCCTGGTACGACAACGAGTGGGGGTTCAGCTGCCGCATGGTGGACCTGATCACCTTCATCGCCGCCCGCCTCTAACTTCGTTGAAGGAATCGTTTGAAGAGCTCGACCTGCGCGGCAAGCGGGTGCTGGTGCGCGAGGACCTCAACGTGCCGCTGGAGGACGGGCGGATCGCGGACGACACCCGGCTCCGGGCCGCGCAGCCGACCCTTGACGCGCTCCGGAAGATGGGCGCCAGGGTGATCGTGATGTCGCACCTCGGGCGCCCCGAGGGCAGGCCCGACCCCAAGCTCTCGCTGCGGCCGGTGGCGGAGGCGCTGGGCGCCCGTTTCGTCGACGACTGCCTGGCGCCGGTCGGCGCCGTCGCCGACGGCGAGGTCGTCCTGCTGGAGAACGTCCGCTTCCACCCCGGCGACGAGGAGAACGACCCGGAGTTCGCGCGCAAGCTTGCGGCCCAGGGCGAGGTCTATGTCAACGATGCCTTTGCGGCCTCGCACCGTGCCCACGCGTCGGTGGTCGGCGTGGCCGACTACCTGCCCGCCTACGCGGGGCTGCTGATGCTGGCCGAGCTGGAGGCCCTCCACCGCGCCCTCGACGAGCCCCGGCGGCCGCTGCTCGCGGTCGTCGGCGGCGCCAAGATCTCGACCAAGGCGGGGGTGCTCGAGCACCTGCTGCCGCGGGTCGACACGCTGGCCGTCGTGGGCGCCATGGCCAACACCTTCTTCAAGGCCCGGGGAGCCGAGGTCGGTGCCAGCCTGGTCGAGGACACCGCCCTCGAGACCGCCCGGAACGTCGAAAGCAGGGGCGGCCGGAAGCTGGTGCTGCCGGTCGACTCGGTGATCGCCCGCGAGCCCGTCCCCGGGGCGGAGACGCGCGTGGCCGGCGTCGACGGAATCGAGCCGGGCTGGAGGATCCTGGACATCGGCCCGGCCACCATCGAGCTGCTCCGGGAGCACGTCGAGGGCGCGGGCACGATCGTCTGGAACGGGCCGGCCGGCGTGGCGGAGGTGCCCGAGTTCGCGCAGGGGACCCGGGCCTTGGGGGAGGCGATCGCCGCCTCCGGCGCCTACACGCTGGTGGGCGGCGGTGACACGGCGGCAGCGATCGAGAAGCTGGGCCTGCACGGTTTCTCACACGTCTCGACCGGGGGTGGAGCGACGCTGGAGGCGATGGAGGGCAAACAGCTGCCCGGGGTGGCTGTCCTGAAGGAGGCTGAGGGTGGCTAACAAGCCGGTGCTGGCGGCGAACTGGAAGCTCAACCCCACCACCGCCGGGGAGGCGGCGGCCCTGGTGCAGGGCATCGTCGAGGCGGCCAGGAACCAGGACCGGGTCACGGTCGCGATCTTTCCGCCCTTCCTCTGGATCCTCGGCGTGCTGGAGCTGCTGGAGGGGACCGGCATCGAGCTCGGCGGCCAGGACTGCTTCTGGGAACCGTCCGGTCCCTACACCGGCGAGGTCTCGGCGGCGATGCTGGCGGGAGTCTGCCAGTGGGTGATCGTCGGCCACTCCGAGCGGCGGGCGATGGGGGAGACCGACGAGGTGGTGGCCCGCAAGGCCGGCGCCGCGCTGGCGGCCAAGCTGTCGACGATCGTCTGCGTCGGCGAGAACCAGGAACAGCACGACGCCGGCCAGGCGGCGCAGGTCGTGACGGCCCAGGTCGGCGCCTCCCTGGCCCAGGCCTCGGCCGACGACTCGGAGCGCCTGGTGCTGGCCTACGAGCCGGTCTGGGCGATCGGAACGGGCAAGAACGCCGACCCGGAGCACGCCTACAAGCAGATGCGGCTGATCCGTGACGCGGCCACCAAGCTGATCGGCCCCAAAGCGGGCCAGAACGTCCGCGTGGTCTACGGGGGAAGCGTCAACGCCGCCAACGTCGAGCAGTACGTGGAGCTGCCCCAGTGCGACGGCTGCCTGGTCGGCGGGGCCAGCCTCAAGGCCGACGAGTTCTCGACCATGATCCGAAGCACGGCCGGCGTCTACTCGGCCGCCGTCCAGTAGCGCTTGAAGAAGGTCCTGCTGGTCTTCCTCTCCTCCACGACGGCCATCGAGTCCGCCGACACCCCCTCCCTGGACGAGGTCGCCCAGAAGGGCGAGACGGGTCTCCTGGAGCTGGACGCCGACCTCGCGGTCGAGGCGCAGCGAGCCGGCTTCGCGGCCGTCGCCCCCGCGCAGGCGTTGGCCGCCCTGGAGGAGCACCACCGCGTTTTCACCCGCCTCGACGCGGACAGCGCCGCGGCGCTGGAGGAGATCGATCGCCACTTCTTCGCCCCCCTGGCCAGGACGCTGCGGCTCGCCGACCAGGTGATCGCGGTCGCCGGCGGAACCGGCGCCGGCCCGCTGCCGCTGCTGATCACCAGCGACGGGCTGGAGCCGGAGGGCGCGCTCGAGTTCGGCGAGCGGGAGGCCGCGCGCGGCCGCTTGGGGAAGCTGCGAGGATCAGAGCTGGTTCCTAGATTGATAGAGATAGCCAAAAGCTGACCACGGAGGAAGCAACAAAGAATGGCCTTCCAAGTACCGGCCCTGACCTACGACTTCGGCGCCCTCGAGCCGCACATCGACGCGCGCACGATGGAGATCCACCACGACAAGCACCACCAGGCCTACGTCACCAACCTGAACGCCGCGATCGAAAAGCACCCGGAGCTCGGCTCCAAGACCGTCGAGGAGCTGCTGGGCGACCTCAACGCGGTGCCCGAGGACATCCGGACCGCGGTCCGCAACCACGGCGGCGGCCATGCCAACCACTCTTTCTTCTGGGAGATCATGGGTCCGGGCGGTGGCGGCGAGCCGACCGGTGCGGTCGGCGACGCGATCAAGTCCAGCTTCGGCGACTACGCGACCCTCAAGGAGACGCTGACCAAGGCGGCAGTCGGCCAGTTCGGGTCGGGTTGGGGCTGGCTGGTGAAGGACGGCTCGGGCAAGCTCCAGGTCTTCGGACGGCCGAACCAGGACAGCCCGCTCATGGAGGGCCTCACGCCCGTGCTCGGCGTGGACATCTGGGAGCACGCGTACTACCTGCTCTACCAGAACCGGCGGCCCGACTACGTGGCGGCCTGGTTCAACACCATCAACTGGGACGCCGTCAACAAGAAGTTTTCTAGCTAGACTCGATCCCGGCATGGCAGCGGTCCGTCCCTACCTGGTCCTGGCCGAGCTGGCGATCTCCGTCCTATTGATGGCCGGGGTGCTGCTGCAGACGCCCAAGGCCACCGGCCTGGGCGGGACGATCGGGGGCGGCGGGGGCGACTTCGGAGGCGGCTACCGCACGCGGCGCGGCATCGAGCGGCAGCTGTACTGGACGACCTGGGTCCTGACCTTCGGCTTCCTGGCGGTCTCGCTGGCGAACATCCTGGTCGCGACGCACACCAAGTAGGGTGCGGCGCTTGCGGCCGGCCGGGCTGGCGCTGGTCGCCGCGCTGCTGGCGACCTCCTGCCAACCGTTCCCCGCGCGCGGCACCGGCCCGACGGCCGCCTCCTCCGCCTCGTCCGCCGCGCGGGCAGCGAGGTCGCCGGTCGCGGGAGGCACCTTCACCGAGGCCGTCGCCGGGATCGCGGGTTACCTGAACCCACTCTTCGCCGACGAGGACAACGCGCGTGACATCGACAGCCTGGTCTACCAGGGCCTCACGCAGGCCGGAACCGACCAGCAGCCCAAGCCGCTGCTGGCCCGCGAGATCCAGCTCTCCGCCGACCACCTCACCTACAGCGTGCGCCTGCGCGGAGACGTGAAGTGGGCGGACGGGCAGCCCTTCACGGTGCAGGACGTGCTCTTCACCTTCGGCGTCCTCCAGGACCCCAACTACACGCTGCCGGAGGCCGCGGTCTGGAAGGGCGTCCAGGTGAAGAAGGCCGCCGACGACCAGGTCGACTTCACCCTGAAGGCGCCCAGCGCCGCCTTCCCCGGCTCGCTCCGGGTCGGCATCATCCCCAAGCACCTCTTCCAGGGCGAGGTGGCCGCGATCCCGGTCAACCCGGCCAGCGGGCCCAAGGCACTGGGGACCGGGCCCTACATGGTCGACTCGATCTCCTCCGACCGCGCCGTCATCACGCTGCGCCGCAACCCTTTCGCGCAGCCCGCGCCGCACCTCGACAGAGTGGTCTTCCGGGGCTACAGCTCGCTGGACGCCGCTGCCGCCGCCGTGGCCGAGGGCGTTGCCGACGGGGTGGGCGGCATGCTCTCACCGGCCCAGGCCAAGCTGCTCGCCCGGCCCGGACTCTCCGTCCACCACCTGGCCAGCTTCAGCTTCGCCGCGGTCTTCCTGGACCTCGACCCCACCCATCCCTACTTCTCGAACCCGGCGGTGCGCCGGGCGCTGGGCCAGGCCATCGATCGCCAGGCCTTGATCCGGGAGGTCCTGCAGGGGCGGGCCGACGCGCAGACGACCTCGCTCCCGCCCAGCGACTGGGCGTGGTCGAGCGGCGCCTCGCAGCTCTTCCCCTATGACCCCGAGGCAGCCCAGAAGGCGCTCGACGAGGCCGGCTGGACCCTGCCCGCCCAGGGCCTCTACCGGACCGCAAACGGCCGGGACTTCGTGGTCGAGCTGGTGGCGGCCGACGCCTATCCCTACCGCGACGTCGCCCGCAACCTGCAGCGCCAGCTGGCCGCGGTCGGCGTCGGCGTCCGCCTGAAGATCGTCCCGGTCGGGCAGCTGGTGACGCGCTACCTGGGCGTCCGGTCCTACCAGATGGCGCTCGCCAACCTCGACAACGGGCCGGACCCCGACCAGTTCAGCTTCTGGCACTCGAGCCAGACCGGGTATCCGCTCAACTTCTCCAACCTGCCCCGCCAGGGCTTCATCGACAAGGACCTCGAGGACGGCCGGGCCAGCCCCGACAGGGACGCGCGGATCGCGGCCTACACCGACCTTCAGACCCTGCTCGCCGGCGCGGCGCCGGCCCTGTTCCTCTACGAGCCCCACTACGAGTACGCGGTCAACCGGCGGATCGGCGGCGCGCACTTCAACCCCGTCGTCGACGCCATCGACCGTTTCCAGTACGTGACCGACTGGTACCTTGCGAGCTGAAATGGACCTCGGGCTCCAGGGACGCAGGGCGCTGGTCACCGCTGCCAGCCGCGGGCTGGGGCGGGCCTGCGCGGAGGCGCTGGCGCGGGAGGGCGCCGAGGTCTTCGTCGCCGCCCGCGACGAGGCGGCCCTGGCCGAGCTCAACGAGCGGATCGGCGGCGCCGGCTACCGGGTCGCCGACGTCTCCGTCCGGGAGCAGGTCGAGGCGCTGGTCGAGGCCGCGGCCCAGGCCCTGGAGGGCCTCGACATCCTGGTCGTCAACGCCGGCGGCGCGCCGCCCGGCCTCCTCGAGGAGGTCGACGACGAGACCTGGGAGAGGGCCTTCCGGCTGACCACCATGAGCGCGGTCTGGCTCTGGCGGAACTCGCTGCCCCACCTCCGCAAGTCGAAGCAGGGCCGGATCGTCAACCTCACCTCCGCCTACGTGAAGGAGCCCAGCAACCTGCTGATGCTCTCCAACGCGCTCCGGCCGGGAGTGACCGCGGTCGCCCGGATGCTGGCCACCGAGCTCGCGCCGCAGGGGATCACTGTCAACTGCATCGCGCCCAACGCGATCCTCACCGACCGCACCCGCTCGATGGCCGCCGGCGTCGCCGAGCGGAACGGGGTCAGCCTCGAGGAGCAGCTGGAGCGGAACGCGAAGGCGCTGCCGATGGGCCGCTATGGCGACGCGTCCGAGCTGGGCGCGGTCTGCGCCTTTCTCTGCTCGGCCCAGGCGGGCTACCTGACCGGGCAGACGATCGTCATCGACGGTGGCACAGGCAAGACAATCTTCTAGATGACGATCACCTTCGCCAGGCGGATGGAGAACCTGGGAACGGAGGGCGCCTTCGAGGTCCTGGCCCGCGCCCGGATGCTGGAGGCGCAGGGAAAGAGCGTCATCCACCTCGAGATCGGCGAGCCCGACTTTCCGACGCCCGAGAACATCATCGAGGCCGCCTACGGCGCCCTGCACGCCGACTACACGCACTACACGCCGGCGGGCGGCATCCTCGAGGTCCGGGAGACGGTCGCGGGCTTCTTGAACCGCCGCCTGGGCACGGACGTCCAGCCGCTCGAGGTGGTGATGGTGCCGGGCTCCAAGAACGTGCTCCTCTTCACCCTGCTCAGCTGCGTCGAGCCCGGCGACGAGGTGATCCTGCCCGACCCCGGCTACCCGGTCTACGACAGGCCGGTGCCGATCCGGCTGCGCGAGGAGAAGGGGTTCCGGATGGACCTCGACGAGCTCGCCTCGCTGGTGACGGACCGGACGCGGCTGCTGATCGTCAACACCCCGCAGAACCCCACCGGCGGTGTCCTCACCAAGGAGGACGTGGAGTACATCTCGCGGCTCGCCGTCGAGCGCGACCTGCTGGTGCTCTCGGACGAGATCTACTCGCAGATCATCTACGGCGAATTCCAGCACACCTCGCTGCTGGCCCAGCCCGGCATGCGCGAGCGGACGGTGCTGCTGGACGGGATGTCGAAGGCCTACGCGATGTGCGGCTGGCGGCTCGGTTACGGAGTCGCGCCGCGGGAGCTGGCGGCGCGGATGGAGACGCTGATGATCAACACCTCCTCCTGCGCGGCGGCCTTCACCCAGATGGCCGCCATCGAGGCCCTCACCTCGCCCGAGTCGGACCGCGCGGTGAAGAGGATGGTGGGCGAGTTCCAGGGCCGGCGGGACCTGATGGTCGACGGCC
>Ga0209577_10003728_pt1 | contig 14336 bp, 14 predicted proteins | sample GraSoiAngelo_109_FD_185874 | JGI IMG/M metagenome (GOLD analysis project Ga0209577, IMG submission 185874) | Grasslands soil microbial communities from the Angelo Coastal Reserve, California, USA - 14_0903_12_20cm (SPAdes) (version 2) | ecosystem: Environmental > Terrestrial > Soil > Grasslands...
TGTACTATGGCGCCGCTGATCTGGTTGTGCAGTCCGTCTGGATTTACGACAGCGCCGCACTCGAATGCCTCGAGGACGCGACTAACTCTAATTTCACCTTGGTTGAACTCGACTTCGGCGCACGTCGCCACGTAACCGCCTTTCTCAACGCCCCCTGCAATACCAAAGCCGCGCGAGGCTGAACTCTTCTCTCGTCCCCAGCCGAACTTGCGCGCCGCCGCCTCGAAAACTGCTCTCAGGCGCTGATCGGTGAGGTTTTTCAAACGAAATTCCAGCGGATCCCTGCCCAGCATGTGGGCAAGTTCGTCCATATGACCTTCCCGCGCAAAATGATTCGCAGGGGCAGCCAGGCCGCGATAAGAGCCCTGGCGCAATGGTGAATCGGCGGGATGATATTCGATCCGTTGATTAGGAATGTTGTAAGGGGTGCGAATCGCCGCCGGGCCGGAGTTGTAATTGTCGAACTGCCACGCCACAAGTGTGCCATCACCACGCACGCCACTCTTGACGTCGATCACGCCTGCAGGACGAAAATAGGCCCAGGTAAGTTCTTCCTCACGCGTCCAAACTAGTTTAACGGGTTTGCCGGCGGCCTTGGCCAAGCGCGCCGCCTCGAGCGCCGCATCGCCAGTATGTTTGCCCCCGTACGCCGAGCCGGTATCAGGAACGATCACCCGGACTTGCTCGGAAGGAATGCGAAAGGCTTGCGCCAATTCATCGCGCACCGCGAACGGACGCTGCGTTCCCGTCCACACCGTAAGCTTTCCCTCTTGCCATTCCGCCAGCGCAGCTCGCGGCTCGAGCGGGACATGGGCGATGTAGGCGACGGTATAGGTCTGGTTGAGGGTCTTTTCCGCTGTCGCCAACCCGTCTTTCACCGAACCCAATTCGTAGACAGACGGACCCCACTGATCGTTTCCACGTCTTTCACCCGAAGAGGATTTTTTCAAGTATTCAAACAGCTCCGCTTCCGTCGGCTGTTGCGGCGCACTCCACTGCGCATGCAGGAGAGAAATGGCGCGTGTGGCTGTGTGCTGCTCTGGCGAGGCGACTCCGACGAAGTTTCCATCGCGAACAACTTTAACGCCCGGCAACTTCTCCGCCTCACTCGCGTCTAGTGACGTCAAATTTGCGTGGAATGCGCTGGGCCTGAGCACTTTTCCGTACAGCATCCCAGGCCGCGTCATGTCGGAGGTGTATTTATGCTGGCCGCTGACGAAGGCGCGCCCGTCAAGTTTGGGGATCGGAGTCCCGGCAACGTGCCATTTTTCCGCGGGCGTGAGCGGCGGATCATTCTCAATCAGCTTTACCAGTTGTTGCCCTTTGATGAGATCCGGATAGGACACCGATTTCCTGGTTGCAGGATCGGTAATAGTTCCGTTCGCCGCCACGAGTTTCGCGGCATCCACCTGCCAACGCGCTGCCGCCATTTGAATCAGCACATCGCGAGCGCTGGCAGCTACCTTGCGCAATTGCGAGCCCATGATTGGCGTAGTGCGGCTGCCGAAGGTCCCCATATCGAAAGGAGTCAGAGTGGTGTCCGCCATGACAAGGCGAATGGACGAAATGGGTGTGCGAAGTTCCTCTGCGACCTGTTGGGAGAGGGAAGTGCGAATATTCTGCCCTAGTTCCGCCTTGCCCGTGTAGACGGTTACCGTGCCATCTTCCCCGATGTGCAGCCAGCCATCGATGGATTGCGGCAACTTGTCCTCAGAATTTTCACGAGCCCGGGCACCTGACTCTTGGGCCCGGAGCGGTCCGGCCCAAGCGCATACCAGCACTCCGCCGCCAAGCAACTTGAAGAACTCACGCCGGTCGAGTTCGAACCCGTAAGCCAACCGCTGGATGGCTCCGTGGTCGCGGTCTTCGACGGCTTCTTCGTTCGAGCGAAAATTTTGATCGATCAGTGCGTTTCGCTCTTTGCTCATTTTTCTCCAGCTAACCCTCAAGGCTTACGCGCCACAGAGGATGCCTGCCGCACAGCCGCCACAATCCGCGGATACGTGCCACACCGGCACAGGTTTCCCTCCATACGCCGCATGATCTCTTGTTCACTGGGACTGGGATTCTCGTTCAACAGCGCCGCCGCAGCCACGATCATCGCCGGAGTGCAGTAGCCGCACTGGAATGCTTCTGCATCGAGAAATGCTTGTTGCACCGGGTGCAGTTTGCCATCTTGCTCCAAGCCTTCGATGGTAGTGATCTTTTTGCCCGCCGCGGCGCTCACCGGAGTGCGGCACGAGCGCACCGGTCTGCCATCAACCAGCACAGTACACGCGCCACACTGGCCTTCCCCACATCCATACTTGGTTCCGGTCAGATCCAGTTGCTCGCGCAAAACATACAGCAGGGGCTGATCTGAAGGAGCTTCGACGCGGCGCTCGGCTCCGTTGACAAGCAGAGTAATCGGCATGAATACCTCTAACAGGTGACCCGAAATTATATCGCCTTGCGATCGGCTCTAAGAGCGATAGCGAAAATTGCTCACACGATCGGCGACTTTTTCGAGCGATATAGTTCCCTTGCTGGCCTTTTGATGGTAAGTTCCAGCGGAAAAGGTTGTTTCGTTCTTCCGGCATATGAGCGAGCGATTTATTTTTCCCGACCTCCGCGAGCTATTCGCCAAGGCCAATGAAGAGAAATCCGGCGACCAACTGGGGGGATTGGCCGCAAGCTCGGAGCGCGAGCGCGTCGCAGCCAAGCAAAAGCTCGCAGACCTCCCGCTCGCGAAAATTGTCGAGCAACCTTTAATTGATCCCGCCGAGGACGACGTCAGCCGCTTGCTTCTCGACACCTTTGACCAGCAAGGCTTCCAGCGAATCAGAAGTATGACCGTCGGCGAATTTCGCGAGCACATTCTCGACGACTCAACCGGCGAAGCCGAGTTAAGACAACTCCAGTGGGCCATCATCCCGGAAATTGCCGCGGCCGTTGCCAAAATCATGAGCAACAAGGATCTGGTCCTCGCGGCTGCCAAGGTCCGCAACATCACACACTGCCGCAATACTATGGGCGAGCGTGGTGTGCTGGGCATTCGAATTCAACCCAATCATCCAGCCGACGACATTGGGGGAATATTGCTTGCAGCTTTTGAGGGCCTGCTTTACGGGTGCGGCGATGCTGTGATTGGAGTGAATCCTGCCACTGATTCGGTCGAGACGGTGGGCACTATTCTGCGAGGCCTTCAACGCCTGGTGGAGGCTTATCAGGCCCCCACGCAGACCTGCTGCCTGGCACACATCACCACGCAATTGGCCGCAATGAAACGTGGTGCGCCCGTCGACCTGCTTTTCCAGTCCGTTGCCGGAACGGAAGCGGCCAACCACAGTTTCGGCATAACGCTGGCCATGTTGCGCGAAGGTCGGGAACAGGTGATGGAGCATCACAAAAAACGAGATGTCGCCTGGAAAGGTGACAACGTCATGTACTTTGAGACCGGGCAGGGAAGCGCGCTCTCGGCCGAAGCTCACCACCGCGTTGACCAACTGACGCTCGAGGCTCGAGCCTACGGAGTGGCGCGCGTATTCCAGCCATTTCTCGTGAACAGCGTAGTTGGCTTCATCGGCCCTGAGTATTTGTATGACGAGCGGCAGATCATCCGCGCCGGCCTCGAAGACCATTTCATGGGAAAACTGCTGGGTCTCCCGATGGGATGTGACGTCTGCTACACGAATCACGCGGCCGCTGATCAGAACTCGGCCGACAATCTCTTGTTGCTGCTGGCCGCCGCCGGATGTAACTACTTCATGGGGGTTCCCTGCTCGGATGATGTCATGCTCAACTATCAGTCCACCAGCTACCATGACGCATTGGCAGTTCGCAGAATATTCAAACTGCAGCCTGCTCCGGAATTCCTGGCATGGCTGGAAAAAACCGGCATCTACCGCGAAGGAGAACCCGCTCGTCTTGACGCGCCGTCACGGCGCCAATTAATGCAGCCGCTTGAATCCTCGCTGGAGAAGATTCTCTGAATGGCCGAGGAAGATCAATCACTTGCGCCGCCCGAATGGCCCGAGATGGTTCGCAAGGTCCGGCTGCGAACTCCGGCGCGACTGCTGGCGGGTCGAGCGGGCGCGGGCTACCGTACTTCCACTCAACTGGAGTTACGCGCAGCCCACGCGGCCGCCCGAGATGCCGTTCGCGCCGAGTTGAATCTGGAACACGTCTTCGCCCCCGCGTTGGTAGAAGAATGGAAACTGTTTGAGGTCTCCACCCAGGCCGCGTCCAAGGATCAATACCTGCTTCGCCCGGACTTGGGAAGACGTTTCACTGAGAATTCTCGCGCAGAATTGCTGAAGCGTTGTCGACCCGGTAATCGCTTGCAAATTGCAATTGGGGACGGTTTGTCGGTGACCGCCGTTGCCGCTCAAGTGCCCGCATTACTAGCGACGCTGCACGAGGAGGCTAAAACACGAGGCTGGACCGTTGGCCAGACGTTTGTAATCCGTCACTGCCGGGTTGGGATTCTCAATGAAATTGGCGAGCTGCTTACTCCCGAAGTGGCCGTGCTGCTCATCGGCGAACGCCCCGGCCTGGCCACGGCCGAGAGTTTATCCGCGTACATGGCTTATCAACCGGCAAAGACACACACCGACGCCCATCGCAATCTGATTTCGAATATTCACGCACGCGGTGTCAGTCCCAAAGATGCCGCCGTTCGCATTCTGAACCTGGCAGCGCTCATGATGAAAATGGGTGCCAGCGGATCTCGCATTCGAGAAGAACTTAGACCTGCTATTGAGAGTTGAGCTTGCGCAGCTCGATGCTGCCCAACAGCACTCACGCCGATCCAATCAAGCTGAACATAAGAATCGCCAACACGATCAGCGAGAAAGCGACATACATTCTGTCACCTTCGGCGGCAAACGCGAACACCGCAAAGGCTACTCTGGCAATGGGAGTGGCAATTAAAAGTAAGAGGCCGAGCTGAATGATGCCACGGCTGTGCAGCGCCGCCGCGTCCCGCACAATTCCTGACACGTGGCGCAGATCTGTGGGTTCGCCGCGAAAAACTCGATAATCGGCCGGAGAATGACCGTAGCGTACGAGGTAGAGTATTCCGCCAGCCAAAACCACGATCGCGGAAAGCGTCACGCCGGCGCGGAGAAGATTGCCAATGATGTATTCGGTCTTCTCATCCGTCCATGAAGTCGTTGTAGTCATCTAGAGTTTTCCAGTTATCCCCTTAAAAAGCATTTCGATCCCCAACACCACAATTACTCCGCTGAACACCCAGCGCAGCACCGAGGTTTTAGTCCTGGACAGCACCCGGGTGCCAAGTACCGACCCCGCAAGGACCCCCAACATCACGGGCATCGCCAAGCCGGGATCGATGTAGCCGCGGTTCAGATACACGCCTGCGCTGGCGGCAGCGGTGACGCCAATCATGAAGTTGCTCGTTGTCGTCGACACCTTAAATGGAATTCTCATGGCCTGGTCCATTGCCAGTACCTTCACCGCTCCCGAGCCGATTCCGAGCAATCCGGACAAAGTACCGGCACCGAACATCAGGCCAAAGCCTTGTGGCACACCATGTACGTTGTAATGCCGGGGCCCGGTAAGGGACGGATAGACGCCATTCATTCGTAGCCGGGTGGCGAGTTTGTCGGGCGAATCCTCGCGCGCGAGATCGGGTTGAGAGCCTTTGGAGAGATAGGCTGAGTAAAGCAGCACCAAGCCAAAAACGATCCCAATCGCCGACGTGGGAGTTTTCGTCGCCAGGAAAGCTCCTAGCAACGCGCCCAACGTCGTGGCTATCTCCAGAAACATGCCAATGCGAATATTGGAAAAGCCCTCTTTAACGTAGGCGGCGGCAGCGCCTGAAGAGGTAGCAATCACAGATACCAGCGACGCACCGATCGCGTAACGGATGTCGACTTTGAAGAACAGGGTGAGTAAAGGGACCAAAACCACTCCACCACCCAATCCGGTAAGCGCACCTAGAAAGCCGGCAGCGAGCGATCCGACAAAAACGAATAATGTGAACTCGAGGATATTCATCCAGTGTCTGCTGAACCTATCGCCAGCCCTCGCCTATGTTAACTGGCGATTTGCAACAGAAGGAACCAGAGCGCCAACTTCACCAAGAGAGCGTTTACTCATGAGGTACCAGGGAGCCACATCATCCGTGCGAATGGGTATGTTGGATCGTCCTCTCCATCGAGAGGTGACTAGCTCGGGCAAATGTTTGCGCAGTTACTAAAGTACCTTTAGACCACGCAATAATCCTGCGTTGTATGCTGCTGTCAAGCGAAACTTTTCCGTAGTGCTTGGGTTTTGAGCTGTAGCGGGCAGGAAACATAGGAGATCATCTATATGCGACGAAGCTTACTCAGCCTGACGTTTTTACTGCTGGCGTCATTGATTGGATTTGGCCAGAGCGGCGATCAGGCGAGCACAACCAGTTCGGCAAACGACCAGAATCGGGACCAGAAGGACGTTCGTCAAGACACGAGAGATCTGCGTGGGGACCGCCGGGACACTCGTAACGATCGCCGCGACATTTTCCGTGATCGTCGGGATAGGAACCGGGATTTGCGGGACGCTCGTGGTGACCAGCGCGACATCAACCATGACCGCCGCGACCTGAACAAAGACCGGACGGACCGCAATCGCGACCAGCGCGACATCAATAATGATCGGCGTGACTTGAACCGAGACCGCGCCGACATGATCCGGGACGAGAAAAATCATGATGCCGCCGATGTCGCCAAGGATCGCGCTGACATCCGCAACGACCGTCGCGACCTGAACAAAGACCGCGCAGACCGCAATCACGACCAACGCGACATCCGAGCCGACCGTCGTGACCTGAACCGCGACCGAGTGGACCGGAATCGCAATTTGCGGGATGCCCGCGCTGATCAGCGCGACATCAATCACGATCGGAAAGATATTAGAGCGGATCGTCGCGATGTACATCACGACCGGCGCGATCTGCATCGTGATCGGAAGGATTTGCAGCGGGACCGTCAGGAACACTAAACTCACCCATGTTTCAGGCCCAAGGACGGCGAGTATTCTCGCCGTCCTTTTTCTTGTTCTGGGGCGAACGTTGATCGTTTGGGAAGATCCGGCGACTGCTTCCTCACTCGACGGAACTTGCAATCCAATCGAGGTAAGCCGGGCTGCCGTCTGCGATGGCCAGCGAAATGCATTCCGGCAATTCATAGGAATGCAACTGAGAGATAGTGGCGCAAACGCGGTTGAAAGACGGTGCGGTGGTCTTGATTACTAGTAGCCACTCCTGAGCGTTCTCGATGGTGCCTTGCCAACGGTAAATGGACTCGACCTGCGGCACAATGTTAACGCAGGCAGCGAGTCCCTGTTCTACCAAGCTGCGCCCGATCTTCCGTGCCTCTTCCTGTGAGCCGGTGGTTGTGAGTACGATTATCTTGTCGGTCATATAGAATCAGCTTTCGTCATTTCTGAAACCAGTGCCGTTCGAAGTTTAGCAGCGGCTACTGGCAATCACAGCCGTACCGCAGGCATGGCAGCAAAAATCAAATTTGGAACATCGGGCTGGCGCGCCGTAATGGCCGATGAGTTTACTCTGGCCAACGTACGACGGGCTATAAGTGGAATTGCGCGCTACGTGGTCTCGCAAAAGGCCTCTGGCGCCCGAGTGATTGTGGGCCGCGATCCACGCTTTTTGGGCGAAACACTCTGTTCGCTTGCAGCAGACATTTTCTCCAGCTACGGCATCACACCTTTGGTGATTAGTGACGCGGCGCCTACTCCTGCCATTTCCTATGCGGTGATTCAGGCTAAGTCCGATGGGGCGGTAAACTTCACCGCCTCTCATAATCCACCTGATTACAACGGAATTAAGTTCTCTACGCCCGACGGTGCACCGGCGCTGCCCGCGGTTACCGCGAGGATCGAGGCTGAAATTGCGGCTTACGATGCCTCGTCATCTTCTCCCAAGAAGCGGGTAGTGCCGACGAGTCCGCCTGCGGAAAGTTTGGATCCTCGCCGCATGTACCTGGCGCGCTTGAGGGACATCGTTGACGTGGGAACCGTCAAGAAAGCGGGCCTGCGCGTGGCCTTTGACCCACTCTGGGGTGCAGCTCGCGGATACTCGGATGCGCTGCTCCGGGAAGCGGGTGTAGCCGTCGGTACCGTGCACGACTACCGCGATGTTTTGTTTGGTGGGCATGCACCCGAGCCGGACGACCATTTGCTGGATCCGATGCGTGAGAAGATGCGCGAAATGAAAGCTCATCTTGGTATCGCGACCGACGGTGATGCTGACCGATTCGGCATCGTCGATGAAGACGGCACGTTCTTCCAACCCAATTACATCATTGCGCTACTCTTCGATTACCTGGTGGAAAGCCGGGGATGGAAGAATGGCGTCGGCAAATCCGTTGCCACCACAAATCTGATCAACGCCCTGGCCAAGCACCACAAAGTGGAACTGCATGAGACTCCCGTGGGGTTCAAATACATTGGTGAGCTGATCAAGCAGGACAAGATCGTTATCGGTGGGGAAGAGAGCGCAGGACTTTCCATCCGGGGCCATGTGCCGGAGAAGGACGGCATTCTCGCCGGCCTGCTGTGCTGCGAGATGGTGGCTCGCCGCGGCAAATCTCTGGGCCAGCAACTCAAAGAGCTATTTGTCAAAGTTGGTTCCTTTTATCCCCAACGCGAAAACTTCCGCTTGACGCCGGAAGTGAAAGCGAAGTTCACTGAAAAGTTAGGTTTGGAGCCGAAGGAATTTTTCGGCCGCAAAGTGAACGAGATCGTGCGCACGGATGGAATGAAGCTTGTGTTTGAGGATGGCTCCTGGATTTGCTACCGCCTTTCAGGCACCGAGCCGGTGGTTCGGGTCTATTCCGAGGCGCGCAACGCAGACGACCTCAAAAAACTGAGCGCAGCGGCTAAGCAATGGATCTTCGAGTAAAGGGAATGGGGAAACTTAGAATTCTGCCGAGCCCGGAGGATGGAGTGCGCGCCGTGATGAAACGGGCTCCTCAGGCCGAAGCCTTCATCGCCAAGTTCACCCTGAGATGGCGCCCTGCTTGTCTGTGGATATCAAACACATGGCGGCGCTTGGCTACCGCGGCAGTCCTCCTCCTAACAGTATGGCTGTCTCTTCATGTTATGTTGGGCGCGAATGGAATGGTCGTGTACCGGCAAAAGCGCGCCGAGTACCAACAACTGCAAAAAGAAAATCAGAAGCTGCAAATGGAGAACGAGCAATATACGCAGCAAATAAAGGCTCTTAGAAGCGACCCGCAGACTATCGAGAAGGAAGCCCGCGAGCAACTGCACTATACTCGCCCCGGAGAGGTGGTGTATGTGTCACCCTCCGCCGAGATTTCTCAGAAGCCTGCTAGTCGCGCTGCGCGGAGATAGTCTGGGATTCAATCTCTCCTTCAAACCCCTCATCACGTCGCACTGTGATATATTCCAGCTCACTCTTCGATTCCGGCTTGGAGTTGTGTAACCACCTCGACGTTTGCGAACTCAGTAGGTATGGGTTTTGTCGTGGCTAATCGCGTCTCAGAGATTCGGAGACGCCGAGTTTCTCAACCTGCGCGGCTATTCGGCCGCCGACACAAGGAGATGCACTATGAGGAAATTGTTGTTGGTTTGTGTAGCGCTGTGCATGGTTTTCATGATGATCGGAATCGCTTCCGCCGGGTCCGACAAAGCTGGTGACACGGTGAACGGCTGGGTTACGGACTCCAATTGCGGCGTAAAAGGCGCCGCCGCGGGCAAGGAAGACTGCGCCAAGAAGTGCCTGGAAAAAGGCGCCAAGATGGTTGTTGTCACCGACACGGACCAGAAGGTGCTGACGGTAGACAATCCGGATGCTCTGAAGGAGCATGTGGGCCATCACGTAGCTATCACCGGCCACGCGACCGCGGATTCCATTCACGTCGAAAGTGTGAAGATGCTCTGAAAACCGGTGAGCGGGCAAGCTATAAGGGCGGCGCAAATGGCCGCCCCTTTTTTGTTGAGGCGAGTGATTGAACCCTAAGTACGCATTCTGCCGGAAACCGGGTGCCCGGAAGCCCTACCGCACAACGCCTTCCGCCGGGGAACTCGCAGTGGCATAGAGTTTTTTGGGCATGCGTCCGGCAAGATACGCCTTGCGTCCTGCCATGACCGCGTGCTTCATGGCATCGGCCATGAGCACCGGATCTTGCGCATTCGCGATGCCGGTGTTCATCAGGACTGCGTCGGCGCCAAGTTCCATGGCAATCGCCGCATCCGAAGCTGTCCCCACACCCGCGTCCACGATCAGCGGCACACCGGTAATGACTTCGCGCAGAATGCGGATGTTGGCTTCATTCTGAATCCCGAGACCGCTGCCAATCGGCGCTCCCAGCGGCATAATCGCGGAAGCTCCCGCGTCCAGCAGCCGCTTCGCAAAAACCACGTCATCAGAAGTGTAGGGAAGAACGATAAAACCTTCCTTCACCAGAACGCGAGTAGCTTCAAGCGTGGCCTGCACGTCCGGATAGAGAGTCTGCTGATCGCCGATGACTTCCAGCTTGATCCACTCTGAAAGCCCGACTTCGCGGCCCAGCCGTGCCGCGCGCACCGCTTCATCCGCCGTATAGCATCCGGCGGTGTTGGGTAGCAGAAAGTATTTTGCGGGATCGATAAAGTCGAGCAGCGATTCCTTGCTGCGGTCCAGATTCACGCGCCGTACGGCCACGGTGACCATCTCTGCCCCACTCGCTTCGAGAGCGCGAGCGGTCTCCTGAAACGACTTGTATTTTCCCGTGCCCACAATCAGGCGGGAACGAAACTGCCTGCCGGCAACGACTAATGGATCCATGATGCCTCTATTGTAATGAAAGTAGCGGACTAGAGCACATTTCCCCGGCAAATCCGGCTGCACTTTTTAACGATGAATTTCTGGCGCCGTTCGTGAGTTCCACCGATCGAGACTTGACACGCTAAAGAGCAGTCCCCGGCCGACACTGTCCTTTCGTCACGCAGGAATTCGCGAAAACCGAGGGTATCCTTAACATACCCACGAGCATTGCGCAGCTGACAAAAATATGGAATGTCCGCACTGTCATAGACAAACCGGTCCACGCGCGGAACGTTGTGCTGCCTGCGGAGGCGCCATTCCGCCAGCCCAGTATTTGCTGGAGGAATCAGGCATGGAGGAGCCCCCAGCAGCCCGGAAGGTGCCTGAGATCCGCGCCCTGGAGCCAGACAGCGATGCGTGCCGCATGGCTACCCTGGGAGACCGCTTTCTCGCCTTTGTGCTCGACAGCATGGTGCTTTTTGGCCTGTTTATCACCGTGGATGCGTGGGTTTTTATGCGCTGGGGCATGGTCGAGGGATGGGAACTCAGGCTGACCGGAGCATCGCTTCTGGTCGCGGCATTCTTCAACTCCACAATATTTTTTCTGTATCTTTGGCTACTCGAAGCCAGTTTCGGGGCCACTCTGGGCAAAGCAATCGTCGGGATTCGCGTGGTTCGAATTACGGACCGTCACCCCTTATCAGCTCTGGCCATTCGCAATCTGTTGCGAATTGTAGACGGATTGGGCTTCTATCTTGTTGGCGCGGTCGTGGCGGGTTGTTCCAGCCTTCACCGACGGGTCGGTGATATGTGCGCCGGCACCGCAGTGATTGAAGAAGAGTTCGGGGCTAGCATCAAGATTCTTTCTGTGGTGCTATGGGCGGGGGTACTGGCGGGAGCAGTTTGGGCTGTTCCGCACATTTGTGCGGCGAACGATGCAGCGCGTCCCCCGCGCTATCTGAGGCAGGTCGTGGTCCAAGTGGGTCGAACGGAAAACTCTGCGTATTTCCAAGTTGCCCGCGTCAAAATTAATCTCCAGCTGGCGTCAGCGACTCCGCGTTAGAGCACCTCGCTTAATCCCTTCTCCGCTCCTTAATGCCAATCACCTAGATCGGTGATCCGCGTCACAGAGCTTTAGCAGGACTCGCTCAACCATAAGGAAAGGGCGAACCCCGTCCGGGCCAGTTTGCAGAAGCGCCGGCACCAAGTCAGGGGACGGGCAAGTCGCAGATGTTCGCTCCGCCGACTATGGATTCTTTAGTGACAATCGCCGAATTGTCCGGCCTGGCGATGCTGATTCTTGTCGCGATTGCACTCGGCCGTCGTCTGTACGGGGCAGGTAGAGTTGTGATCGGGCAAGATCCACAGCACAGCGTTCGCGATGCGCTCAATCATTGGGCCTTGTTTGTCGGTATTCTGCTGATTGCTGTTTTCTGCTGGCTCCTGGCTTGGTCAATGCTGGAAGAAGCCCGATCGGCAACGATGTTGGCGATCTGCATATTTATTGGGATAGGAGCAAATCTGTTCGACGACGGATTCGGCGCCGTAGACTAGAATTCGATTTTCAAAAAACTAAACCCAGACCGGAAGCCAGAAGCCGAAACGCTACCCCACGTGTCCTTCCGCCTTCGAATACATCTCTTCAATTAAATTCCGGTAACGTCCTTCCACCGCGCGGCGTCGGAGCTTCATGGTAGGAGTGAGCGTCCCGTCCTCAGCGGAAAATTCATCCGGTACCAGCAGGACTCGCTTCAGCTTCTCAAAGCGCGCCAGGTTCTGGTTAACCGCGGCCACAATGCCTTCGTACAAAGTCTGCACTTTCGGATCCGCGACCAGTTCCTGACGCGAAGCAAACGTCACACCGTTGACTCGTGCCCAGTCTTCCAGCAAAGGGAAATAGGGAGAGATAATGACCGCCGGAAATTTGCGCCGGTCTCCAATCACAACCGCTGTTCCCACCAGAGCATTGAGTTTTAGCGAATTCTCGATCACTTGAGGAGCAACGAACTTTCCGCCTGATGTCTTAATCAAGTCTTTCTTGCGGTCGGTAACCGAGAGAAATCCATCTTGATCGAGGCTGCCAATATCGCCGGTCTTGAACCAGCCATCTACGATAGCGTTCTTGGTTTCTTCCGGCCGGTTCCAGTACTGTTTGAAAACAGACGGACCACGAACCAGGATTTCGCCATCTCCCGCGATTCGCACCTCAACATTGGCCAGGGGCTTGCCCACGGTCCCCAGCTTGTGTTCCCGAGGTGTGTTAACAGCGATCACCGGAGAAGTCTCGGTGAGTCCGTAGCCCTCATGGATACGAATGCCAATAGTCGCGTACCACTCCGCGAGTTCACGGCCCAGGGGTGCACCGCCGGATATGAATAGCCGCACCCGGCCCCCCAACCCGGCCCGTACTTGCGAATACACCAGCTTGTCAGCAATTTTCCAACTTGGCGAAACTGGAATTCTGCCCGCCAGAATCTCAGGTTGACGAGCGCGTCCCACCGAAAGTGCCCAGTGGTAAACGGCACTGGCGGGAAACTTCTTTGTTCGTTCCTTTACCTGAAGATAAATCTTCTCGTAAACGCGAGGCACCGCAGCGAAAATGCTGGGCTTCACATCGAGCAACGCCTGCGGCAGGTGCTCGATAAACGGGCAGTACGCGAGAGTCACCCCGTGGTACAGCATCGCGAGATCCACGTGCCGGGCAGTCACGTGAGACAAGGGCAAGAACGAGACACTCGTATCCCCGGGCTGCATTTCGAATCCCTCAAGTGAGTAAGAGATGTTAGCGGCAAAGTTGCCATGCGTGAGCATTACACCTTTTGAAGTGCCCGTGGTTCCAGAGGTGTAGATGATGGTAGCAAGGTCTTCCGGTTCAACGCTGCGAGCGGACGCATCCAGTTGGGCATCCCGTTCTGCCGAACCCTCGTGCATGAGTCGCGACATGTGAACCGCGTGCACGGTCTCGACGGCATCCATAACAACGACCTTTTCAAGGGCCGTACGAGCCCGAACTGCGAGTAGCTTATTTAATTGCCTCTCGCTCGAGACCACGACCAGCCTGGCGCCTGAATCGTTGAGAATGTGGGCGGTTTGCTCGGCAGTCAAAGTGGAGTAAATGGGCACGACGATTGCGCCCAAGCAAAAACATGCGAAATCTGTGATTGACCACTCAGGGCGATTCTCACTGAGGATCGCCACACGATCTCCCTTACCGATGCCCCATTGCCGGAGCGCGCATGCCACGCCGGCCACACTGCGGTACAGTTCTTGCGAACTGATAGGTACCCACTGAATCGCATGGCGATGCAAGAGCACCTGTTTTTGGTTGCGATCCACGACGGCAAAGAAAATGTCATTGACGGTACGCAGACTCATACTTGGCCCAGAACTCCAAGGTTAGCCTGAGGCAGATGGGCCAAGTTGGCCAACCCTTCTGGCGAACAAAGCCCGCAAACCGTAATTAAAATTAAGTGCCTCAAGCCGTCCCGGTTCCACTTCCGCAATGTGATCCGCTCGACTTTGTCTAGTGTTCTGTCAGGAAATGTAAAGTTTTATTCCCACT
>Ga0209577_10003729_pt1 | contig 14336 bp, 11 predicted proteins | sample GraSoiAngelo_109_FD_185874 | JGI IMG/M metagenome (GOLD analysis project Ga0209577, IMG submission 185874) | Grasslands soil microbial communities from the Angelo Coastal Reserve, California, USA - 14_0903_12_20cm (SPAdes) (version 2) | ecosystem: Environmental > Terrestrial > Soil > Grasslands...
CTGCTTCATCAAATTTACCGAGGTAGTCGAAGCAGAGCCCCAAAGTGTCGTAAGCGCGCGCCATCTTAGGGTCCAGCGCGGTAACTTTTTGCAATCGGGCGACGGCCGAATTGTAGTTGCGCTCGTCGTAATCCAAACGCGCGAGCCAGTACAAGAAAAGCGGATTTTGCGGTTGTGCCGCTGCGAGCTTCTCTAATTCCGGGCGAGCCCAATCGCGCCGGTTGAGCTTGATGCAGGCCATTGCCAGAGTGAACCGGCTCCGTTCGTCGAGTGGGGCAATGGCTTCGACTTTTTTCCAGGCGATGACGGCGTTCGCGTATTGACCATCGAGGAAGAAAACTCCGGCGACGATAGCAAGCGCTTTTGCCGAACGCGGCGACTTCGGATCGCGTTCAACTTCTTTAAGCAAAATCTTTTCCGCGGCCGCATAGTCGTGCACGTGAATGGCCCTCTCTATCTCCGCCTGACCAGCTGGTGCCATCTGCAAATCGGAAAGTTGGCGCGAGAGGCTGGATGACGGGGGATCGTCTTGCTGCGGCACAGGGACTTGAGCACGGACAAACGATATCAGGCACAATGCAACCGCCGTCAGCGTGATAGCCCCCTTCTTTACCTTCCGCACAGTGTGCCAATCAAGGCGCTGAGCCAGCTTTTGCATTTTCAATCTTTGCCTTTAGCTCCGCGGCGGCCTTACCCTCCGGCACGAGTTTCAGCTCTGCGTCAATTTCCGCAAGCGCTTGGTCGAATTTCTTTTGTTCCAGAAGAATTGTGCTGATAGCCAGGTGAACGTCGGGCAGTTTCGGGTCCGCATCCAAGGCGTGCTGAAAGGCCTCGAGCGCCAAATCATATTTTTCCTGAGCTAAATACTCCTGCCCGAGACCCTGTTGCAAGCGAGCGGACTTCGGGTCAATTCGCGCTATCCGCTGATAGGACCAACCGGAAAGCCTCATCCAGACTTTGCCCATCTGATAAGCGTATTCCGAGTCGTGCGGAGCCATTTCAACGAGTTTCTGGAGTTGCTGCGCGGCGGAAAGCCAGTTCTCTGAAGCCTCATAAGCCTTCGTTAGTTCAAGACGGGCCTGCGGTTGTTCGGGCATCAATTTGACGGCGCGCTCCAGTTCGCGCACGGCTTCCGTGTGTTTTTTAAGCGCCAGAAGGCTGGCTCCGAGCAATAGCCGCGAAGGACCATAAGCTGGCTGGAGGGCCAATGCCTCGCGGAACCTCTGGACGGCCTCCAAATGCCGGTTGCGCATCTGGGCGATGACGCCCAGGTTGTGATAGACGAGCGGATGTTTGGCTCCATGCCGAAGGGCGCTCGAAAAAATCCTCTCTGCCGTGTCAAGATCGCCAGACTTCAACGCTGCTATGCCGGGAGCCACCTGGGTTTCGAGTGAAGGGAGCGGATTCTCCTGCGCACAGGAGAGTGTTGGCGCGCTGAAAAGCAGCAGGAGGAGGATGTGGCTATGCAAGCTCTTCAAAAAAAGGGTTTGCAGGCTGCGCGGACTTGATTCGCTTCTTCGCATTCTCAGTGACCTGAGAGCAGTGGTCATCCGACAGCCACAATAGTATAAGACAGCGGAAGACGAGCCCCGTTCAATGTATCAATCAGGGGTCATGAATCGTGGCTCCAAACTTCACTGTGCCCTGTGAGAGAATGGGCCCGGTGACTCTGATGCTATCGCACCTGTCGATCCCAGTGATGTCTGTGGCCGTTTTCTTGTGTCCCCACCTTCTGCGCTCCGCTCACTCACGGCAGAGCCAAACCAGCGCCAGAGACCAAAAAATTCTGCTGATCCAACAGTTGATCCAGGAACACGATCTCCAAAAGGCGCTCCTTGAGCTTGCAAAGGCTGCTAACCAGTATCCGGCCGATGCGGGCTTCGACAATTTGCTAGGCATAGTCGAGGCACAGCAAGGCGATTATGTCGCAGCCGAAAAAAGCCTTCGCCGAGCCATCACGAGGGATCCGAAGTTCACCGGGGCCTACCTTAACCTGGGGCGGCTGTATCAAGAGAACGACGCGGTAGACCCACAGGCGGTGCGTAAAGCGATCGAAGTATATAGGCGAGTGCTCGAATATGACGCAGCAAATAGCGAGGCGCTCTATCAGAGTGCGGCCCTTTTGTTACGACAAGGCCGGTATCAGGAGTCACTTAATTACGTTTCACGCCTCACGGCACATGACCAAACGAGCGCGCAGACCTTGTCCATCCGTTGCGCCGATTACGCTGGACTGTCGAACCGCAAGGGCGCCGACGACGCGGCCGCACGGTTAATGGGCGCTCCGGACTTTTCCGAGCCGGACGCCCAGCAAGCCTCGTTAGGGCTAACATCCGGTAAGCGCGACGACCTCATTGTCGCCTTGCTAGAGAATCTGCAAAAGCGCCAGCCACTCGGTTCAGTCTCGCTGGAGTCACTCGGCTTAGCTTACGGACATTTGAACAGGCTTGTAGAAGCGCGGGTGGCTCTGGAGAAGTCTTTCGCTAATGGAAAGCCGTCGGTTGCGTTGCTCTTGGAATTGGCACGCGTTGCCCGGCTCCAAAAAGACTATCAGGGGGCCCTTGGTTACCTGGCGCATGCGCGAGACCTGGAGCCCGGCAATGCGAGTTTGCATTACTACTTTGGCCTCGTGTGCGTGGATTTGAGCCTTATTGCAGAAGCCCGAGACGCGTTTGCAAAAGCCGTCGAGCTCCAACCGGAGAATGCAGATTACAACTATGCAATGGGAGCCGCCTCTGCCTTCCGGCAAGACCCGGCGGAGGCAGTTCCGTACTTCGAAAAATATCTTAAACTGAAACCGCAGGATCCACGAGGCAAGCTGGCTCTGGGTGCTGCACTTTTTCGGGCCAAAGATTACGAACATGCCATTGCTTGGCTGAAGCAATCCGCAGGAAGCTCCGAAACGGCCACCAAGGCTCATTATTATTTGGGTGCGATTGCCTTGGAAGAGGACCGGTTGGACGAAGCTTTCGTTGAGCTTCAAGAAGCGTTGAAAACCAAGCAAGATTTTCCGGACGCGCTGGCTGAGCTTGGCCGGTGGTATTTAGACCGCAAAGACTACCGACAAGCGGAGAAACAGATTCAACTAGCACTAAAAATTGAGCCGGACCACTATGCCGCAAACTTCTACCTCTTGATGCTCTACACTCGTACGAAGGATGCGAAACAAGAGGCGCAGGCCAAGCGTTTCGATGAGCTAAAGAAACTGCTGGCAGAAAAAAATCAGGAATTTCTGCGCATTGTCGAAGTACGTCCATTTGAAACTCCATGAAGACGCTCAATTGGAAATCTGAATGTTCCGTCTTGTCGTTGAGCTTGCGGCTTCTCTTGTTGTTGATTTTTATGGTTGTCATCTCGAGCCACGCATATGGCCAGTCGTCGCTTAACGAGTGTACCCGGGCCTTTTATCGCGGTGACTATGCCCTGGCAGTTCAATTGGCGGAGAAACATCTGCATAAATTCCCCAAGGATGTGCCGGTCCGAGTAGTTTTGGCTCGGGCGGAGCTTGCTCAAGGGAAGCCTCTCCAAGCTCTTGAAGAGCTTCGGACGGCGCTCGAATCCGATCCGAAAAGCATTGACGCTCTTTATTATTTGTCTGTTGCTTCCAAAGAGCTTTCGCAAAACGAATATCAGCGGCTATTTGCAATAGCTCCGGACTCCTTCCGCGTACACCAGCTTCTCGGCGAGGCCGCTTTGAGTTCCAAAAACCCAACAGAAGCTGAACACGAATTCGACAAAGCCCTGGAAGTGAATCCTCGGTCCGCGGAGGTTTCAACGGAATTAGCCGAGCTGAAGCGGTCGCAGTCGAAGTTCGATGAGGCGATTACCTACTATTTACAGGCGGAGAAGAATGGACCGCCGAATTATGACGTCGCCTACGGGCTGGGTGCTTGCTATACATACAAGCAAGAGTACTCTGAGGCGATTGAATGGCTAAAGAAGGCGGTGGCGGTGGCTCCAGATGCTGTTGCAGGCCGGTTTGCCCTTGGCAACGCTTTGTTTCAGGATGGACAGTTCACGGCAGCCATCCCCGAATTGAAGGATGCTCTGCGGCGCGAGCCTCGGATGAAGCAAGCGTATTTCCTGCTTGGCCGGGCCTATTCCAAGCTTGGGAAGGCTGAAGAAGCAAGAGTGGCTATCCAAAAGCTGGACGAGCTTAATCGCTCCGAGGTGCCGGAAGAGAGGAAAAAAACATCGGGTCCGGTCACGCCAAAACCCGAGTAACTCCGATAGTTTCCCGCAGGGAATCGTTGCCGTCGATTTTCTTAATCCCAGCTATTTGGAAACTTTCAGCAGCACGGCGCCGTGGCTCGGCACTTCTGCAGCGTAGGAACTTTGCGCCGCGCCCAGATATTTGTGGTCCAAAAGATCACTCAGCTTCGCTGAGGCTGGCGCACCGATCGTGTTGAATTCAAGTGTCATCTTAAAAGCAGACTCACTGCGATTGAAAAGCCCTACGGCTTGGCTGCCGTCGGCCAGCGGCCTCGCCCAAATCTCCAACGGGCCTTCCTGCCAAAAGCGGTGTCCTTGTATTCCCTTCGGGTCCTGATCGACGGCAATCACTTCAGAATTCGTGAGAAGTTCCTTCGTTTCCGCAGACATGGTCCGAATATCGTTGCCAGCCAGCAGCGGGGCAGCCAGGATTGCCCATAGCGCCATGTGCGTGCGATATTCGTCGCGATTCATTTTGCCGTTGCCGATTTCCAGCATGTCCGGATCATTCCAGTGTCCCGGACCGGCAAACTTCTCCAGACCGTTTTGTCCAAATCCTATTAGCGACATGCTGTCGTAACTGTCGCTTATGTCTTCCGTGGTCCTCCACAAGTTGCCGGTTTTCGGCCCCCATCGCCATGGCGCTTTCACGCCCCAGTTGCAAATGCTGAACACGATGGGGCGGCCGGACTGCGCCAGAGCGTCGCGGAATTTCGCATATTGCATCTCCGGATCGAGACCCTCCGCATTGCACCAATCGATCTTCACATAATCGATTCCCCAGGAAGCATACGTTTTGGCGTCTTGAACCTCATGGTTTAGGCTCCCCGGCCGCTTTTCACAAGTGCCCGTGCCCGCATCGGTGTAAATCCCCAGTTTCAAGCCCTTGCCGTGAACGTAATCTGCCAGCGCTTTCATCCCTTCGGGGAATCTTTCGGGATCGGCGACGATAGTCCCCTGGGCATCGCGACTCACCTGCCAGCAGTCGTCTATGTTCACGTACTGATAGCCAGCCGCCTTCATACCGCTGGTGACCATGGCATCTGCCATTTCGCGAATGAGTTTGTCGCTCACGTTGCAGCCAAACTTGTTCCAGCTGTTCCACCCCATTGGCGGAGTCAGCGCCAGCGAACCAGAAGACTGAGAGAAGGCGGATGGGGCGAACCAAGCAGCTGCGATGACGAGGAGGAATAATGCAAATCGAGTGACCCGGCAGCGGCGTGTCATAGGTGAAATCCTCGCATAAAAGCCATACGTAACCGCTTACGTGGAGCCTAGCACGTCTAACCGAAAAGTGCGATGCTATTCCGCGGCAGCGCCGACTCGAAATCTTGTGCAGAAACCGAGAAGGACCTGCGGCCTGAAGGTTAACCGTTCGCGAATTTCGCTGCGTTTCTTAGGAGCGGCACGGGGAAGCATGCGAAAGAGCATTTTTTGCTGGAGTTGTCTGACTGCCACCGTGCTCTCGTCTTGGCTTTGGCAAAGCGCTTCTTCTCAAGAACCTGAGGAACGCAAGCCGCAAAAGCAGGAGTCCACAGGGGTGGCGACCGGCACGCCTCACGCTCCCGTGAAAGACGCCATGTCCCGCCCGATCACGGCTGGGGGATTTGTAGACGGCGCGCCAATCGAATTCGCTGACATCACGAAGCAAGCCGGTCTTGACAAGTTCCGCCATCGCTCTGGAACTCCAGAAAAGGCGACTATCCTCGAGACCCCTGGTTCAGGTGTAGCTTTGCTTGATTATGACAACGACGGCTGGCTGGACATCTTTCTGCTCAACGGCTCCACGTTTGCTGCCTTGAAAGGGAAGGAGCCAGATCCCCGCGCTATGCTGCTGCACAACAATCACGACGGCACCTTCACCGACGTAACTGCCAAAGCTGGCGTGCCGAATGAGCGATGGGGATTCGGCGTGGCTGTAGGCGATTACGATAATGATGGCTGGCCGGACATCTACGTTGCCAATTACGGAAAGAACCGCCTCTATCACAACAATCACGATGGAACGTTTACTGATGTGGCGGAGAAAGCCGGCGTCACTCTTGGTGGTTGGTCCACAGGGCCAACTTGGGGCGACTATGATCGGGATGGCCTGCTGGATTTGTTTGTGCCAGGTTACGTGCAGTTCGATGCCGACCATCCTCCTGTCGCTGGGCAAGGTGGAATCAGCCTGAGCGCATGCCAATATCGCGGCGTGAGTTTCGCCATGTGCGGCCCTCGCGGTTTGCCGGGGGAAGGCGATCATCTATTTCACAACAACGGCGATGGCACATTCACCGATGTCAGTCAAAAAGCTGGCGTCGCCGACCCGCAGCATTATTACGGCTTGGCCTCGGTGTTTGTGGATGAGGACGACGACGGCTGGCTTGATTTGGCCGTGGCCAACGACTCCGTACCCCGGTATCTGTACCGCAATCTTCACAATGGCACTTTCGAGGATGTGAGCTATCTGTCCGGGTTCGCTTTGACCAATGAAGGGTTGGCGCAAGCGTCCATGGGAATCGCCGTGGGCGACTACAACAGGGACGGCAAAGTCGACTTCTTATTTACGACATTCTCGGACGATTACAAGACACTCTATCGAAATGACGGCGGGAATAATTTCTCTGACATCACGTTTCGCGCGGGATTGGGCGGTCCCACCATTCCTTTCCTCGGTTGGGGGGCTGGGTTTCTGGACTTCGATAATGATGGACTCCTGGACATTTTCCTGGCCAATGGTCACGTTTACCCTGCGGTGGACCAGCGCGACTGGGGCACAACCTGGGCGCAGCGACCGCAGTTGTTCCGCAATCTCGATGGCGCTAAGTTTCAAGAAGTTCCGCCCGCAACAGGGAGCGGCTTGGCAGATGTCATTCCCGCGCGCGGTGCGGCGTTTGGCGACCTCTTCAACGACGGCCACATTGACGTTGTCTTGAACAACATGGACTCGGCGCCTGCGCTCCTCAGAAACGTTGTAAAGAACGGGAACCATTGGATCGCATTTAAACTGATTGGCGGACCAAAAAGTCCGCGGGATGCCATCGGCGCGAAGATTTTTGTGGCTGCCGGAGGCGTTCGGCAACGCGCCGACGTGATCAGCGGGGGAAGCTACGGGTCGAGTTCGGATCCGCGGCTGCATTTCGGATTGGGTTCTGCGACGAAAGTGGAAAAAGTTGAGATTCATTGGCCAAGCGGCAAGACGGAAGAAATTGCCGTGTCAGGTGTGGATCGAATCCTGACGGTGGTCGAAGGAAAGGGAGTTGTTGAGAAATAGCCTGCCCAGATTCTTTACGTTGGCCAGCGTTCCTGCCCTGAGTGTGATATTTCAGCTTCGAGCTTTCTGTTGGTTTTCCCTCTGCTGTGTAGCCGCCTGTGCTTTTTCCCTTTCCTGTCCGGGGCACTCTCAGACAAAATCAAACCACACAAGCAGCTTTACCGACTTTCGCCCACGAAAGGAATTGGCAGGGGAAGGCTTCGTAGGCCCGCAGGCTTGCGTAAGTTGCCACGCTCAAAAGAGCAGTTCGCACTCGCAGACCGCCATGGCCCACGCTTTGCAAAAGCCCGCCGAAAGCCCAGTGCTGAAGACACATCCCCGAATGACTTTTCGCGCCGGCCAGTTTTTGTACGAGATTGTAAGCGACGGCACGCAGAGCGTGTACCGCGTAACTGACGGAAAGGAAACTCTCGATGAGCCGATTCTTTATGCGTTTGGTAACGCGCATATCGCCCAAACTTACGTTTTCCGTCACGAAAAAAAACTACTCGAGGGGCGCGTGAGCTACTATGCGGCCATCGATGGATTGGACTGGACTGTCGGGGACGCACTCCATCCTCCACCAAACCTGGAAGAGGCAGCGGGACGGGACATCGACAGCGATGAGGCGCGCAATTGCTTCAGTTGTCATGGGACCGCAGCACTGGCAAATGGAAAACTTCAGCTCGGTCCTCTGATTCCTGGAGTAAGTTGCGAAGCCTGCCACGGGCCGGCGCAGAAGCATGCCATGGCCAAGCTCCTCGAAACAGGAGCGGATTCGTTGATCTTTAATCCCAAGACTCTTGACGCGGAGACGTTATCGCAGGAATTCTGCGGGGCATGCCATCGTGGTGTGGATTCGGTTGCCATGATGCCGGACCTCGGCGGCGTCAGTAATGTCCGCTTCCAGCCCTATCGATTGTTTAACAGCCGTGGCCATGACGCTAAGGATCCGCGCCTGACCTGTACCGCCTGCCACGACCCACACGTGAATCTGAATCAGCAGGACGCCGGCAATGACTCTCACTGCAAAGTCTGTCATGACTCCGGAACCGGAGCGCAAACGCGGCACGCTAAACAAGACAAGTCGGCGGGTGCCAAAGGTCGCGAGGTTTCTTCGCCCGGCGCAAAATGCCCGGTTGCGGAGGATAAATGCATGAGTTGCCACATGCCCAAGGTGGAGGTCCCCGGCTCGCACTTCCAATTTACCGACCATCGTATTCGAATTGTGCGGCCGGGCGAGCCATACCCTTATTAAATTGGGTCCGGAATCACTTGATTCCAGAACCTTCAACAATGGTGATGTAGCGGTCAATGGGAAGCTCCGTGAAGGTTTCCACGTGCTCTCTCGGGCGCGGCCAACGAATCTCCAGCTTGTCTATTTTCTTACGTTTGCCAATGCCCAGCACTTCACGGGGATCATGCGAAGAAAGATAACTGCCGCCTCCAACTTTGAGCCTGGTGCGCTTCAGATCTCCCGCCTGCCACATAATAGTCGCGCCAACGGCATCGGGATTGGATTTCTTGCCGATCAGGCGCAAGCCGAGCCAATGATTGTCGGCTGCGGCGTTGTTCTTTAACAGCAGGGGCGGTCCGTCATTAACAGTGACGAGAACATCCGGCGCACCATCGTTGTTGAAATCTCCTACCGCCATCCCGCGTGCCGCAAAGCTCTCAGCGAAAACCGGGCCGGCGAGTGTGCCGACGTTCTCCAGCGCCCGGCCATTGTTGTGCAACAGCAGCAGCGGCTCTTTGTAACTGATATGGCTCGAATGGGATTCAATCTTGTCATCGGGATGTCCATTGGCGATGAAAAGATCCACGTTGCCGTCGTTGTCATAATCGAAGAACTTCACTCCCCACCCGCTCATCAAGCGCGTCAAACGGCCCAGACCCATGGATCCGGCCTTGTCCTCGAAGGTGAGGTCATGGTTGTTGCGGTAGATGGAATACATCTCCTGATCCACGTTCGTGACGAAGAGGTCCTGCCAACCGTCTTGGTCGTAATCCGCCGAATCCACACCCATGCCGGATCGCTCGCGGCCATTCTGGCTGTAGGCCACGCCTGCTTCAAGCGCGGCGTCTTCGAACTTTCCGTTGTGCTTGTTCACAAAAAGAAAATTCGCGACCGTATCGTTGGCCACAAACAAATCCATCCAGCCGTCGTTATTAACGTCTGTGGCGACAACTCCCCAGGCCTTTCCCAGGGCCTTCGCAATCCCTGACTCCGCGCTGACGTCCGTAAACGTGCCGTCACCGTTATTGTGAAACAGCCAGCTCGCTGCCGGCGCATATACCCGCGGAATGCAATAGAACCTTTCACTCGTCTTTTCGTTGCCGCAAAATTTGTTCTTTGACTTGTCAAAATCAACAAAACGACAGACAAATAAATCGAGCCGGCCATCGTGGTCATAATCAAACCACACGGCGCTTGAGGCCCAGCCAGGGGCTGCCACCCCCGCCTTTTGTGTCACATCCGCAAATGTTCCGTCGCCATTGTTGTGATACAGAATGCTCCTGCCGTACTGCGTCACGTAAAGGTCCGGCCAGCCGTCGTCGTCGTAGTCTCCTACGGCCACGCCCATTCCATAGCCACCGCCGGGAACACCCGCTTTCTTTGTGACATCCGTAAACGTGCCGTCGCGATTGTTACGATAAAGTGCGTTACTGAGGGGCGAACTCGGCGCAAAAAAATCACACTTCCCGCTGTTAACCAGATAAATGTCCATCCAACCGTCGTTGTCGTAGTCCAGGAAGGCACAGCCCGCCCCCGTAGTTTCGGGCAAATAGTAATCCGGCGAGCGTCCGTTCACGTGACGCCATGTGATTCCGGTCGTGGAGGAAGGCACTTCTTCAAACAATGGCCGGGCCGAAGTTTTCACAGAATTCTGCTTCGGCCAAAAAGAAAGGTTTGTAACTCTAGTCAGGCACCCGCCCCCAGCAAGCGACAGCCTCCAGAGGAATTTCCGCCGCGTCCAATGGGGCATCACGGAAGTTCGCCGCATGACCAGGTTTTGGGTACTGCGTGTCGGTTTGCAGGGTTCAGGGCATCCACATTGCCGACGTTAACATACTCTCGGCTCGGAAATGCCTGCCACACCTATCCCGGCGCACCCACTCGCTGAGAACTTAACTTTTGTCTCGCCAAAAGGAGGTTTCAGTAATGTTAAACAGACTTCTGAAGAGTCCGCACCGATTTACTAGAGGAAGTTTCCGCCAACAATTTGTAGAATCCCTGACGTCAAGAAGTACGAGGTGAAATTTCTCAATGAACAGCCTGGCATGGAAAGTTGCGCTAACATCCACTTTGGCGCTTTGTGTGTCGAACGCGGCCGCACAATCGAGCTATGACCTGCGTTCCGCCAACAAGAGAATCGAAGTTCGAATTCGCACCGCCAACGGCGTACGCTACGATGTGCTTCTAAAAGGAAGAATGCTTCTCCAGGACTCTTCCCTCTCTATGAACATTGACAGCCCGTCGTGCGCCAGAAATCTGCAAAGATTCGCGAGAACTACAATGAACTGCGCCTCGATATGGAAGGCGGCTACGCGTTGGTCTTTCGCGCCTACAACGAAGGAGCAGCATATCGTTTGGAAACGTCTTGCCCTCAACCGCAAGTGAAAGTCTACCGAGAAGAAGCGAACTTCAACTTCCCAAGTGATTTCATTACCTTTTATCCGCAGGAAGACAGCTTCTTCTCCCACAACGAACGAAGATACGTCCCTCAACATTTAAGGGAAATCGCTCCCGCATTTATTGCCAGCCTTCCCGCGGTGGTTTGACGTGGGTGACGGCGCAAAAGTCGCCATTGCAGAGTCCGCCCTGGAGGAGTACCCCGGTCTATGGTTGCGCGGCATCGGCGGAAACGGCTTGGCGGCGGTTTTCCCGCCGTATCCTCTGAAAGAAAAATTGGAGAGGGACCGCGATCTCAAAGTGGTGGAAAGCGCAGACTATATTGCTGTTACAAAAGGAACGCGTGCATTTCCTTGGCGGCTGATCGGCGTAGCGGAAACTGACGGCGAGCTGCTTACCAATCAGCTGCCTGGCTTACCGCTAAACCTTGGCAGATCCAAGACGCCTCCTGGATCAAACCGAGCAACGTGGCCTGGGACTGGTGGAATGCCAACAACATTTATGGCGTAGATTTTAAAGCCGGTATCAACACGCAGACCTACAAGTACTACATCGATTTCGCCGCAAAGTATGGCATTCCGTACGTCATCCTCGACGAGGGCTGGTACAAGCTGGGGAACGTGCTCGAGGTGGTTCCCGAGATCAACATGGAAGAATTGACCGCCTATGCGAGCCAACAAAACGTTGGCATCATTCTTTGGGTGACCTGGAAGACGCTTGACGATCAGCTTAAGCCGGCGCTCGATCAGTTTGCCAAATGGGGCGCAAAAGGAATCTTCCATCGTGGTTGGAACGCTGCCCGCGTGCGTCAAGTCATTCTCGTTGGAGGAACAAGCTTCGGCCTTGGGATTCTGGGGGCCGCGCACGTTCGTACACACGGAGCTGCGCTTTTTTGGATCAGTATGTCCATTGGAGGATTATCCGCGGCTTCACCCGTTGGTTGGTCCATTCCCTCTCTGATCGCACCTAGCGAGAGCGTCGGTACGCTCGGAGGGATCGTTAATTTTTGCAACCACCTTGCTGGAATTGCCGCTCCCATCGTGACGGATTATGTCGTTAAAGCGACAAATTCTTTTTCAGCGGCCTTTGGCGCCGCAACGATTTTTCTTTTGATCGGTATTGCCGGCTACATCTTTCTGCCCGGGCGCATCGAGCCGATTCTCGAGCCGGCCGGAAGAACCGTCATAGCCATGAACGTCGCTTCCGCAAATGCCACAGGCTGCTACACGCACCAGTACCTCGCCAGGCCCCGCCTTTGGCTCGGGCAGATCAGCAATTTCCAAGTGTTTGTATTTCGAGAGCAACAGGGCCTTCATGTCAAGATTCGCTGTCGATTCGCTCGGCAGCGCGATTTGCTGAGCGCGTGGCTGCTTCCATGCCCCAGTTCAGATTGTCCGCATAAGCCCCGGCAAAATGGATTCGTCCGTGAGGCTCAACGAGCGCCGGCCAAAGCCGCGTGAGGTCACCGGGGCGATAGTTCAGCGTCTCGCACGCCATGACCCACGGATCCTTCGACCAATCATGGACCAGCGCCAGCTCGATATCCTCCGACTTGCCGGGGTAGTAGCGCCGAAACGTCTTTAGCGCAGCCTCGCCGGTGGTCAAAGCGTCCGCCGTGGAAACGAGAAGACCGCGCTGCGTCTCCACATCATCCCCCATCCTCCAGATATGGCTGAGCGAGCGTTCGTTGAATTCAATGTTGGGACTGATTCCGTCTTTTTCCCAAAAGCGGCTGCGCGATTGAAAGAAGGGTCGGGAAGCCGTGTAGTAAGGAACGGTCGCAATTGCGTAACGCTTGCTCTCCGGCCAGGCGGGAGTCACTGGGATTTGCCTCAGCATCACGGCCGACATGCCACAAACTAAATATTCGGCTTCCATGGTCTTTTCCTCGCCCGATTCGCGATAGTGTATCCGCACGGCGGTCGGACTATGTTCGATCTTCGTGATTGGTCTTTCGAAGCGAACTCGATCACCGAGCCTCGCAGCAAACGCATCCGTCATCCCCCGGTTTCCACCCCTGAGGCGAAAAACTTTAGAAGGAAATAGGGGCACCTTCCGCACTTTCAAAATGGCGGCATGCCACAACACATGGAGCGCGGACACACCCGTGCCGCCAATGTATCGAATCGCCGCCGCAGACGCATCTTGCTCCTTCAGCCATTGGTCCATCGTGACGTGGTCCAGATGATTTAATCCAGCATCAAACGGCTTGTATTCGTCTGTGAATTTGTCGAGGAGCGGATCGAAATAGAGCGACGGCAGCTCCCACCAGGCATGACGCGCGAGAAACTGCACTTCTCGCTGGTTGAAGCCGAGGACTTTCAGCACGTTTGCACTCTGCAGGTCGTCCTCGGAATACATTTTCCCCTGCAGCACGCGCAGCATGCGGTTCCTGCGGGGGTAGGGAAGGGCCGTCAGGTTGAATTCCTGAACGTATTGCCAGTAACGGTCATAGCCGGGTTGTGTGAAGTGTTCGGCTCCGGCATCCACATAAAGCCCGTCGGCCAGTCCTTCGCGAACGGTATGGACGTGGCCTCCTGTGCGCGCGGAAGCCTCGAGCACGGTCACGTCGTGCCCTCGCTTCATCAATTCATAAGCGCACGACAATCCTGCAATACCGGCCCCGCCCACTATGATCTTGGCTCGCTTCGCTTGGCCACGAATGGGGGTCGGCGTTAAGCCCGTGACCAAAAACGCTCCGGCAATTTTTAGCGCCTCGCGTCGCGGGATGCTACGTCCTGTATCTCGTTTCTTTTCCGCCGATTCGCAATTTTTGTTTGACATGAACGCCTGCTCAAAAAAGGAATTGTATTTTCTTGCTCTTCAAAGGGCCGCCTCAACGCGCTTCGCACATTGAGACAGTTCCCCTTGAATCATAATGCTGCGCCATTTTAGTGGGTTTGGACAGATCTTGTGTGGTGTGCGCGAGTGTAGCAATGTTACGCCATGACAAGGCGTAGCAGGAAAACGCGGACGACATACGGAGTGCGAGCTTTACGGAGCGAGAGAGGCTACGCGGTTCAAAGCCTCGCTTCGCGCCGCCTGTTGGAGCTTCCACTGGTCAGGCAGCCAAGCATCCAGTTCGCTCAGCTTCGTCTGCGGCAGGTTCATCAGCAGTTGCGTGAGATACAGCTGCGGATCAATCTGGTGCCGGCGGCAGGTGCTGGTCAAGCTAGCCAGAATTGCGAATGTGCGACCGCCACGCGGGTTGCCGACAAAAAGGGAATTCTTCCGGTTCAACACGACGCGTTTCAT
>Ga0209577_10003730_pt1 | contig 14335 bp, 13 predicted proteins | sample GraSoiAngelo_109_FD_185874 | JGI IMG/M metagenome (GOLD analysis project Ga0209577, IMG submission 185874) | Grasslands soil microbial communities from the Angelo Coastal Reserve, California, USA - 14_0903_12_20cm (SPAdes) (version 2) | ecosystem: Environmental > Terrestrial > Soil > Grasslands...
GATCTCGTAGGCCGATTCCGCGGTGCCGGCGCTCAGCACGCGATAGCCGTGGCGTTCGAGAAACCGCTCGAGCACGCGCCGCAGTCCGGCCTCGTCATCGACGATCAGCACGGTCGCCGGTTTGCGCGGAGGCGAGGTCATCATGATGCGCTCGCCGCGTTAGGACGCGCCGCGCTCAGGATGACCGCCTTGCGACGCGCGGGCGTCAAAAATCCCTGAACGATGCGGGCGGTGGACTCGTCCGCCGTGAGCGACAGGCGCATTTCACCGGCGGTAAGCCCGAGATACTTGCGGGCGTGCTGCTGCAAGGTTTTCGCCTGGGCGTAGCCGAGTCGTTTGGCGACATCCTCGATCGTGAAGCCTGGATCCTTGAGCAGGCGGTGCGCGTACAGCACGCGAGCGGCCGCGAGAATGTCGCGCGGGCTGGGCAAGCCGGCGCGCGCGAACCAACGCGCGCATGTCCCCCGATCCACCCGTGCCCGGGCGGCGACCTGCTGAATCGTCTGCACGGCGCCGGGATTGCGCATGGACTCCTGCAGGGCAAAACGCAGCTCGGGTGGCAATGGCATGAGCGCCGGCGCGAGCTGGTCGAGCAAGCGATGCGATGCTGACTGCATCGCTTCCTCGGACAACAGGTTACGCAAACGGTCCGGATGGTCTTCGGTGGGACTCAACACGACCTGAGTGATGCCGCATTTCCCCATGGCCAGGAGCACCGGGGCGAGCTCGGGAGTCATCACGGGCGTATAAAGGATGAGCGGGAGCGACGGGAACAGCACGCGCAGCCGCTCGACCTCCTGGCCGCGGGCCCCGCCGAGCATCGGGTCGACGACGGCGATCTCCACCGGCCGGCCGCGGATCGTCTCAAGGGCCACATCCCAGGTCGTGGCACGAGCCAGGGAGAAGGGCGGCAAGACCGCGCCGCGCAATCTTTGGTATTGCAGATCTGAGACTGCAGCGAGTACCAGCATTCCCCTACACGTCCTCCGAAGAAATCCTAATGCCGCAAAATCGCCCTACGATGCCGCAAAAATGCCCTAACGAATCGATGTACTTCGCTCAAGTTGGCTGGTGTTGCGATCTCCCATTCAACCAGACCACGGAGGCATCATGTCCCGCCGCATCCGCTTCGCCCTAGCGTTGGTCCTCGTGTCGTTCGCGCTCACCGCTTCGGCCTGTGCCGATGCGTCTGGTCCCAGCGGCGTCTGCGATCATAGCAATCCGGTTACCTGTCACTAACGCCTAGCCCCCAAGCGCTGCGAGAGAGGCTGACACCTCTCGGAGCGCTTCGGTCGCGTCTCTGGGCTCCGGGACTGTTGCCTCCAACTCATCGGGGGTCAGGCATTCTCGGAGCCCGTTGATCAGCCGTTCTATTCTAAAGACGAATTCATGCAAGTCGTGTGTGCTGGCGATTTCCAAGGCACGACGAAGCTCTTGTTCGGCGCGCCCGTAGTTCTCGAACCGAGCGAAGCCAATTCCCGTCTTGAGATGATAGTCCGTCCGAACGTTGGGTGCTGCTTCAACGCAGTGATTCAGGGCCCGTTCGCGCCAACGCTCGAATGACACGCGATCACGCCGGAACGAGGCACAATTCATCAGTTCGATCTTCGCGTTCGCCAGGTTTGCAACGTTGCTTTCGCGCCGGACGACTTCGTTCAGTGCCTGTTCTGCCGCCGTCACCTGTCCGATCGAAAGCAATAGCAGGCCAAGGTCGCCCAACGCGCGCAATCGAGCAGATTCGTCCTCATAGAGCTCGTATGCTCTCCACAAATGAGGAACGCCTTGCTCCGTTTGACCGCGGCGATCGAGGGTGTTGCCCAGACCGTGCTCCGCTTGTGCCTGAACGGTTCGGAATCCTTCGCTGGTTGCCTCCGTTAACAACGCTCGCCACGATGCTTCTCCCTCCGCGAGGTTTCCACGGAAGTGCAGCACGTTACACCGGCCGACGCGGCTCAAAAGCGCTGATTGACGATCGCCGCCGGCGGTCGCGATTCGACCTGCTTCGCCATATGCGGCTAACGAAGACTCCCAGTTCGTTTGCATGCGTCGTACCCGACCCAGCCGCAGCCAGGCGGAAATGCCGTCGGAGGTTTGCAGGCGTTCATCCCCCACGGTGATCATCGTCTGCAAGACGTCTTCGGCTTCCTCGAGATGCGATTCCTGCTCGAGGTAGAGCGCGTAAGCAAACAATGCCGGAGCGAGTAACTGGATGTCGCCGTCGCGATGCGCTTCACCCGCCGCCCGGACGATGCAGCTGAGATGCGATGCCTCGGTGCCCTCGCCCGACAACTCGGCGCAATAGCGCTCGGTGGCCGCCCATTGATAGCGGAACACATCGGGAGTGGGTGGCTCGCGATCGGGGGCGAGCAGATCGACAAACCGTAACGTCAAAAATGCTCCCTGACCCAGACGGACGTCGGGGGAGGTGGCCGGTTCATCAGCCACTCGTTGCAGAAAGACGGCGTGGGGCAGGCCCGCGCGGCGAGACTGCAGTTCAGTGCTCACGCAGAGACCTCTTTGCACCCGATATGCCGGACGGCAAGACCATCACGCGCACCAACATAGCGCTCGCCATCCGAGTCCGTTAGCCCGCAAATGGCGCGTTTTCTGGCTTTTCGCCGGGTTTTCCGGGTGCCGCAGGGTTTCGCCGACATGATATAAACAGCGAATGTCCAAGGGGTTCACTCTCCTCGAGCTCATCGTCGTAGTCGCGATCGCGGCCGTCCTCGTCGCATTCTGGGTCCCGCGGGCCGCCAGCCTGATGGACTGGATCGAAACCGAACGCGCCGTCCGTGACGTAACCACGGCGCTGGCCGTCGGACGGAATGGCGCGGTTCTGCAATCCACTCGGGCGCGTATCACTCTCGATCCCGATACGTTGAGAATCGATCGGTTCGGGGCGCAGGGATGGGAGCCGTGGTGGCGGACGCCTGGTCCGTCCAGTCATGGGGTCACGCTCGCGACCTCGAATCCCGTAGTGATCTTCGGGCCGACCGGAATGGGTTGGGGCGCTTCGAACACGACGGTCGTTCTGCGCCGAGGGTCTCAAGCCGAAACGATCACGATGTCGCGGGTCGGACGGGTGAAGCACTGGTAGATGCAACCGTTCTTGGGGTCGGTGCATCTAATTCTGTGAAACCTGAATGCGGTGCAGGACGTAAAAATCGAAAGGGTCGCGGCCGAAGTGTGACGGCCACTTCGCCCGACCGCCAACCCCGGGGAGATTTTGGCCCCGGGGTTTGGTCTTTCTAGAGTGCCGGTCCCACGTCTTCGTCGAGAAAGACGAGCGTTTGCCGGCGGCTGACGATCCTGACCAATGCGTCGTAGACCTTGGGGTCGAGCACCGTGCCCGAGAGATCCGCCATCCGCTCGACCGCCTGTTCAGGCGTCATTTTCTCCTGATACGGCCGGGCCGTGGTCAGCGCATCGTAGACTTCTGCCGCGGCGATCACTCTTCCCCCCAACGGCACTTCTTCGCCGCGCAATCCATCCGGATAGCCACTTCCATCGAAGCGCTCGTGGTGGCTCTTCACCATGGCCACGATGTGCCCCAGGTGAACGAGCGGCGCCAGAATCTGCGCGCCGATGATGACATGCTGCTTCACATGCTCGAACTCATCGGGAGTGAGCGGCCCTTCCTTATTAACCACTGCGTCGCGCGTCCCGATCTTGCCGAGATCGTGCAGCCGGCCTGCCATCCGAACGTGATCGACCTCTTCTTCGGAAAGACTCAGCTCGGTCGCGATATTCGCGGATAGGTCCGCGACGCGCGCCGAGTGGCCACGCAAGTAGGGGTCCTTAGCCTCCAAGGCGTTGACCAGCACCTCGAGTGTCGCCGTGGAAATCCGCTCCAGGCGGTGGCGCTCGCGATGCAGTTCGGCAGTGCGGGTTGTGACCTCTTCCTTGAGCCATTGGTTCAGATGGCGATTCTCGAGATGCATTTCCCGGCGCTTGAGCGCGCGCTGGACGGCGCGGCCGAGATCGGCGAGCTCGATCGGCTTGGTGAGATAGTCCATCGCGCCGCGCTGCATGCAGAGCGCCGCGCTGGTCGCGTCGTTGACGGCGGTGAGCATCAGGATGGCGAGATCGGGCTCGATCTCGAGCGCCTGCGGCACAAGGTCCACGCCGCTGGTGCCGGGCATGCGGATATCGGACAGCATCAAGGCGACCTTGTGGAGGCGCAGCTGCTGCAGCGCCTCGTCGGCCGAGCTTGCCGCGTACACCTCGAACTGCTGCTGCTTCAGGTATTTCCGCAGCGCGTTCCGGATGGGTTCTTCGTCATCGACCACGAGGACGGTGACGATTCCCGCGGGAGCGGTCAACCTGATTCTCCTTGAAAAGCCAAGGCCAAACTAGGAATCGGCTGCGACGAACGCTAGGTCTACCGGGGCGGGAATGAGACGCGCCGCGAGTGCGCGGGCCAACAATTCATTGACAGCGCGCCGCCCAAGCTCTCCGTAGTCGACCGTGTAGGCGTTCACGTACATCCCGACGAAGCGGTCAGTGCGGTCTGCATCGAGGCCGCGGCTGAAGCCCTGCGCATGTCGCAGCGCCTCGGCGCGGTGGGCCAGGCCATATTCGATGCTCGCCTTCAAGTCGCGGGCAATCGCCCGCATCAGCTCGGCACCAAGATCTCGGCGAACCACATTGCCACCCAACGGCAATGGCAGCCGTGTCTCCTGGTACCACCACTCGCCCATGTCCGCCCAGAGATGCAGTCCGCGGCCCGCGAACGTGAGCTGACCCTCGTGAATGAGCAGTCCCGCGTCAGCCTTGCCCGCCGCCACGAACTCCTCGATCTGATCGAACGGCACGACGACGTGGCGCGCCTCGGGCTGATAGAGCCGGAGGGAGAGAAACGCCGTCGTCAGCTCTCCGGGAATGGCGACCAGGCGTCCAGCCAGCGCCTTCCGGGGATCGGCCGGTGCGCTCTCGCGCGCCACAATGCGCGGACCGTAGCGATCTCCGATGCTGGCGCCGTGGGCGAGCAGGGCGTAGCGATCCGCGAGATACGCGTACGCGTGCAGCGAGACGGCGGTGACCTCCAGCTCTCCGGCCAGCGCGCGCCGGTTCAAGCTTTCGATGTCACCGAGCTCGTGCACGTAACGGCGGCCGTCGGTATCGATCTTCCCGGCCGCCATCGCCCAGAACATGAAGGCGTCGTCGGCGTCGGGGCTGTGGGCGACGTGGATCGTGCGGGGAATCGTGGCGGTCACGACGTGCCGCCTCCGCTGCGGGTCTTGCGCTCAGCTTCGTTGTGGAAGTTCGTCAGTGCGTCGAGGTGGGCGTCTTGCCCGTATTCAGGTCGTTTCCGCGCCAGCTCGGCCGATTCATTGCGGAGAAAGTCCGCGTAGGCCCGGCGTTCTTCCGCGACATTACCCAACTGGTTGTACGCGTGCGCGCGCAACAGGTAGATGAATAGATGCGTCGGTATCGACTGCCGGATCGAATCCGCCTGCGCGAGTGCGGCCGTCGCATCGCCACCGGCGAGGTGCAGCAGGCCGACGTGATAGCGCGCATCGGCATCCAGGCTGGGCATCTGGCCATAGGCGCCAAGCGCCATCGGCAGAAAGAATTGGACACTGTCCGTCTTGCCGGTCTCCGCCAGAATCATGACGCGATTGAAAAGCCGGTTGGCGCGCTCTTCGGGGGACATCTGGGAGATGTCGGGAGCAGAGAGTTGGCAGGTTGCTCCGCTGTCGCTTGGGGCTCCCTCCCTGCTCCGCGCATCGCGACGACCGCGACGAGAGCACCTAACGCAGCCCCCGCCAGCGCCCATGGCAAGCCGGCCCGCCAGCCCGTCGCTCGGGCGGTGGCGACCGTTGCGCCGCATTTGTGACAGAACCGCGCCGTGGAGGAAAGTTGTGCGCCGCAAGCGTGACAAGTCATTGGGTGGGGAATGTAACTCGGGCAGGCAGGTGAGCGGGCTGGCGGCTCGCTCGAAAGCCGCTAGAGTAGTGGCCCATGGCCAGCCCGGAATACGGCAAGCACATGGGAGAGTTGAAGCGCGGCGAGCAACGCTGGGACGTCTACCTTGAGGGTCAGCCCGATACGTCGCTCGGCGCGGTGCGCGGGAGGATTCACTTCGTGAGCGGACAGCTCCACAAGGTGACGGGGTGGATCTTCCTCGAATGGCAGGACAAGGATATTCACGAGCGATTCGGGGAGTTTTCGGCGGTAGAGCTTTTGCACTTCGTGGAAGCGCTCTAGCGGACTTGCTGCACATTCGGGCGAACAGTTTGCACATTTCCACATCATAAACAGTCCCTGAGCCGGTTTTTCTTGCAATTCGTGCAATGATTTCTTGACACCATCCCATAGGCCGTCTAGCTTCCCGTATGGCCCGCCGCTTGCAAAGCATCTCATGGACTCGGGAAGGAGCCCCCACTCAATGACAGCAACGCTGGAACCGACCGTCGGCGCCGGTGCGAAAGCGTCCACCGGCACCTCTCCGTCGGATGTAATCCGCCGCGCCAAGGAAGCTGGTGTGCAGATCGTGGACGTACGGTTCACCGATCTGCCCGGCACCTGGCAGCATTTCTCGATTCCCTTGAAGGAGCTCGAGGAAGACACATTCACCGACGGTTTGGGATTTGACGGCTCGTCGATCCGCGGCTTTCAGGCGATCAACGAGAGCGACATGCTGCTGCTGCCGGATCCGAGCAGCGCGTTCGTCGATCCTTGCCTGGAGGTGCCGACGCTGTCGCTCACCTGCGACATCGTCGACCCGATTACCCGCGAGTCCTACTCGCGCGATCCGCGCTATGTGGCGCGCAAGGCCGAAGCGTTTCTGAAGAAGAGCGGTGTCGCTACGACGGCGTACTTCGGGCCCGAAGCGGAGTTCTACATATTCAACTCGGTGCGGTTCGACCAGAACGCGCACGAGGGCTACTACCACATCGATTCCGAAGAGGGGATCTGGAACTCCGGCGCCAACGGGACGGCGAATCTGGGCCACCGGCCGCGCCACAAGGAGGGGTATTTCCCCTGTCCTCCGACGGACCGGCTGCAGGATCTGCGGTCCAAGATCATGCTGGCGATGATCGCCGCCGGCATCGAAGTGGAAGTGCATCATCACGAAGTCGGCACGGCCGGCCAGACCGAGATCGACATGCGCTATAACACCTTGGTGCGCATGGCCGACCAGGTCATGATGTACAAGTACATCGTGAAGAACGTGTGCTCGAAGAACGGCTATACGGCGACGTTCATGCCCAAGCCAATGTTCGGCGACAACGGCTCGGGGATGCACGTGCACATGAGCCTCTGGAACGGCACGAACAATCTGTTCTTCGACAAGAACGGCTACGCGTTGATCTCCGACTCGGCGCGCTGGTACATCGGCGGGCTGATCAAGCATGCGGCCGCGCTGCTCGCCTTCGCGGCACCGACGACGAACAGCTATCGCCGCCTGGTTCCGGGCTACGAGGCGCCGATCAACCTGATTTACTCGCAGCGCAACCGCTCGGCGATCTGCCGCATTCCCATGTATTCGACGTCGCCGAAGGCGAAGCGGCTGGAGTTCCGGGCGCCGGATCCATCGGCCAACCCGTATCTCACGTTCGCAGCGCTGCTGATGGCCGGCCTCGACGGCATCAAGAACAAGATCGAGCCGCCGAAGCCGATGGACGTGGATTTGTACGAGCTGGAACCGGAAGAGCGGCAGCATGTCAAGAACACGCCGGGAAGCCTGCAGGAATCGCTGGCGGCGATGGAGGCCGACCATGCGTTTCTGCTCGACGGTGGAGTGTTCACGCAGGACCTCATCGATACCTGGCTGAAGATGAAGCGAGTCAAGGATGTCGACGCCGTCGCGTTACGTCCGCATCCGTACGAATTCTTCTTGTATTACGACGCCTGACTACTAGGGCGGTAATGGCGGTAAGAGGCGGTAATGGGCGGTAAAAGCCTGTTACCGCCTTTTCCCGCCCTATTCCCGCCCGTTACCGCCCTACATCATGACAACCAAACGCGAAATCCTCGACGCCGCAAAAAAGCAGGACGTCAGTTCCCTGCGCCTTCAATTCACCGACATCCTCGGCGTCAACAAGAATGTCGAGGTGCCCGAGAGCCAGTTCGAAAAGGCGCTCGAGGGCGACATCATGTTCGACGGCTCTTCGATCGAAGGCTTCGTCCGGATCGAGGAATCAGACATGGTGTTGCGTCCTGATCTGGAGACCTTCCGGGTGCTGCCGAATGGTGACGCGGCGGGGAAGGTCGCCCGCGTGATCTGCGACATCTACAATCCTGACGGCTCGTCGTTCGCCGGGTGCACGCGCCAGGCGCTGCAGCGCCAGATCGCGAAAGCGAAGGCGCTGGGCTACGAGATGATGGCCGGTGTCGAGGCCGAGTTTTTCATCTTTCAATTGAATGCGGACGGTGAGCCGACCACGGTAACGCACGATCACGGCGGCTACTTCGACCAGACACCGGTCGATCGCGCCGAGGAGATTCGCCGCCTGATCGTGAAGGATCTCGTCGCCATGGGGTTTGAAGTCGAAGCGGGGCACCACGAGGTGGCGCCAGGGCAGCACGAGATCGACTTCCGCTATGCCGAGGCCCTCGAGACGGCCGACAATCTCGCCACGTTTCGATTCGTGGTGCGGAACGTAGCGTACCGGCATGGGTTCCTGGCGACATTCATGCCCAAGCCGATCTTCGGCCAGAACGGGTCGGGCATGCACACCCATCAGTCACTCTTCCGGAAAGGCGCGAACGCGTTCCACGATTCCAAGGCGAAATGGGAGCTGTCCGTCGTCGCGCTGCAGTACATCGCGGGGCTACTGAAGCATGCCCGCGGCTTCTGCGCGGTCACCAATCCGCTGGTAAACAGCTACAAGCGACTGGTCCCGGGTTATGAAGCCCCAACCAACGTGGCGTGGTCGATGCGCAACCGATCCCCGCTGGTCCGCATCCCCGACCGCCGCGGCATCGGCACCCGCTGCGAGCTGCGAATGCCCGATCCATCGGCGAACCCGTACCTGGCCCTCGCCGTCCAGCTCGCGGCCGGGTTGGATGGCGTCGAGCGCAAGCTCACCCCCCCCGATCCGGTGAACAAGAACATCTTCGAGATGAGCTTCCGCGAGCGGCGCAAGTATCGGATCGATGAGCTCCCGCGCGATCTCCACGAGGCGTTGGACATGCTCGAGAAGGACGACGTGATCCGTGACGCCCTGGGGCCCCACATCTACGAGCGGTTCGTGGAGGCCAAGCGGGAGGAATGGCAGGAGTACATCGGCCGCGTGAGCGAATGGGAGGTCGAGCGCTACCTGGCCCAGTACTAGACGGCGTTTTCCCTCCTCAGCGTTACTCTTCCCCCAGCGGCACAGTGTCTGCATATTCATGCAAGTATTGCACGAATAGACATGCATGTGTGGCTTTTAGTAGTATGAAGCTGCAAAGTGGACATGAAATCGTGCATTCTATGCACAAATCTAGTGACACCGCAAACGCCCGAGGGGGACATGGACGCCAACACCGTTGCCATCAATTTCGTCTGGACGCTGGTCGCCGGTTTTCTCGTGATGTTTATGCAGGCCGGCTTCGCGCTGGTCGAGACTGGCTTCACGCGCGCGAAGAACGCCGCGCACACGATGACGATGAACTTCATGGTGTACGGCATCGCGATGTTGGCTTACTGGGCCGTGGGCTTCGCGCTGCAAGCGGGCGGCGTGGGACCGCTCGGCACGTTGGGCGGCTACGATCAGCTGTCGCATGAAGTCTCGGTAACGATCGGCGGGAAGGCCTGGGGCCTCTTCGGCGGAACCGGGTTCTTCCTCACCGGCGTCGCGTACACCGCGCCGGTTTTCGCCTACTTCCTGTTCCAGATGGTGTTTATGGACACCGCGGCCACGATCCCGACTGGGGCGCTGGCCGAGCGGTGGAGATTCGTCGCGTTCGCGGTGTTCAGCGTGTTCGTCGGAGCATTTATTTATCCGATTTACGCCAACTGGACCTGGGGCGGCGGCTGGCTCGCGATGCTCGGCAAGAACCTCGGGCTTGGTCATGGCCATGTCGACTTCGCGGGATCGTCGGTGGTGCACATGACGGGCGGTGTCATGGCGTTCATCACCGCGATTCTCCTGGGCCCGCGGCGCGGGAAATTCAACGCCAACGGGACGGCGAACGCGATCCCGGGCCACAACATCCCGATGGCGTTGGTCGGCACGTTCATCCTCGCTTTCGGATGGTTCGGGTTTAACGCCGGATCGACGCTGGCGGGCTCTGACCTGCGCATCGGGGTCATCGCGACGAACACGATGCTGGCTGGGGCAGCGGGAGGGCTGACGGCGATGCTGTACGTGTGGCGCAAGTACGGCAAACCCGATCCGTCGATGTTGGCGAACGGGACTCTCGCAGGACTCGTCGCGATCACCGCGCCGTGCGCGTTCGTGACCGCGCCCTCCGCCGTCCTGATCGGCGGCGTGGCGGGAGTACTGGTCTGCGCGGCGGTGCTCTTCATCGAGCGATCGCTGAAAATCGACGATCCGGTGGGCGCGATCTCGGTGCATGGGGTGTGCGGCCTATGGGGGGTTCTGTCGGTCGGCCTGCTCGCGGATGGAACCTATGGGGCCGGCTGGAACGGCGTCGACGGCGCCGTGCGCGGGTTGTTTTACGGTGACCCCTCGCAGCTCATGGCACAGCTGGTGGGCGCGGTGGCCAACTTCGTCGCGGTCGGAGCCATGGCGTACGTCGCCTACAAGGTTACCGGGCTCGTAGTCGGCGGTCATCGCGTGTCCGCTGAAGTCGAGGAGCTCGGGCTCGACGTGCCGGAGATGGGTGTGGAGGCGTACCCCGGCACGCCGGAAGCTGCGACGATCGTAGTCATCGACGAGCAGCCTGTGACCGTGGCCGGGGAACCGGCCTTTGCGCCCCAGCCGGAGCCGATCTGATGCGCCCCCGGCAGATCGAGCTTGCGGTGTTGCTGCTGCTGCCCGGCGTGCTCGCCGGGCAGGTCAAACTCACCGGGTTTGCCGAGGCGTCGTACGCGTATTCGCGGCATTCGAGCGGCGACTCGATCATCGTCGGACGGTTGTACGACCGGTTTCACAACCAATACATGCTCAACGCGCTGGCGGTCGTGCTGGACAGACCGTACGACGCCGCGAAGTTCAGCGCCGGCTTCCACACGGAACTGATGTTCGGGCAGAATGCGACCTTGATCAAATCGGCCGGGGTCGACTTGGGGGCTCAGCTTGACATTCCCCATCTCTACGTCACTCTGAACGTCCCGACCGCCGGTGGCAAGGGGGGCGGGGTGCAGCTCAAATTCGGGCGCATCCCCACTCTGCTGGGGCTCGAGGTGATCGAGACCTACGTCAACCCGAACTGGTCGGAGGGGAACCAGTTCATCTATGTTGAGAACTTCACCGGACTCGGCGCCAGTCTGGAAGCCAAGCTGAACAAATATGTGGACGCGCAGTTCCGCGTGATCAATGGGTGGGACCTCGTCCGCGACAACAATCGTCGCAAGTCCGTGATGGGACGCGTCGGCCTCTATCCCGACGCGGCGACCTCGATCGGCATCGTCGGGTTTTGGGGCCCGGAGCAGCCGAATAACAACCTCGCGAATCGGTACGGCGTCCAAGGGCTGCTGTGGCGCAAGGTCGGCAAAGCCGGGCTGTGGATGCAGGCCGACTACGGAAAAGAAGAGAACGCGGCCTGGTGGGCCCTGGGAGGCTGGACGACCTATGACGTGAGCGCCGCGATCGGCTTGGCACTGCGCGGCGATTACGTGAACGATGAGAATGGCGCCCGGACCAGTGGAGTCCTGGGATTTCCCGCCAACACGGGGCACCGGTTCGGGAGCGCCACGGCGACGCTGAACGTGCGCGCCTGGCCTGGCGCCATCGTCCGTCCCGAGCTGCGCTACGACCGCTCCACGCTGCACGCCTTCGACACCAGCAAGGATCAGCTCACGGCCGCACTGGCCGTGGTATACGTCTTCTGACCCTTCCCTGATTGCCGGGGCGGCTTCGGCTGCCCCGGCGTAGGAACTCCCGCTCCAAACGGCTGGCGTCGGGGTATGAGGCGCCCGATACGCTCGGCGTGCACATTTACGGGCCTTCGTCGAAGCGGATCAAATGGCAGGAGTACATCGGAAAGGTCAGTGAGTGGGAGCTCGAGCGGTACTTGAGTGCGTATTGACGCTGAGTATGGGGAGCTCGGCCAGCGCGTGCGATATCCTGCCGCGGCCAGGCGACACCCAGGGAGTGCAGCAAGCAGGACGGTGGGAGCAGCACGGCCGCATCATCGTTGCGCCTGACCCGCGCTTCACCGTGGTCCACCTGCGCGTCGATACCAACCTCACCGAGCGCCACGACGTGCTGCTCGCGCGGTTCGATTTCGATCCGAGCGACGCGCTGGGTGACGAGTACGCGCTGACCGTCGCGCTCGATCTCAGCGACGCGCGGCGACTCTCCGCCGGTCATCGCTATCGGCTGGGAGACTCCATTCCCGCTTGGGGAACGGTGACGTGCCTGTGCCGGCCCATGCGACCGGATTCCGTGCGCGGGACGTACATGATGCAGACGCGGGGCTCGCGACAGATCGCGGGACGGATCGACGCGACGCTGTATTTCACCGCCTGGGACGATCCGACCCGGCACGCCACGTATCGACTGCGGCAGCGCATTCACGGAGTACGACCCTGACGACAGTTGGGCGGTTTGGCGGTTGGGCGGTTGGGGTGGTGGCATTGCTAACCGCCCAACCGCTGAACCGTTTAACCGCCCAGTCCGATTCCCACCCCCAGACAATCGACACGATCATCATCGTGAACGGCAACGTCTTCGACCAGGAGGACGCCGCGCCGGACTGGGTCGCGCGTCTCGCGAACGGGCTGCATATGCGGACGCGCCAGTGGGTGATCCGGCGGCGCCTCTTGGTGAACCGCGGCGATCCCTTCGATCGCGCGCGCGTGGAGGAAACCGAGCGATCGCTGCGCACGCTCGGGGTATTCCGCTCGGTGCGCGTGGATACGGTTCGTCAGCCCGGCGGGAAGCTTGCGGTGCAGGCCGTGACGTCGGATGGCTGGAGCACCCAACCCCAGGCGAGCTTCACGAGCGTGGGCGGCGACAAGACGTGGGACGTGGGCCTCATCGAGCGCAATTTTCTCGGGACGGCCACGGAGCTGGCGCTCATTTACGGACACAATCCCGATCGGAGCCGTCTCGATTTCGACTTCATCAACCCGCACTTCTTCGGCCGCCGCACGTCGCTCATTCTCCGTTACAGCGATCTCTCCGACGGCCATCACGGCGAATGGCACTTTGGCGTGCCATTTCACGAGACCTCGGCGCGACACTCGCTCGAGACCTACGGGGAAGTCGCAACCGAGCGCGTCCTGCAGTTTCGTGACGGGGCGCGCCTCGACAGCTCGAGCCACCATTTGTTTCGTGTGGGAATGACGGGCGGGGTCGCGTTGCACGCGACGAGTCACCAATACACGCGCCTGTGGGGTGGTTGGGAGTGGCGCCGCGAAGACTTCGTGGCCTTTGGGACCGCCCCGGTTCCCTACTCGGTATTCAGCGCGTTCCGGGCGGGAGCGGAAATCGGGGTAGTGCGGTTCCGGGTTCTGGAGCACTTCAATTCCTACGCACGCCGGGAGGACGTGGATCTCTCGCCGACGCTCCGGATCGGCCTGGTCGTGCAATCGGGCGTGGGTTATGAACTGAGCGGGCAAACCTCCGCCGTGTGGCGACGAGGATTTGCACTCCTGCGTGCGGACGCGAACGGCGTCGACACGACTCGCACGGTGCTCCAGCTCACCGTGGTGAGTCAGAACGTCCGGCGCCACACGCTGATCGCACATGCCGAAGGTGGACTCGTGACCAATCCCAAGCCGGGACGGGAGTTCGATCCGTGGCTCGTGCAGCGCGGCCCCCGGCTGTTCGGCGTTCACGACTTCACCGGCACACGGACTACCTGGTTCGTGCTCGAGGATCGCATCCTGCTCGCCGACGACATCCTCGGACTGATGGCCGCGGGCATTGCGCCGTTCCTCGACTACGGCGGCGCGTGGTATGGGGACGAGCGGGCCAGGCAGGGTGGGGACGTGGGTCTATCGCTGCGGTTCGGTCCGACGCGTGCGGTACGTGGCGAAGCCGCAGAAATGGCATTCGGCTATCGCTTCGGGGACGGCGTGAAGGGAAAACGCTGGGCGTTCACGTTGCGGAAAGGCTTTTCATTCTGACGCTCAAGGGGCAAGCATGATGACGAAGGTCGACTGGATCGGCTGGCTGGCGACCGCCGTGTTCCTGGTCTCGTATTTCACCAAGACGCCGGCGGGGTTGCGTCGCGTGCAGGGCATGGCTGCAGGGTTGTGGGCGCTGTA
>Ga0209577_10003732_pt1 | contig 14329 bp, 14 predicted proteins | sample GraSoiAngelo_109_FD_185874 | JGI IMG/M metagenome (GOLD analysis project Ga0209577, IMG submission 185874) | Grasslands soil microbial communities from the Angelo Coastal Reserve, California, USA - 14_0903_12_20cm (SPAdes) (version 2) | ecosystem: Environmental > Terrestrial > Soil > Grasslands...
TGAAAGGAGGATCATTGTGACGGCCGGAAACGACGAAGGGACACCCTCGACGCAGGGCCCTTTTAGCGGGCAGGCGGGTCACGCGGAGGAACACGACTTGGCAGTGAGTCACGGACTGGGGGAATCGATCGCCGGCGCGACGCGGGCCCACCGCCGTCTCGAGCAGACGGTGGACGGGATCGATGATGAAGTCGCTCGTCGTCCGACCACGCTGCCGGGGTGGACCGTGGGGCACGTGTTGACGCACCTCGCGCGCAACGCTGACTCCCACGCTCGCATGCTCGATGCGGCGTCGGACGGCCGCGCGGTCGAGCAATACGCGGGTGGCTACGAGCAGCGCAGCGCGGACATCGAAGTAGGCGCAGGCCGTTCGGCCGCGGAGCTCGTCGACGACGTACGAGCGTCGATCCAGCGGCTTGAAGGCGCGTGGGAACGGATGACTCCGCGCGCATGGCATGGGCATGGGTTCGCCAATGGAGCCGAGTGGCCGTGTCGAGTGATGCCGTTCCACCGTTGGCGTGAAGTCGAGCTACATCACGTCGACCTGGGATTGGGATATTCGCCCGACGACTGGCCGCTCGACTATGTGCGCCGTGAATTGGAGTTGGCGGCCGCAGCGCTCCCAGAGCGAGCCGACGGCAGCGACGCTGCCGCACTCCTGGCGTGGCTCGTCGGGCGGTCTGACGAGACTGGTGATATCCGGCTTGCGCCATGGCAAACGAAACCCGAGCACTATCACATGCTTCCGAGTTTCCTCGCCGATCTCGACACTCGTCTTGTGACGGTGTTCCGATCTCGACTCCGAGAAGAGGCGAAGGGTGAGTACGACCTAGTCGCCCTCGAGATGGCATCGATCGCTAGGACAATGCCTGGCTTTCTCGAACTAAAGACGTTCACTGCCGATGACGGCGAGCGTGTCTCCGTCGTCACATTTGCCAATCAGGAGGCACAATCAGCGTGGCGCGATCACCCCGACCACCGTGTTGCGCAGCAGTTGGGCCGGTCGAACTTCTATGACTCGTACGACATCCAGATTTGCCGAGTGGTTTCCGAACGTTCGTTCCGGCGTCAGGTTCTGACGGAGGGCGTCAATGCTGAGCGCTGAATGGCGAAGTGGATGGCCTGGGCGTCGAGGCCCGCACGATGCGCGCGAGCACGGTCCAAGGACGGCATCGACATCGAGCGCCATTTTCGAGGGTGGCGCGGCGCGATGAGTGCCAGCGTGATCGCGCAATTGGGCCCGAAGCTCCCAGCCGATCTGCTTGCGCGACGAACCGAGCTTCCGCGCAAGCCCGCTGGCGTCGAACTATCCAGCGATCGCTTGGCGGTGCGTCCCTATAGACGGAGTGATGGCGAGGAGCTCCACTCGATCTCGAACGGCGCAGCGGTTGAGCGCCTCGGCCGTGCCGTACGTGCCTACGACGCCGACGCGCTCGTGTGGCGGTTCCTGCCCGCCGGACCGTTTGGAGACGAGGTGCAGCTCGTTGCGTTTCACGACTGGGTCGAGTCCCTGCCTGACGCACGTGCCTTCGTGGTAGCCGATCGTCCCACCGGTCAACTCGTCGGGTCGTTGAGTTACCTCGCCAGCGACCCAACACATCTCAAGGTCGAGATTGGCAATGTCTGGTACACGCCAGCGGTGCAACGGGCCGGCGTGAACGCCGAGGCGACGATGTTGCTCGTGCGCCACGCGGTCCGTTTGGGGTACCAACGGATCGAGTGGAAGTGCCACGTCGATAACCACCGCTCGCGGCGCGCCGCGCTTGCGCTCGGGTTCCGCTTCGAAGGGATCCAGGAGGGGCACTACATCATCAAGGACCGACGACGAGATACGGCGTGGTATCGGATGCTGGCGGAGGAACTGGCGACCTCAAGTGGTACGCCGTGAGCGGGCCGACGAGGACAGCGGAGCGGGATACGACCTTCATCACGCGCCTTGACGCGGCGGGCGATGGGCCACGTCTGGCGGTGAAAGATCTGATCGACGTCGAGGGAGTCGTCACCACGGCGGGTTGCCGGGCGGTCGCAGATCAGGGTTCTCCGGCAAGTTCTGATGCGCCCCTTATGTCGGGCGCCAGGGCGGCCGGAGCGCGCATTGTCGGGAAGACGAACATGCACGAACTGGCCTGCAGTAGCACGGGCATCAATCCGGCGTTCGGGACGCCTATCAACCCGCTCGACGCCGCGCTGATTCCTGGAGGATCCTCAAGCGGATCTGCGGTCGCAGTCGCTACCGAGGAGGCCGATGTCGCGTTCGGCACCGACACGGCGGCGTCCATCCGCATTCCGGCCGCTTGTTGCGGCATCGCGGGCCTCAAGCCTACGCACGGTCGGATTTCTTTGGAGGGCGTCTGGCCTCTCGCTCCAAGCCTCGACACAGTCGGTCCGATGGCACGCGACGTCGACGGATTGCTCGTCGGGATGCAGCTGCTGGAGCCTGGTTTCGACGCCCGGGCCGAGGTGCCGGATACTGCTGGTCGGCTCCGACTGCCCAAGGTCGATCCGGCCCTTGAGCAAGCGATCGATAGCGCGTTGGCAGCCGCTGGCCTCCACGCCCAAGATGTCAGCGTTCGTGGTTGGCGAGACGCGTGGAATGCAGGTGGGACGATCCTGCTTGCCGAGATGTCGGAGGTAGACGGTCATCTCCTTGCGTCTCGAGACCGACTGGGTGACGATCCAATAGCCCTCCTCGAGATGGCCGCCACACTGGACGAGGCGTCGGTCGCTGCCGCTCGAGCTACTGGACGTCGTTGGCGGGCATCGTTCGGCGAGCTTGTACGACAGGTCCAGGTTGTCGCCCTGCCAACCCTGCCGTGCTTTCCGCCAAGGTTGGACGAGGCCGACCCGTTGCAGCTGACATCGCTGACGATGCCCGTCAACCTGGCCGGGTTCCCCGCAGTCTCAATCCCTATCCCGGCGCCCGGTCCCGTGCCAGCGAGCCTTCAGATCGTCGCTGGCCCGGGAGAGGAGGCGACGCTGCTGGCGATGGCCAGTGTTGTGGAGGCGGCCTGTCGGTAAGGAGTGATTGCTCTCTGGCATGCACGACGGGGCGCCGCGCCCGCATGGCGTAGGAGAGACGGTGTCGGAGGAGGCGTTCCGACACGTCTTGGCCGGGCGGCTACAACCCCGGAACGATCGTTTCGCTCCGAACCACGATCCCCCCGCCCATGAGGGCGTACAACTGGTCGAAGCCCGTACGGATGACCAGCTGGGTATCGCTTCCTTCCCACCCGTGACCTGCGAAGGGGCTGGCGTACTGCTGACCCGCTGCGCTGAAGACGGGCTCAGCAGCGATGCCTGACAGCGTCGTCCCAGACTCGCCGTCACCGCGTCCGATGACAGTGAGCTGGTGTGCAGGTATGCCGACCGCGGTCAGCGCCGCCGTCATCTCCGGGCTCTGGTTGGTTGGGACGAGGCCGTCGTCAAGGCCATTGATGACGACGACCCCGCGAAGGCCCGTCATGTCTCGGGCTCGGGCCACGTTCGTCGCCTCTACATAGCGGCCCGGGACTGCCTCGATCGGACCACCGTTTTCCTCTTCGATCTCTTGGCGCGCCAGGGCTGCCGTGGGATTCACGGGAGCAAGCGCACGCGCCGCGGTGTACTCCTCGACGAGGTTGTTGGCGCCTTCGACATCGACCCAGTAGTCAAAGAGCGGGCGCCCGGTGCGACGGACGGCGTCTGTGGACGCCACAGCCAGTCCGGACGCGTTTCCACCCATGCTGATCCCAAAGGCGAAGACCTGCTTGATCGAGGGGTAGGCGTGCAAGAAGTATTTTGCGGCCGCGATCGAGTCGGCCGCGCCTTCTCGTACGAACCACCCGTAGTTCGGTACGGGCGTCTGGCGCTGACGCGAGTAATCCATAGCGACGCCGATTGCGCCGTGAGCAGCGACTTGCTGGAGGTGTCGTCGCCACGCGCATGAGTCGTTGCCGTGGCCATGGAACATGACAACAAGCTGTTGCGGCCGACGTGTCGTCGGTAAGGCGTACCGGCCCGCTGGCAACCCGAGGTCGCTCGTCAACTGAATGCCGTCGTCGCTCATGGTCGACAAACGGGGATCGTTTTCCTGTGAGCACGGCGTTTCAGCCAGCGCCGCACGCTGAGGCAGGACGAGCAGAGCGATCGTCAGCGCACCAAGACAGGCGAGGGCGCTGATCAGCCGTCGAGTGGTCCTCCGACGGGTTCGTCTCATCCTGTCGCCCCTCTCTCCACGCGTCGTTACGACTGAGCGCCATTCGCTACGCCAAGCGACCATTCCTGCCGGTGGGGACGATGTGTGACGTTTGACCGGGCTATCGCGGCGTGAGGTTCGCTACGCACCTATTAGTAAGAGGACTCGCAGCGCGTTGCTTCCGTCAGCTCAGGCCGGGCGCCGGTTGTCATTCCGACGCGACGACGCTGGCCAGGAGTGATATCCCTTCTTCGAGTCGGCGCTCGTGAGAGGCCGCGAATCCGAGCACGAGGCCGGGGCGCGCGCTGCGTCTGTGGGCGTAATGCTCGCCGAGGCCCGCGAGGCGTATTCCACGGTCTCGTGCGTCTGTGATGACCGATAGTTCATTGACGTCTGTGCGCAGTAGAACGAGAGCACTCAGGCCGGCTTCGATACCACGAATTTCGGCGTCGGGAAGCGACGACGAGACAGCGTCGATGAACGCCCTACGGCGTCGCGCGTAATGACGACGCATCCGGTGGAGGTGGCGTGCGAAATCGCCGGATCCGATGAAGGCCGCAAGCGCGAGCTGCTCCAGAATCGCACACCCGCCATCCGCCAAGCGCTTCGCTCGGAGCATCGGCCCGCGCATCCGCTCGGGAAGGACTGCCCAGCCGATTCGCAGCGCTGGCGCCAGCACTTTGCTCGCTGAGCCGACGTACATGACGAGGTCGGGCGAGACACCGTGGAGCGATCCAACGGGCCTCCTGTCATAGCGAAACTCCGCGTCGTAATCGTCTTCGATGATCAGGGATTTGGTTGACTGGGCCCAGTCCAGCAGCGCAGAGCGCCGGCTCGGCGCAAGGACGACACCGGTTGGGGCTTGGTGCGCAGGCGTCACGACCACCGCGTCAGCGCCAGTCTCGGCCAAGCGCTCTACCGAGATTCCGTCATCGTCGACAGGCACGGGCAGGACATCGAGCCCGGCGTCCTTCGCGATGGCGCTCGTCAGGAAGAATCCGGGGTCTTCGATGGCGATGGCGCGTGCGCCGGCGCGGACGAGCGCTCGGCACACCAGCGCGAACGCCTGTGTGAACCCAGCAGTGATCATCACCGAGCCCGCCTCGGTTCGAACACCTCTACTCATGCCAAGAAATGACGCCAGCTCGTCACGAAGCTCGGGCGCCCCGGCGCCGTCGTCGTAGCCCAGCCTTGCCGTCGGCATGCACTCACTCGCCTTCCGTACTGCGCGGCTCCAGGCCATGCGCGGAAACTGCTCGAGATCTGGAAGCCCGGGGTGAAAGTCGTAGAGGACGCCGGGGCTTGGCGAGCGGGTTGCGCCCGTCGATCGTCGTCGGCGTCCATCGAGCGATGCGACCGTCGTTCCAGATCCGTGCTTGCCGAGCAGATAGCCCTCTGCGATGAGCTGTGAGTACGTCTCGGTGATGACACCGCGCGAGACACCGAGCTGCGATGCGAGGGCGCGCGAGGAGGGCAGGCGAACTCCCGGGCGCAGCTGCCCCCGGCGTATGGCGGTGCGCAGCTGGTCCTCGAGCGCCGGGCGCACACGATGCCCATCTGGCAGCTCCAACAGCAGGTCCGCGACCGCTCGTTCCAAAAGTGGTCCTCTTATTTATCGATGAACTGGTCCGAATATGCGGACCACTTCAAGGTTAGGTTCACAGGGTGCCTGGAGCGAAACACTCCGTCAACACGGTCCTGCAAACCGGCGCCGTCGCCGCACACCTCCATCTCATAGCGGCGGCCACGACGGTGGGGGGTGTGGAAGTGGCACGCCGGCCGAAATCTGGCCCCCCGGGCGATTCGCTCAACGAACGGCATGACATGCGCGTCGCTGCGCGCGTCGTCCGCACGTCCCGATGAAGGTCTTCTTGGCCGGGGCCACCGGCGCGCTCGGTCGCCCGCTTGTGAAGCGACTCGTGGCAGCCGGCCACTCGGTCGACGCACTGACGAGGACACCGGCAAAAGCCGCCTGGCTGGAGGCGGCGGGCGCCCAGCCCGTCGTCGCCGACGCCATGGATCGCGTCGAACTTGTCCGCCTAGTGGAAAAGAGCCGACCAGACGCGGTGCTGGACGAGCTGACCGATCTGCCGAGCAGGCTCGGGTCCCGTCCGTTCGCGCATTTCTACGACCGAATGACGCCCCTGAAGGCAACGGCGAGTCCCGCTCTCCTCGAGGCGGCGATCTCCGTCGGTGCTCGGATGCACCTCATGCAGAGCATCGCCTTCGCGTATGCGCCAGGCGGAGCAGCGCGCAAGAGCGAGGACGACGAACCGTACAGTGATCCGCCGCCTCCTTGGGACCAGGTCATGCCGCCATTCGCCAGTGCAGAGGCGGCTGTCCTTCTCTGTAAAGACCTCGTCGGCGCTGTCATGCGATACGGCTTCTTCTACGGGCCGGGCACGCACTACGCGAACGACGGCGCAATCACGGCGATGGTACGGCGTCGGCGGTACCCAGTGATTGGCAGCGGCGAAGGCCTGCACTCGTTCATCCACGTCGAAGACGCCGCGGCCGCGACGGTCGCGGCGCTTGAAGGCGGTGCCGCTGGCCCGTTCAACGTTGTCGACGACGAACCTGTCGCCGAACGCGAATGGGTACGACATGTGGCGCGGTTGGTCGGCGCCGCCCCACCCCGTCATGTGCCCCGATGGCTCGCACGAATCGCGGCAGGACCGTTGGCAGTCCACTTCGCTACGACGCTGCGCGGTGCATCCAATGACAGGGCTAAGGCGAGGTTGGGGTGGTCGCCGAGTCGGCCGAATTGGTACGACGGAATACGCGAGGAGCTCAGACAACGATGAAAACAAGAATTCCGGGTTGGACGCGGGTCGTGCTTGCGTTGATCGCACTCGCCGACCTGGAGACAGGCGCGTGGGCGCTCGTATCGCCACGGTCGTGGTACGAGCGCTTTCCTGGGTTTGGTCGCCATTGGATCGTCGCGGTCGGCCCGGCGTTCAACGAGCATCTAGTGCGCGATGCGGCCGCGGGTTTCTTCGCCGTCGGCCTCGGCGCTGCAATCGCGGCGGTGTGGCCTCGCCGCGACTTCGTGATCCTTGCCAGCGCGCTCGTGGTCGTCCACTCGTTGCCGCACTTCCTGTACCACGTGACGAATCCCGTGCCCGCACTCTCGACGACCGACGTCATCACTGGTGTGTGGGGTCTCGCATTGGAGAGTGCTGCAGGCCTGGCCGTCTTGGCTACCGCGCTTCGTACGCGAGCGTCGGATGCAAGCGAATCGGTCGACGCCTCGCTCGCGGGCACCGCCCAGCGTGAGAACGGAAGGCGCCGGGCGGCGGCACGTATGCGATAACGCCGACCGGCCATGCCCCAGGACCATTCCATCGGCGCGTTGTCAGCTTCAGCCTTGTGGGACCGCAGTCTCAGCCGCGCTCGTCGGCGCTGCCGGCGAGTTCAACGTCGATCCAGGTCCGGACGGCGTCGAAGATCTCCTCGAGACGACACGAGTACGCGATCACGGATCATGCGTGCCGAAGTCGCCCACGTTCAGGCGGAGCGGATCCCGTCCGTCGTCAGCCAAGCGCGTATCACGAGCCGAGTCGAGACGCGCTCGTTAGGTTCAAACGGAAAGTGAAAGATCGCTGCGTGCGATGTTGTTGTCGTCCACACGCGCCCCAGCACGCCGAGAGTGCGCTCGTGCTATCTCGCGGGCGCAAAGCATTCTGCAACGTCTGTTCCTCACTTAGAAGTGAGCCCGAACGGTGGCGATAGACCTCATCACCCACGACTGGATCGTAAGCAAGCACGAAGCCGACGAAGGAGAGTGACATGGGCCCCATAGCCGTAACGGGAGGCACGGGGATGCTCGGCCAACATCTTGTACCTGTCCTGGTCGGCCACGGCGCCGAGGTGCGCGTGTTGTCTCGAGGTCGACACGCTGCACCCGCAGGTGCCCAGTCCGTTACGGGGGATGTCCTCGATGCTCCTTCGCTCGACGCGGCCTTCGACGGTGCGGATGTTGTGATTCACGCTGCCAGCTCCGCCATGCGCAAGGCGCGCCTCACCGAGGTGGAGGGGACCAGGAACGTGGTTTCTGCCGCGGCCCGAGCCGGTGCCTATCTCGTCTATGTGTCGATCGTGGGCGTCGATCGACATCGATTTCCCTACTACCGCGCAAAGTGGGCGGCGGAGCAGGTCGTTGAACGTTCGCCGGCTGACTGGGCCATCCAACGAGCGACACAGTTTCATGATCTGATTGATCGCTTCCTCTCCGGACCTCTCTTCCCGGCTACGAGGCGGATGCGGTTCCAGCCCGTAGACGCCACGGAGTTCTCGGAGCGGTTGTGGGAGCTTGCCGAATCTCGCGCCACCGGGCGGCGCCCAGACTTCGGTGGGCCCGAAGTCTTGGGAATACGAGATCTTCGACGTGAGCGATCGCGAGTGGTGGGGCGGTCGGCTCTTCTCGTTCCTGTGCCGCCAGTTGGGTTTCTGCGGGACTTCGATAGAGGTCTTCACCTTGCCGAGACGAGCCGCGCAGGCCAGGTCACGTGGAGTGGGTGGCTCAAGGCGGGCGTCGACGTCTCCTCGTAGTCGGCACGCGATGCGGCGCCGCTAGTTCGTAAAGAACTCCACAACCTCCGCCACGGCATCCTCGGGGGCATCCTCTTGGAGGTAGTGCCCAGCGTCGGAGATCCGACCCACGGTCGCATGACCCACAAAGTCCTGCCACTCATCGATCACCGACGGACCGAAGAGGGGGTCGCGCATCCCCCACACGAGGCGGACAGGGACGTCGCCCAGGTTGTCACGAAGCCTTCGAGCGACTCGCCTGTTCAAAGTCGCAAACGGCTCGTCGCGCCGCTCCGGTATCTGGCGAGGGAAGGCCAGAATTCCGGCGCGGGACCGTCTATCAGGGTGCGGCGCGAGGTATGCCGCTTTCACCGATTCCGTCAGCCGTTCTGGGTGGGCCAATCCTTCGGAGAACAGGAATCGACGAGTCATTACGTCGGCGCCCTTGAAGAGCACCTCGCCGACACCGCGCGAACGAAGGAGACGGTTTCTCTTTCGTCCGCTCATGGTCCCCGGCAACACCGGCGGGAACGTATTGAACAGCAATAGCCGACTCAAGGAGTTCGGTCGCTCGCTGGCCCACGAGAGCGCGATAGGTCCGCCCCAATCGTGAACGACGAGCGAGCACGTCGTGATGTCCAGGCTCTCGAGAAGCGCCGCCAAGCGCAGGACGTGCGCCTCGATGCAGTAGCTGCTCTCGTCCGGAGGCTTATCCGATCGGCCGAAACCGAGCAAGTCAGGAACGATGACGCGGTGGCCGATGTCTAGGAGCGGCGTGATCAAGCGACGGTAGAGAAATCCCCACGTCGGGTTCCCGTGCACGAGCACGACGGGCGCCCCGCTGCCCTCGTCTGCGTAATGCAGGCGCCCGTCTGGATGCTCTAGGAAATGCGGCGCGAACGGCCACTCGCCGTCGAACGTCCAATCGGTCTCGGTCGCGCTCATGACACCCGGATCGGGATCGTCATCGATGAGCCCAAGAAGCAGCGTTCGACTGCGGTGGTCATGGCTCGGTCAGACCGACCAACGACATCGCATCGGTCGAGAACTGACGTCCGGTATATCGCGACCCGACTCGACTCCACCGAGGATGGGCCGCGACGTATACCGCTAGGACCCGCGATGCCTCGTCCGCCGCGAGGATCCGTACTTCCGGTGAAAATGAGTGGCGGGACGTCTGAACCGCGACCGCCCCGCCAGCCCTTATGTTGCGGTACCAGTCGGATTCGACGCCCCACATTGTCGCAACGATCCACTCCTTCCCGCCTTCGTCGTGGGCGATGACCTCGAGCACGGTGCGATACAAGCGCCCGCTCTTGCGACCGCGATGCACTAGAAGCAGGTGGTGCTTGCCCATCAGTCGCCCAAGGCCCAATCTGTAAAACAAGATCGGGAACCGTTGAAATGCCAATTTGAATCGACCCGGTCGACGCCCTGACGTCGAACCGCGTGCTGTCGCCTTCGTGTTACTGCCGTCAAGAGCCTTCGTGCTCGCATCTTCGGTCATTCGGCCCTCCGCTGGCCTCTGGAAGCATCTCGCGGTTAGCCAGGCAGTCCTACCGCCCCGCAGGCCACTATCCGCAACGTGCGTTACCCACATATCCGTGCGGACTGAAGCTGACTCCAGCTGCAGGGGACCGCTATCTACTCTTTCGGAGACTCGTCCGGGCGAATGCTCCGGCGCACTTTTTTGCACAGTCGAAGTGCAGACTCCGACACACAGACCGTTGAGTGACGGCCAGCTGATGCCCCCTGGTGCACGGAAGCGGTTATGCGTCGCCGACCCGGCCGCGAAGCAGCGCGTGCTTCCGGAACCATGCTCGACCTGGACGGGCTTGGCGCACCGGCAACGGGGAAGACTGAAGATGATTGACGGCTCGATAGTGAGCACTGCCTGGCGCCCTACCTAGCGCTTTCAGCGGAAGGTGACGTATGACAGACGGTGGCGACCACGACCTAATCGTCGGCGAAGCCCACGGACTCCGGGGCTGACATGGATCGGCAGTTGTCTGATTGGGCTGATCGGCTTGACCACGACGGCTGGGCGGCTTGCCTTCTCGACGGGAGGCAGAACCTCGTCTGGGTGTCGCGTGAGATGCGTCAGTTCCTCGACGAACAGGACGAGGAGCGACTCGGATATGGGAGACACTTCGCGGAGGCTCTCTTGAGCGACACCTGGGGCCACACCATTGCCGAGGAAAGTCAACGAGCGCTCGTCCGAGATCTTCTGCCGTATTTTGCGGATGACTCTTCGCCCATCGACCAGACCATCCGTGGTGCAGTCAACGTCAAGCCGCCCGTGGAACGCCGGGCTCAGCCCCCTCTTCTTGCGGGCGACTTTCGGTACTCCGACGACGGAGAACCGTCCTATCTCGTGCGCTACTTGGGGGTCTTGCTTCGTGAGGAGAGCGGCACGCCGATCGGGACACTCATCGTGACGGACTTGTCGGCACCGGCGACGTTGATTGCGCTCCTCGCCCAAGGCGATCGGGCCATGCACGAGCGCATGGCCGAGCTTCTTGAGCCCGGACGTCACCCGGCGGCCGTGTTGTTTGCAGACCTCCCAGGCTCGGGCGAGCTATCGCGCCGGCTGCCGACCTCCGTCTACTTCGAGCTCATCCGAACGCTCACTGCGAAGTTTGATGCGCTCGTGGGTACCAACCAGGGCGTAGTCGGCAAGCACGTCGGCGACGGTATGACGGCTTTTTTTCTGGCGAGTCAGACCGGGGGTGAGGGGAGCGCTTGTTGCGCCGCTCTCCGCACCGTGGACGAGCTGCAGCGGGTCGCGCCTGCCATCTTCACCAAGTGTTTGGACTCGACCGACATCGACATCGACGGGCCTTGTCGGTTTGACGTCGCCCTCCATTGGGGCCCGAATTTGTACGTCGGCCAACTGGTTCCCGAGAGCCGCCTTGACGTCACAGCGCTAGGCGACGAGATCAACGAATGCGCTCGGATTCAGGAGACGGCCCACGGTGGAACGACACTGGCCTCGAAGCAGTTCGTTGAACTACTCCATCGTGGTTGCCTCGAGCGCTGCGATCTCGACCCCAGTGCCCTGAGCTATCAGCAACTCGCAAAATTCGACGGCGCGAGCGACAAGGCGATCAGAGACGCAGGCACCGTTCCGGTGACCGTCCTGCCCATCTGGTAGGCACCTTTGCGGGCCGACGCAGTCAGCCGCGCTTTTTGCCTGGAGGTTCGAGTAGTCGACGCAGCATGAGTTCCAGTGCGGCGGTTGCTCGCTGGACCGCGTCCTTCTCGTCGCTCTCGGCCACTAGCAAGGCGAGCTCCATGACCGACGCGAGCAACATATGTGCGACTGCATCCACCGCCGCAGGTGGGATGTCGGCCTGTGGCGAGATCGCCTGGACCGCGGCCTTCATGAGACCGAAGCCGTAACGGTTGTCGATCTCTCGCCACTTAGCCCACCCGACGACGGCCAGCGCATCGGCGAGGAGGACTTGGCGGATGACAGGTTCGCGGGCGAGGCGGATAAACGTTTCGCATCCGGCGCGTAGCGAGTCAACAGGGTCGGCTCTTCCCGCGGATGCCGCGAGCAACTCAACAGCGAGACGTTCTTCGGCTGCCTCCAGGACGATCTCGAACAGAGCCTCTTTCGACTCGAAGTGGTGATAGAGCGCGCCGCGACTCACGCCTGCGGCCTCGAGGATGTCTGGGATGGCAACGTCCTGGAAACCCTGCTCGGCGAACAGTCGCGTTGCGACTTCCACAACCCGTGCCTTCGTCGCGTCGCCTTGCTCAGTTCGAGTCACAGGTCCACCTTGACAGACCGGCGGTCGGTTGAAAGGATACAGACTGTCGGTCTATTGAGAAGGCGGCGACTTGGACGTCATCGAGTTCGAGCGGCATCGAGCGAGCGTCGAAACGCCGCTGGGTCGAATCGGGTACGCGGAATTTGGGTCAGGCCCGGCGGCGCTCTTTATCCATGGCGTCTTCATGAACGGGCTGCTCTGGCGAAACCTCATCCGCGGCCTAGCCGAGAGTCGGCGGTGTATCGCCATCGACCTGCCCGCCCACGGGAACACGCCGAGCGACGAGTCTTGGGATCTGACCCTCCCGGGACTGGTGGATGCAGTGGAGGCTTTACGCCAGGCACTGAACCTCGGCTCAGTCGACATGGTCGCAAACGACACCGGCGGAGCCGTCGCGCAGGTCTACGCCGCGAAGTACTCCAACCGGATTCGCACCTTGACGCTGACCAACACGGACACACACGAGAACTTTCCCCCCGAAGCGTTCAAGGCCGGTGTCGAACTCGCCACTCAGGGCAAGCTGGCACCGCTCATGCGCAGCATGGTCGCCGATCTCGCCATAGCTCGATCGGATGCGGGTCTCGGCCTCGGGTACGAGCATCCGGAGTTGCTCAGCGATGACGTCGTCCTCGGGTTCCTCGGGCCGCTCGTCGAAGACGACGCGCGAGCACGGGAGCTAGAGCGGTTCGTCACGGCAAGCGACGCATCCATGCTGTTGGCCGTCGAGGACGAACTGCGGCATCTCGAGGTGCCCACGCTGATCGCGTGGGGAACCGCAGATGTCTTCTTCGAGATCCATTGGGCCCATCGGCTGTACGACACGATCGCCGGAGCCCAAGAACTGGTTGAGATTCCCGGCGGGAAACTGTTCTTTGTCGACGAGAGGGCGGATGAGCTCAGGCCTCATGTGGTGCGCCACTGGGAGTCGGTGTCGGTCTCGTCGTGACCACTGCCCGAGCGAACGGAGGCGTAATGGACCTTTCCGAGATTCACGTGCACGCGAATGGGATCGACTTCGCGGCACTGACGGCGGGCGATGGGCCGCTCGTGTTGCTTCTCCATGGGTTCCCCGACAATGCGCATACGTGGGACCACCAGCTCGGCGCGCTTGCACAGGCTGGCTACCGAGCGGTCGCCCCGTTCATCCGCGGCTATCACCCGACGGGCGTGCCCGCGGACGGTCTTTACGACGCGGCTGCAGCGGGAGCGGATGTCGCGGGCGTGATCGAAGGACTCGATGCGGAGACCGCTTACGTCGTTGGGTCTGATTGGGGTGCTCTCGCGACGTACGCGGCCATGACCCTTAACCCCGAGCGCGTGACCCGCGGGGTCGTCATCAACTCGCCGCATCCAGTGCGGCTGTTCGGACTTCTCGAGGATCCGGCGCAGATCCACTTCGCCTTCCACGTCTGGTTCTTCCAATTGCCTCAACTCGCCGAGGCGGCAGTCGCCGCCAATGACTACGCCTTCGTCGACTACCTCTGGCGGCTTTGGTGTCCCGGATTCGAGGACCCGACGCACATCGCCGACGTGAAGCGAACACTCGCGAGCGCCGGCACGCTTCCAGCGGCCCTCGCGTACTATCGGGCGCTCATCGGAGCCGCGACCGACGGAACAGCACCGCCGGAGATGCTTGGTCCGGTGCCAGTGCCGACCTTGGCGATATGGGGCGCGCACGATCCCGCCATGGCGTTGGTTGATGGCGAAGAGGAACTGTTCCCCGCCGGGTACGAGCGCGTGACGATTCCGGATGCCGGCCACTTCCCTCAGCGAGAACGCCCAGCTGTCGTCTCGGAGGCGCTCGTGGGCTGGGTGAGGACCGGTATTTCTCAGGCGAGCGTGCCAACGG
>Ga0209577_10003733_pt1 | contig 14329 bp, 15 predicted proteins | sample GraSoiAngelo_109_FD_185874 | JGI IMG/M metagenome (GOLD analysis project Ga0209577, IMG submission 185874) | Grasslands soil microbial communities from the Angelo Coastal Reserve, California, USA - 14_0903_12_20cm (SPAdes) (version 2) | ecosystem: Environmental > Terrestrial > Soil > Grasslands...
GGGTCTGGCAGGCTCTTCGTGCCGCCGAGACAGCAGCCACGCTCGACTCCTCCATGGTTGCTGACCATTCACCCAATTTGCGGCCAGGCGCAGCCGTGGTCTTGACATAGGAGGAACCGATGGCTGACGGGAGCGACCGCGCGCATCTCCGGTTGGCTGAGCTCGTGGCGGCCCTCTCGCTCGGCGTGGATCTTGGATTTGGGCAGCCGATGGAGCATGTTCTGCGCCAGTGCCTGATCGCGCTGCGACTCGCGGAGCGGGCCGGGCTCGACGAGCATCGCCGCGCCGACGTGTATTACACGGCCCTGCTTGTCAGCGTCGGTTGTCACACCGACGCGCACGAGCAGGCGAAGTGGTTCGGGGACGACATTGCCTTGAAGTCCGGAAAGTACGACCACGAGCTGCGCAGCATGGGCGCGGCGGCGGCTGGGATGCGGCGACTGGGGTCGGGCCACGCGGGGTCTTATCGCTTCCGGGTCGCGCTGCAGTTCGCCCTTTCCGGCCATCGCGAGGTCGCCAACATGATCAACAATCACGCGGCGATGACGAGGGCACTGGGCGAGCAGCTCGGGCTGCCGGATCAGGTGCTCGGGGCGCTCGGCGGGGCGTATGAGACCTGGGACGGCCGTGGGTGGCCTGGTGACCTGGAGGGCGAGGAGGTCCCGATTGCGTCGCGGCTTGCACAACTGGCAGAGTTCGTCGAGGTCGAGCACCGGGTTGGCGGCGTTGATGGGGTGAAGGCGCTCGTCCGCAAGCGCGCCGGCAAGCAGTTCGACCCCAACCTGGCCGGGCTGATGGGCGCGGAGGCAGAGGCGATCCTCTCCGGCCTCGGCGATGTCGAGACCTGGGACGCCGTGATCGACGCTGAGCCTGGGCTTGCGGTCGTGCTCTCGGGAGAGCGGTTCGACGCCGCGCTGCTGGCGATCGCAAACTTCGTGGATCTGAAGTCGCCGTACAGCCTCGGTCATGCGAGCGCGGTGGCCGATCTTGCCGCTGCGGCCGGCGCGCAGCTCGGGCTCTCCGACGCCGAGGTGCGCACCCTGCGCTGCGCCGGACTGGCACACGACCTCGGCCGGCTCGGGGTCTCGAACGCGATCTGGGACAAGCGGGGACCGCTCGGCGCGGGTGAGTGGGAGCGAGTACGCCTGCATCCGTACCTGACCGAGCGAATGCTCAACCAGTCGGCTGCGCTCGCGCCTCTGGCGAGGATCGCGGTACAGCACCGTGAGCGTATGGATGTTTCGGGCTACCCGCGCGGGCTCTCGGGTGCCGCGATCTCCCTCCCGGCCCGGATACTCGGCGCTGCCGACGCCTATCAGGCGATGCGCGAGCCGCGGCCCCACAGGCCCGAGCGCTCAGCCGACGAGGCGGCCGCCGAACTGCGAGCCGAGGCCAAGGCGGGTCGTCTCGCCTCAGATGCGGTCGAGGCGGTGCTCGGCGCGGCCGGCCACCGGGTCGCGCGCCGGCGAACAGGACCAGCGGGACTTACCGCGCGCGAGGTCGAGGTTCTGCGTCTGCTCGCGCGCGGGCTCTCGAACAAGGAGATCGGCAAGCTGCTGGTGATCTCACCGAAGACGGTCGGCAATCACGTCGAGCACATCTACTCAAAGATCGATGCCTCGACCCGCGCCGCGGCGAGCCTGTTCGCGATGCAGCACGGGCTGCTGCCCGAGGAGCAGTTCCCGGCCGGCGCCACGGTCTAAGCGTCACGCGCCCTGCATCGCCTGGACGTTCTTGAGCATCACCGCATCGACCGCTCCCAGCTCCGCGGTCGGACTGAACTGAACGAGCTCGCTGCCGGCCTCGGCCACGGGAACGTGGCCGGGCGGCAGGTAGAACGCGTCGCCCGCCTCGAACACCTCCTCGCGGTCCGCAAAGCGGTAGGTGAGCCTGCCCTTGAGCACGTAGCCCCAATGGGGGCATGAGCACTTGTCATCCGGCAGCCCCTTGAGCAACGGCGTGGCATCAACGTCCTGCCGGAACGTCACGAAGTTCACCGTGTAGCCGTCGATCTCGGCGTGGCGATCCTCGACCATGCCGTGGTCGTCCACCTGTGCACTTTCTCTCGACACCTTTGGCATCTGTCATCTCCTTCACTCGAATGTGGGGCCAGAACTATGGGCGTGCGTGTCACTTGTCGTGGGGCTTTCGCTCGATCGGTTACGTCTGAGCTGGCTGACCGTTCGGCCGTGCGACGCCCACCACGAGTGGCCTGACGATCGGTGGCGCCTTGCGCAGCACATCGTTCTCGAGCTGGGTGATCTCAAAGCCGGCCGCCGTGATCGTCTGCACGGTTGGACGGTTGCAGTTGCAGCCGTGGCCTATCCGCGTCTGCAGCCCGTTGAGTCGATCCTGCCATCGCGCCAGGCGCTCGTCTTCGGCGCGCACGTGCTCAAGGAACAGCAGCCTCCCGCCCGGCTTCAGTACCCGGCGGAGCTCACGCGCCGCACGGGGCTGGTCATCGACGGTGCAGAGCACGAGCGTGGAGACGACCACGTCGAAGCTGTCGTCCTCGAACGGCAGATCCTCGGCGGGGGCACGCACGACCGTGGCCGGTGCTGGATGTTCCCTCAACCGCCGCTGCAGCCGGCGCACCATCGGCCGCTCGGGCTCAGTCAAGGTCAGCGCCTCGACACCTTCGTAGAAGGGTAGGTTGGCGCCGGTACCCCCGCCGATCTCCAGTACCCAACCCCGCGCATGAGCGATCAGCGCCTCGCGATGCGCACGCAGCGTGGCCTTCTCGGATCCCGACATGATGTGGTCGTAGCCCGCGGCGAAGATGCGACCCCAGACGCTCATCTCACTGACCTCCTCGGACAACTTGTCGATTGATTGCCCTCGACCCTAGGGGCCCGGGAGCGACCGTGCATGAGGCGTTTGCCCCATCTTTGACGTAGCGGACGAACGGCTCGGGTCGTGCCTCTCGCATGCGCGGAGCGCGGACGCCCACAGGCTCGTTGCGACACCTACGAGCGTGCAGGCACTTATCGCCAAAAGTGCCCGAAACGACGATAATCGCTGATAATCCCGGGGCATCCGTGACGAGCCCGGCATGGTGTCCGGCTCAGAAACAGCCTGCAAATCCGCACCTTCCGGAGCCGCTCACGGACGAAGAGCGGGTATTTTGCAAGCAGGAGGTCACCGGTTCGATCCCGGTTGGCTCCACTCGGGAAGTGCCTATAGACGCGACCGTTTCACGTCGGACGCGCAGGCTGACGCGCCGAATGGGGCATCGCGGGCCTCGTGTCTCCGGACGACGCACTGCCCACGCGCTTGGCCGAAGCGGTCGCAGCCGCCCTCAACGGACGTGTCACTCGCGGGATTCGACAGCGCACTGGAGATGTTCGCGCGCAGCCACACCGCCGCGTGACCGCAGTTACCTAGAGTCATCTCAGCCCTCGAGAATCCAGCAGTTTTCGGTCCACACAAAACGGTTGGGACCGTGCACGAGCGGGGTGGGCAGCTCGATCGAGGCGACGTTGCCGCGCACTACCACGCGCGCAGCGGCGACTGCGGGCAGCTCGGAGCGCAGGCGCACGCGCATGCCGTTCTCTCGCAGCATGCTCGCGAGTCGCGCGTTCCAGCGCTGTGCGCAGCTGCGTCCCCGTAGCGTGGCGCGCAGCCGCGCGTTCAATACCGCGCAGGCTTCCGATCCGTTGGCAGCGAGCTCGGCAATCACGAACCTGTGCGCCGCGCGACGTACCCAGGCGATCTGTTCCGCGCTGCCCACCGAGCGATCGGAGTAGGCCATGGCCGGCGCAGCACCCGCCAGCAGCGCAAGCGTTGTGAGGTACCCCGCCGCTGCAACGGGAACTCTCACGTACATCATTTCGACAGGCTGGTCGCGTTGGTCGAGCGCCTCGGGCGATCGGTCCGGCCCGCGCGGACGCATGTCGTAGGATCGCGGCAACGGTGCAGGAGGTGTCGCCCCGGTTTAACGCTCGATAACCGAGCTGTATCCGCTCGTGATCGCCGCCTGGCATCGGCGGCGAGTCGGGAGGGCAGATTCGACCCGGGGTTAACCTCGCGGATTCGATGATCGCCCAGCTTGACGCCCACCATGGCGCGCGACCAACGCCGCCTGAGCCGCGGGCCCTCACTGACTAGCTGATGCTGTGCCGCCGCGCGGCGGGATCGCCAAACCGACCGTTAGGACAGAAGAGGTCGGTGGACGTAGGCTAAGGCCCGTGGTAATCCGGCGGCTGCTCATCGTCACTGCTAGCGCCCTGATGGCGGTGACAGCCGGCTGCTCGGCAAGCACTCCCTCGCGGCGCGCCGCGGACGCGGCGGCCGAACGGGCCAGCCCAATCACCATGTACCACCCCCCGGCGGTGGCCCCCGGTGAGATCACGCTGGCTTTCGCTGGAGACGTGCACTTCGCCGGGCGCGTTGCGCGGCTGCTGACGGATCCGGCCACGACGTTCGGGCCCATCACCTCCGTGCTCAAGTCGGCCGACTTCACGGCGGTGAATCTGGAGACCCCGGTCACGAGTCGAGGCCAGCCGCAGCCGAAGACCTATCACTTCGCCACCGCGCCGGACGCTTTCACCGCGCTCCGCGACGCTGGCGTGGACCTGGTCACTGTGGCCAACAACCACATCCTGGACTACGGACACACCGGGCTGGCGGACACGCTCGCGTCGGCGAACGCTGCGCATTTCCCTTACGTGGGAGCGGGAGTCAACGCGGCGGCGGCCTGGGCGCCGTACGTGACGACGATAAACGGCACGAAGATCGCGATCGTCGGCGTCTCCCAGGTGGCCGAACTGGCCTCGTCCTGGGTGGCCAAGGCACACCGGCCGGGCGTGGCCAACACGATCAACCTGCGCCGGACGCTCGCGGCCGTCCGGGCCGCGAAACGGCATGCCGGCATCGTCATCGTCTTCATGCACTGGGGCACGGAAGGCACGGCCTGCCCGGACCAGAACCAGCTGTCGCTGGCCCCGAAGCTGGCCGCCGCGGGGGCGAGCATCATCATCGGCGCGCACGCGCACATGCTCCAGGGATCGGGCTGGCTGGGCCACACGTTCGTCGCCTACGGCATGGGCAACTTCCTGTGGTGGGAAAACTCCTACAGCACGGCGACCGGGGTGCTGAAGCTCACCTTGCTCCCGCACGCGCCGTTGACCGCACGGTTCATCCCCGCGGTCGTTTCCGGGAGCGGCCAGCCGACCGTCGATCAGGGCGCCGCCGCCCGCCGCGCCCTGGCGTACTACGCCAGCTTGCGCAGGTGCGCCGGGCTGTCCGCGAGTCCGCCCGCCGGGGCGATCACGCCGATGTCGTCCGGTTGATTGCGGTACGACTCCGTTCGCGCAGACTCAGCGGCGCGGCTTCGCCTGTCAGGACGATCGCTTTGCCCGTCCCGCAGCGCCGCAGCTCGCGGTTGAGTTGGCGACGCACCAATCGCGCCAAGGCACGCCGGTCGGCGCCCAAGCACGCGATCGCCTTCGCTCCAACCTCACCGCGACGCTCACTGTAAGCCGGCGAACTTGCCGCTCGCGTACGCGGGAGCTGCTCTCGCTTTACCGATAAACGGCGGTGAGTTGCGACGGACTGTCGATTTGGGGAGGCGCGCGAGCTCTGATGTCCGGACTGCTGCGGCCCCCGGATATGGAAGCTTTATGGACGCCTCAGCCGCCCGGATTCGACCCAGCGAGATCCGCAGAATCCGCGAAAAGTGCCGTTGTTATCGGCCTAGACCCGGATCTGACCCGCAGCCGCCCGCATTCGCTGGGACTTTGCAAGCAGGAGGTCACCGGTTCGATCCCGGTTGGCTCCATGCCAGATTTGCAGGTGCTCGAGCTGAGGCTAATTCCGGCAGATTGTCGCGCGCCGGTGCCCAGTGGATCGCCCTGGACGAACGCTTTCAGTCGGTTTCGCTCGTCGGTATCACTGTTCATGGCGCGCGCGTAACGGCGTACGGTTAGCCGCGGTCTGCGTGACCGAGCTGCTCCATCACCTCGGGAAGCGCCGCACCCGGTCGCGACGGCGGCCGGGCGCCAGGCGTCTCATCCCCCGGTCATATGACACCTCACGGCGCGCTCCTCGTGGGGGCGAGGAGCGCGACCGGCATGGTCACCCGGCAATCGGCCGAAGCGCGGAGTGGGGCGAACTACTTAATTCATCCCTTAGGACTAACTTCCGTCCGCCATTTACCCACTGCGTCAGACAGTATCTTTAGGCGATAGGTAGCGAATGGATATGTGATACACGCGGCGAGGGCAGACTGTGAAAACGGGCAATCTGTGGCGTTAAGGGTGAGTTCGTAGAATACTTCAAGTTCGAGGGGGTTTGTGCCAGCGAGCCACTGCCAACCCTTTTTCCAGGCACCGCAGCTAAATGTCCTTTGGTATGAACCCCATGACCACGGTCCTCCTCCTCCGTACAGATTACATGTGGCGTTCAGCCATGTCGCGTTCTGGAGGTTGTAAAGGTTAACACCGGTCTGAGGGCCTGGATACGGAACCGCGCGACCTTGCGTGCACCGCGAGGGATTGGCACACCACAGAATCCACGTGGATAGCTTGATCCGGATCGCTGGGACCGACTGATAGGACGGGGTCAGAGCGAAAATATTCGCGTAGAGAAAGCGGTCCTGGCACGCATAGCCCGTGTCCGTATTAGAAATGTAGCCGTTACTGTCGCACCAGTACACCTGGTCCCACTCAGTGGTCGTCTTGTAGTACGTTGTCGCCGCGCTGGCATCAGAGGGCAAGATCACCGGTACTGCGATGACGATGGCAGCGACAGAACAGAGAGCAAGCGTGCGTGCGCGCAGCAGCCGGCCGAACTCGCATATACGTTGGCGGTAAGTCGTTGAGACACTCATCGAAGTTCCCCCTTATGGCTAGTAGATAATGTCCATCGTCGTCCGGTCGTGGAGCGTGTGCTACGTACCCAAGGTGTACGAGTGGGACACCCATCACCCGTGCCTAGGAGGAGCCCTAACCGCTCCGATGCCCTCCGGTTCCTCATGGCATTCAGCTGGCCCGCTGAGCGCCGTCGCGCTGCGGTTCGTTTGGGGTGGCCGTGCGAGGAGACCTTCCTCGACCTCCCACCGGCCACCCCTAACGGCGTCGCGCGAGCCGGCTAGACCCAGTTCCGGTTGGCGAATGCCTCGGGCAGTCCGAACAACGCGATCGTCCTAGACAGGCCGATCAACTCGAGCTTGATGTTCGTCGTCATGGCTCCTCGCTCGTTCTTCAGGTGTTCATCGGCTGCGAGGCATCGTGCTTGGATTCGGCCCTCGGCGGCACCCACCCCAGGTGTAGAAGCCGCATACCTGAGGACTGTGCGTGCGACGGAAGTGCTACCGACCGCAGAGCACAGACGGTCGCTGTGTGCCATGCTCCAGGCGAGGACATTGCGCTACCGCTCGAGCGCGAGTTTCTTGGGGGCATTGGTGGCGATTCAACTCCACGAGGGGCGCGACCCGGTCGCGCCGCATTCCCTCTCACCGAGAGAGCTCAAGCAGGTGCTCGCCGCTGAACGAGCGGGCGAACCGTTCCTCGCCCTCCGCGGCCAAGCCGGCTGCCTCGAGCTGCACGTCCTCGGTCGAGAATCCAGGACGAGCACCGTGGGCCGGCGCGCTGAGATGGACCTCCCGATTCCTTGGGATGGCGAGGTCTCCGGCCTGCACGCCGAGCTGCAGTGCCTCAGCGGAGAGTGGACGATCATCGACGATGGGCTCTCAAGGAATGGAACTTTCATCAACGGCCGGCGCATCAGCGGCCGCCAGCGACTACACGATGGGGATCGCATCCGCGTCGGTTGCACGACCCTCGCCTACAACGCGGCGGCGCAGGGCTCTGTGGACGAGTCGACTGTCTCAGCGGGCGATGCGCCGTCGCTACCCAAGCTGAGCGACACCCAGCGGCGCGTGCTTATTGCGCTCTGCCGTCCCTATCGCGACGGCGGAAGCTTCGCGACCCCTGCGAGCAACCAACAGATTGCGCGCGAGGTGTTCCTCGGCGTAGATGCCGTCAAGATGCACCTGCGAACGCTGTTCAACCGCTTCGAGCTGGCCGAGTTGCCGCAGAATGAGAAGCGCGCGCGACTGGCGGAGTGCGCGCTGCAGTTCGGCCTGATCTCACAGCGCGAGCTCGGCTGAGCAAGGCAGGGGCGCTGACGGGACTAGACGTGACCCAGCTTTCGTCAGAGGCGCTACACGCCGGATTGGTGCTTGGCGACTATCGCCTCGAGGGACTCCTAGCTCGCGGGGGCATGGGTGTCGTCTACACGGCGCGCCAGGTCTCCGTCGATAGGCGCGTGGCGCTCAAGGTCATCGCGCCCGCGTTCGCTGAGGATGAGTCCTTCCGTCGGCGGTTTGAGAGCGAGTCGCGCGCGGCGATCGAGATCGAGCACCCGAACGTCGTCCCGGTGTACGCCACCGGCGCGGCCGAGGGCCTGCTGTTCATCGCCATGCGCTACATCGACGGCCGCGATCTGCGTCGCGTCGTCGACGCCGAGTCGCCGATGTCGCCTGCGCGAGTGCTCGCCCTCCTCGAGCAGATCGCGAGCGGTCTGGATGCCGCCCACCGCAAGGGGCTCGTACATCGAGACGTCAAGCCGGCGAACGTCATGATCGAGCGGCTCGGAGTGGATCGCGAGCACTGTTACATGCTGGATTTTGGAATCGCCAAGCAGAGAGGCTCGGGCGGTCTGACACGAACCGGCGGCTGGGTCGGAACGCTCGATTATGTTGCGCCCGAGCAAATATTGGACAGAGACGTAGACGCTCGAACAGACGTGTACGCGTTGGGCGCCACGTTTTTTCACATGGTGACCGGGCAACCTCCCTACGCGATGCGAGATGACGGTGCAAAGCTGTACGCACACGTCAACGCGCGGGCGCCTCGTGTGACGGACATCCGCGCCGAGCTCCCAGCCGCCGTTGATGAAGTCGTAGCTCGCGCATTGGCGAAGGAGCCCGCTAAGCGATATCCATCAGCGGGGGACTTCGCTCGCGCCGCGCATGCCGCGGTCACCGGAAGCACTCCCTCCGTCTCTGAGCAGACCGTCGCGACGGGGGAAGCCGCGCCGAATAAAGCCGCCGAGCGAACGAGCCTGCAGGTGCCGCCCGGTCGACCAGAACGAACCTACCTGAGCGGCGGACAGCCTCCTCCAGGGCGCGCGGTGCAGGACGTCACGGTCGGAGGCCACACGACCGGTGGTGAGCACGGCGTCGGCTCCACCACGCGAGATCGACTCAAGAAAAGACGCACCGCGCGATGGCCTCTTCCGCTCGCGGTCGGTCTCGCGCTTCTGGCGCTCGCAGGCGCCGGCGCAGCCGTGCTTGTTTCCCGCCGCTCGGGCAGCAACACGCATCAGGCGGCATCCCGCAGATTCCCGGTCCACAGATCGACAGCGCGGCCTGCTCATGCTCAACATCGGCCTGCAGGGCACCGGAAGCCTCAGACGACCGTGCGCCACGCTTCTCAGGCGTTTGTCTCGGCCGCTCAGCCCCGGCTCGTCGCTCGTCGGCATGGAACGGCCGTGCGCCACGCATCTCAGGCGTCAAGCCCGGTCACTCAGCCCCCGCTCGTCGCGGGCGGGCACGGAACGGTCACCCTGCTTGGCGAAATAGGGCAGCTGAGCTTTGGCGCCTCTACCGCAAAGGACGTCGAACGTTTTGCAGGCACGCCTGAAGCCAGCGTTCGGGGGGCAGTTGAGGCCTGGCTCCCTCCTTACCGCGCATTGGGATATCAATGTGGAGCGAGCGAAGGTTCGAGAAAACGGTCCATGACGTCTAAGCCCTCGGCGCCGTACTACTGCACGACCGTGTACTACCTCAATTCAATCACTGGCGTGCTCGTCGCTTTCTGGAGCTCCTCCCCGAGCTTCCATACGAGCAACGGGACACACCCTGGAATTTCAGGTGCTGAAGCGGAACGCCAAGAGAACCAAGAAATTAATAAGAATGGTTGTCACGTCGACATCGCCTTGGGAGGAAGATCACAACAGAGCACACTTCTAATTGATGTTTCTCAGGCTGGCATCGTTACCGCGCTCGACGACGAAGCGGCTCACGATCGCCTCGGTCTCCAACTCTGTACAAGCGCCCCGGGTGGCGCAGGCACGAAACCGAACAGTGGCCCGTGATCTCCGGGTTTCGTCGGCCGCCGTCCAGAAGCCGACTTCGACTCTGTGAAGTTCAGGTTCGCGTCTACCGTCGTAGCGAACCGGTCGTCCTGGCTTCGGACGTTGTGGTGGATCTCGCCTTATCGCAAGGATTCTGACGTGGCACCAGTGCCCAAACACTCCGGAATCGACCGCTATCGGCCACCCTCCGAGCCTCCCTCAGATCTCGGATTGTGCCTGCTCTCAACCCGGTTTCTCGCACGCTCAAGCTCGTCGGCAAAGCTGCTTTGCAAGCAGGAGGTCACCGGTTCGATCCCGGTTGGCTCCATCGGGGAAGTAACTGGAAATAGGTAGACCTTAAGGGGCCGACTTCGTAGTCGATCGCCGAGTGGTCTCGGCACTTCACACGTTGAGTGCCTGGATAGCCGAGCGGCTACGGGCGTAACTGCCACGACACGCATCGGTGGCGGCCGGCCAAGACGGGTCCTCGCCGGTCGGGCCGCCGAAAGGCGAGGGACATCGGCACGGTCAGCGGCGGGCTACGCGAGGTGCGTCGAGCGGCCGCCGGTACCGGTTGCCGTCAGTAGCGCCTGGATGGCAGCAGTCACCCGCTTGGCTATCGCCGATGGCGTGGAAGCATCGAGCTTGCCGTCCGGGTGCAGGAATGCCGCGGTCACGACAAAATTTGCGGCTGCTGTCGGGGACGCCGGGGTCCGGCGATTGTCTGAGCCGCGCTCCGGCGCGAAGCGGACTGCTCAGCGACCCGGCTTCTTGCGGCCGTCGAGGTGTTCGTGGTCCCGAGAATGGGTTGTCGTGTGTCATTGAGGCGGCGCGCTGTCTCAAACAACCGAACTACGGGTGGCCGCACGTCGCCAGCCCGGCGGGCCACCGCGATGAGGACTGGCTCGACGTCAACGAGCGGCACCGCGACCACGCCCGGAAGGCCGTCGACCTGATCGGCGATGAAGCCAGGGGATGCGCCGATCTCCCTCCCGGAGGCGATCGCGAGCAGGGTCTCCTCGGCGGTTCGGGGCGCATCGTCGCTCGGTGGCGGGCACTGTCCGGGCCGAGCGGCTAGCCGCCAGACCTCCGCCGACCAGTCAGGCGTGTCCGGATGGCAGCTGGACAGGCATTCGTCGGAGATCTGGTCGAACTTCAGCTCCGTCTCGCAGGCGAGCCGGTGAGTGCTCGAGAGCACGACGAAAAGCTCCTCGGCGCCGATCACCTGGACGTCCAGGTCAGGGGCATCGGGCGGCGGGCAAACGAGCCCGGCATCGGCGCTACCCGTGCGCAGCTCGACCAGCAGCCCAGCAAAATCGAGCTCCCTCGGACGGACGGCGAGCTCTGGATTGGAAGCGCGCACCTCCGCGAGGAGCCGCTCAGCCGGCGGCATCATGGTGGGCAGGAACGCGAGCTCGAGCCCGAAGGTGCGGCCCTCCTCCCGAGTCCGCGCGGCGGCTTCGGCGCGCTCGGCCGCGGCGAGCACCGCGCGTGCCTCCTCAAGAAAGGCTCTTCCCGCCTCGGTCGGCTTCACGCCGCGGCTGTGGCGCTCGAGCAGAGTGACGCCCAAGTCGCGCTCCAGCTGGCGGACACTCTGGCTCAATGCCGGCTGTGCCAGGTGAAGCTCGCGCGCGGCGCGGCTGATCTGGCCTTGATTGGCGACGGCCACGAAATATCGCATCTGTTTCAGCTCGACGGTCACCTGCACCTCCTGCGGCTGACCCGCTCCAACGTCGTTGTTCAGCGAGCGTTCAGATCTATCGCAGCTCTAGCACGAGTTCGGGAACTTGGCCGAGTCGTAACACTTTGTTCACACGTAGGTCCTTGTTACGTTCTCCACAAGCAGCCGCTTGCCCTCACTGCGCCAGACCAGAGCAAGCGGCGCGCAGAAGCGGTCGAGAGTATCGAAGAGCGGACCGACTGTCGAACCGCGTGGGTACCGAGCGACGACTCCGCGAGGAATAGCCTCGAGCGACGCCGGCTACCACGCCGTCGGCGCTGCTTCGCGGCGAGTTGAATCGGCTATAAGCCCACCGTATGGCAAGCACGAGCTAGTTCATATTTGACGCGCGCGCTCGACAACCGCAATATCAGACGCCGACTCGCCGGCCAAAAAAAACGGCGAGTCCGAGGCGCACCAAACCGGCTCAGGCGTGCACGCGTGACGCGCGAACAGCGACATGTCTCGCTGATTGCGGGTTTCCATGATCGTGGTCACCCACACGCATGCCAGCCACAAAGACAACGAGCCGATACGGAAAGGAGTGCGAGACAGTGTCTAACTTGAACGATTTGCGTTGCCTGCGCCGCAGGATGGCGGGACGCACGAGAGTGCGCCGCCTCTACTCGGCATGGCTAGGGCTCGCATTGCTGAGCGTTGCGATGTTGGTGTTCGCCAGCCCGGCGAGCGCCGCGCCCACGCCGCCCTTTAACCAGTGTCCTGGGGTTGGGTTCGATTCAAGCTGTGCGGTGTTGTTCACGATCAACGCCGACGGTTCAGTCACGACGAGCACCGATCCGTCGCAGCCCGCCTTTGACGGCGTCGAGGACTCACTGGTCGGAGTGCAGAACAACACGGCGGTGACAACAATCCCGAGCCTCACACTCAGCGGGGCCGGCATCTTTGGCTTCGAGTCACCCGGAGACGGCCTCTGCTCGGGCAAAAACGAAAGTGGGGGGGCGGGCTTCCGGCCACCCCCGTCGGGTTGCCCGTTCGGCCCGACGAGTTATGAGGGGCCGAACACGAGCTTCTCGATCGCCGACGAAAACAATGGAACCGTCAACTTCACGGGCGGGCTGGCGCCTGGCGCGTCGGCTTACTTCAGCCTTGAGCAGCCGCCCTCGATCACGGGCGAAATCACCGTGGAGCAGCCGATCATCGTGAACAGCACGACCATCTCTGCGACCGAGGGCGCCAGCTTCAGCGGCGTCGTCGCAACGGCCTCCGACGCCGATCCGGCGTCGACCGCGTCTGAGTACGAAGCCACGATCGAATGGGGCGACGGATCAACCTCGGCCGGCACGGTCACGGGGAGCGGCGGAAGCTTCAGCGTCAGCGGCACCCACACGTACGCCGAGGAGGGCAGCAACCCAGTCAAGGTGACGCTGACGGACAAGGACACGGCAGCGAATCATGGTGACGCGACCTCGACGGCAACCGTCGCGGACGCTGCGCTGACCGCCAGTGGCGTCTCGACCTCGAGCGCACAGGCGTTCAGCGGGACCGTCGCGAACTTCACCGACCCGAACACGGGCGGGAGTGCGGGCGAGTTCACCGCGACAATCGACTGGGGCGACGGAACCAGCTCGTCTGGCACCGTGAGCGGAAGCGGCGGCTCCTACAGCGTCAAGGGGAGCCACACGTACACGAGCACGGGCAAATTCACGGTGAAAGTACACGTCGTCGATGAAGGCGGCAGCACCGCCGACGCAACTACGACGTTGCTGATCTTCGGGACCACGAAAGGCGGCAACTTCGTGATCGGCGACAAAAACGCCGTGGTCGGGAACGCCGTCACGTTTTGGAGCTCGGAATGGCCGTCGAAGAACTCGCTCAGCGGCGGGCCCCCGCCGGCTGGCTTCAAGGGCTTCGAGGATGACCCAGCTGCCGCGAGCTGCGGCCAGAGCTGGAAGACCAACCCGGGCAACAGCACCCCGCCGCCGGTGGGGCCGCTGCCGGAATACATGGAGGTGGTCGTCTCGAGCACCATCAGCAAGGCCGGCTCAGCGATCGCGGGGAATACGCCCCACTTGGTCGTCGTAAAGACCAATGGTGGCTACGCGCCTTCTCCCGGTCACCCCGGGACGGGCACGGTGATCGCGACGATCTGTTGATCGACTGATCGCACCGGAGATCAGCGGGGCTCCGTGGAGGGCGGAGCCCCGCTGCCGCTCCGGCAGGGCGCCGTCGTTTCACAGCGCTTCGCAACCCCGCGTCGGCAGCGTCCAAGCGCTCGAAGGGGATCGACGGCCTCCTGATGCCCTGCCCGTCGGCATGCAGCTACCGTTCACCGCGACGACGGGCAGCGCCGTGCAGACCCGGCGGTCGGCAGAGGTGAATGATTGCGTGTCGTGAGGTCCTCGTCTGTGCGGTCGATCGAGCGCTGCACGACCCGCTGGCGGATGTTGGTCGGATTCCGGCGCGCACCCGTCGAGGTCCCAAACACACGCGCGTCCAACTCAGACGACGGAGGGACGTGCAGTGGAGGTGTCGGCCATAGGGACCTCTCTCAAGCTTGTAGCTCAGTAG
>Ga0209577_10003734_pt1 | contig 14328 bp, 8 predicted proteins | sample GraSoiAngelo_109_FD_185874 | JGI IMG/M metagenome (GOLD analysis project Ga0209577, IMG submission 185874) | Grasslands soil microbial communities from the Angelo Coastal Reserve, California, USA - 14_0903_12_20cm (SPAdes) (version 2) | ecosystem: Environmental > Terrestrial > Soil > Grasslands ...
CGAAAAGCTCGACGATTTCCCGCGCGCCCAATCGATCGAGATTCGCTGATTTCGGGTTCGCCTCTTCGGTCGCAGCAACAATAGCGGGTGGAGGCGTGGATTTTTCAAGCACCGGCATTTGCAATTTTCCGCTGGCTGCAAGCCAGGCTGCGCCAACCTCTGGTGACGATTCACTCGGCCCTACTTGCGCCGCGGGAATTTTCTCCTTAAGCGCGGCGGCGAACGCGACTCCGTAAAATTTCTGATGTTCGAACAGGCCGCCCATCAATCGCACTTCCGGAGCGTCGAGATGAAGCCGCAGCGCGGCAGCGGTCGTGAAATCCACCAACGCGCTGACACCGGCCGCCACAATTTGCCATGCCGCTTCGTCGCTTTTCCGCGCTGCTTCGAAAACGACGGGCGCCAACGAAGCGATCTCCATTTTATCTGCCGTCTGCGCCCACCGCACCAGCTCATCAAAATTGTTCAACCCAAGAGCATGCAGAATATTGGCGGCAAACTGCCGCTCGCCCCGTCGCAGATCGTATTCCCGCAACACCGAACGCAATGCCCGAATGGAAACGAAGTAGGCGCCCCCGGCGTCACCCAAAATGTGTCCCCAGCCTCCGGCCTTTTCGATTCGATGACCACGGCGTCCAGTCACCGACGAGCCCGTCCCGGCATTTACCGCGATGCCATCGCGATCACACAAACACGCTGCCATTCCCGATTCGCGATCGCTGCCTACGACAATTTTCGCCTTCGGCCAAATCGCGCGCGCCAGTTTTAGCAACACCGCTCGATCTTCCTCCGTCGCGCAGCCGGCGAGAAAAACCCCGACGCGGTCCACTTCGCTTGCCAAAACCCGAAAAATTTTAGTGATTTGATCCGGAGGCGTCAGCCGCAGATTCGACGGCGGCAATTTTCCGGACTCGATAATTGTGTCACCAGCAACTAACGCCCACGCGGTCTTTGTTCCCCCGCCCTCGATTCCGAGAATTTTTTCGCCGGTCATGACTATAGAGGCGGTCTACCTGTCGCACCGTAATGGCACGAAACGGATCACCGCCGTAAGCCGAATGTAAACGCAAATTCGTCGGCGGTCATAGATCGCCGCTACAGATTGTCTCGCGAACCCTCATCCGTATGGTCAGCACATGACCGAAGCGGAAGCACGCACTCGAATTGAACCGCTGCGGCGTGACATCGAAGAACACAATCGCCGCTATTACGAAGAAGCGGCGCCAACAATTAGCGACCGCGAATACGACAGGCTTTACCGGGAGTTGGTCGATCTTGAGACGAAATTTCCGGATCTGGTCACGTCGGATTCACCGACCCAACACGTCGGCGGGAAAACCTTGCAGGCGTTCGCACAGATTCAGCATCGCTTGCCGATGCTTAGCCTCGACAACACTTATTCCAAAGAGGAGGTCGCCAATTTTTACAAGAGAATCACACGCCTTTTACCGGACGAGAAAATTCCAGTGGTGATCGAGCCGAAAGTCGATGGGGTCGCGGTTTCGGTGATGTATGAAAACGGCAAATTGAAATACGCGGCCACGCGAGGCGACGGTGTGGTCGGCGACGACATCACCCAAAACATCAGGACGATTAAATCGGTACCGCATCAATTGCGCGGCGCCGCTCCGAAGGTTTTCGAAGTGCGGGGCGAGGCTTATCTCGACAAGAAAGGTTTTGAAAGGCTCAACCAGGAGCGCGAAGCGGCCGGATTACCGTTGTTCGCGAACCCTCGAAATGCTGCAGCCGGTTCGTTGAAACATCTCGATCCGAAGGTCGCGGCGAAGCGCCCGCTCGGTGTGATTTTTTACGGAACTGGCGCAGTCGAAGGTGCGAAGGTGGATCTTCACTCCAGAATCTTCACGTTGTTCAAAAAGCTCGGGCTGCCGACCCACGAAGATTGGTGGTCGGCCGATTCGGTCGATCAAATCCTAGCTGCGATTCGCGATCTCAACGAGATTCGGCGCGATTTTCCGTACGAAACCGACGGCGCCGTGATCAAAGTTGACGCGCTGGAGCAGCGCGAGCGACTCGGCTTCACCGCAAAATCGCCTCGCTGGGCGATCGCTTACAAATACGCCGCCGAGCGCGTGGAAACGAAACTGCTCGACATCAAAGTTCAAGTTGGTCGCACTGGAATTCTCACACCGGTCGCTGTTCTCGAACCGGTTTTGGTGAGCGGGAGCACGGTTTCGCGCGCGACGTTGCATAATGAAGATGAGATTAAACGGAAAGACATCCGGATCGGGGATACGGTCGTCATTGAAAAAGCCGGTGACGTAATTCCCGCGGTGATCGAAGTGGTTCAATCCAAGCGGCCGCGCAACGCGACACCGTTCGACTTTCTGAGACACATCCAGGGCAAATGCCCGGTCTGTGGCGGCGAGGTCCGGCGCGATCCCCAGTTCGTGGCCTGGCGTTGTGAAAATTTACGTTGTCCGGCACAGGCAACACGTCGCTTGGAATTCTTCGCAGCCCGGAGCGCACTCGATATCGAAAGTGTCGGCGGAATTGTCGCCGACAAGCTGGTTGAGCGCGGACTGGTGCGAGAGCCTCTCGACTTGTTTGAACTTAAAGTCGATCAACTGGCGAAGTTGAATCTCGGCTCTGACGAATCGCCGCGCGTTTTCGGCGAGAAGAATGCGACCAAGGCAATCCAAGCAATTGAACGCGCCCGGATGTTTCCGCTTTCGCGCTGGCTTTATGCCCTCGCCATTCCGGACGTCGGCAAAACTACCGCCACCGATCTAGCGCATTTTCACGAGACGATGGAAGACGTGGCGACCTCCAAACCTCTGCGCGAGGTAATCGCGTATCACGAAACGAAGGATAAACAAAAGGCAAAGGAAATTGCTGAGCGCCTGATCAAGTCGGGTTTTGCGGAACCGTCCAAGAGCAAGATCGATAAACAACGGGGCATCGTAACCAAGGTTGGACCGGTTGTGGCCAAAAGCGTTCTGGATTTTTTTGAATCGAACATCGGGAAGAAAATCCTACAGCGGATGAAACAACTCGCGATTGAATCGAAGAACGAAAAAGTTTCGGCGAAGAAAATGTCGGAGCTGCCGCTGGCAGGGAAAACGTTTGTCCTGACCGGAACTTTGCCGTCGATGACGCGCGACGACGCATCAGCAAAGATCGAAGCGCTCGGTGGTCATGTCAGCGGAAGCGTGAGCAAGAAAACGGATTACCTTTTGGCCGGAAGCGAAGCTGGCAGCAAACTCGGCAAAGCGAAAGAGCTGGGCGTGAAAATTATCGGCGAAAAGGAATTTCAACGGATGCTCTTGTCATGCTGAGCGAAGTCGCGAGATTGCGTTGCCAAACGTACAGGTAACATCCACGGGATCCCTCGACTGCGCTCGGGATGACGCTCGTAAAAAAAGGCCGAAAGCTACGGCGTGCGCTCGGGCGCCTTCTCCAAGCTCAACGGCAGCGACGGCTGAATCGTGCTCGGTTGCGCGATCATCAATGGATGTTGGAGACGCTGGATCCTCTGCACCTGTTCGGTGGTCGGATGAATTTCAGCCTGAGCATTGAGTGTCAATCTCTCGTCGCCGCGCATGACGGTAATCGGAACGGTGTCGCCCGCGCTGATAAAGAACGAGGCGTCGATGATATCGTCCGGTTGATGGATTTCTCTGCGCCCAACTTGCAGCAAAATGTCGCCCGGGTGGATTCCGCAATTCGCGGCGGGTGTGTTATCAAGAATCTCGGTTACTTCCGCCGACGAGCCCGCCTTCGCTTCCAGTGCCTGCATCAAGTTCGCGCCGATCCAGCCATGTCGCACTTCGCCAAAACGCAGAAAATCGCTTCGGATCTTCTCCGCCGCCTCGATCGGCAAAGCGTAGCAGGACGAATTGTTTTCCAGAGTGAACGCAACAATGCCCACGACTTCTCCCTTCATGTTGAGGAGCGGTGAGCCCGCTTCCCCGCGCTGCGTTGCCACGTTCACGCGCAGATGCGTAGTATGAAAATAATAGCCGAGATATTTTCGATCAAAACCGCCGACCAATCCGAGGCTGGGTGTTTCCGGCAGATCCAGCGGATACCCGATCGCAATGACAGGAGTCGTGACCTCCATGTTTTCGGATTTGCCGATGGGCAACGTGGGCGAAGCTGCGTCGACTTTGAGAATGGCAATCCCGCTGCGTACATCCGTCACGAGTTGGCGCGCTGGCAGCCTTTTCCCATCGAACTCAATCGTAAAATTGCTTCCCTCACCCCCCACCGAATATGCGGTATAAATGGTACCGGTCGGGTCGATGAAAAAGCCAGTGCCGGAAAGTTCGCTGTGCTCGTCGGCGCCGTGAATCTTCACCACTGCTCTTTTGCAGTGATCAAAAATGTCCTTGACCTCGCGACTGATGGCCGAAGCGGGTTGATCTTCCGCCCGTGCCGATAGTGCAACGGCAAGAAAAGGAATAAGAAGCCAACGCATCACCAAGTTCTCCGCCGAAACCGCCTTCGGAGGATCGTTAGAACCGTAGGGACGACTCATAACTCACGGGCATGCTGTCCAGCACATAACGCGGAGGCGTAGCCGTCCGGTGAGTCGAGAGATGCGTGCGCGGTTGACTGACGGTAATGCGGGTGGAGACCGGCGAAGCCAGACTCCAGCCACCCTCGGTGGCCGCCTGTTGAACTGGAACAGCGGGGGAGAGACGGGCGACATTCGGCGCCGGCGTGGTCTGATAAACTTTAAGCGAGATCACGGCCGCACACAGCAGCACCGCCGTCACCGCGACGGGATAAGAAGCGATGCGCGCGACATTGAGACTCATCATGAACTCCTGCGCGCGCCCGAGCGCAATTTTCCAGAGCGGTTGCCGGAGCAATTCATCACGCTGCCGGCGATGAAATTCGTGCAGGAAATTCTCGAAATAACCGGGCGGCGGTTGCTCGTATCTCTTCAACCGTAACAGCCGGCCAATCTCGTTGTTGTCGAATTCGTCCATCGTGTTGTGTCTTTACGTTACCGGGTTCTTGCGAAACTCGTCCAGGTAGTTTTGCAATTGCCGATTCGCGTAAAAGAGCCGGGAACGTACCGTTCCTTCAGAAACGTTCAAGATTTTACTGATCTCGGCGTGGGGCATACCTTGAATATGAAACATGGTGACCACGGCTCTGTGTTCATCAGACAATTTCATCATAGCCTCGTTCAATCTTCGCTGAAGCTCGGATAGGTCGGCCTCCCGCACCGGACTGCTGGTTTGGGTCACCTCCAGGAACTCCTTGTCGTTCTGAATGCTCGCATCCACGTCGTCAAGGCTGAGGTGAAAACGACGGCCGCGTTTCTTTAGGAAATTCAGCGTCATGTTCACGGCAATGGAGTGAATCCAGGTGTAAAAGGAGGATTTGCCGCGGAAACCACGGATCGATTTATACGCTTTTGAGAAAATGTCCTGGAGCAGATCGTTGGTGTCCTCGTGATTCGAGGTCATGTTATAGACCAGCCCGTAAAGACGCGGAGTGTATTTCACCACCAGCTGATCAAACGCGCCCGCATTGCCATCTTGGGTACGCGCGACGAGCTGTTGATCTTCGTCCGTTCGCGGCTGCTCCATGGCCCCTCTCCTCGTTTTAACATTCGGACGAGAAGCCGACGACAACAAATCTGAGATGCGGCGTGGCGCAGTAAGGACGTGGCTCATTTTCAAAAGGCGGCGTGTTTAATTCCGTCGATCCCGCACGGAAAGGAGCCAGAGCAAGTTGCCCAGCGCTGCGATGAACGCCGCGACGTAGGTGAGCGCGGCGGCATTCAAGACATTGTTTACGCCTGCGACCTCAGCTCCCGGCTGCACGATCCCCATCTGCTGCAAAATAATTTTAGCCCGGCGCGACGCATCAAACTCGACGGGTAGGGTGATCAACTGGAACACCAGCAGAATGGCATAACAGTAAATTCCGAGTGTGATAAGGCCGGTAATGTGAAACAAGAGCCCCCCGAAGATTACGAACGGCAACATTTGCGACGCGACCATGGTCAGTGGCACCACTGCCATCCTTGCCTTTAGCGGCGTGTAAGCTTTCGCATGCTGAATAGCGTGCCCGGTTTCGTGCGCGGCAATCCCGAGCGATGCCACCGATGGCGTGTTGTAAACATTGCTGGAAAGGCAAAGCACTTTCTTGGTCGGATCGTAATGGTCCCCTAGAAAATCGTTCGTCTCCACGACGTCGACATCGTGAATTTGCGCAGCCTGCAAAATCTCGCGCGCGCATTCCGCCCCGGTGATGTTTGAGCTTGCGCGCACCTTACTCCAACGGGAGAAGGCGCTGCTCACGCGAATCTGCGCCCAAATGCCGATGATCAAAGGAACGCCTATATAAAGCAGCCAGTGACTTCCGCCGATTCCGATTGGGTAGAACATTCCTGTCTTAAGTGTATCTGCTGATTAGACGCCGATAATGCCGGTGCCGTTCATTTCGGCTCGCTCGTCTCCCCCGACCAGAGTTTGGCGGACTCAAATTTCCAGAACCCTTGGAAACCGCGATAGAATCTTGCATCCCGATCTGGTCACAATCACCACGTCTTCAATCCGCGCGCCGCCGATTCCCGGATAATAGAGACCCGGCTCGACGGTCAGACATTGTCCCGCTTTCAGCGTGACTTTTTGCAATCGCGGATACTCATGGATCTCCAGTCCGAGTCCGTGCCCGGTGCCATGGAAAAACCCGACGCGTCGGCCATTGCGCACTTCAGTCGGAAATCCGCGCCGGTTAAACAACTCGGTGATCGCCTTGTGAATGCTCATCCCATCCACGCCGGCTTTGATTTGCTTCAACGCCAGCGCCTGGCCCGCTTTCACCGCTTCCCAAAGCTCCCGCTGTTTTTCGTTCGCGCGCCCGCGAACCACCGTTCGCGTCATGTCACCCCAGTAACCCGTCTTCGCATCACGCGGGAAAATGTCGAAAATAATCAACGAATCCGCTTTGAGGGGCCCGAAACCCCGCTCATGCGGATCACACGCCTGATCCCCTCCAGCTACGATTGTGTTTGTCGGCACGCCACCGGCACGCAAGATCGCGCTATCGATTTCCGCGCGCAGAATTTCCGAGGTCAGAATCTTGCCCGCCCACTTCAATTTCCTTCCCGCGCCCGGCCTCGACGCCTTCAAGATCTCCACTCCGCGTTTCATCCCCGTTTCCGTGATTCTCAGTGCGCGTTCGAGCAGCTTAATTTCCTCTGCCGTTTTCTTCTCCCGCGCCGGCCAGAAAAGTCCGTTCGTCGTTTCCAGTGTAATCCCGCGCCGCTTAATCTCGTTCGCGTAACCGAGCGGAAAGTTACCCGGCACCAGCGCGCGTTTCACTCCGCGTTTCGTTAGGAAATGCGCCAGTACTTTTTCATAGGGGGGCGCCTGTTTCGCTTTCCCCTGCACCTCGCGCTCGAGCGCGCTCAACATGACAAACTCGTCTGCCTGCGCCTTTTTCTTCGCCCGATCGATCTCCAGATCGCTCAAAACCAGCGTGCGCTTGCCGTTTTGCTGAAGGAAAATAAACGGGTCGCCGATAAAAATTCGCGTCGCGTAAAGCATATCAGCGTCAGAATCGCTAGGCGCAACGATGAGACGCGCCGGCTGAGTTTTGGTGGTCATGCTTTGATTGTAGGGCAACCGCGCCAGTTGCCAACTTTCGAATGTGGATCGGCCGCTCCGGCGACGACACTCCGCCTCGGTCGGGATGACCGCATTTAGGTTCTGCGCACTTCCAGCTGCCGGCGCAAAATCCAGTGCAGCAACCCGAGCAGCGCGAACGTTGATCCAATCAACACCATGGTGTTGAAAACGAAGACGTCGACCTTCATTCCCAGGTACCGCTTTTCCTGACCAAAAAATACGTTCGGGCGCGCCCCACGGCGATAATCACTCTGTTCCATCTCCGCATTCGAAATCAGGTCGGAAACTTTTTGGTTCAAGTACAGCGTCTCGCCCGTCACCGGACCGTTCGCCTCCCTGAACTGACTCCGATCGAACCGATGCCTGCGATCGAGCACCTCGTCGATCAATACCAGATAACGATCCAGCTCGTCGGCGGTCTTTGCTTCCAGGCCTGAGAGCATTGCGAGGGTGTCCTTCAAATCGTTCAGCCGCGCTTTTGCTTCCGGGCTATTCTCGTGTTGCGCCACGATCCGATCGATCTCGCGTTGGGCCCGGTCCTGCCGGCGTGTGATCGGGTTCAATTTCGCCTGCGCCACGACCATCTCCTCATACGACCAGCGCATGGCAATGAATTGACAGATCAATGGCACCTCCAATTTGCTGTCCATTTTCTTGTTCTGCTCCTTGTTCGGATGCTCGGAGAACCAGCGAGTGAAAGTGTAGATGAGCGCGAGGTTGCGGTTCATGTCCTCATACTTAATAAGCGCACCACCCATGATGATCTGCGGAATCAATACCAGCGGCACGATATTAGCCGCCGTCTTCGGATCAGCCACCAATGAGGAAACAACCAAACCCAGCGCAAGGCCGCCCATGGCGGTCATGAACACGATCGCGAGGTAAATCCAAAACATTCCGCGGATTTCGAGAATGTAATTGCCGATAAGGATGAAGAGAACGCATTGCAGCAGGGCAAAGACGCCAAGGGAAACGGTTTTGGCAAAAATATAGTACTGCAGCCGGACATTGAGATTGCGTTCCCGTTGTAGAACAACCCGATCGCGGATGATGTCATCGGCGCTGTTGGTCAGGCCCAGAAACATCGCCACGATTAAAGTGAGAAACAGAAACGTCGGGATGTGATAAGCCGAGGCGAAATCGTACTTGCCGCTGTCGGAATAGCGCAGAATGGTGGCGATTAGGAACGCTAACACCGGCGCGACCCCGATGGTGATGACGAGGTTGCCACGGTTGCGTAGCTTGCTGATGAAGGCACGCTTAAGCAAAGTGCGCAGCTGGGTCCATTCGTCATGCCAGCGGAACGGGACCCGTTTCTTTTTTTGCGCCGGCGCGGTAGCCGGCAAAGGCGCCGCCGCCGGTTCCTTGCGCAGCGAGACCTGCTTAACGTCCTGGATCAATCGAAAGGCTTCGTATTTGTCCCGCCAAAACTCGGGGGCATAACGGCGCGAAGGCACCAGTTGTCCGCGGTTGTTCTCCTCGTAAATAATATCGCCACTCAGATCGCGCAGCGGCGTCTCCAAGACATCGAAAATAAATTCCGGGCGTGTCGTTCCACATGATGGACAGGCTCCGAGATCGGCCCCGAATTGATGCTGGTGTTCCGCTTCGGCGAAATAGCGGAGCATTTCCGTGGGCGTCCCAAAAAAGACCAGCCGGCCGCCCTTGTCGAGGAGGATGGCCTTGTGAAACATCTGGAAGAGCTTTGAGCTCGGCTGGTGGATGGTAACGATGATGATTTTGTTGTGTGCCATCGAACGAATGATTTCGATGACGTGCTCGGAATCCTTGGAGCTCAGGCCTGAGGTCGGTTCGTCAAAAAGATAAACGTCCGCCGACCCGATCATGTCGAGACCTATGTTAAGTCGTTTCCGTTCGCCGCCGCTGAGCGTCTTCTTCACCGCAGTACCAACCACGGCGTCACGCCGCTCGCTCAACCCAAGCTCGACCAATTTGCCTTCTAAACGACGCGTCCGGTCGCGCCGCGACAAATGGGGAGAACGAATCGCGGCCGCGAACTGCAAATTTTCGCCGATGGTCAGATGCTCATCGAAGGCGTCTTCCTGCGGGATGTAGCTGATGTAACGTCTCAATTCATCGAGATTAGGATAAAGTGACTGACCATTGAGCAGGACCTGACCGCTGGTGGGTTGCAATTGCCCCGCCAGCACTTTCAACAACGTGCTCTTTCCGCTGCCACTCGCCCCCATCACACAAACCAGCTCTCCGCGCGTTACACTGAAGGAAATTCCTTCCAGCCCGACATCGCCGCTGCCGAAACGATGCGTTACTTCGCTGACCTCGAGTGTGCGAACAATGTTGCGCTCCTCTTCGATGATGCGTTCGGAAAAATTGCACTTCAGGAATTGGCCGACGTCGATCCGAATGGTATCGCCATCTTTTAGCGGTGAAGTGGTGCGGATGGTAGTCTCGCCGACCATGATCGGACGATCCGCTTCCAGCACTTCCAAAGTGCCGACGCGCTTGTCGTAATCACAAAAAATCTTCAGCAAGACGTCGCCCGCCGTTCCGGGAGAAAGCAAAATGTCGTCGGCTTCGAGCAGGCTCTGGTTGTTCGAGACCAGATATTCCGATTTGGAAGCCTTCAGTTGAAAGCGGCCGCCCAACGCCCGCGCCCGACGACGCAAATCAAACAGATCGAGCTCGCTGTCGTTGTGGAAAACGATTCGGTCCTGCAAGGTGGCTTCGACCAGCGTTCCTGCGCGCAATCGGGTGCCATTCAGTTCGGCATCGACGTCTTTCAACGCTTTGACTTTCACTTTTAATCCGAAGGTGACTTCCAGCGCCGTTTCACGGGAGCGCGCTCGCTCCAATTCGACCTCGTCCGAGTCGCGGTTCACTCGAATGAAAATTTGCGGGAGCGAAACGTTCTTCTTGGCGTTGAAGTACTGCGCCAGCTCCTGATAGCTCAGCACCTGGTCACCTACCAGAATGCGTTGGCCCGGGTAAATGCGGCAAAACCCGCCGCGTGCTAGCGGGCGGCTGCGTACCGACACGCTCTGCGCGGTGTAATTTTTCAAAAGAATCAGATCGTGATAGCGGAATGCTAGCAACCGGTCGCTCGCACCGAGGCTCTTCAACATCACGTCGGACTGTCCGTTGTTACCGAACGAGATCGATTCCAGGGGCGACGCGCCACGCTGGTAAACGGCCGGATCGGACTCCTCGCTCGCATTCAGTTGATAAACGATGTCGATCGCCTGCGCCGCCATCCCGAGCTGGGACATGAAGGAGTAAAACTGCACCACCTGCTCCTGCTTGAGACCGGCCTGAGAAATCAGATCGTAAAGTTGGACGCCCAGCATGATCTTCCGATCTGTGCCCAGCTCGACGCTGAGTTTTTGCGCCATCGCTGTTAAATCCTGCTGCTCGTAAAGCGCCTGCCGGAACAACTGCCGCAGCTCGGAGTAAACCGCCTCCGGGTAATCATAACGGAGGAACCCGAGGCTGGAGTCGATTTCTTCTTCCAGCAAAACACCATCCGCTTTCGAGAAACTAGCCAGCACCTGGATCAGAAGTGGCAACAAATTGGGCCCTTCCGATACGCTTCGCGGCTTGCGCATGGCTCGGCGCATCCAACGGCGCCCCTTCCGCTGCATCCGATAGGCAAAAGGGGTCACGCGCTGCACCGCGCGGTCAATTTTATCGGCTACCTGGGCTAACAATTCTGCCATTGAAATTTGGGTATAAAGTTTACTCCAACGCCCAGTTCACGCAATGACTGTGCCCGGTGGCGCGATCGTGCTGGAACATAGGTCTTTGGCTTGTGCCTCCAGCGGGGTTGCGCCCCGCTGACACCAATCCAATTGCGTTCAAGAAATAGCGGCTTCCAAGCCGCCGCTTGCGCAGCCCAGTCGGCGTAGGTCGCGCCGGCGACCGGACCGGAGCAAGAGAGAAATGCCCGCTGGGCGCACACGCTGGAAAGCCTATGTTCCGCCCATCCCAATCGAACGCCGCGTTCGATTTATCTGTCGAACCACCTAAAGGCGTGACTCCTGCTCCCACTTATTGCATTGACACCCTGCTCATGTAAATTTTTGTAGCGCGGCAAGAAGCCCGCGCACCAACTCCAATGGCGCAACCTGACCGCAACTCCTCGCGCGACAACAAGCGCAACAATGAGCCGAATTTTAACTGGCGCGGCATCGTACTGATCGCGATCGCCTTTGGCCTCATCGGCATGGCCCTGCTCGTGCGCAACGGCGGTTATCAGAATATCGAGGACGTCCCTTACAACCGCTTCATCGAGTTGCTCGATAATAAGCAAATTATTAACGACAAAAATCTGCCCGTGACTTTGTTGGTCCAGGAAGGTCAGCCTACCCAGGCGCTCATTGGCTACTACCGCAAGCAAACCGCCGGCGCGGAACAGGCCGTGAAATTCCGCACTACCGTTTACCTTAACTACAATACCAATCTGCAGGACAAGCTCGCCGCCGCCGGCATCCAGCCTGCCATCCGGACCGAATCAAACCTGTTCGCCCAAACCCTCCTCAGTTTCCTCCCCATCGCGCTCTTTCTCCTCGTTCTCTATTTCCTGTTCCGCCAGCAAATCCGCATGGCGGGCAAAGGCGCGCTAAACTTCGGTAAATCGAAAGCGCGGATGCTGGCCCGTGACAAAAATAAGATCACCTTCCGTGACGTCGCTGGAGTCGAGGAAGCCAAGGACGAAGTGCAGGAACTCGTCGAGTTTCTGCGCGACCCGAAGAAGTTTCAGAAACTCGGCGGCCGCATTCCGAAAGGCGTGCTGCTCGTTGGGCCACCCGGCACTGGCAAAACGCTGCTCGCCCGCGCCATCGCCGGCGAAGCTGACGTCCCATTTTTCTCCATCAGCGGGTCCGATTTCGTCGAAATGTTTGTCGGCGTCGGCGCCAGCCGCGTGCGCGACATGTTTGAGCAGGGCAAAAAGTCGGCGCCGTGCATCATTTTCATCGACGAAATTGACGCTGTCGGTCGCCATCGCGGCCACGGCGTCGGCGGAGGTCACGACGAGCGCGAACAAACCCTCAATGCCTTGCTCGTTGAGATGGACGGGTTCGATACCCAGGAGGGGGTCATCATCATTGCCGCCACCAATCGGCCCGATGTGCTTGATCCCGCACTGTTGCGTCCTGGCCGGTTCGATCGGCAGATCACCGTCAATTTGCCAGACGTAAAGGGTCGCGAAGAAATTTTGCGGGTCCATTCCAAGAAAGTGAAGTTGGCCGAAGGGGTCGATCTCGCCGTGGTCGCGCGCGGCACGCCGGGCTATTCCGGCGCCGAATTGGCCAACGTTATCAACGAGGCAGCTTTGCTTGCCGCTCGCCGGAATTTGAAAGGAATTACTTTGGCTGAGCTCGAAGAAGCGCGCGACAAAGTGCGGTGGGGGAAGGAACGCCGCAGTCTCGCATTGAGTGAGAAAGAAAAGACCAACACTGCTTATCACGAAGCTGGGCACGCACTCTTGCTCGAGTTACTCGAGCACACCGAGCCACTCCATAAGGTCACGATTATTCCCCGCGGCCCGTCATTAGGCAGCACCATGTGGCTGCCCGAAGAAGACAAATACACCAACCGCAAGGCCGAGCTGGTCGATAGTCTCACCGTCAGCATGGGCGGTCGCGTCGCTGAGGAGCTTGTTTTCGGCGATGTGACTAATGGCGCCCGCGGCGACATCAAGATGGCGACTGCGACTGCGCGCCGCATGGTTTGCGAATGGGGCATGAGCGAGAAAATGGGAATGGTCGAGTATGGCGACCACGAGGATTACGTTTTTCTAGGCCGCGACATCTCCCGTGCCCGCGATTACAGCGAAGCAACGGCTGAGGAAATTGATCACGAAGTGCGCAAGCTCCTCGACGAAGCCTACGGCATCGCGAAGAAGGTTTTGTCTGAGAACCGCGACAAGCTCGATGCCATTGCCAAAGCGTTGCTCGAGTTCGAAACGCTAGACGGCTCGCAAATCAAAGAAATTATCAAGCACGGCCGCATGCTCAACCCGCCACCGGGTGTCACCGCGCGAAGCGGCGAAAAGATGGAGCCTGAGAAACCGCCGAAACAGGTTGTCGTCGCTCCTGACGTTACACCTCCTCTTCCCGGCGCCCTCGGCGGCGCACCGGCATAGCTCCTTTCCCGTCATCCTGAGCGACAGTCGAAGGATCTCTAACTATTCGTCGCCTTCCTGTTCCGATCTGTGATGCTTGATCCCGGATCTTGGATACTCGATGTTGGATTCATCACTCCATCCCATTCTGAGTTAGGTGTTGGACGTTGGATGTTCTCCTGCTCGCTATCCAATGTCTGAATTAGCAGGCGCGGAATAATGCTGGCTTTCGGGAGCCGGTTTCTTTAGGCTGTGGCAGGTTGTCGTTCGTCAAAATCGTCAGTTATGGACCGGAAAGCTGTTACTCTGTGTGTTCTGATTTGTCTGGTAGTTGCGTTCCTGCTGAGTATCTCGAATTACTACATCTATTTGATGCGATCACCTATGCAGGCACTCCCGGGGTTCGTCGCGCTCATTCTACGCGACGGAGCGCTCATTTTTTTCGTAGCCTATCTATATCGACGGGGCTAGGTCCGGATGCCGGACTGGCGTTCGATCCGCGCACCGGCCGTCTTTGCTTGCTGACGTCTCAGGTCTGACGCTCGCGCTAGCGCAGCAACCTTTCCAGCGAGGCGTCGGGTTCGGCGCCGAGCTCGGTGGCTTTGGCGTAGT
>Ga0209577_10003735_pt1 | contig 14328 bp, 14 predicted proteins | sample GraSoiAngelo_109_FD_185874 | JGI IMG/M metagenome (GOLD analysis project Ga0209577, IMG submission 185874) | Grasslands soil microbial communities from the Angelo Coastal Reserve, California, USA - 14_0903_12_20cm (SPAdes) (version 2) | ecosystem: Environmental > Terrestrial > Soil > Grasslands...
ATCTGTTGTCCTGCCAAGGGCACTGCAGGTTAGCTACGTGCGGATCGGATAACCGCTGAAGGCATCTAAGCGGGAAGCCGGCCTCGAGATGAGCTCTCCCATCCCCTTGAGGGAGTAAGACCCCTGGAAGATCACCAGGTTGATAGGCCGGATCTGGAAGGATGGTGACATCCGCAGGAGACCGGTACTAATGGGTCGAGGGCTTGACGGATATTGATATCCGTGCATTGGCACTGTGTAGTTTTGAGGGTCCGCTGAGAGGCGGTCTCTACCGGTTTCCGGTGGCTATGGCGAGGGGGAAACACCTCTTCCCATTCCGAACAGAGCAGTTAAGCCCCTCAGCGCCGATGGTACTTGGCTCGCAAGGGCCTGGGAGAGTAGGTCGCCGCCGGTTTGTCACAGACATGAGAGTTGTCGCATCGAGCGCGGTTGTCATACCGAGCGCCGGTGTCGGATCGAGGGCAGGTGTCGCATCGCCCGACTCATCGACCCCGTTCGCAAAAACGAACGGGGTCGTTTGCGTCTGAGGCGTTGGGCGCGGCCGGGCACAGAATCGAACCCTGGCGGCGGGCGTGCTGGCGCGCTCGACGCCCGCTACAGCAGCCGCTGGACCCGGAGCCTGCGAGCGCCCCGGGGAGTCTGCACCTCCACCACCTCACCGGGCCGAGCGCCCAGGAGCGCCTTGGCCACCGGAGACTCAGCGGAGAGCCTGCCGGCGGCAGGATCGGCCTCGGTGGCGCCGAGCACGGTCCAGCGGTGGGTTTCGCCTGTCCCCTCGTCGACCACCTCGAACGGGCGCGCGAACGACACTTCTCCAGCTTCGCCGCCGGGCTCAACCACCACGGCATTCACGAGGCGCCCTCGGAGGCGCTTGATTCTCGTCTCCAGGTGGGCCTGGTCTTCCTTGGCGGCGTGGTACTCCGCGTTCTCCTTGAGATCTCCGTGCCCGCGCGCGGTCAGGATCCGCGCGGCGATCTCTCGCCGTCCCCTGGTCTCGAGCTCGCCGAGCTCCGCCTTCAAGGCTTCGAGACCCGCGGCGGTGATCGGCGCTCCGTCGAACTCGTGGGCGGACCCGGAATCTGGCATCAACCGAGGTTGCCAGACCGGGTCCGCGGGCGCTCAGCCGCGCCCACGAGCGCTCAGCGAGCGCCGACACGCGCTCAGCTGGCACCGACGGGCGTCCAGGCCGGCGCCCACGAGCGTCCAGCCCACGCCCCGACGCGCGCTCACCGACCCGACCGGCGAGACCACAGCTCCGCCCAGGTGAGACCATCTGCAGATGCGCGAGATGCGGGCCTACTTCCGAGCCAACCCGCAGGTATTCGTGCTCGTGATCGTCTGCCTGGTGCTCGGTCTCGGCACGTTCCTGGCCGTCGTGGTCGGCCTGCTGACGGCCGGATCGACCAAGAGCACGGGCGAGCCGGGCGGCGTGATCGGCGTCCTGAGTGTTCTCGTCGGGCGCTGAGAGGCGGGATCCGCCGGACAGCCGACCGCCGCTACCGCTGCTACCGCGCGACGCCGTCTCGCATCCGCTGGCGGGAGCTCATGCGGACGGGGGAGAGGCAGAAGGCGGGGCGGGCGTCGATCGTGCCCGCGCGGCGGGTGTGGTGCCAGCGCAGGGGCTGACGATGTGGGTGATGGTGTGGGGCCTCCTCGGGCGGGTCGCCGGCCAGCACGTCATCGACGAGGGCCAACAGACGTTGGAGGCGCTCAGGTGTTAGCTGGAACATATGTTCGCCAGCGTAGGTTTGGGCTCGGACGGAACGCGTGTTCTGCACGAGATCTTGCACGAGCGGCCTCGGCAGCGCGAGGGCCGGAGACGGGAAATCCCTGCAAGCTCGCCGCTTCTCACAGCGAGGACCACACGTCGAGCTTCGTCCGCACCCGCTCGATCACGCTGTCGGTGAACTCGGTCGTACCGGCGTGGCCGCCCAGATCGGGGGTCTTGAGGCCCGCGCCGACGGCCTCCAGCGCTGCCTCGTAGATCGCGCGGGAAGCCTGCTCGGCCTCGGGCCCGTGGCGCTCGGCCGCGTGTCGCATCACCGCGCCGCAGGCCAGGATCATCGCTAGCGGGTTGGCGAGGTCCTTGCCCTCGAGCGCCGGCGCGGTGCCGTGGGGCGCCTCGGCCATCGCCACGGTCGTCTCGTAGCTCTCGCCGAACGCCAGCAACACGGATTCGGCGCCGGCGATCGAGCCGAACATCGGCAGGACCAGGTCCGACAGGCAGTCTCCATCCCGGTTCAGGGCGGGGATCACCAGGGGCACGTCAGCCGCCCCCGACATCAGCCCTGCGTAGGTGGCGTCGATCAGGACCGGCTGGTAGACCACATCGGGATGCCTGGCGGCCGCGACATCCATCTCCTCCTTGAGCATCCCCTCGTACACGGGGGACACCGTCCACTTCGGCCCTCCGTACACCCGTGCTTCGGCCCGCTCCGCCGTCCGAAACGAGTACTCCGCCACCGCGCGGCAGGTCGAACGCGTGATCCGCTCGGTCCGGTATGCGACCTCCTCCGAGGAGTCGGCGTCGCCTTCGCGGCGCTCCTCCGCCCCGTACGCGTCCTCGACGGCCATTCGCACGATCGAGATCGGATGGTGGACACCGGCGATCGTGGACACCCCGGGGAGCCGGCGACCGGTCCGCACGATCACCTTGCCGTCCACCGCCTCCCGCAGGATCCGGTTCGGCGAGCCGACGTCCCCGGTCCCTTCGGGAGTGATCGTCGCGGCCTTGATGCCGAGACCTGCCTCGCGCATGGCCTCCGCGGCCTCCAGCACGGCATCGTTGGTGCTCCGGCGCCGCTCGGCCAGCGAGAGATCGAAGCGCTCGAGCTCCACGTCGAGCCCCAGCAGATCCGGGTCGAGCACCCGGAGCGCCTGTTCCAGGAGCTCCTGCCCGGTCTGATCGCCTTCGAGCACGACGATCGGGATCGCCACGAGCGCGACGATAGCCCTTTCCGGCCCTGCTCCGGGGTTTCGAATCGAGCAGCGGGGGGAGTTCAGAATTGTGACGGATGTGACTTCTGAGCCGCTCCGCGAAGCGCTCAGGCCGCCGGGGCCGGTCAAGTTCGAGATGCAAGAACACCGGGTGAGGGGGATCATCACGGTGGCCGTCACCGGTGAGCTCGACCTGCTCACCGCGCCGAAGCTGTCGGCACGCATCGGGAGGCTGCTCAGAGTGGAGCCGGGGGACGTGGTGCTCGATCTCGTCGAGACGCAGTTCATCGACTCGGCGGGGCTCGCGATCCTGCTGAACCTGCAGCGCCGGCTGGAGCGGCAGCTACGGGTCCTGTGTGGCGATGGCCCGGTCAGGCGCGTGATCGAGATGGCCAGGCTAGAGGAAGCGCTCGGCGTGGTCCCGGCGCCGCCCACCGACGCCCCCGCGGGCCCGAGCCCGGCCATCCGGACAGCCAGGCCTTAGCCAGACCGCGACACCGCAACTGCTATACCAATGCCGGTGAGGGCTGACTCACAGGCGTGACAGATCGGGCGGGCACCACCGCGGAAGCCGGGGCGGGCGCGGGCGCCGCCGGCGGCCAGGCGACCGTCACCCAGGTGGTGCGCGCAGATGACGTCACCCGGCGCTACGGGGAGGGATCGACGGCCGTCGACGCGCTCCGTGGCGTGTCGCTCACCGTTGGCAAGGGCGACCTGCTGGCAGTGATGGGTCCCTCCGGATCCGGCAAGTCCACGCTGATGCACATCCTCGCGGGCCTCGACCAGCCGACGACCGGCGCCGTCGAGATCGCCGGGATCGACATCACAACGCTCAGCGACGCGGAGCTCACGCTTCTGCGGCGCGAGCACATCGGCTTCGTGTTCCAGTTCTTCAACCTCCTGCCGATGCTCACGGCGGAGGAGAACGTGGTGCTGCCGCTGTCGATCGCCGGCGAGAAGGCGGACGCGGCGTGGCTCGACGGGCTGCTCGAGCGGACCGGCCTGACCGGTCGCCGGCACCACCGCCCCGCGGAGCTTTCGGGAGGCGAGCAGCAGCGGGTGGCGGTCTCGCGAGCCCTGGTCACCCGCCCCACGATCCTTCTCGCCGACGAGCCGACCGGCAACCTCGACTCCAAGACCGGTGGCGAGATCCTCGAGCTCCTGCGCGAGTCCGCGCAGGCCTACCAGCAGACGATCGTCATGGTCACCCACGAGGCCCGGGCGGCGGCGATCGCCGACCGGATCTTCTTCCTCGCGGATGGGCTGATCGTGAACGACCTGACCGGCGCGAGCCAGAACCAGGTGCTCGAGGTGATGGCCGGCCTCGGATCGTGACGGCCCGGCCCCGGACCGTGACACCCGGCCTGCGCCAGTGACCAGGGTCGCGCTCAAGGGGCTCCTCGGCCGCAAGCTCCGCGCCAGCCTGACCGCGATCGCCGTCGTGCTCGGGGTGGCGATGATCAGCGGCACGTACATCCTGACCGACACGATCAAGGGTGCGTTCTCGACCGTGTTCACGCGGGCCTACCAGCATGCGGACGCCGTGGTCACAGGCAAGAGCGCGATCGGCACCGGCAACAACAACAATCGGACCGCTCCGCCGACGCTCCCGGCATCGGTGCTCAGGCAGATCCAGGTACTGCCGCAGGTGGCGCTGGCGTCCGGCGCCGTCGCGGACCAGGTCGGGCTGGTCGGGCACAACCGCAAGGTGATCGCGCGCGGCGGGGCGCCGGGACTGGCGTTCAGCTACACGCCGGCCGGCCAGCGGTTCAGCCCGCTCAACCTGTCGCGCGGCCACTATCCGGCCGGTCCCAACCAGATCGACATCGACGAGGAGACCGCGAGCAAGCAGCACTTCACTCTCGGGCAGCAGATCGGGGTGATCGCGCGCGGGCCCGAAGAGCGCTTCACGATCGCCGGCACCGTCAAGTTCGGGGGCGTGTCGTCACTCGGCGGCGCCACGCTCGCGCTGTTCACGCTCCCCACCGCGCAGCGCCTGTTCAACAAGCCGGGCCAGCTCGACCAGATCAACATCGCGGCCAAGCGCGGCGTCTCGCCGCGTCAGCTCGTGCAGGAGATCACACCGTTGCTGCCGCCGACAGCGCAGGTGAGGACCGGGCAAGGCCAGGCGGCGCAGGCGACCAAGGACACCAGCGGCTTTCTCAACATCTTCCAGGACTTCCTGCTGGCGTTTGGCGGGATCGCCCTGTTCGTCGGGAGCTTCGTGATCGCGAACACGCTTTCGATCACGATCGCGCAGCGCACCCGCGAGCTCGCCACTCTGCGGACGCTGGGCGCCACGCGCCGTCAGGTACTGACCAGCGTGATGCTCGAGGCGTTCGTCATCGGGCTGCTCGCGTCGATCGTAGGACTGTTCCTCGGTCTCGGCCTGGCGAAGGGGCTCAACAGCCTGCTGGTCTCGTTCGGGATCGACCTCCCGCAGTCCGGCACCGTGTTCAAGACCCGGACGATCGTGGTCTCGCTGGTGGTGGGCGTCGTGATCACGCTGCTCGCCGCGCTCAGGCCGGCGATCCGCTCCACCCGCGTGCCGCCGATCGCCGCCGTGCGCGAGGGCTCGGTGCTGCCTCCCTCGCGATTCGCGCACCTGAGCCAGCCCGCCGCGTACGCGACGGTCCTGGGGGCAGTCGCGCTGATGCTGGTGGGCCTGCTCGCCGGGAGCCTCTCGACGGGCGTGCGCCTCCTGTTCGTGGGAATCGGCGCTGTGGCGCTGTTCCTGGGCGTCGCGATGCTCGCCCCGCGGCTCGTGCCGCCGCTCGCCGACGTGCTGGGATGGCCCGCGACCAGGATCGGAGGCGCGGCCGGGAGACTCGCGCGAAGCAACGCGATGCGAAACCCGGCGCGGACCGCCTCGACCGCATCGGCGCTGATGATCGGTCTCGCGCTGGTGACGCTCGTCGGCGTGCTCGCGGCCGGTCTGCGCACGCGGTTCGAGGGCGCGGTCAACCAGCTGTTCGTCGCCAACTACGCCGTCACCGCGACGAACAACTTCACGCCGATCAGCGTCGCCTCCGAGCAAGCACTGCATCGCGTGCCGGGGGTGGTGGTCGTCTCGGGGGTCCGCGCCGGCGATGCGAAGGCGTTCGGCTCACGCATCAACGTGACCGGCGTCGAGCCGAACGTGAGCCGCGTGATCGCGATCGACTGGAAGCACGGCGGGCCGGGGGTGCCGGCGGAGCTGGGAGAGGACGGCGCGTTCGTCAACACCTCGTACGCCAGCGCCCAGCATCTCCACGTCGGCTCCTCGCTGACCGTGCTGACGCCGTCGGGCACCAGGCTTCACCTGATCGTGAACGGGATCACATCGCCGCCCAAGGGCGGGAACCCGTACGGGGACGTGACGATCTCCTCGGCGCTGTTCGATCGCGCCTACCAGAACCCGCAGAACCTGTACGCGTTCGTCAACATGCAGGGAGGCGTCACCCCGGCGAACACGCGCACGCTGAACGCGGCGCTGAACAGCTTCCCCGACGCCAAGCTCCAGACCAAGGATCAGTTCAAGCACAACCAGGAGCAGGGGCTCAACGCACTGCTCAACCTGCTCTACGTGCTGTTATCGCTGTCGATCATCGTGAGCCTGTTCGGGATCGTGAACACGCTGGTGCTGACGGTGTTCGAGCGCACGCGCGAGCTGGGGATGCTCCGCGCGGTTGGGATGACGCGGCGCCAGGTCCGCCGGATGATCCGCCACGAGAGCGTGATCACCGCACTGCTGGGGGCGGCACTGGGGATCCCCTTGGGCGTGGTGCTGGCCGTGCTGGTCGGCGTCGCGATCAAGTTCGCCGCCGTGACCATCCCCGTCGGAACGCTCGTGATCTTCGTGATCGCGGCGATCGTCGCCGGGCTGGTGGCAGCGATCTTCCCGGCTCGCCGCGCCGCGCGGCCGAACGTGCTGCGGGCGCTTCAGTACGAGTGACGGATCGCTAGCGCCCGACCGGCTGGGGCTCGCGCTCGGCGGGCTCCTCTGCCTCGGGAGGGGGTGGCGGCTCGGCCGCGCGCCGCGCACCGCCGCCCTCGATGTTGATGCGGGGGAGGCGCCTGTCGATCCAGCCGGGCAGCTTCCAGGTGGTCTCCCCGAGCAGCTCGAGCACCGCCGGAAGCATCACGCAGCGCACCACGATCGCGTCCAGGAACACCGCGATCGCGAGGCCGAAGCCGAACTCCTTGACCCCGCGCTCGTCGCCGAGCATGAACGACAGGAACACGCAGATCATGATCGCGGCCGCGGCACTGATCACCCGCCCCGTTAACGCGATCCCATCCGCTACCGCGATCCGGGCGTCCCGCCGCCGCACCCATTCCTCGCGCACCCGTGAGACCAGGAACACCTCGTAATCCATCGACAGCCCGAACACGACGGCGAACATCAGCACCGGGATCCACGGGTCGACCGGGCCCTTCTGGAGCCCGAGCGCGCTTCCGAGCCACCCCTCCTGGAAGACGAGCACCGTGGCTCCAAGCGCCCCGCCGATGCTGAGCAGGTTCATCAGGGCCGCCTGGATGGGGATCACCAGCGAGCGGAACATCACGAACAGCAAAAGCGCGGACAGCACCACCACGATCCCGATGAACAGGGGCAGCTTGCTGGCCAGGACGTGGGAGAAGTCGATCGAGCCCGCCGTGAAGCCGCCGACCAGGATGTTCATCCCGCCGCTCCGCTTGAGCGGCGGGAAAGAGACTTAAGCAGCTTTCTTCTTGGCGAGGCTCTCTTCGAGCACGCCCATGATGTCACTCTCCTTCATGATCAAAAGCTCTTCGCCGTCGATCTTGACCTCGCGCAGGCGGTTGACCAGACCGGTCGTCGCCCGGTCCTGGGGCGCGGAGGCCGGGTACACCCGGACCACGGCGATTCTTCCGGAGGGGCTGAGCCGCGCAGGCGTCACGGTGGCGACGTCGGGGGTGCGGGCGACCGCGGCCTGGAGGGCGGGCAGCGAGGAGGCGTCTCCTGGCCGCGGGAGCTCGGCCACGACCTGCAGCGGCCCGTTGAAGCCCGGTCCGAAGCCCTGCGAGAGAAGGTTGAAGGCCTTGTACGTGCTGGTGCTGGTGGGATCGTTGCCGGCGTCTGAGTTATCGAGCCGGAGCACCGTCACCGGGACGAGAAACGCGAGCATCACCAGCATCGAGGCGATCGCCAGCGGCCACGGCCGGGCCTGGACCAGCAGGCTCCACCGCCTCCACAGCGACTCGCGCGCCGGCCTCCCGGCGGCGGCACGCGCTCGCGCCCGCCGTCCGGGGCGGGCCAGCCGCGGTCCAAAGCGCGAGAGCAGCGCCGGCAGGACGGTGAGCGACGCGGTCATCGTCAGCAGCACCGTGAGCACCGACGCTATCGAGAGCCCGTACAGGAAGCCCACGCCGGTCGCGAACATGCCCAGCAGCGCGATCACCACGGTGGTGCCCGCGAGCAGGATCGCGCGACCGGAGGTGTCCATCGCCTCGAGCACCGACTCGTTCACGTCTCCGAGCCGCCCGTAGGCCTCGCGGAAGCGGGTGACGATGAACAGCGCGTAGTCGATCCCCACGCCCAGCCCGATCATCAGCGCGAGCTCCGGCGCGACGTTGGACATGCTCGTGACGTGGGTGGCGAGGCCGATGAGCGCGACGCCCGTGATCAAGCCGAGACCGGCGGTGATCAGGGGCATTCCGGCGGCGAGCAGCGAGCCGAACGTGATCAGCAGGATCACCAGCGCGGCGATCACCCCGACCGCGGTCGCCGGGCCGATCGAGAAGCCCTCGGCCTGCTCGATCACCTGGCCGCCGGCGGCGATCTCCAGGCCCGGCCGGGCCGCGGCGTTGATCGCGTTCAGCACAGGCTTGCCCGTGTCGTTCGGGAGCAGGTTGGCGCGCTTGGAGTAGCTGATGATGGCGAATGCGGTGCGGCGGTCGCGCGAGACCTGGGCCGTGCCCTTGGAGCCGTATGGGCTGATCACCGCGACCACATGGGGCATCGTCGCCACCCGTGCCAACAGTCCGGTCATCGTGCTACGCACCGAGGGCGAGTCGACGGTGCTCCCGTTGGTGCGCCAGACGACCGTGTCCTGGTCGCCGCCCTGCGTATTGAATTCTCGTGAAAGCAGATCCTGCGCACGCTGGGACTCGGTCCCCTTGAGCTGGAAGTTCGTCGCGTAGTTCCGGCCCACGGCACCGGCGATCGCGGTCGTTCCGACGGCGACCGCGACCCAGGCGATCACGACCCAACGGCGATGTGCAATGCACCAGCGAGCGAGACCGAGCAACTGTCTCTCCTTCTGGACGGAAGAACTTGGACGGCGGCGGCCCACCCTCCCCGCGGGCGCCTTCACCAAGGCTACGACATCAGCTCGCTCTGCCGAGCCTCGAGCGCCCCGATCACAAGCTGGACATGCTCGTCGAAGTCGACGCCCAGCTCCTCGGCCCCTCGATAGATCTCATCCCGGCCCACCGCGGCGGCGAAGCTCGGCTGCTTGAGCTTCTTCTTGACGGACTTGGGCGTCATGCCACCCAGGCCGTCCGGCCGTACGTACGCGCACGCGAGCACGAACCCCGATAGCTCGTCGACCGCGTACAGCGTCTTCTCCATCGGCGTCTCGCGCGGGACGCCCATGAAGTCCGCGTGCGAGGCGACGGCGCGGACCAGCTCCGGGGGATAGCCGAGCCGCTCGAGCTCGCGGATCGCATAGCGGGGGTGTCCGTCCTCCAAGTTTGGATAGCGCTCGTAATCGAGGTCGTGCAGCAACCCCGTCGCGCCCCACAGCTCGACGTCCCCGCCGAACCGGGGAGCGTAGGCGCGCATCCCGGTCTCCACGGCCAGCGCGTGACGGCGCAACGACTCCGAGGAAACCCATTCATTCAGGAGGTTCCAGGCCTCCTGGCGCGAAACAGAGTCAGTCATGGGAGCAACCCTAGCTAAGCGCTCCGGAGCGGCCGCGTCCCCGATTCGCGCGGCGCGTCTGACCCCGGCGCGCAAGGCGCAGCGGGAGGGCGCAAGAGCTAGTCTGCGGAACGCCATGGAGAAATTCGTGATCGAGGGCGGGACGCCGCTTGCCGGCACGATCGTCCCGGCCGGGAACAAGAACGGCGCGCTTCCGATCCTCGCGGCGTGCCTGCTCACCGAGGACGAGGTGACGCTGCGCAACGTCCCGAGGATCCGGGACGTGGAGGCGATGATGCTGCTGCTCGAGGGGCTCGGGGCGAGCGTCCGCTGGACCGGGCCGGGCGAGGTCACCGTGGACTCCTCGAGCGTGTCGGAGGACTGCGTGGTCGATCCCGAGCTGGCGGAGCGGATCCGGGCGTCGTTCCTGCTCGCGGGGCCGCTGCTGGCTCGGTTCGGGCGCGTGTCCATGCCTCCTCCGGGAGGGGACGTGATCGGCCGCCGCCGGCTGGACCCGCATCTGGACGCGTTCCGGGCGCTCGGAGCCACCGTCGAGCACGAGCAGTCGGGGATCAGGCTCGACGCACCGATCGGGCTGCGCCCGTGCGACTTCCTGATGGACGAGCCCTCGGTGATGGCGAGCGAAAACGCGCTGATGGCCGCGGCGCTGACGCGCGGCCCGACCGTGATCCGCAACGCGGCCTCCGAGCCCCACGTGCAGGACCTGGCCCGGATGCTGGTGGCGATGGGCGCGCCGATCGACGGGATCGGCTCGAACGTGATCACCGTGCACGGCACCGGCGGCTTGCGAGGCGCGACCCACACGATCGCGCCCGACCACATCGAGATCGGCTCGTTCATGGCGCTGGCGGGCGTCACGGGCGGCGAGCTGATCGTCAAGGACACGGTGCCGGAGGACCTGAGGATGATCCGGCTGGTGTTCGACCGCCTGGGCCTGCGCAGCGAGGTGCGCGGCTCGGACGTGATCGTCCCGGGCAACCAGAAGCTGGTGGTCCGCAACGACGCGGGCGAGTACATGCCCAAGGTGGAGGACGGCCCCTGGCCGGCCTTCCCGGCTGACCTGACCAGCATCGCCCTGTCGCTTGCCACCCAGTCCGAAGGTTCGGTGATCATCCACGAGAAGATGTTCGAGAACCGCCTGTTCTTCTGCGACAAGCTCCAGCTGATGGGCGCCGCGATCACGATCTGCGACCCCCACCGGGCGATCGTGCTCGGCCCCCGCCGGCTGACCGGCCAGCGAGTCGAGTCACCCGACATCCGGGCCGGGATGGCGATGCTGATCGCCGCCCTGTGCGCGGACGGAATCACCGAGATCGGCAACATCCGCCAGATCGACCGCGGATACGAGCGGATCGACGAGCGTCTGCGGAACCTCGGAGCGCGGATCGAGCGGGTGGATGACGTGCCCGTCCCCGCCTGACGGCAGCCGCGGGCAGGCGACAATGGTCGAGCGGATCCCAAGCGGAACGCGCGACGTGCTGCCCGACGAAATGCGCGAGCTGCGGCTGATGACCGACCGCATTCGCGGCGTGTTCGAGCGGGCCGGGTTCGGCGAGGTGTACACGCCCGCGCTGGAGTACGAAGCCACGTTCTCCCGCGGCGACGGCCGCTCCGCGGTGCCCGAGTACGCCGCGCCGGCCTACCGGGTGTTCGACGAGCAGGGCAATGTGCTCGTGCTGCGCTCGGACATGACCGTGCCGATCGCGCGGCTGGCGGCGACCCGGTACACCCACTCCGAACCGCCGCTCCGGTTCTCCTACTTCGCGCACGCATACCGCGGCGTCAGGCCGCAGCGGGGCCAGTCCCGCGAGCTGCTACAGGCCGGGGTGGAGCTGATCGGCGCGGCGGCGCCGGAAGGGACGGCCGAAGCCCTGCAGGTCCTCTGCGAGGCGCTCGACGCGGCCGGCCTGGAGACCTACCGGGTCGGTCTCGGCGACGCCTCGCTGTATCCGAGCCTGCTGGAGGCGGTGGGCGTCTCGCCGGATTCCCGCGACCGCATCCTCGGCGAGCTCGTCGCGGGCGACTTCGTGGGCGTCGAGAGCGAGCTGAGGGCCCTGGGGCTGGCGGCAGACGACGCGGAGCTGCTGCTCCGCGTTCCCCGGATCAGGGGCGGCCCCGATGTGCTCGAGGGGCTCACCGGACGCGTCGAGGACGCGGCTGCGGGCATGCGGGCGGTGCATGCCCTGGTCGCACCCGAGATCGCCGGCCGGATCATCTTCGACCTGGGCCTGGTCCGGAGTCTCGGCTACTACACGGGTGCGGTGTTCCAGGTCTACGACCCCGCGCACGGCGTGCCGATCGGCAGCGGGGGACGATACGACGAGCTGCTGGCGCAGTTCGGTCGGCCGCTGCCGGCGGTTGGCTTCGCGCTCAACGTCGAGCGGCTCCACATCGCGCTCGCCGGCGAGGAGCGGGGGCGGATGGCGCCCCGCGAACGATGAGCGAGCTGCGGATCGCGGTGCCCCGGGGCACCCTGTTCGAGGGAAGCCTCGATCTTCTGGACGGGCTGGGCGTGGACACCCGCGGCGTGCGCGAGAACGATCGGAGGCTTCTGTTCGAGGAGGTCGGGATCATCACGATGCGGCCCTCGGACGTGCCCACGTACGTCGAGGCCGGGGCAGCCGATCTCGGGATCACCGGCAAGGACGTCCTCCTGGAGCAGTCCGAGCGCGAGCTGTACGAGCTGGTCGATCTCGGCTTCGGACGCTGCACCATGGTGCTGGCCACCGTCGCGGGCGAGGACCGCGCGGCCGAAGCGCTGCGACGGCTCGGGGTGATGCGAATCGCCACCAAGTACCCGCGGGTCGCGGCCCGCTACTTCCTGGACACCGGCCGCCAGGCGGAGATCGTCGAGGTCAAGGGGTCGGTGGAGCTCGCGCCGCTGACCGGCCTCGTGGAGGGGATCGTCGACCTCACCGCGACCGGGACGACGCTGAGTGAGAACGGGTTGGTGGTCCGGGAGGAGATCGCCCACTGCACCGCGCGGCTGATCGCCAATCCGGTCGCGCACAAGCTGAAGGCCCCCGCCATCGACGCCATCCTGGAACGCGTCCATGCGGTGTGAGCGGATCTCCGACGGCGGCGACGCCGGACGGACCGTCAGGACGATCCGCTCGCTGGTGCCGTCGGCCGAGTCCGTCACCACCGCTGTGGCGGAGATCCTCGAGGAGGTCAGGAGCGGGGGAGACGAGGCGGTGCTCGAGTACACGCGAACGCTCGACACCGCGGGCGCCGGGCCCTACCCGCTGCGGGTTGCGGAGCTCGACCTGGCCAGCGCCACCGACGAGCTCGATCCAGCGGTCCGCGTCGGGCTCGAGCAGGCGATCGACAACGTGAGGGCGGTGGCGACCGTCGGGATCGATCGATATCGACCGAGAACCGGCGGGTTCGGCACTCACACGGTGGAGCGCCGCTGGATCCCAGTACGGAGGGCCGCCGTCTACGTCCCGGGCGGGCGCGCCCCCTATCCGAGCACGGTCATCATGGGCGTCATCCCCGCCGAGGTGGCCCGCGTCGAGGAGATCGTGGTCTGCTCGCCGCCGGGCGCCGACGGAGAGATCCACCCCGCGGTGATCGCCGCCAGCCACCTCGCCGGGGCGTCCGCGCTCTACCGGATGGGCGGGGCCCAGGCGATCGCGGCCTTGGCCTACGGAACCGAGACGATCTCCCCGGTCGACGTGATCGTCGGTCCCGGCAACCTGTACGTGCAGGAGGCCAAGCGACAGGTCTCCGGTCGCGTCGGGATCGACGGTTTCGCGGGACCCAGCGACCTGATGGTGATCGCCGGCGAGGACGCCGACCCAGGGCCGCTGGCGCTCGATCTGCTCGCCCAGGCGGAGCACGGGCCCGGGACGCTGGTCGTCGGCGTCTCGCCATCACGCGAGATGCTGGACGCGCTCGCGGCCAGACTCGACCCCGCCGCGGACACGGGCGCCGTGGCGAGCCTGGTTCAGGTCGCGGATGCGGACGCGGCGATCGAGCTGGCCGAGACGTTCGCGCCCGAGCATCTGCAACTGGTCGGGCGCCAGGTCGAGGGGCTGAGCCAGCGGGTCATGCGCGCCGGGTGCCTGTTCGTCGGCGCCGCCGCCGGCACCGCGTTCGGCGACTATGTCGCCGGTTCCAACCACATCCTGCCGACCGCCGGGGCGGCACGGTTCGCGTCCGGGCTCACGCCAGACCACTTCCTCAGATCGATGACCGAAGTCCGGATCACCGATCCCGCCCCGTTGGCGCGTGCGGCCGCACCGGTGGCGCGGGCGGAGGGCTTCGAGCTGCACGCCCGTTCGATGGAGGCCCGCATTCGCGACAATCAGGGCACATGAGCCGAATGGCGGAGATCGACCGAAAGACCGCGGAGACCGACGTCCGCGTGAGCCTCGGGCTCGACGGCACCGGCGCGGGCGCGCGTGAAACCGGGGTGGGCTTCCTGGACCACATGCTCGACCTGCTGGCTCGGCATGGGCGCCTCGACCTCGACGTGCGCGCCGACGGGGACCTGAAGACCG
>Ga0209577_10003736_pt1 | contig 14327 bp, 16 predicted proteins | sample GraSoiAngelo_109_FD_185874 | JGI IMG/M metagenome (GOLD analysis project Ga0209577, IMG submission 185874) | Grasslands soil microbial communities from the Angelo Coastal Reserve, California, USA - 14_0903_12_20cm (SPAdes) (version 2) | ecosystem: Environmental > Terrestrial > Soil > Grasslands...
CCAAAGCGGTGGTGGCGGACTATCTGAAGCGCGTGGAGGCGGGCGAGGGACGCGAGACCTACGATGGACTGACCGACCGGGAGAAAGAGATCCTCACGCTGGTGGCCGAGGGGGCGACGAACCAGGACATCGCGCAGAAGCTCTACATCAGTGTGAAGACGGTGCAGACCCATCGCGCGCACATCATGGAAAAGCTCAACCTGCATGACCGCACGATGCTCGTCCGCTACGCCATCCGAAAGGGCCTGATCGAGCCATAACGCCAGGTATCTCCGAGGAGTTCTCCTTATATTTTCGCGCCCTTGCACTTCTTGACCGGTGTGGCGCAAATGACATGTTAGAAGGCCTCAAGTTGCACGTCGAAGCCGCGCAGGCCGCCGTGCAATGAGCCGCAGGTCGGGAAACACTCCCCCCGGTTTTCGCCCTACCGCTCAATACATCGGCCGCCCGATAGCGGGCGAGCCCCAGCCCACATAGAGTTAAGACATGAGAGGCCAGCACCGGCAGGCAGGGGAGGGAGCGCGATGCACGCTCGGCTGAGCCTGCGGGGGAACCTGGAGCCCATCTTCGATTGGTACTTCAGGTACACCGACCCTGAGAAACTCCAGAAGACTCATCACACTCTTCCCGCCCCGTAACCGGATCGCGGACAGAGGGCAACGGCGGATTCGGGAGGGTGATCTGAATGACACACCTCAATGTCGGACAGGCAGAGGCCGTGGAGGTGCTGACCGCCAAGAGCCTCGACCTGCTCGATCAATTCGACACCAGTTCGGCAAGCCGCCGTCTGCGACACGCGATCAGCCGGGGCCAGAGGCGATACCGCCAGGTGCACGACCGAAGCAATCGCGGTTTCTATCACGGACTCATCACGGGGTACGCGGTGGCTCTGAAGGTCCTTCAGGGCAAGGTGAGCGGGATGCGCTCCCGCTAGGTTTGGCGGGGCTCCGCGTCGGATCAGCCTTCCCCCGCCTTTCGGAACACAACCCAGGTGCCCGGCCACGCGTCGGGTCCACGCGCGGGTTGAGCTTCCGGGATGCTCAGCCGCCGTTAGAGATGAGCCGTTAGTTGCGCCCGGAGCGTCTCCCCCGTCCGCGTCGTCGCAACGACCTCCAGGTGCCATTCCCCGGGTCCGAAATTCCCCCCGGAGGAGAAGTGGCCGGGCCCTTCGAGGACGGCGGGGAGACGTCTGGGAGGCGCCCCAATGAGACCCGCGGTGATCTCAGGGGCGCGCGCGAGGATCAGTTCACGCCCCTGAGCATCAGTGAAGGTTCCATGGAGCGCGTTGAACCCCGCTTTCCCAGGATCGAGGTAGATGCTGAGTGTTCGGACCGCGGAGAGGGCGATGACGTACACGGGGGGCCTGCCCGGGGTCTGGATGGTTCGCACGGTCTGCCCGGCCCGAACGGTCGTCAGTTCAAGGGGGACCTCCACTGACTGGGTCTGGTGCTCAACAACGACAACGACGGCCCAGCGGCCGTCGAGCGAGATGTTGGATCCTTCCCCTTGGTAGAGACCGGCCGAGTTGCGCGATAGGAGCAGGCTCGACGGTCCGAGGTCGGGGCGATCGGGCTTCGTGAACCGAAGGGTCACCCGGTCGGCGACTATGGGCCGGTGAGTATCGTAGTCCGTGATCGCGGCCGTGAACCGGTTGTTCCCCGGGACCCCCGGCGCCGCCGTCAGGGCCACTCGCACGGAGGTGGCGTAATCGCTGCCGGCGGTGGAAATTGCGGGCACAGGCAACGCGGAGCCCCGCGTGACGCTTGGTGGGGCCAGACCGGTCAAGATACCGGTCACGGCGAGCGCGCCCGCAGCGACAGCTATTTCAGCGGCGACCAGAAGATAGAGAATGCGGCCGCCTTGCCGCCGATCGGAGCGGGTCAGGTGCCGGCCGAAGGCTCCGAGCATCGCCAGGGCGATGAACAGGCCCGCCTTCAGCAAGACAAGTCTCCCGAACGCCGTGGAAAATAACGAAGGCCAGGTCCCGACCTCGTCCGCCGCGCGCATCGCGCCCGTGAGGCCAACCGTGCCGAGCGCGGCCGCAGCCCCCAGCGAGAGCCAACGACCAGCCCTGGCGCGTTGCTCCGCGTCTTCTATCCGAGCGGCGAGCAGCATTGTCGCCAGGGCTCCCGCCCACACGCCGACGCCTGCAAAATGAGTCCATTGCACGAAGACGTTCCACCAGCGTCGCAACTCCGTGTCCGCGCCGGCGTGACCGGCCAGCGCTTGGGCCAGCATTGCGGCTCCCGCCGCGACGCCGAGGGCCGATAGCGTGGTCCGCCGGAAGCGGACGCCGCGGTGTCCAACGGCGATGGCGAGCCCCGCCGCCGCAATGGGAAGGGCCCTCCACCACAGCGCGTGACCGAGAGGGGTTCGCAAGAGGCGGTCAATCCCGGCTCCAGTATCCAGAGCCTGGGCAAGGCCCAAGAGGACCAGCCCGACCGCGGCGCAGGCCCAGAAGATCCACACGTACGTAAGAAGACCTGGGGAAAACGCCCGCGCCGCCGCGCCGGCGACTGCGGCCGCCAGGAGGCCGCTAAGGCCGGTATACAGGAGCAAACGGCTGACAACATACGCCGCCGACGGAGGAGGATTGACCGCCTGCGGCTGTGCAGCTCCGGGTGGCGCAAATCCCACGCCGAAGCTGAACGCGCCGCCGGCGACGTGGCCGTCGACGCGAGAGACGGTGCGCCAGTTCACGGTGTAGACGCCTCGGGGGAGTCTCAGGAGAGGCACGCGCAGTTCCAGGGGCCGGTCGCGAACGGGGTGGATGCCGCCGGCCTCCACGGTACGTCCACCACTATCCAGCACGTGGATAATGGAAAGCGTGGGCTCGGGCTGTTCGGTGAAGATGAGGTCGATCGCGTCGGGGGCATGCTCCAGCACCGCACCATTTTCGGGGAGGGAGCGTTGGAGCAGCGCATGCGCCCCGGCATTTTGGCCAAACGCACACAGGAGGACGGCCAACACGGCCACCGCACGGACTTGAACTACCCACCCTCGGGGCAAACGGCAATTTCGCGGCATGAGCCTTGGGGCATCGGGTGCGGATACGACTTGAGATACTGGAGCCGCCCGATGGCCTTGGTGCCCATTGTGGGGTATACAAAAGGGGTATGCAAGAAACGAAACCCCTTTACGTCCCACCCATCAGGAGGCACATTATGCGCATCTTTCATCGCCGCCCGGGACGGCCGACTATCCTGGCGCTGATCGTCATGGGCACGCTTGGGCTCCTCGCGCTACCGGCTGCCCGACCCGGGGAGGCGCAGAACGATGGGCCCCGTTTCTACGACGCGGCGGTCCCACCGACCGGGAGCCAACACGTCAAGCAGGTGACGGTGACCGCCCGGAACGCGGTCCAGGAGATTGCCCCGGGGGTGAAGGTCCCGCTGTGGACCTTCAACGGCTCCGTCCCCGCGCCGATCGTTCACGTCCGCCAGGGCGATGAGGTGCGCGTGACGTTCCAGAATAAGACACCGCTCGCACACTCGATTGACTTCCACGCGGCGACGACGCCATGGAACGTCTGGTATCAGCCGGTGCTCCCCGGGAAATCGCTGAGTTTCAGCTTCGTTGCGAACTACCCGGGCGTGTTCATGTTCCACTGCGGGACGCCCCCGGCGTTCATGCACATCAGCAGCGGAATGTACGGAGCCGTCGTCGTCGATCCGGCGACCCCGCTGCCGCCGGCGAAGGAGTTCACGCTGGTCGAGAGTGAGTTTTATATTTCACAGGGTGCCAACGGTGCGTACCAGCCGGATGTGCAGAAGGTTCTCGATGTCAAGCCGGACTACGTCGTCTTCAACGGTGTCGCGGATCAGTACCAGGACCATCCTTTGGTTGTCAAAGCGGGCGATCGGATCCGGCTCTACGTGCTGAACGCGGGGCCAACCCTGTTCTCGGCGTTCCATGTGATCGGCTGGATCTTCGACAAAGTCTACGTCGATGGAAACCCGGCAAACGTGCTCCAAGGCGTCCAGACCTACACGATCCCGCCGGGCGGGGGTGCGGCGTTTGAGTTGACGATCACGCAGCCCGGATTGTATCCGTTCGTCACGCATGCGTTCGCGTTCACCGGGAAGGGCGCTGTGGGCGTGATCAAGGTCGTGAAGTAGGAGCACGTTCTGACAAGGACCGGCCCACCCGCGGCCGGTGGACCGCTGGCCTTTACGTTCGGCAGTTGGTTCGCCTGGACGGCGGTGGGGGTGGCGTTTCCGGTGCTCGGCCTGTTCCTGGTGGGCGCGGCCGGCTCCCTTGCCACAGGCGCTTATGACACCCTCCCGGCGCTCGCCGCCACCCATGTCGCGACCCTGGGGTGGGGGACGATGACGATCATGGGGGGCGCGATGCAGATGGCTCCGGCGCTCCTCGGGGGACGGGTCCGGGGTGAGCGCTCGGTGCCGTGGCTGTACGGGTTGTTCGCGGCGAGCGTGCTGACCCTGATCGCGGGGTTCGCCCGGGGCAACTTCGGGCTTGCCGCCGCTGCCGGGGGAGGCGCCACCCTGGCGTCCTGGTGGTTCGTCGCGCTGATCGCCTCGACGATCGCTTCGGCAGGAAAGAAGCGGTCGGTCGTGAGCCCGCAGATCCCGGTGGCCTTCCTCTGCTTTGTGCTGGTGCTCCTCTGGGGTGTGGTTCTCGCGGCCAACATGCGCTGGGGATTTTGGCCGGCGCTGTTCGTCGACCGCCGGGGACTGGTCGTGCATCTAACCCTGGGTCTCGGGGGATGGTTTGGACTGATGGTGGTGGGGACGTTTTACCGTCTCGTCCCCCTGGTCCACGGCGCGCGGGTCGCCGCTCCGCACCGGGGATGGGCCATCCTCGGCCTGGGGGTGCTTGCCATCGGCGGCGTCCTAACCGGCGCCGTCTGGGGGATCGGCTGGGCGTTCCGGGCGGCGGCCGTCCTGGCAGCCTGTGGGCTGCTGCTGTTCGCCTGGGAGATCCTCCACGTGCTTGCCCACCGGCAAGGCCATGTGCCCGACCTGAATGTTCCGCACTGGCACGCCGTCGCCGGCTACTCCGTCGTGCTCGCGTGCATGGGGGGTGGCTGGGGACTGGGATGGGTGGCGACCGATCCTCCCTCCCGGCTCGGCGAGTGCGTGACGGCGCTTTTTCTGCTCGGGTGGGTGACCCAGGCGATCATCGGGCAGCTCTACAAGATCACCCCGTTTCTAATGTGGTACTATCGCGCCACGATCCCCGATATGCTCGCCATTCCCCGCCAGCCGGCGCCCTATAATCCTCGGCCCGGGCGCGCCGTCCTGTGGTTGAGCAACCTGGGGGTGGCCGGCCTGGCGCTCGGCATCTGGCTCGCCGCCGCCCCTGTGGCGGAGGGGGGAGCGGTCCTGCTCGCCGGCGCGGCATTTGTGCTGGCCTACCTGCTGGCCTACCGCTGGATCCCCGGCTGCCTCGCGGGGACCCTGCCGTTCGAGTGGAGGTGGCGCATCTCCTGAGCCTGCCGAGCCGGACAGGCGGTCATCGGTACGACGCGTTATCAATGGTTGCGTGGAAGAAGTCCCCGTCAGATTCGAACCGGTCCGTGCCGACAAAGTAACCGACCCGCAACCGAGTGGGAATCGTGAACCCTCCAAATCTGCCCTCTTGTTCCACGAGTCCCCCGAAGTCGACATAGCGAAACCGTGTGTTGTCGGGATTGCTCCAGCGCGGCAGACTCACGTTCCGGAGCATCCCGTTGGCGCTGATGCTAAGCTCGAGATCTGCTGCCTCGGCCTGCACAGCAAGGTGCGCCCGGGCGTGAAGCGCGTCGCGCGCCGCCCACGTGATCTCCTGCCGGCAGAGCACCGACGGCAACCACACGGATTCGGCCATGACGCGGCCGGCTGCGAAGCGGGTGATGTCAGGCCCGGACGCCCTCATGACGGGGACGACTTCTAAGAGGTGCCATCGCATCATCCCTTCGCCGTTTACGAGGCAGTCGAATCCTCGGACGGGGAGGCCGTTGACGCGTGCCGTGGCGCTCCACATCATGCCGTGGTCCCAACTAATGACCTGCTCGGCCGTGAACGGACGCCACTGCCGCAATTTGATCTCTCCGTGCATGCGCAGGCGAACCGCAGACGCCAGCGGGGTCCCGGGAGCGATCGCATGCGCCAGATAACGCTGGGCCGCGTCGGGACAGCCGGACAGTTGCTCGAGCCGAAACATGCGCGAGGATGATGGCACGGCGTTCCATAGTTCGTCGAGAGAAGGCGCGTGCATTGTCGTTCCTTCAGGGAGTCACCCGGATGCGCGGCCGCGAGATCAGGGAAGCGGGCGACCTGACGTGAGGCGAAGCAGGATGACCCCGAGCAGAATAATGTTTACCACGGTTCCGGCGCGTGCATCATTCCACCAGAGAATAACGAGCGCCTGCGAGAGCCCGATGCCGAGAAGCGCGGGGATCCACCACTTTTCGAAGCGAGCCAGCAGCGCCGCCGCCGCATAGATGAGCAACACGCAGGCTCCCAGCCAGGCGAGGCCGAGAACCCGCGACATGGCGTCCGAGAGCGGGACCAGCGTGCGGTCGGTCAGGGTCTTAATGTCGGCTAAGTGCCATTCCTTCAAGAAGCCCATCACGTGGATGAGCCCGTGTAACATGAGGACCGCTACCACAATCCACTTGATGACCTGGTTCATGATGCAGCGGGAGCGCTTGTCAGGCGGTGGGTCTGGTTACTCGAACAATTTGGCCGTGTCCACTTCAGTGTCCGGGAACAGCTGGCAGCCAAGCCGGTTTCCACGACGCAGAACTGGCTGCTCCTCGTAGGCACCATCGCGCCACGCGAAGACCCTGACTTCTTCGGCGTCAGGATCAACCACCCAGTACCAGCGGACGCCGTGGCGCGCGTACTGGCGAAGTTTCACGCCGAGATCTCGGTCGCGTGTGCTATCCGACAGCACTTCGACGATGAGGTCTGGCGCGCCCTCGATCTTCTGCTCGGTGACGATGTGGAGCCGGTTCTTGGCAACGAATAAGAGATCGGGCTGCACCGCGGCCTCGGTGGGGTGCAGGACTACGTCGGTTGGAGCGACGTAAGCATCCCCGTACCCGGCGTCCTGAGCTCGATGGAGGAAGGCATACAGGGCTCCGACGACTTTCTGATGCCGAGTGCCCGGCGCCGGATTCACCACGAGCCTCCCTTCGAGGATCTCGTACCGATTGCCGTCGTCCGGCAATTGTCGGAGGTGCTCGTAGCTAAGGATCGGTTCGATCCGCGCCATGCTCCTCACCACCTGGTTGCGCAACTACCTGAGTCCGCGTTCCACGCGTCCCGTCGGATTTCCTAATCAACACAGTCGGACGATCTGTGAGTATCCACGCCATATTATACTCCCGCTTTGTCAACCTGCGAGTTTACCTCCGGTGCAAGAGGCCCGCGGGCAAAGTGCTATTTTGTCGCATGTTGCGGACGTCGCGCCGGGCTTCTAACCCGGGCGTCGCGGATTCGAGTCGACATCTTCCTTTCGGCACCATGTTCGGCCGGGTCGTCAACGACAAAATCCTCCCTCGCTTTGGGCGTCCGCGGATCGCGGTGAAACCATCCTGTTTCGGGGAAGGAGACGGCCTGGTCTTCAAGAACAAGGATCGCCACCACCCGCTTCCGGCGATCGGAGGTCCGCACACGGCGAAGGAAGTGAGCGGCGAAGGCAACAAATAATTCTATTTCCCCCTTTCCAGGTGATCTGCTCAAGTCCTTTTCTGCTCATGCGCGGCCCCCAGGGCACCGGAGCAAACATAGCTCAGCGGAGCCACATAGCCGATCTTCGAGCATCCAGAGGGTCACGCTGCTTGTCGTGCGGGCCGATTTTCACGGCATTATTTTGGTCCGATCCCCGCGCAGTTTGGGCATCAGAACAACTAGGCCATGCTGCTTCCCAGAGGCGACGAATACGTCGCTGCGGTTCAAAACCCGCGTACCGCTTTCGGCGACGCTGAGCTGAGAGACTGCGTGCCTGAGAGCGATCAGTTCGGCATCCCAAAACCCTACTCCGGCGGCTTTACGGCGACGTTCCATCTGACCCAGCAATCCCGGGAGTGGGCCGTCCGGTGCTTCACGCGCGTCATCTCCGATCTCCAGGAGCGGTACGCGGCCATCGATCACTTCCTTGCGAGGAATAACGAACAGTGCTTTGTCGGGACGTTTTACCTCGCGCAGGGCATTCGGATTGCGGCGCACTGGTATCCGATCATCAAGATGCAGTGGGTCAAGGGTGAAACCCTGAACGCCTTTATCGGAAAGAACATCGGGAATGCCGGGCGCATCCAAAAGCTCGTCCCCGAGTTCCGCGCCCTGGTCCAACGGCTTCAACACCTCAAGATCGCTCACGGTGATTTGCAGCACGGCAACATCCTGGTCAGCGATGGGAAACTGGTGCTCATTGACTACGACGGCATCTTTCTTCCGAAACTCGCGCGCCTGAGGACCAACGAAATTGGACACCCGAATTATCAGCACCCGGGGCGGAATGCAGACTACTATGATGCCTCCGTCGATCGTTTTTCGTCGATTGTCATCTACCTGGGGCTGCGCGCGATCTCGGAGTCTCCAAGGCTGTGGGCCAAATACGATGACAGCGAGAGTATGCTCTTTCGCGCGGAAGATTTCGTCGATCTGGCGCGCTCGGCCGTGCTTCGGGAGGTGTCCGCGCTTCCCGGGCTTTCCTCGGATGTCGAGAAGTTCCAGGGCGTATGCAAACTGCCGTTTGCTGATGTCCCGGACCTTGAAACCTTCATCGCGGGGCGTTTTCAGTATCCAGGAGGCGCGGTTGCCCATGCGCCCGCGGCCTCGGCGGCGCCGAAAGCGGGGCCGCCGCCCGCCGCGCCAAAGGCCGTCCCGCCCGCGGCTCCATCGAGGGCGGTGGTGCTCCCGGCCGCGCCAAAGGATGTCCCGCCCGCCGCGGCCCCGGGAGGCCGGCCGGCGCTCCTTGACGGGTCGAACGTCGAACTGCTCAGGAGGTATGCCGGTCAGCGGGTCGACGTCGTTGGGTCCGTGGCATACTATCACGTCTCTGGGAAAGGATTCAGCCGTCCCCTCGTCCTGCTCAACTTCGGCGCCTATCCCGATCACACGTTCACGCTGGTCTTCCGGGATCGTGCGCTGAAAGCATTCCGGCGCAGCGGGGTGGATCCCCAAATCCTCGTGGGTAAGCGGATCAAGGTGTCGGGCGTCATGGCAAGTTACAAAGGCAAACCGCAGATGGAGGTGGAGGGTCCCGCGCAGATTCAGGTGCTCGGTGGAGGAACGACGGCACAGCCGTTGATCGGGAGCGCGGCGGCCGCCCCCGTCTCGGGTCCCCATCGGCAGGCGGGCGCCGGCTCGGCCGAATCAGTGTTCGACACGCTGTACGCCGGTCGAGCGCTCTCACAGGGTCCTGCGAAAGCGGCGCCCACGCAAGCGCCTCCACCGACGCCGGCGAAGGCCCCACCTGTTCACGCTCCCACCCCGAGGCCGGCGAAGGCTCCACCTGCCCACGCTCCCACCCCGAGGCCGGCGAAGACTCCACCTGCCCACGCTCCCACCCCGAGGGCCGCGAGGAAGGCACGCCGTCAAGTTCCTCGTGAAGGGCTGGCCCACAAGAAGGCCTCAGGCGTTCTGGTGGGCATCCTGTTTGTGGTTGTGCTGGGACTGGTCGGTTGGGCCATTTGGGCATTGGTGGGCTTTACCGGGGGGTGGTGAGCCGGTGGACGGTCCATTGGGTACCCAAGAAGGCGGCTTGGGAGAGCCGCCGTGGGGCATGATTGAGTGTGCGGTCAAACAGAGGCCCGTGCCTCTCATGAGAGGCAGGGCCCCAGCACGCAGAGGAGGCGGTACGGATGTCGTACACAGCTGAAATCAGCCGCAAGAACCCGTCGTGCTTTCTCTTCCTGATCGACCGATCCGGCTCCATGGCGGATCCCTTCGGGGAAGACTCGAAGCGGCGGAAAGCCGACCAGGTCTCAGACGTGATCAATCGACTCCTGCAGAACCTCATCATCAAGTGCGCGAAGCAGGAGGGCGTGCGAGACTACTACCACATCGGCGTGATCGGGTACGGGAATCAGGTCGGCCCCGCCTTCGCCGGTGCGCTCGCCGGCAAGGAAATGGTGCCCATCAGCGAAGTGGCGAACACCCCCGCCCGGATCGAGACGCGCAGCAAGAAAGGTGATGATGGGGCGGGCGGCCTCGCGGATCAAAGCGTAAAGTTCCCCATTTGGTTCGATCCCGTGGCTCACGGCAGCACGCCGATGTGCAAGGCCATGACGCAGGCGCAGTCGATCATGCAGGGGTGGACGAGCGAGCATCCGCACGGGTTTCCCCCGGTGGTCATCAACATCAGCGACGGAGAACCGACCGACGGCGACCCCAGCGCCCCGGCCGAGGCCTTGACGCAAATATCCACAAGCGATGGAAACCTCCTCTTCTTCAATGTGCACATCTCCTCGCACGCGGCCTCGTCTGTCTTGTTTCCTGATAACGACGAGACGCTGCCGGATGACCACGCGCGCCTGCTGTTCAACATGTCCAGCCGCCTTCCCGAATTCTTGCGCACATTCGTGCAGCAAGAAGGCATTACCGTGTCCGAGAACACGCGGGGGTTCGCATTTCAGGCGGATCTGGTGACCCTGATCAAGTTCCTGGATATCGGAACGCGGCCGAGCAACATGCGGTAGGGATGGCGTCCACAAGGACATGGAGGCGCTGCTGACTCTGCTGCGGCTGCAGAAGGCGGGGAATGCGGAAGAGGAGTATGAAGACGCCTCCTGTCCGGCCGAGAATGGAAGACGAGAGGGCGCCGAGCTCCGCTTTGCCGTTGCGGATGGCGCCAGCGAAGGCATGTTGAGCGGCGCGTGGGCGAGAATCCTGGTGGAGTTACACTGCCGGCTGGGCTGGACGGGCGGGTCTGTTGAGCAGTTTCTTGAGACCGCGTATGGAGACTGGAGGTCGTTTACGTCAGAGTACCTCCGCGGCCGGGAAACGCGTAGCGCTCCGGTCCAGTGGTACGAAGAACCCGGGTTCGAGGAAGGAGCGTTTTCAACCCTCCTCGGATTGACGCTCACAGGGCGCTCCCCGGGCCGGGCTGGAGAATGGGCGGCCGCCGCCGTGGGTGATAGCTGCCTCTTCCAGGTCAGGGGCAGCGCTCTGCTGGCGAAATTCCCCCTCGAACAGTCTGCTGATTTCAATAACCGTCCGGTGCTTCTTGCCAGCAACCCGGCGCACAATGGACAGGCAGCCAGCGTCGTGAGGCGGAGTTCGGGGACGTTTGAGTCCGGGGATGTCTTTTACCTCATGACCGACGCGCTGGCGCGGTGGGCGTTACGGGAAGATGAAGAGGGCAAGAATCCATGGATCGTCCTGCGGGACCACGCCACACGCGATCGTCCAGTGTTCGGCGCGTGGATCGCTGCGCTGCGAAAAGACAGAGAATTACGCAATGACGACGTGACGCTGCTCCGCATCGACCTGCCCGGACAGCAGGGGACTGATCCCGGTTAGCCTGAAGGCGCGAACGCGAACTCCCGCTCGAGCGTGCTGCTCAGCCGACGCCCGACGGCGTCCGGCAGACTCAGCAACGGCGGGCGCACGTGGCGCCATCTCTCGTCCCCCGACCACATCGACAGCAGGAACTTCTGCGCCGGGATCGGCCCAAATTCCTGAATCTTCACCCTGAGCTTCTTGACGGCCTCGTGCCGCTGTTTGGCCTCGGCCGTCTTGCCGCTTCGGTGCAGCGAGATGATCTCGGCAATGCCGGGGGCATTGATGTTTGCGGTGGCCGTAATACAGCCCGGAGCGCCGAGCGAGAGGGCCTCCAACAACGGCAGCTCTGAGCCGGGATACACAAGGAGCCCGGGCACCTCGGTCAGCAGTCGTTGCGTGTTGCCCCAATCGCCTGAGCTGTCCTTGATTCCAACGATCTGGTCCGGAAATGCCGACCGCAGCCGTTGGATGAGCTCTACCGAGAAGCCCACCTGCGCGACCGGAGGAATATGATAGAGGTAGATGCGGAGCGCATCAGATGCGACTCGTTCGATGAGACTCGCAAAGTAGGCAAACAGACCCTCGTCGGGGACATTCTTGAAATAGAACGGTGGCAGCACCATGGCGCCGGCGCACCCACGATCCACGGCATGGCGGGTGAGCCTGATCGTGTCGGGCAGGTTCGTCAGGCCTGTGCCGGGAATCAGCTTCCTGGCATCGATCCCACGATCCAGCAGGCGCTCGAGCGCCACGATGCGCTCTTCGATGCCCAGAGAGAGCGCCTCGCCTGTTGTGCCGAATGGAGCGAGCCCGGCGCACCCTGATGTGAGGAGGTGGTGCGCATGATCGGCGAACAGGTCGTGGGCGATGGTCAGATCGGCATTAAAGGGCGTGAGGATCGGGGCCATCACCCCGTAGATGGGCTCAAGCCGGCCCGCCATCCGACGTTCCCCCTTTGTGAACCGCTGGGCTGGCGATCTTCCGTGATGTCAGGGTTCGATCTCGCCGGCGGTTTACCTTGAAAGAGTCATCGTCGATAAGCTTCGCGGCGGTGTCGTACGTACTGAACCTCCACGACATGGGTATTGACGATTCGATAAATGATTCGGTCGTCGCCCATTCTCAGCTTCCAATACCCTTTCCATTCGCCGTGGAGCGGATCACCCGCGCTGGGATTGTCCATCAGTTGGTCCAAGGCAATCTCAAGTCTTCTGCGGAGTTCAGGGGTGATCTTGTGGATATCACGTAAGGCCCCCCGCGTGAAGCGAAGTTCGGTCATTAGGCGCGTTTGCGAACTTGCCGCAATGGGGGGTGACCAAACACATCCTCGTACGTGTACACCCGGCCTGCCTTTGCGTCAGCCTCGGCTTCTCGCAGAGCCCTCAGCGCCCCCGGATCTGCCATTTCTTCGAGGGTCGCCATCAGGCTATTGTATTCGTCAGTGCCGAGGAGGATGGCGACTGGGGTTCCATCACGGGTGATCACCACCTGATCGCCCCTTTCAGCTGCACGGATCAGCTTGGTGAGCTGTTGATGGGCTTCCTTGACCCCAACCGTCCTGGCCATGCGACACCTCAACGGAGTTAGTGTATACTTTAGTGTATACTGTAGTATATACCTTTCCCTTGCCCCATGTCAAAAGGCTGATCTACGGCGAACTCGACGGTGGCGTAGGCCCGAAGGATTGATTTGACGTCGCCGCGGTCAAAGGCGCTCGTGGCGTCGGCCAGACTGCGGCGGATCTCAGCTATTATGATGTCTTCGTCGGGACCAGCGGGGCCTGCGCCTTTGGCGCGGGTAGCATCCGTCCTCTTCCCTAAGGATAAGCACTGTGTCCTTCCGTACGTTATCATGCCCCCGAAAGGATAGGTACTATGTCCTTCCGTAGATCATCAAGCCCCCCGGAAGGATAACTTGTGTCCTTCCGTACGTTATCAAACACCCCGGGTTAAGCGGCAATTGATTGTATCAGCGTGGGCCGGCTCAAAGCATCTCCCGATCTGCTGGTCATTGCAAAATAAGGGCGCGGATCGAACAGAGGTAGGGCGTCGGCACCTCCGAGACCTTGCTAGGAAAGAGGGAAAGGGGCCGGAGGCTCAGAAAAATTTAGATTAGTGAGGCTTGTCTTCGCGCCGCGGAGGGGTCTAGGTGCCGTTCTCGCGTCCTTCCACAGCAACCCACCTTCTTATGTTCATGCTATCTCTGAGCGTACCCGCTACCCTGACAGGAGTCCGTGTACCCCGTTTCCTCTTCTTGGCAGCGTCTACAACTGAACGTGGGTGTGCTCGAAGCCATACGACGGGGGCGGATCCGCTGCCTCGAGTGGTCGAATCACCCCAGGGTCAAAACCGCCATTGTCTCTCGATGTCCTTGACCAAGATCAAGAGAGTCCCCAATGGGAAGACTAGCAAGCAAGAATTCCTTCTCACGACACCAACGCTATTCACGGTAGTGCCCGCAAGTCAAGGTCTGCGCAACCTCGGTCCAGTCCGTCTCCGCGCCGCCGTGCTCGGGAGCGGCCTGTGGGCCCATGCTCCTCCCCAACCGGCGGTGATCCGATGAATTCCCGCATGTTCGCCTCCGCAGAACGCCATCCGATCTCTTCAGCGACCGAGAAGGCGATCCGGCTCCTCGTTGCGGACGACTTAACGATGATCCGCCAGGGGATTCGCGCGATGCTGGCCCCGGTCGAAGACCTGCTCATTGTCGGTGAAGCAGTGAATGGTGACGAGGCGATCCGGCTGGGGCACGAGCTCGAACCCGACGTGGTGCTGATCGATCAGGATATGCCGCACAGCGATCTTCTCGCGGCGGTTACTGCGCTGAAGCTCGATATGCCACACGTGGAAATCATTGTGATGGCGGACCGCA